>SCPN01001662.1_pt1 | contig 112664 bp, 114 predicted proteins | sample 6106831 | NCBI WGS metagenome assembly SCPN01 (sample SAMN10720447, study PRJNA508395) | human gut metagenome | isolation source: Participant 1, 0 month | reverse complement strand
GTCTGCCAACCAGTTGTTCAGCTTCCTTTTACGGTGAGGATACCTTGGCTAAGCTCGGCATTGAGTGAAATCCCCATAATGAAGGATCGATCTCACTTTCCTTATCTGCTGAAAAATAAACTGATGGGACTGCCATCCCGGATTCATAAGCACTGCCATTAGGGGTGGAATTTAATCTTGCAAAAAAAGAAAGATGAATTCGACCTCCGGCAAGTGCGTCTTTTTCAGAGCAGAAATTGATCTGAGGGTTATCTTATCACGCCTCAACAACTGGTTCAATCTATCTGGTTTTGTAAGTTCCAGTTTGAAACGTAAATTCCGCTAAAATCATGATTTCTGATATGCCGGAATTTAGTCTCTTAAGAACTTTAGGAACAGGGGTTTACTTTTGCAAACTGGAAGTCAGTTTTCCAATTCAGCTCTCATATTTTTTACTTACCGGCAAGCTAATTGTACTACACAGTTTTTAGTTTTGCAATATTTTTTTATCGTGTTGCGATAAATCACTTTTAATTGCTACAATTAAGGGGTAAATGTCACATTAAAAATGAGGAAATAGTAACCTGAGACGTGTAAAAAAAGTTGTTTGAAAATGTTAAGGCTTACTGATAAAACAAAAAATCGCAGATACCATATTATGATATCTGCGACTATACTTATCTCATTTTCTCCTAAAGACACTCCAATGGATATTGACTTAATGCAGTCATAGAGTTTTATTTTAAACTACTGCTGCACATTAAACGCTTTAATTCCCGGATAAACTGCGCTCTTTCCCAGTTTCTCTTCAATTCTTAAAAGCTGGTTATACTTTGCAACACGCTCTGAACGCGAAGGTGCACCTGTCTTTATCTGGCATGTGTTGAGTGCCACCGCAAGGTCTGCAATTGTTGTGTCAGCCGTCTCACCTGAGCGGTGTGAGCTGATTGCTGTATAGCCTGCCTTGTGTGCCATCTTGATAGCCTCAAGAGTCTCTGATACTGAACCGATCTGGTTTAATTTAATCAGGATTGCATTTCCTGCTCCAAGGCTTATTCCCTTTGCAAGTCTCTCAGTGTTTGTTACGAACAGGTCATCTCCCACAAGCTGTACCCTATCGCCCAGACGCGCAGTAAGCTTCTGCCAGCCTTCCCAGTCCTCCTCATCAAGACCATCCTCGATTGATATAATAGGATATTTGTCACAAAGCTTTGCCCAGTGCTCTATAAGCTCCTCTGAGGTATACTCTGTGCCGGCCTTTGGCAGCTTGTAAAAGCCCTTGCCCTTTTCACTCTTCCACTCTGATGATGCGGCATCCATGGCAATCTTGAAATCCTTGCCCGGCTCATAGCCTGCCTTCTTTACAGCTTCAAGAATTGTCTCGATAGCCTCCTCGTCAGATTTGAGTGCCGGTGCAAATCCACCCTCGTCACCGACTGACGTGGCAAGACCGCGCTCCTTTAATATGGCTGCAAGTGCATGAAATACCTCCGCACACCATCTGAGACACTCCTTGAAGGAAGGCGCACCTACCGGCATAATCATAAACTCCTGCACGTCAAGTCCTGATGAGAGTGCATGACAGCCACCGTTTACAATGTTCATCATAGGTACAGGAAGTCTGTTTCCCGAGATACCACCTAAAAATCTATAGAGAGGAATATCAAGTGATACAGCTGCCGCCCTCGCACACGCAATTGATACAGCAAGAATGGCATTAGCTCCAAGCTTAGACTTGTCCTTTGTGCCATCTGCCTCTATCATAGCCGCATCTATTGCATAGATATCACTTGCGTCCATACCTGTCAATGTGTCGTTGATTACAGTATTTATATTTTCTACTGCCCCGGTAACACCCTTGCCCAGATATCTGCTCTTGTCTCCGTCACGAAGCTCAAGTGCCTCGAACTCTCCTGTTGAAGCTCCTGATGGTGCCGTGCCTCTTGCAACAGTTCCGTCAACCAGATAAACCTCTGCCTCAACTGTAGGATTTCCTCTGGAATCAAGTATTTCTCTGCCCACTACCTTTTCGATTTCTAAATAATTCATTATGAACCTCCTTATGTTTTTCTGATTCAATTTTATCCTAAGGTATACATCGAATTGCATCCAAGCATGCATCAAAGATACCTTTTGACCCTTTAATCATAAAAATACATATGTGAAAGCCTGCCGCATATGCATATATTTATAAATAAAGAAAAATGCTACACGGTTAGTTTAATCTAACTAATGTAGCATTTCAATAGTTCATAATGATAATATTTCCCAATTATAGAAATATTATGTTCTAACATATCATTTTAAATCTATACATTCTCAATCATTGCTTATATATATTACCTCTTTAACAGCAACTATCTCTCTGCCTCAATCTCACGCGCAACATACACGCCGCTTGCCGACGCATGTGAAAGTGAATGTGTCACACCGCTTCCGTCTCCGATGATGTAAAGTCCCTTATATTTGCTCTCAAGCTTATCGTTAAGCTCTACCTCCATGTTGTAGAACTTGACCTCTACGCCGTAAAGCAAGGGTATCGTCATTTGCAGTTCCCGGTGCTATCTTATCGAGCGCGTAAATCATCTCAATGATTCCGTCCAGGATTCTCTTTGGAAGCACCAGGCTTAAGTCTCCCGGTGTAGCTGAAAGTGTAGGAGTAACGAGTCCTTCCTCAATACGCTTCTCATTACTTCGACGCCCTCTCACAAGATCACCAAAGCGCTGTACAATTACACCGCCACCAAGCATATTTGAAAGGCGCGCGATGCTCTCACCATATCCGTTGCTATCCTTGAATGGCTCTGAAAAATGCTTCGCAACAAGAAGAGCAAAGTTCGTGTTTTCAGTCTGCTTGTCTGCTCCCTCGTAGCTGTGCCCGTTTACTGTTACGATGCCGTTTGTATTTTCATTTACCACGATGCCATGCGGATTCATGCAGAAGGTACGCACATTATCCTCAAAAAGCTGTGTTCTGTATACAATCTTGCTCTCATACAGCTCATCTGTCAGATGTGAGAAAATCAGGGCCGGAAGCTCAACACGCACACCGATATCCACACGGTTTGACTTGGTTGGGATATCAAGTTCATTGCAGACCTTCTCCATCCACTTGCTTCCGCTTCTTCCAACTGAGATGATACAGTATCTGCTCTCATATGTGCTATCCGCTGTTTTTACAGCATATCCGGATACATTGTCTGTGTGAGCCGCTTCAAAACCGCAGGCATCAGCACCTGCCGTATTCTCATCATACAGCACCTCTACCGACTCAACAGGTGTATCGAAATAAAAATCCACCTTATCCTTCAGATGTGCATACATATTTTCCAGAACGACATAGTTTATGTCAGTTCCGAGATGTCTGACCGAAGCATCCAAAAGCTTGAGCTTGTTCTGCATGCATACCTTTTTGAGCTTTGTGCCGGCTGTAGAATAAAGCTTTGTGCCCTCACCGCCGTACTTCATATTAATCTCGTCAACATATTCCATCAGATCAATGGCCGGCTGCTTGCCGATATGCTCGTACAAGGTACCGCCAAAATCATTTGTAATATTATATTTTCCGTCTGAAAAAGCACCTGCTCCGCCAAAACCGCTCATAATAGAACAGCTCTTGCAGGAAATACAGCTCTTTATTTTCTTTCCGTCGATAGGACATTTTCTCTTAGCAAGCTCATGTCCTGCCTCAAAAACCGCTATTTTGCAGTCAGGATTCTTCTCGATAAGCTCATATGCTCCGAAGATACCTCCCGGTCCTGCTCCAATGATTATCACATCATAATTATTCATCTGTCAATTGCCTCCCATAATACGTTGCTGTTTGTACGCCCAAGGTGGCGCACACCAATCATTTATGATACTATATTTTCTTCCTTTATCGCAAGAGCAATCTCTATATTCCAGCAAATCTCCCGGCTGACAGTCAAGTGCTTCACATAGCTTTGCAAGCGTGGATACCTTGATTGCCTTTGCCTTGCCGTTTTTTAAAATTGATATATTTGCCATGGTGATTCCCACACGCTGCGACAGCTCCGTAACGCTCATCTTTCTCTTTGCAAGCATTACGTCTATGTTAAAAATAATCTCGCCTTCCATGTATCTCTCCCGCTCAAATAAAACTGTAGCGCACACGCTATATTGTCAAATCACTCTGCTCCTGCAGATCTGCGGCCTTTACCACAAGATGTGACAAAACCGCCGCCACGACCGATGCCACAACACAGGCAAACACTATGAACACAAGAGCCAGTATCACCCCCGGATGATTCACATATATCCTCCACATGCAGACATTCACAACAAAAAAATACAATGCATCAAACAGAATTATTTTCGATGCCAGCTTTATATGTCTTGCATTCTCTAATGAAAACGACCTGTCTTTTCCGATATTTACAGCTACCCTCCAGCCCAGATACAATATAACATAACACGGAATTGCACTGATGATAAACAGCACAAGCCATGGTATATACATATCAGCAAAGCTGTGGATCAGACGCAATAAGCACATGCCCTATCCATGGTATGGCGACCGCACAAACCACTAATCCGCAAAGTGCTACTGCTATTATTACTATCTTTAACCATTTTTCGAGTTCTTTTTGTCTCATTTATTCACCTTGCTTCTCATTGAGAAGTCCATACTCTGCAAGAAGCTTTTTTTGATACTCCTTATCCTTTGAAGCTTTCTGCAATTCATCATATTTGCCTTCGGACAATAAAATCTGATTTAGCTGGTTAATCAATTCTATTCCTTGTTCTAATCCTTGTTCTAATCCTTGTTCTAAGCCTTGTTCTAAGCCTTGTTCTAAGCCCTGTTCTAAGCCTTGCTTTATTCCTTGTTCTAATCCTTCCTCGATAGCATCAGCTCTTTCAAGCTCAAGCTGCCTGTCAAATTCGTAATTTAACTGCATACTCTTCGTCACCTCACTTCTGTAAGTCTTTAGAAACTCCTTCAGAATATCATTGTCAATACAATAGTCTATAGCCTTCTCAATATCTATAGCAAGATCATCAAATGCCCCGTCTGCATGATACTCTCTGACCTTATTTACAAATGTCATATAATCATTCAGCCAGCCACAGGACTCCATAATAGCCTTGTTCTTTCCGTCGTTTATATTGTACACCTTACATTTAAGCTCAAGATTCGGCTCATCGGTCGGCTTCTCAAACGCATCGGACAGCTTAAGCTCCTGAACCTCCGGCTGTTCCTCCTCACCATTGTAAAATACCACAAAATGTGGTGTCGGTATCTTTACCAGTCTTCTGCCATAGATGTTCTTGCCCTTTTTTGTTCCTTTTTTCTTGTCGCTGAGCATATCTGACAATATCACACTGAAATAAATAAGACTTCTCACCGGCATATTCGGACAAACTGTGGACTGATGCTCATATATGCTCAATCTCGCATCCACAATAAACGATGCATCATTTCTGACCGAAAGTGAAATGCCGCCATCGTGAATCACCATCTCAACATCCTCCGGATTGTCATAGCTAGACCCATTCATTGCGTTATACAGCTGTAAGGCTCTTTCCTTATCCTGCATCAGCATACTGAAAACATCACTTTTGTACTCTCTGTTACCACTCATATAAAATCCTCCTTCATTTGAAAACACTAAAAGCAGGAAATATCTGTGTGGTAAAAGCCCCTCTTATCCTGCTTTAAATAAAATAATGAAACATTTAAAAGCAAGAATTTCAGGGAATATGAAAAATAATTAAGGTATTGAAGACCCTGCACGCCCTTATCGCCGGACGACATCTTATTATGCCTCACATATTTACAGAGCATATAGTCATATCTGTAATTAATGTGCCAACGACCGCACAGGTTGCTATAGAAAAACTGCTTTGACTATATTCTAACATATATGGATAAAAAAACAACAAAAAAATACGCAACAGAAAAGCCTGTTACGTATTTTGACTTTTTTATTAAAAACATAATAATCTGATGAAAACAGTTACTATAAGTATTAATGCTATTGCTTTTTCTGCAATATATGACCTTGCATCCGGTACATAAGTTTTCTCCCAGATTGAGTATGCACATCCACACCCCACTACAAACATGCAATATAGCTTAACCGACTGTGAATTCATATAATCGGTGAAAAACATTATAATAATCCATACTGTTAAAAACAACATTAAAACTAAGTACTTTAAAAATAATTGAATTTTCTTCATGGCAAATCCCCCTTAAATATATAACTGCATCATTATGTTTCCATAAATAGTTTCCTTCACTTATATAGACGCAATCCACGCTTATATGCTAACAAAAACCAAGAATTTTTTCAATCCCTACTTTGTCACCACTGCAATAACATAATCCTCTAGCTCACGAAACACTACCCTTTTTTCATAAGCCTCCATCGTCCTATCATCCAGCTCCCCCGAAAAGCCTGTACCGACAAGCTTCATTATAGCCTCATACTGTGTCCAGTATTTTGCAAGCTCAATCTGAAATGCATCAGATTCATTCTCAAAGCCTTCGAGTCTGTCAAGCTGCGCCTTTCGCATTATGCGCTTTGCCACTTTGTAGCTCATGCGCTTTGTATGCTCTATGTCCACGCCAACAGGCCTGTCTGATATTACAAGCACCACATATGGACCGCTGTGTGCCAGATTAAAAAAAGCTGCGCTCTCATTCTTATATCCTGCTGCTATTTCCGGCTTGCCATGCTCATTTCTGACAAGCTGTTCATCCGATGATATCCCCAGATATTTGTAGAGCATGTATCCCGCCAAAAGCTCCTGATTTGCTGTGCCACACAACCTGTTGCTGCCTGTTTTTACACCTTTTTCTGAAATAGTTGTGTATTTATCCACATAATAGGCAGACACATGTGGAATTATCTCCTTCTGCCGGCCTGCGATGGAATCCGTTTTTTCTATAAAAATCTGACAGTTATTGTTTATTTTCCATACCATCCCAAGTCACCTTTCTATAACTCCAACCTTCCCCTGCCTTCATCAAAATACAACTAGTATTATAAATTACCCATATAATATCTGCAGCTTATGCTAATTATCCCTACGATATCTGCAGCTCATACAGCTTCCTGTATATGCCATCCTGTTCCAGAAGCTCCCTGTGCGTACCGCGCTCACATATACGACCCTTGTGCATGACCATGATGCAGTCAGCATGCTGGATAGTGGACAGACGGTGCGCAACCATGATTGTTGTCCTGCCATCCATGAGCTTTTCAAGTGCCTCCTGTATGAGAATTTCTGTCTCTGTATCTATGTTGGTGGTTGCCTCGTCCATGACCAGTATGCTCGGATTGTGGGCAAGTGTCCTTGCGAAGGACAATAGCTGACGCTCTCCTGCCGAGAAGGTTGCACCACGCTCCGTGACCGGCTCGTGATAGCCCTGTGGGAGCTTTTCGATAAAGTGTGAGGCATTTACATATTCTGCTGCCGCCTTCACCTGCGCATCCGTGATATCGTCATCATTCAGGCGGATATTGTACGCCACATCCCCCTCGAATATAAACACATCCTGCTGCATCTGACCGATTGCACTGCGAAGCTGCTTTTTGCTAAGCTGTCTGATATCAATGCCATCAATGTAGATATGTCCCTTTTGTATATCATAATACCTGCCTATAAGATTTAAAATAGATGATTTTCCGGCTCCGGTTGCACCGACAAAGGCCACCTTCTCGCCCGGATTAATGACAAATGAGACATCCTTAAGCACATAGTTTTCTCCGTCATAGGCAAACCAGACATGGTCAAATTCAATTTTTCCGGTGATTTTATCCGGCTGCTTTGGATTTTCGACCTCAGGAATAAATTCATCCTCATCCATAACCGTAAATATCTTCTCTGCTGATGCAATTGATGACTGCAGTGTCGAAAACTGCTCCGCAAGCTCCTGTATCGGGTCGAAAAATGACCTGATGTAATTCGAGAAAATATACAGAGTACCGACCGAAATAATCTCATCAAACACATTTTTGCTTCCGAACCACAGCACTATCATCAGCGACAAAATGCTCAGAATATAGATAAGCGGGACGGAACACCGCATACATAAGCATCTCCCTGTAAAAAGCCTTGTAGAGCTTTGTATTTTTATCATGAAATTCCTCGAACTTGCGCTCCTGTCTGCCAAATATCTGTATAATTTTCATTCCCGAAAGATGCTCGGACAAAAATGTATTGATGTCCGTCAGGCGCGTACGGTAAAGCCTGTAAATATTTCTGGCAATTTTCTGGCACAGCACCGTAAGCCCAATTACAAGCGGCATCAGCACAAATGATATCGCAGCAAGCCTAACATCAAGCACAAGCATAACGCCTGCAAGTCCCACTATTTTTACAATATTTCTGAAAAGCTGTACGAGAATGCCCGAATACATCTCATTGAGAGCCTCAACATCATTTGTCACACGGGTTACAAGCTTTCCAACCGGCGTGATATCAAAATACCTGCTGCCAAGAGACTGGATATGTCTGTAGAGGTCTTTTCTCATCTGAAGAATGATATTCTGGCCTGTTTTCTGCAGTATCCAGGTCTGAGCGATGTTGAATGCAAAGCTTAAGGCAAGTACAACCGCATATTTGATAGCTGTGGCAATTATTACATCATAATCCCCATTTGCTCCAAAAGTATCAATTGCATCTCCCACCAGCATCGGCCTGTAAAGGTCAAAGGCTGTCAGTCCAAGCACCAGCAGAAGGGCAAAAATCACCCAGTGGGCATACGGCTTCATGTAGGCTATGAGGCGCATTGTGGAGCTTTTTTTATTCATTTCTTTTTTACTTATATTTTTACTCGAATTCATACTATAATCTTCTCTGTTATTTCGTAACTATTCATCGTCAAATCTGCATAGCAACGCTTTTCAAGCACTTTAACTGCCAAGCTCACTTTCAAGCTGCTGCTTATGGCTGATATCAGCGTAAAAACCGCCAAGCTCAAGCAGCTCTTCAGGAGTGCCATACTCTGTCAGTTTTCCGTCAGAAAGCACTGCCACATGGTCAGCCTTCTGCAGTGTGGAAATCCTGTGGGCAATCACTATGGTTGTCTTGCCCTGTCTGGTTTCCATGAGGTTTTCAAGTATCTGCTCCTCTGTATCGGTATCGACAGCAGAAAGTGAATCATCCAGTATAAGGATTGCAGAATCCTTTAAAAGTGCTCTGGCTATCGAGCTTCGCTGCTTCTGGCCTCCCGAAAGAGTGTCACTCCGCGCTCTCCAACCATGGTCTTGTACTCATCCGGAAAGCCCATGATATTATCGTGTATACACGCGTCCTTTGCAGCCTGTTTTACCGCATCAAGAATTGCCGGGTTGTCGGCAATCCTGTCCACAAGACCAAATGCTATATTCTCCTCGAGTGTGTCGGAAAACAGGAAATTCTCCTGTGGCACATATGAGATATCACGGTGTAAAACCGCCAGCGGATAGTCCGTTATCGGGCGGCCATCCAAAAGTATCATGCCGTTTTCACAATCATAGACTCTAAGCAAAAGGTCGGCAAGTGATGATTTTCCGCTTCCGGTACGTCCTAAGATACCAAGCATCTCGCCCTGCTTCACATGTATACTCACGTCTGAAAGCACCGGCTTGGTGCCGTCAGGGTATGCGAAAGTGAGGTGGCTAAGCTGTATATCACCATGTATTTGCAATTTATCAGAAGCACCATCATTTTCTGTTACATTTTCCGGTGGCACCATATCGACAATATCAGGCTTTTCCTCGAAAATAGTCCGGATTCTGCCCCATGCCGCAGCCGCCTGGGAAAATGTGTTGATACAGTCGCCTGCCGCAATCATAGGCCACACAAGCATATCAATATATGAGTTGAATGCCACGAACTGACCTATCGAAACCTGTCCGTCAAGCACCATCCTGCCGCCTGCAATGAGTGTCACTATCACGCTTATTCCGATTACAGCATCCAGCGCCGGGCCAAAGACAGCGCGAAGCTTTACCACGGCAAGATTTTTCTCCCTGCTGTTCTCGCAAGCCTTTTCAAACTGCTTAAAGTCCTCTTCCTCCTGCGCAAATGCCTTGACCACGCGGATACCGGCAATGCTCTCCTGCACCTTGTCAGACAGATAGGAGAAAGCATCCTGCCTTTTCACCTGACGTTTCTTTGACTCTATTCCATAAAAATAGCAGCCGATTGCAATAAAAATAAGTGGAATAAAAGCAAATAATGTCAGCTTAAAATCCACGTATACTACCATTTTGACAAGCACCATCACCGTCATGATTACCGCGTCAAACACGGTGATGACAGCCATTCCGGTTCCCATCCTGACAGCCTGTAAATCGTTAGTGAAATATGCCATAAGGTCTCCTGTCTTATGGCTGTTGTAATAGCGCGCCGAGAGTGTCTCCATATGCGAAAACATATCATCGCGCAGTCTGTATTCTATTCCTCTTGATGCTCCTATGATGAAATATCTCCATCCAAAGCGCCCCGCCATGATTATCAGGCCTGTTATCAGTATCTTAAATATAATGCCGCCCACGCCCGCCATATCAAGCTTTCCTGCAGTGATTCCGTCGATTATCTCCCCAATAAACTGCGGAATGTACAGATTTGCAAGGTCTACTGCAAGAAGCACAAAAATGCCTATCGCATAGTGCCATTTGTATGCAAGCAGATATGGGCGCAGCGAGTATTTTTTATCGTTCATGTTATTCCTCCGTATTTTAAATGCCGCATGCCGGGTTAACCACGCTACATTCTCTATCTACCTCCACAAGTCTGCTACGAAATACGTGAGTGCCGCCCATGTATACACAGAATAGTATATGCCGTGCTCGTCCACTCCATCCTCAAGTATCTTCTTCGCCTGCGCCTTAGTCAGAAGGTCGAATCCGTCAAAGAGCTCGCCGCCCACTGCGCCCTCCTGCGACATTCCATTAAGGCTATCGCGGTTAAGTACAATCTTTACAAGGGCGTTACTTTCATCTGTCATGCCCGGTGTACTGAAAAGACATGGATTGATTATCGAAACCTCATCTTCTTTCTGTCACTTTAAGTCCTGTTTCCTCATGAAGCTCACGCATGGCAGTTTTTATAAGTGACGCTGTATTATCATTATCCCCGGTGCAATCCTCCGGATCAATAAGTCCTGCAGGTACGCTTAGCAGGTACTGGCCTGTCGGATATCGGAACTCGCGATTCATTAACAGACACGGCTCATGACCTGATTTCTCGTCATCATCTGACGGATTCCATATCACCACGCAGCTCACCGCATCCGGAAGCATTTTCTTGAACTCCTCTGTGGATTTAGCGGCTACAAGGTCTTTTTCATCTCTCCTTGTGGCATTATAATAATGCCTGCCCTCTTGGTACTGAAGGTCAAACACCTTTATAAATTTCGATTCAAATAAGCTTTTTATTTTCATAAATTTTTGTCTCTTTTCATTAAACCTTTAATGTGCTCAGATACTCCTTCTGCTGTGGCGTGATGCGATAGCTCTCACGCGCCTTTTGTATCGCCTTGTTGTGACTCCAGCTATCCATAAGCCTTTCCTTCAGTATCGGCAGCACTGCATCATACTGCTTTGCAAGTGCCGTAGCGATATACCACGCCTTCATCATGTTTACATAATACTCCTTGGAACGGATTTTTGCCACATCTAAAGCATATTTTATATCAAAATCCTCATCGAGATATAGGCGCATCAAAGTGCCAATGCCATACCTGACGGTGTAGGGCTTATCCGAATCCAGCCACTCATATACATGCAAAAGAAGCTCATTTTTGTGCTTTTTGAACACAGCCGGCACACCACTGTCGCAGGTCGCCCAGTTGTCTATGTATGGCAGAAATGCTTCCAGATAAGCCAATGCTGTATCATAATCCCTCATCTGCATAATCAGAAACATATGCAGGTTATTTTCCTCATAGTAGTAATGTGGCAGAGTGTTTAGAAACTTTTCCACATTGTCACAGTCATTTTCCTTCACTGTATTACAGACCCGTTTTTCTTTTTGAACCGACAAAAAGAGCCTGCTTCCATGAGCAAGCTCCTTTGCGTACTTTCTAAGCACCGGGACTCTTATTCCTATTATGCGTTCTTTTTCAATATTGGGCATAAGCCTCGCATGAAATTCCCTGTAATTTTTATCCTGCAGCGGCAAACAGATTCTCTAATTCTGCCAACAAATCTTTCCCTCCGTAATAACAGGATATCTGATAAGCAGCTTCTCATCAAGATTCTCCCTGTTCATGTCTACCGCTGTGATCTGGCTATTGTCATATGTGGTGTAATAATAGATTCCCTTATCGCAGTTGCAGCATGAGGTATAGAGTGTAATCTCATATTTGCCCTCTGTCACCTCGCACAGACCTCTCTGCTGGTCCACAGAGCCTAATATGTGGAAGAACTGGCTCACACTTGCATTCTCACTGTCATCCGATTTGGAGTTTTGCTTTGTGAATGCCACACGTACAAAGCGTGACTGCGATGATAAATCTCCCGGCAGTCCCAGACCTCCCATTCCGCGGCTATATGCACTAAGCTCCACTCCCGGTGCAAATGTATTTTCAGGCTGCTTTGTGGATAAGCCTCTGTAATTATTGAGTGCAGCCATCTGATATGGGAATGGCGGATTGTTTGTGAGCACACCTACCGGATTGTCGTAAACATGCATACCGTCTGCCATCGACTCCACCACAATGCACTCATTTTTGTCGGCTATAATCCAGTGAAGCTGTGCAACCGGAAGCTGACTGCTAAATGGTGTATCTACCAGCAAAATACGATTTAATTTTTCCTTTGCATCCGCTACCGTAGCGCATAGTGACAGTATCCACGGTATAAACTCAAACTGTGCCACCTTTGTCTTTGCAATGCCGCATGTGCCATTCTCGCATGAGCTGTTTTCGTCTGCTGCCGCATACGCTGCATTTCCCACGAAATTCAGTCCTGCCATACCGAGTCCCTTTTCATTTATAGCATCATAGTAAAGAGGATAGTCACCTGCCACATGTGCCATTCCAATGATTGCATAATGGTTTTCAAGCTTTCCCGAATGCCTGAAATCAAACACATAGTTTCGTGGTGTTACCGCAATCTCATCTCCATATGAAAATTCGTAGTCGAGTGTTCTTCCAAAATAGAAATCCTTTGTTTTATAAGTTGCTGCTGTACACATAATTATGACCTCCTTGTTATGCTGCCATACTTAATCAGTATCTCTTAAATTGTAGAGTACTATACATCATATTTGCAATTATTTCAAGCAACACACCCCTAAAGTATTTGAACAAAAAACAGCAGCCGGTATGATAACCGGCTGCTGCCCTAATAAGTGCTGTGCTATTCCTGTATTATGCCTGTTTATTGTCCTGCTCATTATCAAGTGCGATAAGCTTTGCAATGATTTCCTCGCATATCTGTGTAACATTCTTGCCATCTGTGGCAACTGTTACATCTGCCACCGCCTCATAGCGCTCCTTTCGCTTTTCCATAAGGCCGCTGATATACTCAACATTCATGTTGCCGTTTAGTATCGGGCGCTCGTCACTATCCTTTACTCGCTCGTAGATAGTCTCAGGCTTTGCTGTAAGAAGAACTACGCGACCGTTTTTCTTCATATGATCTGCGTTTTCCTCTCTCATGACAACACCACCACCGCATGAAACAATGGTCTGCTTTCTCTTCTGAAGCTCTATAAGTGTGTTGCTCTCTAAGTTTCTGAAATATGCCTCACCGAACTCATCAAATATTTCTGAAATTGACATGCCACGATTCTCAACAATCATCTGATCCATCTCGACACGATCCATCTCGAGCTTATCCTTTAATTCTCCTGCTACAGTGCTTTTTCCTGCACCCATGAAACCGATCAGGAAAATATTGTAATCGAAAAGGCTCTTTGCCTGGATACGACGGCTGTTCTTCATGATATACTTGAAAATATCAAGTATCTCTTCCTCAAATTCATTGTCGCCAAGCTTCGCCACAAGTGCATCTGTCTGCTTTTTCTCCTGCTCCGGCTGTAAGATTGGGATTCCTGTTGCCTTCTTGTATGATATAATCTCCTGAATGTGTGACATTCTGACCGCAAGCTGCTTAATTATTATATCGTCACATTCTCCAATCTTTGTGCGCGGATTTCCTCGATTTTGTCCATGGTGTGTCTCCTTACTTATGTGTGGTTTTCATATTGGATTTTGATATTTAGCGAAATATCGTCAAATTATAATTATTATAACTTCACGTTATAGTATTTCGCATTTTTGATAACCACAAATTTCTTAGTCATAGTATAACAAGACTTTACCAATTTATCAAGCAAAATATTTTAATGCTTTAAAGTGTTATTGTGTCAGATATGCATCCACAATATCAGACGACACATTTTTTTCTCAATCGATTCATATATCGGCTGACACTCCTTGCGAATCTGCTCATGCACTTCATCGCTTAAGGTGATGATTTGTGTGCCGCTGTCCTCGATCGTCTTTATCTTTGAGGCAATCCTCTCGTCAGACTGCTCTCTGGCGTACTGTTTCGCTGTCTCGGCTGCCTCACGGATAATCTGCTGCTGCTCATCTGTCAGTTCTTTCATGAACTCCTCGCTTACTATGAGCGATATCAGATGTGGCAGATGATTTGTCTCCACTACATAATCCTGCTGCTCGTAGAGCTTATTGGATACGATTACCTCGTATGGGTTTTCCTGCGCGTCTATAGTGCCCTGCTGTAAGCCGATATACACCTCCGAGAAAGTCATAGGTGTCGGGCTTGCTCCGAGCGCCTTCCAGTATGCCATATGATAAGAGTTTTCCATGGTACGGATTTTCTGACCCTTAAAATCAGCAAGGCTTTCTATCTTTTTGTTTGTTGTCATGACACGGAAGCCCTGGTCTGCATATCCCAAAAGCTCGTAGCCGCCGTCATTGTAGACCTGCTGCATGAGCTTCATAAACTTTGGATTGTCCACATGCTCACGCACCTCATCAATGCTGTCAAAAAGTGCCGGCATATCAAATACTGCAGTATCCTTCATGAAAGTGACCTGCGGAGCAGTGTTCTGCACTACAAAAGGTATATCTCCATCCTTGCATGACTCGAGAAGCTCTCTGTCTCCGCCCAGTACACTGTTTGGATACACACTGATTTTCATTTTGCCATCGCTTAATCTTTCCACTTCATCGGCAAATTTCTCTGCATATATCTGTGTCACGGTGTCCTCAGGACTTGAGCTGCCGAGAGGCCATGCGTAGCGCTGTACCCCGGCATCCTTAGCTGCGTCCTGCGAGCCTTCACCAGCAGAGCCACCGCACGCGGCAAGTCCTGCTGTAAGCGAAAGTATCATCGTGACGGCTGCTGCTCTTCGCCACAATCTATATTTGCTATACGATTTACGCGGTTTATTATATTTACCAGCTTTTTTACATAAAAACAAGCCAAATCTACTCATATTTTTCTCCAATTACAACTGTGTGCCTAAATGTCCTACAATCATCATTAAATCTGCTTATACCTGTTATTACATATTTCTGTACCGAATAGTTACTATTTCTCTATAATAAGCACAGACTGATCGCCGGAATAAATGTAAGCAGCAAAAGTGCCAGCAGGAAATATCCTATCATAGGCGCCGCCTTCTTTGCTATCCGCATGACCGGAACATCCGTCAGTGAGCTTGCCACAAACAGGTTTACTCCTATAGGCGGTGTGACAAATCCGATTGCAAGGTTTACGATCATGACCACACCAAAGTGGACCGGGTTCATTCCTATGCTCTGCACGATAGGAAGCAGGATTGGGCTTAAAATAAGGATAGCCGGTGTGGTATCCATAACCATTCCTACAATGAGCAGGAACACATTTATCACGATAAGAAGCACTATCTCATTTGTAAAATGTGCAAGTATCCATGCGCTGACTGTCTGTGGCACCTGCATGAGTGTGAGCACGCGTGAAAACGCGGTCGATGCGGCAAGTATAAACAATATAGGTGCATATGTCTTCATCGCCTCCACCATGATGCCCCATATTTCTTTTACCTTTATGGATTTGTAAATAAAAAGACTTACAAAAAGCGCATAAAATACTGAAATTACCGCAGCCTCTGTAGGCGAAGCTATACCGGCGTAAATGCATCCAAGTACTATAACCGGGCTCAAAAGTGCCCATATACTGTCCTTCAATATACTAAAAAGACCCTTGTTTCTAAGCTCTGAGACCTTTGCATTTATCTTTTCCTTGTCCTCTCCATAGCGCTTGCAGTGATAATATGCATAAAACATAAGAAGCGCTCCTATCAAAAGTCCCGGAATGATTCCTGCAAGAAAGAGATCACTGACCGACTCACCGGTTGCCATCGCATACATGATAAAAGGTATGCTTGGCGGTATGATGACTCCGAGTCCTCCCGCAACCGCAACAATTGCCGTTGAAAAATCCTTTTTGTAGCCCAGCTCCATAAGAAGCGGAATGGTCATACTTCCGACAGCCGCAACAGTTGCAGGCGCAGAGCCGGAAATCGCTCCATAGAACAAGCAGGTGATGATAACCGCACATGGGATTCCTGCGGTTCTTTTTCCTATAAAATACACAAAAACATCAAACAATTTTTGTGAGATTTTGCCGTGTGCCATGACGATTCCGGCAAGCACAAACATAGGCACCGCTAAAAGCGGGAAGCTGTCTATACCACCGAGCATAGAGCGGATAACATAGCTGGCACTGGCTGTAAAAGATGAGTCAAACGCGCCCGGCAGCACTGCCACTATTCCCAGGGAAATAGATACCGGAATAGCAATGACCAGACATATCACAAATAATATAAAAACTACTGCTGCTGACATCTATTTCTCCTTTCTCTTTTCAGCTTTACTATGAATTGCTTCAATATCCTCCACAAGCTCTTTCTCGCGGTAAGTGTCTTCGACAACGGCTTCCTCTATAACCGAGGCAATACTGCCCTCCTCAAGAAGGCTTGTCATCTTTTTTCCCAGAACAATCTTCCACTCGCCAAACCATCTCTGCGCGATGCGGAAGGCCGTGATTATAAAGCATACAAACGGTGCAGCCTGCACATAGTACATAGGGATACCGCAGGCAGGACTTACCTGACCGCTTTCTATAGTGTTCTTTCAAATATATGAATGAAAAAGGTATCAAATATACGAAAAACACAAACTCAACTGTCAGATTTAATACCTTCCAGAGCGATTTTCCTCTTCGTGGAAAAATCTGTATAAACTGGTCTATCTTTATGGATATGCATTTACGTGTGCAAAGGCTGACACTCAAAAATGCCGACCAGATAAACAGGTATCTTGTGATTTCCTCAGACCATGAAAGCGACATGCCAAGAATATATCTGGAAAACACCTGAATACCCATGATAAGAGTCATCGCAATCAGGAAAATGACCATTAAAAATTCTTCAAGATATTCATCCAGATAGTGCAGTATTTTCTTCATGAAATATCCCCTTTCCGTGAATAATTATACGTATTATTTTAACTGAATTATTGCTGTTTTCCCACGTAAATATTCACAATTTTATATATTACTATTTGTTATCATCTTCAAAAATGGCGTCACAGCACATAGTTTACAGATGCCGAGGCGCCATTTTATTTTATTGCATGGTTTTATACAAGCTTTTCTTACATGCTCTTATGAAGTAATCCAAGTACCGTAGACAGATCCTCTACTCCCATCTGTCCTGGGTGCAGAAGCTTTCTTTGCGGCACCGAATGTCATTGAAGATCCGAATACCTCACCGCAGAGACGGCTTATAACACCTGTGCCTGCCATTGACATTGTGATGATTGGTCTGTCAGCGTAATCTGTAACCATTTCCTCTGTAGCTGAAAGAAGTGTGAGTACGTCTCGCTTATTCTGTGGCATAACTGCAATCTTAGGGATATCAGCTCCCATATCCTGCATCTTGCGAAGTCTGTAAACAATATCAGACTGTGCAGGAGTCTTGAAGAAGTCATGGTTTGAAGCAATAACTCTTGCACCTGCAGCATGTACGCCGTCGATGATTTTCTTTACAATCTCATCACCTGTAAAAATCTCTACATCTACAAAATCAACGTATCCTGTCTGTGCAGCCTTGATATTAAGCCTGGCATAAGCCTCTGCCTCGATAGCTTTTTCTCCGCCCTCTTTTGAAGTACGGAATGTCATAAGGATTGGAATATTTCCGAGAGCATCACGAAGCTCCTTTAATACTTCCTCAACCTTGTCAAACTCGAATACATTCTCGAACCAGTCAACACGCCACTCAACCATATCAACAGGGATAGAGTCAAATGTCTTTGCCTCTGCGATGATGTCGTCTTTTGTAACGCCTACGATAGGAACGATGATTTTAGGTGCGCCCGCACCGATTTCAATATCTCTAACCTTAATGGTGTTCATGATTTTTTCCTTTCTTACCTTGTATTAGACTGTATGATAATTATACTCCCCAGTATAATGTAACGTACTAATCCTCTTTAGACAGCTCTACCATCTTAGTATAGCGCAGGTTTACGAATAATCCAAGTACCACGCCGATTGCTGTGAGCACGATGTTCATTACCATAACCTGTGATGGCTGCATCTTTGATGCTGCTGTAAGGATTGTGTAGTTGCAAAGTGATGAAGCGATCATTACAAGCGCTGTTACTGTTCCCTTGATCTTAGGGAAGAGCATGTTGCATACAGATGTTACGATCTGTAAAAGTCCGCCTGCCCCTGCCCATCCGATGATGAATGCACCTGCGATCATGAGTGGCTTTGTCTGTCCGACTAACACTACTACCATTGTTGCAAGGCAGATTACAGGGTAAACAAGGATAAATCTGACGTCCTTGATCTTTCTTGTTAAAAGAGCTGTTACGATAAGAGCTATCATGGTTCCTGCTGAATAGTATGACTGCATAACTGACGGATCAGCCCAGCCTACGTTCTCTTTTGCAAAGTTCTGCGCACAATTGAGCCATAACTGGAAGGTTCCGGTACATGTAAATCCAATGATAATCATTGCGATTGACTCAATAGAGAAATGTGTGTGCTTTAAGCTTGCGATAAGTCCTTCTTTCTTTCCCTCTGCCTTTGCATCGGTATCAGGAAGCGGGAAGAGCATTACTAATACTAAAAGTACAATGTAGATGATTCCACATCCGAAGAACAGTGTGTTGTATGATGTAAGTCCTGCTGCTGTTGTAGCAACTGTCATACCAAGTACGAATGGTAAAAGCATCTGTGCGATAGCGATGAAGAATTTGATTCCCATTGTTGCAACACCCGGTGCTTTGTAGATGATTTCTGATACTGCAGGGTAAATTCCTGTATCAAGGAATGAGTTTGCAATACCGCCAATGATAGCACAGATATAAGCAATCTGGTATCCACCATGTGTTCCTGCATTGAATGCAAGGGCAAGTCCGATCAGGTAGATAGCATAAGAGCCGCTTCCGATTGCTGTTGAGATACGGCGTCCGAGCTTATCTGATAAAGGTCCTGCAAACGGAAGTGCGATAAGACGTCCAAGTCCCAAGGGCTGCTGAAATAGCTGTGATAGCCATAACCTGAACTCCCCATGAAGCTGCGAGAGCCTCCTTGATGACTGCCTGTCCGAGGATAGAGCAGCCCACTCCGTGTATAAAGTAGTTTAAGTAAAGGATTAATGCGCTAGGTAAATATTTTTTATTCATCAGTGTTCTCCTTAATTTCTGTGTCTGATTAATCATCATATCTGATGTTTAATACTTCCTTCATATGCTCGATTGGCATATCTTTTCCTGTCCAGAGTTTGAAGGCTGCTGCTCCCTGGAAAAGCATCATTCCAAGACCGTTCATTGTCTTGCAGCCCACCTCTTTTGCCATAGAACGCATCTTTGTCTCAAGTGGAGAGTAAGGTACGTCAATTACGATTAGCTCAGGACGGAAGAATGATTTGTCAGGTACTACAGACATTCCCTCGAGTGGCTTCATGCCAACACCTGTTCCGTTTACGAAGATGTAAGAATCAGCCATCTCTTCTCTTAACTTCTCCTTGTCATCAAGGTCGTAAAGAGTAGCCTTGCAGTCTGTCTTCTCGTTGATCTTTCTAACTGTCTCCTCAGCGTTTGCCCAGAACTTGTCATGGATGTTGAAGATTGAGATTTCCTTGACACCGTCAAGTGCTGCCTGAATCTCGATAGCTGTAGCAGCTCCGCCTGCTCCTGCGATTGTCATCTTCTTTCCGATAACATCGATGTCGTTATCCTTGAGTGCCTGCATGAAGCCGATACCGTCTGTGATGTGTCCTGTAAGTACTCCGTTCTCGTTTACTATTGTATTTACAGCTCCGCACAGCTCTGCTGCAGGTGAAAGCTTGTCTAAGTACTGTCCTACAACTGTCTTGTTTGGCATTGATACATTAGAGCCTACAAGCTTTAATGCTCTGATTCCCTTAACCGCATCCTCAAGAGTGTTGTTGTCAACCTCAAATGCCAGATAAGCGTAGTCAAGTCCAAGATATGCAAATGCCTCATTGTGCATTGCCGGTGAGCTTGAATGTCTGATTGGGTAAGCCATAAGTCCGATGAGTTCTGTGTGTCCTGTGATTCTCTCTGCCATGATTAAATCTCCTTCATTTTTAAATGTAATAATATTGATTATTCGTATTTCCTTAGCTATGTTTTCAACGATGCCCACTTCGTTAAAAACTTAACAACCTTTGATAATGATATTATAACGCATTATTTTCGATACTTCCAATGCTTATTTTGTTATTTTTTAATAGCATTACTGTACTAATTATGTTATAATATGCACAAATTTAGGCTATAATATTTGTAATTCATAGACTATATCTATTATTTCATGGAGATTTATGCATGACACTCAATCAATTAAGTTATTTTTACCAAGCGGCAGTTCTGGAACACTTCAATCAGGCTGCCGAAAAAATGAATATCACAGAGCCAAGCCTCAGCCGTTCGATAGCTGCTTTAGAGGACGAGCTTGGCGTCACTTTATTTGAAAAGAGAGGCAGGAATGTAATACTGACCAAGGCCGGGGAGATTTTTTTAGAACACGTGTCTACTATTCTGGACGATGTAAAGAGAGCCGAGAACAAAATGCACCAGATTGCAACCGATGGCGGACACATCGATATCGCCTACGTATCACCACTTGCAAAGGTGTTTATCCCAACTATCGTGCGCTCTTTCCTCACCGAAAAGGAAAATAAAAATATCACGTTCAATTTCTTTCAGGACATCACCTCTGTGAATATTGAGGGATTAAAAAAAGGCAGGTATGACATAATTTTCGGTTCATACTCGCCAGATGAAAATGGTATTGATTTTGTTCCTATTATAAAGCAGGAAATAGTTGCCATACTGCCTCCCGGCCACCCACTGACACTTAAGGATACCATGGAAGCCACTGATTTCGCAGACTATCCTGTGCTCGGCTATGCCAGACACTCAGGCCTTGGCAAGTACACCAGAAGCTTTTTCAAGAAGCATGATGTATCGCCAAACTTCATATGTGAGTCACCCGATGAGAACGGCATCGCCTCCCTCGTGGCGCAGGGCTTTGGCATTGCGCTTGTCGCAGATGTCGATGCAATTCACCGCGATGACATCTGCATACGCCACCTCGTTTCGCATGAGTCATTCTCACACACTGTATACATGGGCTACATGACAGGCAAATACCAGCTTCCGGCTATCAAGCGCTTCATAGAGTTTGTGCGGGAAAGCTGCAGCTAGGAAGTCTCCTCGATCACAAACCTGATAAATGCCTTCGCAACCGGTGATAAATATCTCTGCTTAAGCGTTGCCAGATACACCGCTCTCTCATAAGGAGGATTGTATATATCAAGCGTCTTTACAGAAAGTGACCGAAGTATTGGAATATCAGGCATCACAGCTATTCCAAAGCCCTGCGCCACGAGACCCGCCATACTCGAATCCTCCTCCATCTCGAAGGCTACCTTCGGAAACTGTCCTATCTCCTCAAACATCTGGTCAATGACCGGACGCAGACCGCTGCCCTTTTCAAAATAAATCTGCGGATACTCTATTGTGTCCCGCAAATCCACACTGTCCTTTATGGAAAGCGGATGGTCCATGGGCACTGCAAGCACAAGCTTCTGATTCGCGATCTTCTTAAAATCTATATCCTGTTCCCCATCCTTATAAGAAGAAAAAACTATGTCATATTTGTCATCCTTTAGCCCCTCTATAATCTCACCGGTTGTTCCAACCGTAAAATGAAATTCTATATCATAATCCGGGTATGCATTGAGAAATTTACGCACCAGCTTTGGCGCGAACTCACTTCCCATCGTATATATATATGCCAGATGTATGATTCCATGCCTGCTGCCATTGACCTCCTGAATGCGCTGCACACCCTCATTAAGCACCTTTAATGATTCCTCAACATACGGCAGAAACATCTTCCCATATCTGGTCAGCACGACATTCCTTCCCTTTTTCTCAAACAAACGCGTGCCAAGCTCCTGCTCAAGCTGTGAGATTGCATGGCTTAAAGACGGCTGCGTAATCGACAGCATCTGTGCCGCCCTCGTATAATGTTCTTCCTGCGCCAGTACCTTGAAGTACTGCAATTGACTAAGATTCATAGTACACCCCCTGTGTATTTATATATTTATTCGCCGGATGTCCGCTTGCCCTGCACTGCACACCGGTGGTATATGCTCGATTTATGACGTGTCGTGTGGGAGTTATATGCCGCCTCAAGCAAAAGTGGCGCGGAAAATACTCGTTCAAGCAACACAGCCTTTAGTATACCAATAAAGTAAAAAGCGCGTTTGATTTTTCGCGCCTAATAAACTCTGTTTGAGGCGGCATTTACTCCCACTAGACTAAGGAATTATGAGAGCATATACCACCGGTGTGCAGCGCAGGGCAAGCGGACATCCGGCGAAATGCTCACAACAAAGTCTAGAAATAATATACACCATTTGATAGACAAAAACTATAGATTTCGTATAAAAGATGCATTGGACATTTATACATTTTTGCTGTACCTTGAATGTAACAAGAGTGCATTGCTCTTTTTGATTGTTAAAAAAATCACATACTTTGTATATCACAGCCTTTGATAACAAATATTGACAATCAGTTTAATGAAACAAAACTATAATGTAATGAGAGCAATTTACACTACCGCGTGCCCACCCGGTTAGCAGATTAAGGAGAAAAAATACTATGAAAAACAAATATCCACATATTTTTGAGCCAATTACAGTACGCAGAATGACAGTAAAGAACCGTATCGTCATGACTCCAATGGGAACTAACTACGGTGAGCAGAACGGAGAAATGAGCTTTCTCCACATCAACTACTATGAGCAGAGAGCAAAGGGCGGCACAGGTCTCATCATCGTTGAGAATGCTAGCGTTGACTCTCCGCAGGGTTCAAACGGAACTACACAGCTTCGTATTGATCTGGACAACTACATCCCAAGACTTTTCAAGCTCTGCGAGAGTGTTCACAAGCATGGTGCATGTATCGCAATACAGTTAAATCACGCCGGTGCTTCTGCAATGAGCTCACGTATCGGAATGCAGCCTGTATCAGCATCAGACGTACCTTCAAAGGCAGGCGGAGAAATCCCAAGACCTCTCGAGAAGGATGAAATCATGCATATCGTAAAGAAATACGGTGAGGCAGCCAAGCGTGCCCAGATCTGCGGCTTCGACGCTGTTGAAATCCACGCAGGACACTCTTACCTTATCAGTCAGTTCCTTTCACCTATCACAAACAAGAGAACTGACGAGTTCGGCGGCTCTCAGCAGAGAACCGTGCAAGATTTGCAAAGCTGGTTATCGAGGAGGTTCGTAATCAGGTTGGACCTTTCTTCCCTATCTTCGTCCGTATCAGTGCAGACGAGCTCATGGAGGGTGGAAACACACTTGAGGATACACTTGAGTACTTAAAGTATTTTGAGAAGGAAGTAGATGTATTCGACGTATCATGCGGTCTCAATGGCTCTATCCAGTACCAGATTGATGCAAACTACTTACCTGACGGCTGGCGTTCATTCATGGCAAAGGCTGTAAAAGGAGAAATACAACAAGCCATGTATCACAGTAGGAAATATCCGTGACCCACAAGTAGCCGAGGATATCCTTGCAGGAGGCGATGCTGATTTCATCGGTATGGGCCGTGGACTTATCGCAGACCCTGAGTGGGTTAATAAGGTAGAGTTCGGAAATGTGTGCGATATCAGAAAATGTATCTCATGTAACATCGGATGCGCCGGACACAGAATCGGTCTCAACCAGCCAATCCGCTGTACAGTAAACCCTGCCGTAAACAGTGGTGAGGATTACATGAAGACAAAAGGTAAACAAGCCTTGCAACGTGGTTGTAATCGGTGGTGGTACTGCCGGTCTTGAGGCAGCCTGCACAGCAGCAGAGGTTGGATGTACAACCTTCCTCATTGAGAAGAAGGCTGAGCTTGGCGGACTTGCATCAGTTATCTCCAAGATTCCTGACAAGAAGCGTCTTGCAGACTTCCCTAACTACATGATTCACCGTGCAAGCAAGCTTCACAACCTGTTTGTTTTCAAAAATACAGCAGCAACAGTTGATATGGTAAAGGCCTTAAACCCTGATATCATAGTAAACGCAACAGGCTCTGTACCTACTCTCCCACCTATCACAGGTCTTCACGATCTCGTTGACAAGGATGGCACAAATGTTGCAACAGTCCTTAAGATGATTGAGCGCATCAATGAGTATCCTGAGGATATGAAGGGACAGAAAATCGCCATCATCGGCGGTGGTGCCGTAGGTCTTGACGTGATGGAATTCTTCACAGAAAGAGGCGCAGAGGTAACAATGGTTGAGATGCTTCCAATGATTGGAAACGGACTTGACCCTGTCACAAAGTGTGACACAAACGCAAAAATGGCAAAATACGGTGTAAAACAGATGACCAACACTGCTCTGCAGGAGGTTAAGAATGACCGTTTCATCGTAAAGAATCCAGAGGGTGAGATTGAGGAAATCCCATTTGATTACGGATTCATCTGCCTTGGTATGAGAGCCAACACACCTGTTCTTTCAGAGATTGATGAGGCTTTCAGTAATACCAATGTTGAAATCGTAAATATCGGAGACAGCAAGCGTGCCCGCAGAATCATTGAGGGTACAGAGGAAGGCAGAAATATCTTAAACGTGCTTGCCCGTCACGATTATTTATAAAACTTCGTAACTATTTCTGATTACGGGAATAGTTGCAAAATTCTCCTTTAAAATAATAAACCTATCGAGTAGGAGGCGGTGACTAACCGCCGTCCTCTCACAGCACCGTACGTACCGTTCGGTATACGGCGCTTTCAATAGTTGACGTGCACAGACTGATAGGCTGTGGCTAAATCGTAAAAGCCACTGTTTATCAGTCTTTCTTTATTCAGCGCCCAAATCACAGCTTTGTTATTGCTGATATACCAATACTTTCTGCGACTGTTTGCTATTGTTGCCGCATAGTGTTCTGGGATTCCCAGCTTGACTAGATTTTTATATTTCGTTCTAGGTTTCTTCCACTGTTTCCATATGCACATGCGTATTCTGTGATAGAGCCATCCGTTGATATCATCTATGTTGTTCTTCATGCTTGCAATTCCGTAGTAGTTAAGCCATCCTCTTGCATATACTTTGATTTTCTCAAGGCTTGGCTTGATTGACTGACATCGCTTACGGGAAGACAGCTCCTTCAGTCTGGACTTGAACTTCTTCCATGACTTCGGATGAACTCGGACATAAATGCCTTTTCCGTTCCTTCCCAATGCAAAGCCAAGGAATTTAAAATTTCGGATTGCAAACACGCTGACAGTACGACTCTTTTCTCGGTTTACTGTAAGTTTCAGCCTCTCCTCAAGATATTTTGTACTGCTTTCCAAGAGTCTCTCTGATGCCCGCCCGCTCTTTGCAAGAAGCACGATGTCATCTGCATATCTTATACATGGAACACCTCTTTTCAGGTATTCCTGGTCGAACTCATTGAGGTAGACATTTGCCAACAATGGTGATAGATTTCCACCTTGTGGTGAGCCTTCCTCTGTGTCAATGACCACTCTGTTTTCCATTACACCGCTTTTCAGATAGCGCTTTATCAACTGTACTACACGTTCATCTTTTACATTCTTCCGGAGAAGATTGATGAGAATTTCGTGATTAAGAGTATCGAAGTACTTTGACAAGTCAAGGACTACAGCAAATGTATAGCCTTGTTCTGCATACTCCTTAACCTTAAGTATTGCATCTTTGCACTTCTGTTCGGACGATAGCCATAGCTACCATCTGCAAACAGCGGTTCATAGATTGGCACTAACTGTTGTTATTGCCTGTTGAAGTGTACGGTCTATCACTGTTGGTATGCCAAGCTTTCGCACACCACCATCTGGTTTGGGAATTTCAACTCGTCTTACTGGAGACGGAGTATACTTTCCACGATAAATGCGGTCAGTTATCTCTTGTTGATGTTCCTTTAGATATGGAAGAGCCTCTTCAATGGTCATGCCATCAATTCCGGCGCTCCCTTGTTTGCCTTAACTCTCTTATACGCTCTGTTAAAGTTGTCTTTATACAGTATCGTTTCCAAAAGTCTCGGCTGTGCACTGTCTCTTTCTTTCCATATCCGATTGAATGACCTGGACGCTTTCACATACCCTTCATGTTCCGCATTATCTCTTTGCGAACAGCCATTGTTTTCAATGTTTTCTGCCATAGACGGTCATTCCTCCTTTCTCGGTCATACTCAAGACTCCTACTGATTCGGTCCTTCACCTCTCGGCTACTATGACCTCTGCTGACTTCTATGCGTTCAGCATTGCTTTATGCAATGGTTACCTCTTTCAAGGCATACCGCACAGACCTCCCTAGGTACCACACGTTTCTTCCTCTCCATCCATCTGCCTCATTTATCATGCATTATTCCGTGTAGTTATTGGGCTTTAACATGGGTTGCTGTCTTACCCACATGCATGACCTCATATGAGATTTCTGTTCGTCAGACCAGAGATTTGCCCGTGAGTTGGTATATTCCTCACATCCAGCTTCCTTCAGATTCCATCTCACGATGGACACCCTTGCCTTCGGCTATATCCTTCCCACTACCGGGCGGATTCGGGACTTTAACCCGTTAGAAACGTGCGCCGCTAGGCGCACAACTCCTAAAAGACAACAGCTCGCGGGAAAACCGCGAGCTGTTGTTTTATCATATTCCTGTATAACAGGAAGCTATCTAATGATATTGTAATAAGAACTTAAATCTAACTGAAGAACAGTTTCTTCACATCATCAACCGGCATATCCTGTCCTGTGTAAAGCTTGAATGCGGCGACGCCCTGCCATAAGAGCATTCCCTTTCCGCCACGCATGTGCAGCCTGCCTCTTTTGCTTCGCGAAGAAGCTTTGTCTCCTGCGGATTGTAAACTGCATCTGCAACTACAAGCCCCGGTCTGAAAGCTGAAAGATCTTTTACCACGCTCTGATCATCCAGAGGCTTCATGCCAACGATTGTTGCATTTGCAAAGATATCGCTTGACTGGATTTCCTCTGTCATCTTGGCTTTATCATCAATATCGTATACATTTACAACACATTCAGGAACTGCTTTTTTGATCTTCTCTGCAGTCTGTAGTGTACGCTCGAAGAAAGCATCATTTTTGTTGAAAATAGTAATCTCACGAGCTCCGTCCAATGCGCACTGCACCTGGATAGCTGTAGCGGCTCCGCCGCCTCCGGCAACTGTGATTTTCTTTCCTTTGATGTCAATTCCGTGATCCTTTAAGTTGTGTACGAATCCCTCACCATCTGTGATGTGTCCTGTAAGCTTGCCGTTGTCATTTACTATAGTGTTTATGGCTCCGATAATCTGGGCAGCCGGTGAAAGCTCATCCATGTACTTTGCAGCCTCTACCTTATCAGGCATGGTCACATTACATCCACGCATGTTGAAGGTCTTCATTGCTGCAATAGCATCCTTAACCTTGTCTTCTTTTATATCAAATGCCACGTATGCATAGTCCAGACCAAGTTTTTCAAAACTGTAATTGTACATAGCCGGTGAACCAGAATGACCGACCGGTGATCCTATGAGTGCTAATAAGCCTGTGTGACCTGAAATACGCTTTTCCATTGTAAATCCTCCTAAGTGTTTCGTTTTGTATTATGATAACTCTTTTATAAGACATGCGCAAGCACTTTTTTCATTTAAAGGTTTAAAGTGTTAAAGTTTATTTCATCTATAATTTATGAAATACGATATGATTGAATTATCAAAATGTATTTATAAAAGGGGGATTTATGCCAGAATTAAGCAGATTTTATGGTATTATTATTAAAATGTATTTTAATGATACACAACAGCATCACAAGCCACATATTCATGCATTTTATGGTGACTACGAAGCAGTTGTGGCAGTTGACGGAGACCTTCTCGCAGGCTCAATTCCAGCAAAACAATTAAAAATAATAATCGGCTGGTTGGCAATTCATGAAGAGGAAGTATACAAAGCCTGGAATAATGCCGTACGAGGAGAACACTTCGATAAGATTAATCCATTATAAGGAGAATTACAATGTTTGAAGTCTGTGTTACCAGCACGCAAAGTGAAAATCAAAATGGATTTCTATAACAGATGCAAAAGTTACAGATCATTTAATGATGATTGTGGAAGACATTTCAGGCGGTGAAAAAAGAGTGTTTGATGCATCCGTTTTAACAGGTAGTGCATTTAAACCACTTGAAGATGATGCTATATTTTCAAATTTTAAAATTATGCATGGCGTCATTACATGGATGAATGATGAAATAGATTGTGCTCCAGAATATATCTATGAGCATAGCTTCGAATATGAGGATAATACTTCTCCTATTGCCATGTAAGCTTCGATATTTCACATGTCATATGAGGAAAATAGAGTATCGCTACTCTCTTTTCCTCATCTTTATATATTCTCTGAAAACCGGTCTGATTGGATCAGAAATATCCTCCGGAATATCATCCACATCAAAAAACTTAAGCTCCTCGACTTCCTCCTCCTGGCGCTTTATAGTGCCGTGATATTTGCGGCATATGTATATGATCTCCACATTATAGACTTCATCGCCGTTCGGATAGATGTAGTGTGTTTCCTCGCCTGAATTGATATAAAACAGCTCCATCTCGTCTGCAACAAGCCCCATCTCCTCAAAGAGTTCTCTTTTTGCAGCCTCCTCGACAGTCTCTCCAAGCTCTATAGAACCGCCTGCATATCCCCACTGGTGATTGTCTGTGCGCTTTTCGAGAAGCACCTGTCCGTTTTCATTTTCAACGATGATGCTCGCTCCACTTATACGATGGGGCATGTCAAATTCACCTTTCTAAGATTATGCATTATATAATTTCTATTATTTGTAATACTTTCTTATTTTGCCACAAAAAATCCGCTGTACTATAATACCTATAGTATAGCGGATTCCAAATTTGTTTTCCATATAAAGCACAATAAAATTCATCAGCTCACAGCCCTGTATTCCTCAAGCGCTTCCTTTGCCCTTGGCGTAAGCCTGCGTGGAACCGAAATCTCAACAGTCACATACTGGTCTCCCTTTACTGAACGATTCTTCATGCTCGAAATACCCTTGCCCTTGAGACGTATCTTGCTGCCGCCCTGTGTACCTGCCTTGATGCTGCACTCCACATCTCCATAAAGAGTATGCACCCTCGCCTTACCACCGAGAGCCGCTGTCGTAAACGGAACACGGATTGTACTGTATACATTCTGACCCTTTCGCTCAAACTCACTGCTCGGTGTCACATTTACGTTGAGAAGCACATCTCCGGCTGCACCACCGTTTCTGCCCGGATTGCCCTGTCCTTTAAGTCTGACTGTCTTGCCAGACTCGATTCCTGCCGGAATATGGATGGACAGATTGGAAACCTTGCCTGTGGTCGGATCCTGTAACGAAATAGATTTCTCGCATCCAAAAACAGCCTCGTCAAATGAAATCGTAAGGTCAGCCATAACATCAGAACCCTTGCGACCGGCTGAACTTCTGCCACCTGAGAAATTACTCCAGCTACCGCTATTTCCGGTAAATCCACTGTTACCACTTGTACTCCAGCCACTGTGATTACCGCCACCATGTGAAAACATATCTCCGAACATTGAGAAAATATCATCCATATCCCCGGAGCCGTTCTCAAAATGAAATTCCTGATGTGTAAATGGTCCGCCATTTGAGCTGTATGAGCCACTGAAAGAGCCATTGCCGCCGAAGCCGCCAAAGCCACCCTGTGCAGCCTGTCTTGCAGCCTCCTCGGAAAAGCCCTCCTGCAGACCTGCAAAGCCAAACTCATCATAGAGCTTACGTTTTTTCTCATCACTTAATACATTGATGCCTCCGTGACATCCTTAAACATCTCCTCAGCATGCGGATTACCTGCATTTGTATCAGGATGATACTTCTTTGCCAGCTTACGATAAGCCTTCTTTATTGCCTCTTTATCTGCACTCTTGTTCACTCCGAGAGTCTCATAATAATCTCTCTTTGCTGCCATTATACTCACCTGCCTTTCTATTTACCTGTAACAATTTATCATCATAATTAAACAATATACATTACACCATATAGTATAAGCGGACTGCACAGGCAGCCCGCTTATCATTTGCAATATCTGATTATCCCTCGATGGAGATACATTTCTTTTCCTCAACCTGTGGTTTAGGCTGCTTCTTTGGAATATCCAGGCGAAGGATTCCATGCTTGAAGGATGCCTTTATGTCATCCTGCTCAATCTCGTCACCCACATAGAAGGTTCTCTGACAGCTTCCTGAGTAGCGCTCTCTGCAGATATACTTCTTGCCATCTTCCTCTTTCTGATCTTTCTCTAAGCCTTTCTCTGCTGTAATGGTCAGATAACCATTCTCTAAAGAAGCCTTAATCTCATCCTTTTTGAATCCCGGAAGATCCATCTCAAGCTCATAGCCTTTATCGCTTTCCTTGATATCGGTGAGCATCATTCTCTTTCCGTTGTGTCCGTATAATTTCTTCTGTGCCTTCTGTACGTCCCTGTCATCAAACCAAGGATCATTGAACCATGGATCACTGAAAAATGTATCAAATAAGTTGTTGTTTGTAGTTGTTAATAACATAGGTCATACCTCCTTATATACCTGTAACTTTCCTTTTGGAAATTTGCTTTCTTTTGTTTACAAGTATGTTATAGCACCATTATTAGCACTCGTCAATAGCGAGTGCTAATAAAAATTATAAATTTTTTATTAACTGAAATTTCTTATGTTTCCCAGCTCCATTTCATATACTTCATCCTTAAGATAATCTCATGTTGCCTACTTACATCATTCATCCAAATCTGTTATCATGTATAATTGAAAGTATTAATAACCTCGATCAACAATCGAGTAGGAGGCGGTGACTAACCGCCGTCCTCTCACAGCACCGTACGTACCGTTCGGTATACGGCGCTTTCAATAGTTGACGTGCACAGACTGATAGGCTGTGGCTAAATCGTAAAAGCCACTGTTTATCAGTCTTTCTTTATTCAGCGCCCAAATCACAGCTTTGTTATTATACCATATACTTCTGCGACTGTTTGCTATTGTTGCCGCATAGTGTTCTGGGATTCCCAGCTTGACTAGATTTTATATTTCGTTCTAGGTTTCTTCCACTGTTTCCATATGCACATGCGTATTCTGTGATAGAGCCATCCGTTGATATCATCTATGTTGTTCTTCTTCATTACTTTTCCGTAGTAGTTAAGCCATCCTCTTGCATATACTTTGATTTTCTCAAGGCTTGGCGATTGACTGACATCGCTTACGGGAAGATAGTTCCTTCAGTCTAGACTTAAACTTCTTCCATGACTTCGAATGAACTCGGACATAAATGCCTTTCCCGTTCCTTACCAATGCAAAGCCAAGGAATTTAAAATTTCGGATTGCAAACACGCTGACTGTTACGGCTCTTTTCTCGGTTGACTGTAAGTTTCAGCCTCTCCTCAAGATATTTTGTACTGCTTTCCAAGAGTCTCTCTGATGCTCGCTTGCTCTTTGCAAAGCACGATGTCATCTGCATATCTTATGCATGGAACACCTCTTTTCAGGTATTCCTGGTCGAACTCATTGAGGTAGATGTTTGCCAGCAATGGTGATAGATTTCCACCTTGTGGTGAGCCTTCCTCTGTGTCAATGACCACTCCGTTTTCCATTACACCGCTTTTCAGATAGCGCTTTATCAACTGTACTACGTTCATCTTTTACATTCTTTCGTAGAAGATTGATGAGAATTTCGTGATTAAATATCGAAGTACTTTGACAAGTCAAGGACTACAGCGAATGTATAGCCTTGTTCTGCATACTCCTTAACCTTAAGTATTGCATCTTTTGCACTTCTGTTCGGACGATAGCCATAGCTACCATCTGCAAACAGCGGTTCATAGATTGGCACTAACTGTTGGGTTATTGCCTGTTGAAGTGTACGGTCTATCACTGTTGGTATGCCAAGCTTTCGCACACCATCTGGTTTGGGAATTTCAACTCGTCTTACTGGAGACGGGTATACTTTCCACGATAAATGCGGTCGGTTATCTCTTGTTGATGTTCCTTTAGATATGGAAGAGCCTCTTCAGGTCATGCCATCAATTCCAGCGCTCCCTTGTTTGCCTTAACCTCTCTTATACGCTCTGTTAAAGTTGTCTTTACAGTATCGTTTCCAAAAGTCTCGGCTGTGCACTGTCTCTTTCTTTCCATATCCGATTGAATGACCTGGACGCTTTCACATACCCTTCATGTTCCGCATTATCTCTTTGCGAACAGCCATTGTTTTCAATGTTTTCTGCCATAGACGGTCATTCCTCCTTTCTCGGTCATACTCAAGACTCCTACTGATTCGGTCCTTCACCTCTCGGCTACTATGACCTCTGCTGACTTCTATGCGTTCAGCATTGCTTTATGCAATGGTTACCTCTTTCAAGGCATACCGCACAGACCTCCCTAGGTACCACACGTTTCTTCCTCTCCATCCATCTGCCTCATTTATCATGCATGATTCCGTGTAGTTATTGGGCTTTAACATGGGTTGCTGTCTTACCCACATGCATGACCTCATATGAGATTTCTGTTCGTCAGACCAGAGATTTGCCCGTGAGTTGGTATATTCCTCACATCCAGCTTCCTTCAGATTCCATCTCACGATGGACACCCTTGCCTTCGGCTATATCCTTCCCACTACCGGGCGGATTCGGGACTTTAACCCGTTAGAAACGTGCGCCGCTAGGCGCACAACTCAAAAAGCCGAATCCACACTCCCATGGATTCGGCTTTTGTATATCTTCTATTTTCTATTTTGTATGAAGCTGTCAATCATCGCAATCACACCATCTACACCGAGCTTTGCCACATTCAGGCACAGGTCATAGTTTTCTGCCTGCCCCCACTCCTGTCCGGTATAGTATTTGTGATAGGTCTTTCTGTTGTCATTTGTCTCACGCACAACAGTCTTTGCCTTTCTCGCTGAGGCTCCATGTGTATCAGCCACAGTATCAACGCAGAAAGCATCATTCGCTGTCAGGAAAACTGAGACAACATCATCTCTTCCCTGAAAGGCAAAGTTTGCACACCGTCCCTGAATCACATATCCCTCACAGCCGTCCTCAAGCAGCAGCCTGTCTATAAATGTAAGAGCCCTAGCCCCGGAGTATCATGCAGCACATTATCCTCCTCCGTCTCCATCACAATAGAGTAAAGCAGGGAATTAACCGGTCTCTCACTGTAAAACTCCTCATACTCATCGTAGCAGCCTGCCTCTTTGGCACCGGCCGCAATAGCCTCTCTGTCCATGAAATGTAAATGATATTTCTCAGCGACTGCTCTACCGATAGTATCTGCATCGCAACCGCACTTTCTAGCAATAGTAATTATCATATAAATATAGCTCCTTTCTGTAAAAAAGCCAACGCGCAGGAAGCGCTCAGACAAATCAATAAAAGTTTGCAAACACCGATGCAAACACCACCGTAAGTATTCCTGCCACCGCGATAGCAAGAGAGCTCATGGCGCCCTCTATCTCGCCAATCTCGATAGCCTTCGCTGTTCCGATGGCATGTGATGAAGCACCAAGCGCCAGTCCCTTCGATATAGGCTCAGTGATTCTGAATATTTTGCAAACAAACTCTCCGAGTATATTTCCAAGCACACCTGTCACGACGATAACTGCGACAGTGATAGTCACATATCCGCCGAGCTCCTCTGATACGCCCATACCGATAGCTGTCGTAATGGACTTTGGAAGCAGTGTGACATAGTCCTCGTGTGAAAGCCCCATAAGCACTGACAACACAAGCACTGTCACAAGGCTTGTTATGACGCCTGCCGTAAGAGTCCGAGCGCGACTGCAGCTATATTTTTCTTGAGCAGGGTCCACTGCTCATAGAGCGGTATCGCAAGGCATACCGTGGCCGGTGTCAGAAACCAGCTAAGGTACGATGCTCCCCTTATTGTATGTGTCATAATCCACATCTGCCACAACAAGCACTATGATGGTCAGTACTATTGAAATGAGAAGCGGATTGAGTATTGCAACCTTAAACTTCTTCTTTAAAAGCATACCTATCAGATATGCAACCAGACTTACCGTGACACCGGCAAAAAGCGATGTCTGAAACAAATTATCCATTATGATTATCCTCTATCTTATTTATTTTCTCCAGCATCAGCCCTCTTGCGCTTCTGCATACGGATTACGAGCTGCGAAACATGTCCTGTAGCAATCATTACAGTAAGAAGTGCCACAACCGTGATTACAATCACCGGTACGAGCACCGGCTTAAGATTGCCCCAGGATGACATAAGCCCCACTCCCGCAGGGATAAACATGACAGGCATTATCTCTATCATGAATTTGCCTGCACTTCTTACAGAGTTAAGCGGTATCAGGCCTGTCAGCAGACCTATGAAAAGTATAACCATGCCATATATGCTCGCCGGAACAGGCAATGGCAATAAATATTTGAGTATCTCACCTACAAACGAAATCGCAAGTATGATGAGAAATTGCTTTAATAATTTCATTTTATATTGTATCTCCGTTATATATATTTCGTGACTATTTGTAACTGTTTATCTGTGTTCCCTGACCATCATTGTACATACAATGGCAAGCAGCACGCTTGAAGCCCATATAGCGCGTATTCCTATGTGCAGTGAGCACACTCCGCCTATACCTGCTCCTATTGCAAATATCAGAATAATTCCATAGTAGTGCGCGGTCTTTTTCAGTGCCCCGATATTTCTGTCACGCAGATATATTGACAGACTCTCTGTGCCGCTTCTTAAGTTGCCGATGCACATGGTGCTGGCATAACCGTAGCCGTTTACCTTTCTGAAGGACTGCACCTGCATAGAACAGCTGAATGATACAAGCATGGTCGCTATCATGTCGTACCTGTGTGGTATGAAGCCGACCACAAACAGTATGATTATCTCTATCGCCACCACTATCTGACGCCAGTGGATGCGCTTTGCCTTCTTATATCTATGCCCGATTCTCTCTGCCACAAGCACACCGAGTGCAAATGAAAGGATTGGGAAAAGATACGATAGTCCCTTCATCCATTCACCCATCATCAGATGCTGGCTCATCAGCACTACGTTTCCTGTCTGCGCATTCGAGAACACCTCATTTCTCACGTTGTAGGTGTAGGCATCCTGAAAGCCTCCGGAAAGTGCCAGAATCGCACTCAGCAAAAAGGTCTCTGATGTCTGAATCCTTATTTTTTTTTTCAGTCATTTTTCGCCTCTTTTCTCATATTCGCTGTTAGCTGCCACACCCTCGTGTGACCCACAGCAATTACATATTTACAGCAATCCACACGGTTTATTATTATAGAAAAGGGCGGATATTTCAATACCCGCCCCAAATATACAGTGTATTAAATTTTGCACAATACCTAAAATATATATTGGATATACATAATAGATATAATGATAGCTATACCAGATACTTTTCTTCAAACTCAGATACCGGTACCGGTTTTGAGAAATAATATCCCTGGAACTCATGACATCCCATCATTGTAAGCATATCAAGCTGCTTTTTCGTCTCCACACCCTCTGTGATGACGTCCATGCCTATCTTGCCTGCAAGCGTGATGATACTCTCTAATATATCCTGTCCCTTGACCTCGTTCTCAGATTTGCGAAGGAAGCCCATATCGATTTTCAGTACATCAGCACTGATGTCCTTTAGCATGTTGAGTGATGAGTAACCGCTTCCGAAATCATCAATCTCCACCCTGAAGCCTACATTCTGAAGCTTGTGGATGATATTCATATTCTTCTCAAAATCGGTCATCAGCGTTGTCTCTGTAATCTCCAGATGCAGATTGGACGCTGCTATGCCATATTTATTAATCAGCCCTGTAAAGGTCTCATATATATCTATAATGTAGAAGTCCTTTGTAGATATATTTTACAGATATATGATAGCTTCCGTATCCCTTTTCCTTCCACTCTGCAAGCTTTTGTGCTGCCTTCTCCCATATATATAGGTCAATTGTAAATGAGACCTGCGTTCTCTAAAATATCAATAAAAGCATACGGTGTCAGGATGCCTCTTGATGGATGAACCCAGCGTACCAGCGCTTCTGCGCCCTTTGCAGCACCATCACGTTTCACCTGTGGCTGTAAGTACATGACAAACTCATCATTTTGCAATGCCGGCTCAAATTCACCGAGCAGACGTCTCTGCTCTATTGATATCTCAAGCAGATGCTCATCATAGTATGCCACACAGCAGTCGTAATTATTCTTTATGGTGTCTGCCGCTATATTAGCCTTGTCTACCATAATGCTGACAGCCTCATCCCTGTCTCTTATCTCATACACACCCATGTATGTATGCAGATGGAAAGAATTGCCCGAAAACTCACGCTGCAGCTCTTTTATTGAATCTGCCACTCTTTTTTCATCAAACTCTTCTCTTGGCAGACACAGCGCAAAGCGGTCATTCATAAGCCTTGCACAAATGGTCCTCTCAGATGGATTCGATGCCATGAGCTTCGCCTGCTTTATGAGCACCTGATTGCCCTTCTCCATTCCAAATATCTCATTGATGAATTTGAAATCCTTTATATTGCTGCAAATCAGGTAGAAGGTTGTGTCATGATACTTGTTCACCATATCGTGCACATCCTCATAGAACTGGTCACGGTTCAAAAGTCCGGTCAGACTGTCATGCGATGCCTTGTACTTTTCCTGCTCCCACGACTCATACATCTGTGTACGGTCATTGTATACAAAATAATCACATATAACGCGATTGCTCTCATCATATATGCGCTTGTAGGCAATCTCAAAGTAGTGCTTTTCACCGTTTATTTCAATATCTGTTGTCTGGAAGGTCATACTGTCCCTTCTGTCATCTCCCAGCTTTTCAATCCACTGACTATATTTACTTTCATAAACAGACATATTGCCGCCATGCCTGTAAATAGCCTCCATCAGGTCATTGTAATATATGCACCTGCCCTTTCTGTCATAGCAGATGATACCATTGTTCATATCGCGGACCACAAGAGAGAGCATATTTTCTATAAGCTCATTCGGCACATATCTGTATGTCAGGTAATATATGATAATAGCTATAGCACCATATATAATCATGGTGAGGTCATATATGGAGTCCGAACCTATAGTAGCAATGTCAAACGAAAAGCCGATAAAGATAACTACCGCTATAGCCCCATATGCCTCCCTGTACATGCGCGATGATTTGATAATCATATACAGATATGTAAAAATAATCAGAATCACAAACGCATATGTGAATATAAAATGCAGCCTGTACCATAGGCTGTCATTATTGAATACCACCTTAATATTCTCAGCTTTTATGGATTCTATATCAAAAATCTTATTAGTCCAGGTGTTCTCTATAAGCATATATGTGTCCAGCACCGCAAATATCATGGAAGCAGCCTGCACTCCCTTGAAGGTCTTTACAGCACCTGTATAATACTGTGTATAAAACATAAGAGCGATGAGCATCCAGTCAAACAGAGCCATAGTAAGCCCTTTCGCAAGTACTGTAACAGTGTGCCCCGGCACAAATGTAAAAACAAAAAAGACTATAGCGCAGGCAAATGTCAACGTCTCATATATACACACACTTTTACCGAGTCTGTCATGTTTTTTAAAGGAACAGATTGCGCAATGTGCAATCAGTATTGCTTCCAGCAATACTCCCAGTCCATATACTATCCTCATATTCCCACCTGTCTTCTATGACCATATTACTAACCTATATAGCCATTGTAACTCATTTCATGTGTAATGTAAACAAAAAAGAGGTCGTCACAACCTCTTTTTTGTAATTTATTAACATTTATTATTTTCCTGAAGTTGCTTTCAGTCGTGTCATGGCACGGGCCAGCGAAGCTCTTGAGTGATAATACTCCTGAATACTCTGCTTCTGGCGAAGCTGCTCCTCAGCTCTCTCCTTTGCCTCTCTTGCCCTTGCTATATCGATTTCCTCCGGATGCTCGGCTGTCTCGACAAGCAGTGTTACACGGTTGTTGACTATCTCTACGAAGCCCATTCCCACTACCGCATACTCCCAGTTGTCACTGCCCTCCGGCTGAAATCTCATCTCGCCCTCATCGACGGCTATGACCATATCCTCGTGGTGGGCGAGGATTTCCTTCTGGCCATCGAACTCAGGGACTATTATGGAACGACATCTTCCTGAGTAAAACACTCTGTTAGCAGCTATTACCTTTAGATAAAATGTATTTGTTGCCATACGATTTGTCCTTCCTTATGCTTTTACTGCTGCATAGTCTTTGCTTTTTCCTTGACGTCCTCGATTGTTCCGACATTGAAAATGCGTTCTCAGGATACTCGTCCATCTCACCATCTATGATGGCCTTGAAGCATAGTCTCCTCTACAGGCACATAGACACCCGGATACCTGTGAAGTTCTCGGCTACGTGGAATGGCTGTGAGAGGAACTTCTGGATTTTTCTTGCTCTGTATACAAGTACCTTGTCCTCATCTGCCAGCTCCTCCATACCGAGGATTGCGATGATATCCTGCAGCTCCTTGTACTTCTGGAGAATCTCCTGTACCTTTCGTGCTACCTGGTAATGCTCCTCGCCTACGATATCAGGCTCGAGGATACGTGATGTAGACTCAAGTGGGTCTACTGCCGGGTAAATACCCTGTTCAACAATCTTTCTTGAAAGAACTGTTGTGGCATCCAGATGTGCGAAGGTTGTAGCCGGAGCCGGGTCTGTGAGGTCATCGGCAGCTGGTACGTATACGGCCTGTACCGATGTTACCGAACCGTTCTTTGTAGATGCGATTCTCTCCTGCAGCTCACCCATCTCAGTAGCCAGTGTAGGCTGATAACCTACGGCTGAAGGCATACGTCCTAAAAGTGCTGAAACCTCTGAACCTGCCTGTGTGAAACGGAATATGTTGTCGATGAAAAGCAGCACGTTCTGGTGCTTCTCATCCCTGAAATACTCTGCCATTGTAAGTCCTGTCTCAGCTACACGCATACGTGCTCCTGGTGGCTCGTTCATCTGTCCGAACACTAGGGCTGTTTTTTCCAGAACTCCTGATTCCTTCATTTCTGTCCAGAGATCATTTCCCTCTCTTGGAACGCTCTCCGACTCCTGTAAAGATTGAGTAGCCGCCGTGCTCTGTTGCGATATTGCTGATGAGCTCCTGGATGAGGACTGTTTTTCCTACTCCGGCTCCTCCGAAGAGTCCGATTTTTCCACCCTTTGCATATGGGGCAAGAAGGTCGATGACCTTGATACCTGTCTCGAGGATTTCCTCTGCAGGGTTCTGCTCCTCAAATGTTGGTGGTTCTCTGTGGATTTCCCACTTTTCTTCTGTATCAGGCTGTGCTCCGCCGTCAATAGCTTCACCGAGCACGTTGAACAGTCTGCCGAGAGTCTGCTCTCCGACAGGTGTCTTGATGCCGGCGCCTGTGGCTGTTACTTCCATATCTCTGTGAAGTCCCTCACTGGAAGCAAGCATGATACAGCGTACTGTATTATTTCCAATATGCTGTGCGACTTCCATCACACTTTTTTTGTCACCATTTAAAACTTCTAGTGCGTCTCTGATTGCCGGCAGGTTCTCATCCTCGAACTCTACATCGACAACAGGACCCATAACCTGGATAATTTTTCCTGTTTTCATCAAAAAGCCTACTTTCTCTTTTTCTTCTGCGATTTAGCACCGGCTATTACCTCTGTAATCTCCTGTGTAATCGCTGCCTGTCTGGCACGGTTGTAAAGAATGTCAAGCTCTGCAAGCATGTCCCTCGCACTGTTTGATGCGGACTGCATCGCCATCATTCTGGCGTTCTGCTCACATGAAAATGACTCTACAAGAGCACCGTAGACAAATCCAACAACGTAGTTTGGTACGATACGATCCATGACTGCCTCAGGCGATGGCTTGAGTGCCAGCTCCTCCCTCGGTATGTCTATAGGAATCTGCATAGTGAAGTCTGCCTTTTTCAGTGGCAGAAGCTGTGACATCTGTGTTTCCTCCTGAATCGCATTTATCATGCTGGTATAGATAATATAAACTTCGTCCAGCTCGTTATGTAGATATAGCTCCAAAATTTCTTCTGCAATATTTCTGGCACGGTTGAGTGTCGGATTCTGAACTGTGTAGTGGAACTGTTTTTCAATCTCAATTCCACGCTGTTCAAAATAATGACGTCCCAGCTCTCCGAGTACGAAAAGTGAATGGTTCGGATGATTCTTTAAGTGCTCCTCAGCCATTTTCAGGATATTGTAGTTGTATGAACCCGCAAGTCCTTTATCGGCTGTGATTACGATATATCCGACCTTTCTGTCCTCAGGCAGCTTATCCTCGTTGGTCTTGAAATAGATGTCCTCCATATCAGGCAGATGCCTGAGTATTCGGCTCATCTCTGATTGCAGTGTGAAGAAATACGGCTCTGTATCTGCCAGCATCTTTTTGGACTTTTTCAGCTTCGAAGAAGAAATCATATACATGGCATTTGTGATTTTAAGCGTATCATTGATACTTTTTATTCGATCCTGTATTTCCTTCGTGTTTGCCATAATACTACCTGTTACCCTTTATACTCTTTTACTGCATCCATGATTTTATTTACGAGCTCTTCATCAATGGCTCTGTTCTCTTCGATCTTCTGTCCGATTTCCGGATAAGAAAGATCCATGTATGAGAGGATATCGCCCTGATATTTCTTGACATCTTTTGTCTCAATTGTGTCAAACACACCATGGTTTGCCATGATAAGTGTCATTACCTGCTCATGCAGTGACAGTGGATGGCAAAGCGGCTGTTTTAACAGCTCCATAAGTGCTTTTCCATGTGCAAGCTGTGCCTTTTGTGGCATCGTCTAGGTCTGATGCAAACTGTGTGAAGACCTCCATCTCCCTGTACTGTGCCAGGTCGATACGGATGCTTCCTGATGCCTTCTTCATGGCCTTTGTCTGGGCAGCTCCACCAACTCGGGATACTGGAAAGACCTACGTTTACGGCTGGTCTCATACCTGCGTTGAAGAGGTTGCTCTCTAAGAATATCTGTCCGTCTGTGATAGATATTACGTTGGTAGGGATATATGCTGATACATCTCCTGCCTGTGTCTCGATGATTGGGAGTGCTGTGATTGAGCCTCCGCCAAGCTCATCGCTCAAACGGCTTGATCTCTCGAGCAGTCTTGAGTGGAGATAGAATACGTCTCCCGGATATGCCTCACGTCCCGGTGATCTCTCGAGCAACAGTGAAAGCGCTCTGTATGCTACCGCATGCTTTGAAAGGTCATCATATACGATAAGTACATCCTTGCCCTGATGCATGAAATGCTCTGCCATGGCTGTTCCTGCGTATGGTGCGATGTACTGCAGTGAAGCAGGATCGCTGGCTGTTGATGAAAGCACGATTGAGTAATCCATTGCGCCGTGTTTTGTCAGAGTTGACACAATTTTTGCTACTGTTGATGCTTTCTGGCCAATTGCTACATATATACAGATAACATCCTTGCCCTTCTGGTTGATGATTGTATCTGTGGCAATTGATGTCTTTCCTGTCTGACGGTCACCGATGATAAGCTCTCGCTGTCCACGTCCGATTGGGAACATTGAATCGATTGAGAGGATTCCTGTCTCAAGTGGAGTATCTACTGACTTTCTGTCCACGATACCCGGTGCCTCATTCTCGATTGGTCTGTAATCTTCCTCTTTGATATCGCCCTTTCCATCAATAGGCTCACCTAAAGCATTGATGATTCGGCCGATAAAGTCTTTGCCTACAGGGATTCCGGCTTTTTTCTTTGTTCTTACTACTTTGGTTCCTTCATGGATTCCGTGGTCTCTTCCGAAAAGGATTACTCCGATTTCATTCTGACGGATATCCTGAACCATTCCTTTTACTCCATTATCGAATACTACGATCTCACCGTACATGGCATGGTCGATGCCGTATATTGTGGCGATTCCGTCGCCGACGTAGATTACCTCGCCGGTCTCACGGCTCTCGGTATCGAAGTCGAAATTCTCTATCTCGCTCTGGATAATGGAGATTATGTCTGTTGCACTGATTGCGCCCACAGGGGTCACCTCCTGGTCAATTTTCTTTCAAGCTCACGAAGCTTTCCTTCGTAGCTTCTGTCATACTCTGTATTAAGAGTCTTAATCACATATCCACCTAAAAGTGTTTCGTCCACTTTCTGTGTAAGGGATATTTCATATTCCGGATATTTGCTTTGTAGCAGCGCCTTGGCGTCATTTGCTTCCTCGTCGGTTGCGGCCTCTGCACTGATAAGCTCAGCTCTTATGATATGGTTTTTCTCATCCCAGTATCTGTAATATGCCTCAAAGATTTCATTCATTTCAGCGGCATATCCAAGCTTTACCATTTCCTTTATGAAGCTTGTGATAAGCTTTGGCTCACTCTCAAATCCGTATACCTTTTCTATGATGTCATACTTTTTTGTCAGCGGTATAAGTGGATTTGCGAGCGTCTGTGCAAGCTTTTCTGTCACAAAGTATACTCTCTGTGCTTCCTCCACATCACGACGCTCTACAGCCAGCCTGTACAAAACTATTGCATTATTTACTGCTGCCTGTGTCATTAGCTTCACCTGTCTTTACAATCTTTCTCGCTGCTAAGATGGCAAGTTTTGCAATTTCAGCCTCAGCGGCCTTTGTTGCCTTATCCTGCTCGCTAGCAATGTCCGCTTTTGCTTTTTCAAGCATACTGTCTGCTTCCTGTTTGGTTCTCTCAAGAGCCTTCTCCTGCTCAGCCTCGGCTCTTGCCCTGGCATCGAGGATTATCTGGTCTGCCTGAGTCTTTGCACTCTCGAGCTTCTTTTTATAGTCGCTCTTTAAGCTTTCTGCATCGTCCTGACTCTTCTTTGCTTCCGAGAACTGCTTCTGAATCATTTCGTCTCTCTGATTGATCACGCCCATCACGCGGTCAAAGAGGAATTTCTTAAATATCCAGTACAGGAAAAGCAGATTGACTACTGTCCATATTATGTTCCATGGATCAATTTTTAACATTGCTCTACCTTCCTTTCTGTTTCATCTGGTTGTAACTGTCAGTTACGCTGCCTGATTATTTAAGGAAGAGGATGATAAGTAATGCGATAACGAAACCGTAAATAGCTGTTGCCTCTGCAAGGGCACATCCTAAAAGAAGTGATTTAGAGATTTTGCTCTCAGCCTCCGGCTGTCTTGCGATTGCGTCTACTGCGCTGCTTGTTGCCTTACCGATTCCAAGTCCGGCTCCGATTCCTGTTAATACTGCGATTCCAGCTCCGATTGCTACTAATAATGTTGATGACATAATGTGTTCTCCTTTTCTTGCTTATATGCTTTCTTTTGGTTAGCAATTATTTTGTTTCTTTTGTAAGCGAGGTTACATTTTCCATGCTTACGATGTGAAATTAAATGATGTGGTGTTTCATGCCTCATCAGGTCTTCTTACTCGGTTGCCTCCTTGATGAAAAGTCCTGTCAGGAATACAAATACATATGCCTGTATAAGTCCATCAAAGATATCAAAATAACAACTGAATACTGCCGGAACGATTGCCGGTACGACCATCTTTAAAAGCTCCATGATTACGAATGAACCAAGGACATTTCCAAATAATCGCATACACAGCGATAATGGTTTGATAAAGATCTCAAGGATATTGATAGGTAGTATTACCGGCATTGGCTCTGCAAAGCTTTTAAGCCACCTTTTGGTGCCCTTTGCCCTGATTCCTGCCACCTCGATAAGAACTATGCTCATTACAGCGAGTGCTGCGGTGACGTTCATATCCTTTGTCGGCGGTTTGAAGCCAAGTAAGCCTATCAGGTTTGCTATTCCTATATAGATGATTACTGTTGCCAGATATGGTATGTAATCCTTTCCTTTTTCTCCGAGTGTCTCACTGAAGAAATCATTAAGAAATTTGACTCCTGCCTCTACGGCTACCTGTCTGCGTCCGGGATTTTCAACTGAAAGATTTCTGCCGAGAAAAAAGCACAGTAAAAATACCGCTGCCATTATTATCCATGTGACTACTACCGACTCGTATATGGGTATGCCTCCGAATATCGGTATCTTGAATACCACGTCACAATTGAGTTCCTCTAACAGTCCATCTACCAGAGCATCCATCTGCGTTACCTCCTTTCTTTTTTGCTATATGAAATTTGATACGCAAATTGTTTCTTAATAACTCAAGATGTTTTCTGTCTGACCTTTGATGTTTGTTTGGTCTTGATTTAATAAGAAGCAACTATCGTTGTACTTGATTTTAGTCACATCGTTTTATAAAGTCAACGTTTCGTTTTTATATTGTTTGGCTGGCAAAGTTTCACATTTTTTAGTTAGCTTTTTATACATTTTCAACAATTTATGTTTTTATTTTTGTGCAGTTTTTCTATTGCGTTTTGGGGATGTTTAGTTTTATTTTATTTTTATTTGCGTTTTATTAAAAATTTCCAAATAATTCCGGGAAAAAATTTCCCTTTTTTTCACAGTTTTTCACAATTCATTTGAATTGCGGGGTTTTGGCTCTATTTACCTTCTTGTCGCTTTGCCCACGGCTGTTGCCGCGGGCTCGCTCTCCATGAGGGTTTGCTCTGGCCTAGCCCAGCATCACATCGAGTGTCATCATGAGGCAGAAGCCCACCATAAATGCTATGGTGGCGCGGTTTGAGTGACCTCCCTCTGACATTTCCGGCACGAGTTCTTCTATGACTACATATATCATGGCTCCGGCGGCGAAGCTTAGCAGGTACGGCATCACCGGCTCTATTATTCCGATGGCAAGTATCGTAAGTATTCCCGCTATCGGCTCGACTATTCCCGACAATACTCCGTATACAAAGGCTCTTAGCTTTGAGCTTCCTGTGCTATGTAATGGCATGGATATGATTGCGCCCTCCGGGAAATTCTGTATGGCTATTCCGATTGCCAGTGAAAGAGCTGCTGCCCTCGTGATGGTGGTGGTTCCTGATATCCAGCTTGCGTAGAGCACTCCGACTGCCATGCCCTCCGGTATATTATGTAATGTAACTGCAAGCACCATCATCGTCTGTCTGCTGAAATTGCTCTTTGGGCCCTCGACTGAATTATCGAGATGCATATGTGGTGTGATTGTATCCAGTATCAATAGGAAAAACATTCCGAGCATAAAGCCTGTTACTGCCGGGACGAACTGCATTTTTCCAAGGCTCTGTGACTGCTCAAGTGCCGGAATCAGAAGACTCCAGACTGATGCCGCAATCATTACGCCTGCTGCAAAGCCACTGAGCATTTTTGTGGTCTTTACGGAAAGCTCATTTTTCATAAAAAGTACACATGCCGCACCGAGCGACGTGCCTATAAATGGTATTAATAAACCTAATATGGTTGATGTAATCATGGTTGCCTCCTATTCTGCTGTTCTGCGGTTTTTCTATTTTACACAAACTTCCCATATATAAAACTATATTTACCGGAGAGTATACAGTTGTTCCGAAGAAAAAAATATGAGGAATACACTGTATGCTAGGCCGGTATCACAAAATAAAATATAGGAAGTTTGAATATTTTATTATTCAACATATTATTTCTTATATCGTTTCGTATATCATTTTGCAGTAACTGAATATTCAAAACCACTTAATGTAAAACAGCTGTATGTAATTAGTCTTCTCTAACCCGATTACAGTTTAATACACCTATATAATTTCGTCAACCGGCTTCTGTGAGCCTTACTCGTTACTGTTCACACCTAACAGTGTGACCAGCAACGATTGCAGCTCATTTAAAATGGCTTCTAATACCGATTCCTGCAAAGAGGCTGTCTGCCCACACATATATTATCCTTTGTACGGTCACGAAGCTCCGGCACCGGATTTGGTGCCACCTCAAAGCGATAGTCCTCCCCGTTTTTGCGGATATAATCCTCAATAAAGGTATGGCTCATCACATTTCTTACCGGGTCATTGACCATGCGCTGATATCTGATAAATGTTTCAGGAGCATTGGTTCTTACATCCACATACCTTTCACGGCATGCTGTGTCGTTTACCGTACTGCCAAGCACACACCTGACATACTCAATATTGCTCTCCATCACAAGAGGAGCCGGGAACTCAGCGTCCGGGATGACCTCCTGCCAATCCTTTTTCTCGTACTGTCTTAGCAGCTCAAGTGCAATATGCAGATGCTTAAGCTCCTGTTCAAACATAAACTGCCATATGCCACGTATTCTTGTATCCGTCTCAGTTTCATAACAGCTCCAATACAGCCAGCACTCGACATACTGATGCACAAGGAGATTTTCAAGGCGGCTCATGCATGGCTTCAACAGACTGCCATACTGTGTGACATGCTGTTCCTCGACCATTCCGATTTCCTGATATAGCCTGCGTCCCATCTCATCAGGCCAAAGTGCCGCTGTGTTCATATAGTAGTTCATAGTCTGCTGTTCTGCTGCTGTGATTACGTTTGCAGCCAGCACATCCATTGTCGCAGGGCATTTATCCGTCATCGGATATCGTATTGAATCATATGGATGCCTGTGGTGTGAAATAGTCGGTCTGCCCGGTGTGATTTCTGTATAGCCTCCGACAAGCTTCTCTGCGTGCTCACCTGTGGTAAAATCAAGATAATCTGCATAGCGGTACAAATGATCAAAGTCCTCGAGCAAGGCAAAATCGAGCGCAGACTTAATATTTTTGTCATTTACTCGTTTTGCAAGATGAGCAGTCAGATCAACCGCAAGCTGCTCGTAGCCTATGGTGTGCTCCAATGCCGACTCATCTGTCGGCTTTAAATGCGTGAGTATTTTCTGCTGCTGTTGCTCACTTTTCCTGATGTATGCAAGCTTTCGTCTAAGCTCATCATCACCTACGCTTCTTGAAAACTGATGTGAAAACCACACGTTTTCAAATTCTGTACCATTCATCAATATGATTCTCGTCCTTGTATACGGATTTACCTCATTTTTGTTATATGGTTTTACCCAGAATTTCTCCCAGTCAACAAATAAATCGCCGGTTCTCTCCGGCCTCATTTTAAATGGATTCATAATACAAACATACCTCCTTCATGCTATTGTATGCACGAAGGAGGTATGCTGTGCGTTGAATCATACATTCTAATAATTTGTCAAATATATATGTGTATTTAGAGTTTTCCGAATCAGCCTCATAAGAGCCTTTCCTGCTCTATTGTTTTATCCGATTCAAGAATTGCTTCTTTTAATTCTGCAAGCAATCCTGCGTCCTTTTTTTCCAGTTTTTCCCTAGTTGAAGCCTTAAGTGGTATTCCACGTCTTTTTTTAATGCTTCCTCAAAATCCGCTACCCCCATTCTATAAGGCATTAGTTTTTCAAAAATTCTATCCTTAATAAACAAGAATATGCTTATCCCTCCAAAATCCATATCTCCCCAATGGAGGAACTCACATTCCTTAGATACAATAAGGCTTAATTTCTTTAGAAAATACACTTCCTTAGGAGTAAAATAACCATGACAAAAAATATACAAGGTATTCTCATCATATTGCATACTTTCATAGTTAGCCTTATTTTCTATGGTCATAATTCTTTTGCATCCTGCAAGCGAAACCGGACTTGCATGCTCAAGTGTCTGCGTATTAATAATGGTTCCATAAATCTGCTTTGACGTATCAATAACACATGTATCATCAATTCTATATGACAATGGTCCCTTCCATTCCATTGTCTGTGCATATGACATAATGCCATGCATCTTCAAAATTTCAAGCCCCGACTTCTTTTTATCCTCTTTGGCATCATCTTCCTCTCCCTCTGTATCATAATCCTCCATATCCTTCTCATAATATGGAGAATATTTAGTCAGAATTGATACCATCTTTTGTCGATAGCATTTTTCAAATTTCTTTGAATCTTTAAAAACATTTGCACTAAAAACACGCTCCCACACAGGCTCCTTTATTCTTGTTATAGCATTGATACACTTAAAACGCATATCCTCCTCAGCCTCTGTGACACTCTTTCCGGCTTTCAAACGCCCCAAAATATCATCATAATATCTGCATATCCAATCGCAGTCACCAACCTCTGATTTCCACTGCTTTACAGACTCTATCAATCTTAGCTGTTTTGCTCTTGAATCCTCAACACCCTCAATCCGACACAGCTCCGGTATGCTGCTGACATCACAATCAATTTTTTTAATATCGCTGTTGACCTGAGTCCAATTAATTCTTATCTTCCCATCGTGGCCTGCTTGTGTATTATTCTCTATGAACCTTGCCTGATCGATTAGTTTCCGGCGTCCACCAACAAATTCCATCATTTCTGTTATTTTGTTCAAATGTTTTTCTCCGGTTAGTTTTCCTGACCGGTATCCTTCGGTGTCTGTTTTTTTAATAATATAGCCTGCAAGCGTGTGCTTAACTGGAGTTTTTCCCATAGCATAATACCCCTATAAAACCATTAATACGTCCTATCACTTTTCCTCAAACAGCTCGATTTCCTCGCCAAGTGGTCCTTTGCAGAATGCTATGCGCGCCGGAAATACCGGTGTTGATGCGATTTCTATATCCTTCGGCTCAATAAATACCTCGTATCCTGCTGCTTTTACAGCCTCTACACACGCATCCACATCATCTGTTGCGAATGCGAAAATGACGAATCACACCTTTGCCCGGTGCATCATCTCCATCGTTAAAAATCTCAACAATTCCGTTTCCTGTATCAAGCATGATTCCTGCCTGCCATTCCCTTGCGACCGGGATTCCCAGAATGTTTTTGTAGAAATCTATTGTCTTTTCATATTCCTCTGTGCTGCTGCACTTCATTGATACGTGATGTATACCTTTTATTAAGCTCATTGTTTTTCTCCCTTTAATTTTTTGGAGCTGTTTTGTGATTTATAGTGATTTCAGCTACTTTTTCCCGCAATTTTTCCGGCTTTTGGGCTGAATTTTAGGAGCTGTTTTGGAGATTTCTGCGGTTTCAGCTACTTTTCTCGCAATTTTTCCGGCTTTTGGGCTGAATTTTAGGAGCTGTTTTAAAAGTTTTAGGGATTACAGCTCCCCAGGGTCTGCCTACTATGCTATCAAAAATAAACCTGTATATATTGTACATACAATTTAGTCCTACTTAGTAAAATGATGTGATGGTCAAAAAGTATCCAATTCAGGATCCCTTAAATCATATTATATCTATAAAATTTTCTATTGTCCATATATACAGACAATTATGATTGCGACCCATTTTCAATTTTCACTTTTGTTTGAAATTGGGTAACTATTCTGCGCTGCTGATTCTAATGCGCTTGCGGCTCGCAGCTATGAAGGCACTGAACAGTTACGAAATTTATTTGCAAATTCGTGCGCTTCATTATAAATACTATATACCTGCGTACCAGGTACCAAAGTACAATCTACAGGAGGATTATCATGATAATAAAAAACGGCATTGTAGCAGACCCTGCTTCAGGTCTCTACGAACATATGGATATACTTGTAAAAGATGGGAAAATAGTAAAAATATCACCTGACATCTCATGTGCGTCAGACGCTGCTGCAACTGAAAAAGAAGAAATAATAGATGCATCCGGAATGATTGTCGGACCGGGACTTATCGACACACATGTGCATTTCCGTGATCCGGGCTTCACATACAAGGAGGATATCCACACCGGTTCCCTGGCTGCCGCGAAGGGTGGCTTCACAACTGTTGTATGCATGGCAAACACAAAGCCTACAGTGGACAATGTGGATACTCTAAAGGACAACCTCACACGTGGAAAGCAGGAAAAAATCCGTATGTATCAGGCCGCTGCAATATCATACTTCTCAAAGGATAGGGATGAGGGGTTGACATGGCAGCTTTAAAGAAGCCGGAGCATGTGGCTTTACCGATGACGGCATCCCGCTTACAAATGCCGCTTTCTGCTACAGAGCCATGCAAAATGCTGCAAAGCTGGATATGCCGATAAGTCTCCATGAGGAGGACCCTGCATTTATCAAAAACAACGGCATCAACCACGGAAAAGTATCTCGCCTTCAACTCACCATCCATCGCTGAGGAGACTCGTCGCAAGAGACTTGCTTGGCTGCGCAGTGGCGCCGACGTTGTGATACAGCACATCAGCTCCGGTGTATCTGTTGATATAGTCCGCACCTACCGGTGCAAGGCTCCATGCCGGATTAACTCCACATCACTTCACGCTGACTGAGGATGCTGTCTTAGAGCACGGCACCCTTGCCAAGATGAATCCGCCTCTTCGCACTGAAGCAGACCGTCAAAAGATTATAGAGGGACTTATCGATGGCACAATAGACCTTATCGCAACAGATCATGCGCCTCACAGCGCCGAGGAAAAATCAAAGCCTGTAACCGAAGCACCAAGCGGTATCATCGGTCTTGAGACATCTCTTCTCACAGTTGGTATCAAACCTTGTACCGCCATCTGAGCATGCTTGAGCTTTGGAAAGATGACTATCAATCCCGCTGTATTGCCATATATCTCAGAGGTTGCTGCAGATTTTGTCATCTTTGATCCTGATGAAAAATGGGTACCATGCGAATATGCATCAAAATCATCAAACACACCTTTCACCGGCATGGAACTGACCGGCAAGGTGAAGTACACCGTATGCGGTGGAAATGTGGATTTATTCGGATAAATTGTGTATGTATTGTTGCAGATTGTGAACTCATGTTCACAATCTGCTTTTTCTACTTTTCCACCAGCTCCGGCAGTTCCCATGTGCCTCTGCATCTAAGTCCAATTTCATCACATAAAATACTCTGCATTGGCAATTGAATCCACTATCCTGCCATGATCGAGAATCAAATATGCGCTGTCTGCTGCATATGAAAGAAAATATAATCATTTGAGTGTCCTCCGTCGATCTGCGACCATATTCTTTTAAACCAGTTCAGTTGCTCACCCGCTCGAGGAGGCAAATACTTTCTACGTGCGTCGTATGAGAAAACTGATCAAATGCCTGCCACTTCATGAGTTCATACTTCTCTTCACAGAGTATCTTCAAATCCCTTGCCAATGTTGCCGAATCACAGCTCACATATACAATCCTCTCCGGTGACATCGCAAGCATTGTGTTCAGACACTTCTCATCACAGCCCTTTCTTGGAGGGTCAACGACTATCACATCCGGGCGAAGCATATCTGTACGTCCGGTGGATGCTGTATCATCAGTGATTTTCTCAGTTTTCTTTGCATTCTCATAAAACTGTGGCAGCACCTCCTCAGCCTTTCCTACGAAAAAATGTGCATTTGTGATGCCATTGAGCTTCGCATTGTTTTTGGCATCCTCGATTGCCTGAGGCACTATTTCCACTCCGTACACCTGCTTTGCCTTCTGTGACAAAAAGAGCGATATGGTACCGATACCGCAGTAGAGGTCCCAGACATTTTCATTTCCTGTGAGCCCGGCAAATGCAAGTGCCGTGCTGTAGAGCTTTTCTGTCTGCTTCGGGTTTACCTGATAGAACGACTGTGGCGAAATCTGATATGTGATGCCTGTCCCCTGTGGTGTGAAATCAGGGTAAGAAAGCAGATGGATGGTGTCCTCAATATATGGTCTGCCCCATATGCAGACCGTCTTTTTGCCGAGGATGACATTTGTGTTTTCCTTGTTGATATTGTAGGAAATCGAAGTCATTCCATCGATTTTTGAGAGTCTTTCGCACAGTATATCTGCTGCATTCCCGGCTCGGCGTTTTGCTTCAAGACTGTCACCATTTATCACAAGAACACCATAATCTGCTTTGATGTAAATCCATATCTGATAAGCACATGGCGCACGAGCCCTTTGTGTGTGTTCTCGTCATACGGTGTGATGCCGCACTCATTCATCCATTCCTTTATGATGTCGAGTATCTCTTTGTTTTGCGGCACCCCAAGCCTGCAGTCCTCGACCGGGATGATTGTGGCTTCGCGATGCATAAAAGCCTGTCACTATATTGCCATCCCTGTCATATCCCACCGGAAACTGTGCCTTGTTGCGGTAGCGGTATGGATTGTCAGCGCCAACAGGCGGCTGCATTTTACTGTCCAGCTTTGCCTCGGAAAATGCACCTATACGCATGAGATTGTTGCGCACCTTATTATTTTTAAATTCAAGCTGCTTTTCATAGGAGAGCGCCTGTATCTGGCAGCCGCCACATCTCTGTGCAGCTCACATTGCGGCTCAACGCGAAAAGTGGAAGGAGGTCTTAATCTCTTCCACTCTTGCGTAGCCATAGTTTTTCTTTAATTTTGTTGCGCGGGCTGTTATGACGTCACCAATCAGTGCATCCTTTACGAAAAAGGTCATGCCATCATAATGTCCGATACCCTCGCCATCTGTTCCCATATCTGTTATTTCAAGTTCAAATATGTCATTTTTTTTCATGCTTTTCTCTTCTTTATTTTATATATACCTTTATAATGAGGGCCGGCAATTTTGCCCCTCATTTAACAATTAATCAGATTACTACGTCCGCTTTTTACACACTTGTTCTGCGGAAATTTGTCTCCATAAATCTGTTGTAGCCCTGCCACTTTGTATCGTTTTCAGGCACATTTACAAGCAGCTCCCTGAAGGTCTCCATCTTGGCATCTATGTTGTCTGCAAAGCTAAGTGCCAAGTGCCTCGACAAGTGCCGGCTTTTTAGGAGAGCCAAACTCAAGCTCGCCGTGGTGGGCAAGTATGCAGTGCTTCAGCTCGTTTGCGAGCACTACCGGGAAGCCGTCGATGCTCTTGATCGCATCGCCTACCCACTCTGCACCAATCATGATATGTCCGAGGAGCTGACCTGCGTCTGTATAGTCATTCTCCGGGAAAGTAGAAAGCTCCTTTAATTTTCCGATATCATGGAAAATAGCTGCTGTAAGAAGCAGGTCACGGTTTAAAACCGGATACATTTTTGCAAAATAATCACAGTTCTTCGTCACACCGAGTGTATGCTCCAAAAGACCTCCTACAAAGCCGTGGTGCACGCTCTTTGCTGCTGAATGGAACTTGAAACGGCGCTCAAACTCCTTATTGTCAAAAAAGCTATGTAAGAGCTGTGACAGGTACTGATTCTTTACAGAGCCGATAAAGCCCATGAGTTCCTTATACATGACCTCGACATCCTTGTCGCTGACCGGCAGATAATCCGCAGGGTCATATTCTCCCTCGTTCACCTTTCTCGCACGCTTTATGGAACACTGCAAATTGCCCTGAAAGCTTGTAATATCACCGGTTATAGCTATGTAATCCATTGCATCAAATTCCTCAATGCCTACTGAGCCCACATCCCATATCTTGGCATCCAGCGTGCCTGTCTTATCCTGCAGGATAACATTGTCATAAGGCTTTCCGCTTTTGGTCATGGCTGTCTGCTTGCTCTTGCATAAAAAAATCTCATTGATTCTCTCTCCCTCGCGGAGAGTTGAAATATACTTCATATATCCTCCTAATTTCGGCTAATTCATCACTCCGATTTTCACCTGACAGGTAATCTCCGTGTAGCCGTTGCTTCCTTTTCTCTTTACTTTCAGATTGCAGGTATCCTCAGGCTTTTGCTTCATAAGCTGTGTGTTGTACGCGGACACATTCGACACCTCTGTATTGTTTACCGCAACTATCACATCTCCGCTTTGAAGCCCCGAGACAAATGCTGGTGAATCCATGGTAACCTGCTTTATATAAACACCCTTTGGGATGTTATATCTGTTTGCTATTTTTTCTGTAACTGTAGTACAGGTGATGCCTATGTACGGCACATCCGCGCCGCTCTCGAGCTTTTCAATGGCAGGTGACAGGTCACTTATGCTGACAGCCGTGAGCGTATTGTTTTCCTCCGCCGGATTGAAATCCTGCAGCGAAAGCCCTATGACCTGACCATCTGTATTAATCAGTATACCGCTCTGCAACTTGTTGCTTGCGATATCTGTGGTGAGCACCGAGTAATTGTTGTCCTGCGCCGACAGCTCGTTGGTTGTTGACGTTACAAGACCTGTGAGAATGGCATAGTTTGCCTCAAGTGCAATGACAGATGCTCCTCTTGAAACAATATTTGAATTACCAAGCTCCGCAACCGCTATAGCCCTTATTGTGGCGTCGTCCAGAAGCGACTTATCCACGGAAATGATTGCTATACCTGTATTGCTGTCATACTTGACCAGCGCAGCATCAGCCATCATGTCGTTTACAAAGGTTACACTAAGCTTATCCGCCTTATCCACTACATTTTTCTCTGTCAGAATGATTAGCTGCTTTCCATTGTCCCTCAGTATCACTCCCACTCCCTGACCCTCGGTCTCATAGGAATTATTGAAAATATCAGTGGCATCTGTCACACCCGTGACTCCTACTACAAATTTCGTGGCCGAAGTGCCCACTCTGTAGAGCTGGTTCTGCACTGCCTGATAATCTGCGAGTGTAGGCTGATAGGTCTGCAAAGACGGCTCCGAACTCTGTGCTTTGTGTACCATTTTCACTATATGCATCACTGCTGTCATCTATGCCTGACTGCTGTGTGGCTGTCTGCACATCATTATTATTTTTCCATCTGAAGCTTTTTGATTGTCTGTTGATAACCGGCAGAAATATAGCAAAACAATGCTTGCAGCCACTGCAAATGCCACTCCGCAGAGTGCTGCTGTGCCTGCTTTTTGCAAGTCTTTTATTCAGCGGTTTATCCTTTATCTTTCTCTGATAAATTGCTCCATATTGTCACCCTGATTAGATGTCTTTAGTTACTATCTTACATTATATTCTGAATTATATTGCGTTGCAACCATATTTTTTAAGTTTTGAGTACGGGCTTGCGGCATGTACCCGCCGGACTACTGCAAGCCCGTACTTTTGGCTCGTTTAACAAACCGGTTTGTTATGTATTAAACTTTATGTTATCATCTTGTAATTATCATTTAATACATATTTATTATGGTTTTTTTGAAGATTTTCAGCTATAATATGATAAGCTATACAGTAAATATGAATTTAATATTCAACTACCGAAATATAAGGATATAGAAATGAATAATAAAGTTTACAAAACATTGGAATATAACAAAATCCTCACCATGCTAAGCAGCTACGCAGCATGTGATGAGACAAAGAAGCGGTGTCTTTCGCTTGAGCCTATCACCGATTTATACGAAATCAGACATCTGCAGACCACCACTGCCGATGCACTAAGCCGCCTGTACAAGGACAGCGGAGTGTCCTTCGTTGGCATACACAATGTACATGCTTCCCTAAAGAGGCTTGATATCGGTGGTGCACTGAATACGACCGAGCTTCTTCGCATCTGCAGTCTTTTGGAGGTTGCAAAGCGCGTGAAGGCTTATGGCAGAAGCGCCATGGATAATGAGAAACAGGATTCACTCTCCGGTCTGTTTGCAGGGATTGAACCGGTTTCTGCGCTCTGCGATGAGATTAAGAGGTGCATTTTATCTGAGGAAGAGATTGCCGATGATGCGAGTCCTGAGCTTTTTAAGATAAGAAAGAGCATACGCGGCATGAACGACAGAATCCATGCGCAGCTCACCAAGCTCATGAACAACAGCACAACGAGGACATATCTGCAGGATGCGGTTGTTACCATGCGCGACGGCAGATATTGTCTGCCTGTAAAGGCTGAGGCAAAGGGCAATGTACCCGGCATGATGCACGACCAGTCATCTACCGGCTCTACCCTTTTTATCGAGCCGATGGCTGTCGTCAATTTGAATAATGAGCTCAAGGAGCTTTTCATAAAGGAGCAGGAGGAGATTGAAAAAATCCTTGCAGCGCTCAGCGACAAGGTTGCCATGAATGCGGCTGCTTTGGAGCAGGACTATGAGATTCTTTCAGAGCTTGACTTCATTTTTGCAAAGGCAAATCTGGCTAAATCATACAACGGTGTAGCACCTGAGTTCAACACCGAGGGGCATATCAATATCAGAAAGGGCCGTCATCCGCTTTTGGATGCTAAAAAGGTGGTTCCTATAGATGTACGGCTCGGCGAGGAATATAAGCAGCTCATCATCACCGGACCAAACACCGGCGGTAAGACGGTTTCACTAAAGACTGTCGGACTTTTGACTCTCATGGGTCAGGCAGGTCTTCACATTCCTGCGGCTGACAGGTCAAAGCTCGCCATCTTTGAGGACGTCTTTGCGGATATAGGCGATGAGCAGAGTATTGAGCAAAGTCTCAGTACCTTCTCGTCTCACATGACCAATATCGTAAAAATTCTTGAAAAAGCTGATGACAGAAGCCTTTGCCTGTTCGATGAGCTCTGCTCGGGAACCGACCCGACAGAGGGTGCGGCACTTGCCATCTCAATTTTAAACAGACTGCACCAGTATGGTGCCATCACCATGGCCACCACACACTACAGCGAGCTGAAGGTGTATGCGCTTTCCACAGACGGAGTGGAAAATGCCTGCTGCGAGTTCAATGTGGAGACTTTAAGCCCTACCTACCGCCTGTTAATCGGTATTCCTGGGGAAAGAGTAACGCATTTGCGAATCTCATCAAAGCTTGGTCTGGACGAAAGCATCATCGAGGATGCAAAAAGCAGAATTAATGATAACGACCTTGATTTTGAGGATCTGATTGCAAGCCTCGAGTCGCAGCGACAAACTATCGAAAAGGAACAGCTTGAAATCAACAGCTACAAGGCCGAGATTGAAAAGCTCAAGAAACAGCTCGAAGAGAAAAATGAGCGCATAGACAAGAGCAAAGACAAGATTTTACGCGAGGCAAATGAGGAAGCCTACAAGATACTGCAGGATGCAAAGGAACTTGCCGACAAAACCATCCGCAATTTCAACAAATACGGACAGGGACAGGCTCCTATGAGCCAGATGGAAAAGGAGCGCTCTGCCCTTCGTGACAAGATGAATGACAAGGAAAAGAAACTGTCAGACATCAAGAAAAACACTGCCAAGGCAAATCACAAGGCGCCTAAGAAGCTGCGCATCGGTGATTCTGTGCTTGTGCTCTCCCTCAATCTGAAGGGAACTGTCCACACTCTGCCAAACGCCAAGGGCGATTTGTATGTGCAGATGGGTATACTGCGCTCGCTGGTTAATATTAATGACCTCGTGCTCTTAAACGACGATGTCTCTCCTGCCAAGAAGTACGGCGGCAGCGGAAGCAAGATAAAGATGAGCAAATCGCTGTCAGTTTCATCAGAAATCAACCTGATTGGAAAGACTACGGATGAGGCACTTGCTCTCTTGGATAAATACCTAGACGACGCATATATCGCTCATCTTTCATCAGTGCGCATTGTCCACGGAAAAGGCACCGGTGCACTGCGAAAGGCTGTGCATGGACTCCTTAAGAGGACAAAAACTATTGCGGAATACCATCTCGGTGAGTTTGGTGAGGGCGATGCCGGAGTAACCATCGCAACCTTTAAATAACGACAATTTACTTTTACGGAATATAAATAATTTTTAAGAAGGAGATTAGAAATGGCTGTTAAACAGAAAATACTGATAGTAGACGACGACAACAATATAGCAGAGCTTATATCTCTATATCTGACCAAGGAATGCTATGACACCAAAATCGTAAATGACGGTGAGCAGGCTCTTATCGCGTTTGAGCACTACAAGCCAAACATGCTTCTTTTGGACCTCATGCTTCCGGGCATAGACGGCTATCAGGTATGCCGTGAGATACGTGCAAAGTCCGATGTGCCGATTATCATGCTCTCCGCAAAGGGCGAGGTATTTGACAAGGTTTTAGGCCTGGAGCTTGGCGCCGACGACTATATACTCAAGCCCTTTGACTCAAAGGAGCTTGTGGCAAGAGTCAAGGCCGTGCTCAGACGCTTCCAGCCTGCAAAGCCGGAGGCCTATGCTTCCGTAGATATCAAGTGTGTGGAGTACCCAGGGCTTATTGTAAATCTGTCCAACTACTCTGTCACTTATGACGGACAGCAGATTGATATGCCGCCGAAGGAGCTTGAGCTTTTATATTTTCTTGCCTCATCTCCAAATCAGGTGTTTACAAGGGAGCAGCTTCTGGACAACATATGGGGCTATGAATATGTCGGCGACACCCGCACTGTCGATGTGCATGTAAAGCGTCTCCGCGAGAAAATCAAGGACAAGCCAACCTGGCGTATCGCAACTGTCTGGGGCATCGGATACAAGTTTGAGGTAAAATAAATAATGAAGCATACCATCTACACTAAAATGTTAATCAGCTATCTGATTTACGGTGTCATCGCTTTTTTCATTATATGCACATTTACACAGCATCTCACCACAGACTATATTGAAAAGCAGGAAGCATCCAATCTCTACAGGGAAGCCTCCATCATTGCAGGTGACTACGCCGCCGAATACTTTGACTCATCCATGTCGCTTAGCGATTTCCAGAATCACATGAAAATCGTAGCCGACTATATGGATGCCAAGGTATGGGTGGTCAGCCCTGACGGTGAGCTGCTCATGGACTCAGATGATCCGTCAATAGGCATTGATATCCAAAATGACAGTTCTAAGCCTGTAGTGATAAATGGCTTTGATGTCACCGATTTTGGCAGCAACAACTATATGATTGGAGATTTTTATGGCTCCTTCAAGCATAAGATGCTGTCCGTATTTTCCCCGGTAAATGTCTCGTACCAGAATATCGGCTACATAGTCATTCACAAGACAATGAGCCATATCACGGCAGGTGTAAACGGTTTTATGAATATCTCCTTTTACACTGTAGCGCTCATTTTTGGCCTTTGCATTTGTTCTGCTTTTCATGATGAGCCGCTCCATTTACCGTCCTATCTCCAAAATCACAAAGACCGCAAAGAAGTATGCAAAGGGTGATTTCACTGCCCAGATTGATGTACATTCCAATGACGAAATCGGCTATCTGGCAAACACACTAAACTACATGGCAACTGAGCTTGATACGCTTGAGGAGGATCAGCGCAAGTTTGTTTCCAACGTGTCACACGACTTCCGCTCCCCTCTTACCTCGATAAAGGGCTACGTGGAGGCTATGCTGGACGGAACCATCCCTGTTGAGATGCAGGATAAATATTTAAATATCATACTTTTTGAGACCGAGAGACTTAATAAGCTCACCAAGAGTCTTATTGATCTGAACCAGTTCGGTCATCACGGCATACACCTCTGGATATTGCTGATTTTGACATCAATACAATGATCCGCACGACAATCCTCACCTTCGAGGGTAAATGCAGTGAAAAGGGCTTAAGCTTTGACCTGCTGCTCACCGGAAAAGATCTTTTCGTGCGCGGTGATATGGTCAAAATCCAGCAGATTCTTTACAACCTGATTGACAACGCTGTGAAGTTTTCAAATAATGATTCGAGTATCAAAATTGAGACGAGTATCAGAAATGAAAAGGTGTTTATATCAGTAAAGGATCACGGTATCGGTATACCAAAGGACAGCCTTTCAAAAATCTGGGAGCGCTTCTACAAGAGTGATTTATCCCGCGGAAAAGATAAGCGCGGTACGGGACTTGGCCTGTCTATAGTTAAAGAAATCGTGCAGGCGCATGGTGAGAATATAAATGTGATAAGTACTGAGGGTGTGGGAACTGAGTTTATATTTACGCTGCCGCTCAGCAAAAAAGAAGGGTGAGGCGCAGCTCATCAAATGATTGGTGGTGGTGGGCACCTCGCTTTTTAGGTTGTGAGGTTGCCGGCATAGCACACAGTATATTCCTCAGAAAAATGTGAAGTCAGCCGCGGTTCTTTATCCGGACAGGTTACGATTTTATTTATGTTTTCTTTCTTCTTTAATTTATGGAACTCCGCGGCAGTTCACATTTTTCTTCGGAACACACTGTATGCTCTCTCCGGCTAATTCAGGTTTACGAGCGAGGCGCTTTGCTACCTTGCATTTCTGGCAGTGCCGGACTTATTTCACTGGCGTGAAATTTTGTCCGGCACTTTTTAATAAATTTAAAGCTCATTTCACTTATGCGAAATGAGCTTATTTAATAGTTATATATTGTTTATAAATATTCTGAGCCGCCTTGAAAACACAAGAAAAACTGATTTTAAATAATTACGCTTATATCATATTTTTACGGTTCATATTTGCTGCCGGTCGGGTCGGTTACTGTGTAGTCTCCGCCGGATATGTCGACTGTGGTTTCAAAGTCTGTGATGTCCTGATTTACGGTACCATCGAACAGGTCATATGTGAAGGTGTAGCCCTGTGCCGATACTGCTTTGACATATATTTTGATATTGCTTGCGGCTGTGACAGGGATTAAGTCTTCGATTTTGACTGTGCCTTCGAGACTATGGAGCTTACCGTCGTCCTCTTTTGAGGCATCTGAGGTATCATTTTCCGTGTTATTCTTTGAGCCATCTTTTTTGGCATCATCCTTCCGGCTTAAGGCGGATGTGATGGAGTCTGTGTCTGCAGAGTCTGCACTGTCTGTGCCGTTTTCTGCCAACAGCTGTCGGATATCGTATGTCTTTAGCTCTGTATCTGAGCTTGCAACCACGAGCTGCACACTGTTAAAGTCAAAGTAATCATTTCCCATGACCGCTACATCTACATCTGTGCCAAGCTTTATGCTGCCATTGTCAAAGGTTGGTTTATTGGCAAGTATGCCGGATGCTACATTTTTGAACACTGATGTCACACCTTCAAACTCATCGAGCACCTCTGTGCTTCTCTTATTTCCGTCAACAAACAGAAATGTCACATTGCCTGCATAGTCCTCAGACAGCGGAAGTGTGGCCTCGCCCGTATACTTGATGCCGTTTAGCTCGAGCGGTATCTCGTTTGTACCGAAAAATACACTGGTTTTTGTATCCTCTGTGTACTCCTTTGGCACCACCGAGACAGAGACTGTGTATGTCTTATCGGTAAAGTCTGCGCTTTTTAAGGAAATGTCCCAGTCTGTTATGAGGCTGGCCTCCTCCTCAAGGGTGGACTTGATATCATCCTGCATGGTCTGCACATCGGAAAGTATCACCGATGTGTTGTCTGAGGTGTATGACATCTGTGTCTCGAGCTTTTTTATCCTGTTATTAAGCAATACTGCCCCCGCAATAAGTGCGGCGAGCAGTATTATGGTAATCGCATTGAAAATATTTTTTTTCAAATTCATATTATAGTGTTATTCCTCATCTTCCTCTGCAGCTACAGCTATTCCAAGCTCCTCAAGCTGCTTTGGATCTACAGTTCCGGGTGCCTCTGACATGAGGTCCGAAGCGTCCTTTACCTTAGGGAATGCAATAACCTCCTTGATATTGTCTGTATGCAGCATATGCATGCAGATGCGGTCAACACCGAAGGCAAGTCCTGCGTGTGGCGGTACCCCATATGAGAATGCATCAAGCAGGAATCCAAACTGCTCATGTGCACGCTCCTTTGTGAAGCCAAGCACCTCAAACATCTTCTCCTGGATGTCATCCTGATGGATACGCACTGAGCCTCCACCGAGCTCTGTACCATTGAGTACGATATCATATGCCTTTGCACGAACTGCGCCCGGATCTGAGTCTATCTTGTCCCAATCCTCCTCCATAGGCATAGTGAATGGATGATGCATTGCCATAAATCTGTTTTCCTCATCAGACCACTCAAGGAGTGGGAACTCAGTTACCCAGAGGAAATTGTACTTGTTCTCATCAATCAGGCCAAGCTCAGCTCCAAGCATGAGACGAAGCGCTCCAAGTACATTCCATACGATTTTATTCTTGTCTGCTGCGAAAAGGAGTAAATCTCCCGGCTTTCCGTTCATCTTTGCAACAAGTGCATCAAGCTCAGCTTCTGTCATAAACTTGGCAAATGATGACTTGTATGTGCCATCCTCATTGATGCACAGATAAGCAAGTCCCTTTGCTCCACAGCCCTTTGCGTGCTCTACAAGCTTATCAATCTTCTTACGAGGCATCTTTGCCTGTCCCTCTACATTGATACCGCGGACAGAGCCACCGTTTTCAAGAGCTCCTGTGAATACTCCAAAGCCACAGTCCTTTACCACTTCCGAAACATCGCAAAGCTCCATACCAAAGCGTGTATCAGGCTTGTCAGAACCAAATCTGTCCATAGCCTCCTGCCAAGGCATACGCTTAAACGGAATCTCAACATCCACATTTATGACCTCTTTAAAAAGGTGCTTTAACAGTCTCTCATTTACCTCGATTACATCATCGATATCTACGAATGAAAGCTCCATATCGGCCTGTGTAAACTCAGGCTGTCTGTCTGCACGCAGATCCTCATCACGGAAGCATCGTGCAATCTGGAAATATCTGTCATAGCCTGAAGCCATCAGAAGCTGCTTAAAGAGCTGTGGTGACTGTGGAAGCGCATAAAAATGTCCGTGGTGTATACGGCTTGGCACGAGATAATCTCTGGCACCCTCCGGTGTAGACTTGCAAAGGATTGGTGTCTCTATCTCCAAAAAGCCCTCGTTTGCCATAAAGTCACGCATCACTCGAAGCACATTGCTTCTGAGCATGAGATTTCTCTGGATATCAGGGCGGCGAAGATCCAGATAACGGTATTTAAGTCTGATGTCCTCGCTGGTCTTTGAATTCTCCTCAATCTGGAATGGAGGTGTCTGTGCCTCTGAAAGCACTCTGATTGATGTAGCGATAACCTCGATATCACCTGTCTCTTAAGTTCTCATTGACAGCAGCTGTTCTCTGGACAGTTCCCTCAACTGCGATGACGAACTCACTTCTTAAGGTGCCTGCCTTTTCAAAGCCCTCTGCACCTACATTTTCCTCACCGAATACTATCTGAAGTATTCCGCTTCTGTCTCTTAAATCTACGAAAATGAGACTTCCTAAATTTCTTCTCTTCTGTACCCAGCCCATCACGGTGACCTTCTCACCGATATTGGCATTTGATACCTCTGTACATCTATGGCTTCTATGTAAGCCCTGCATTGATTCTGCCATTTTATACTCCTTATATTTCTACTATATATTTATTCTAATAACTGTTTGGTACCACTGCTACACAGCTAAACTGCTGCTTATCAGATTCCTATCTGTTAAAGAACTCAACAAACTCCTCGTAGCCCTCTTTCATAAGCTGCTCCTTCTGGAATTTCTTGTTCTTGTTCATGCGCACAACAAGCACCTGCTGTCCGTTTGCTCTTGCATCTTTTGCCTGGTTCATGACATCAACAAGCTTGTCTGCCGGATATTTCTTCTCAACCAGATAAGCCACCTTCTTTGGACTCTCAGGAATCTTGAAGCCGCTCTCCATGAGAAGCAGGATAATTCTCTCAAAACCGATTGAAAAACCACAGGCCGGTACATCATTTCCGGTGAACTTTCCAATCATCTTGTCATATCGTCCGCCACCGCCACAGGCTGCGCCAAGCTCAGGCATTGATATCTCAAAAATAGTTCCTGTGTAGTAGCTCATTCCACGAACAAGTGTAGGGTCAAATACGAGCTCAAACTTTGCTCCCTTTTGTGGCATTAACAGCCGTAGCTATCTCTGTCATATTTGTAACCACTTCTTCGTCTAAATATTCACCGAGCTTTTCTGAAAGAATATTTACACCCTCAGTGACATCCCTTGTCTGCTCCAAAAGCTTAAACAAATCAAGATATTTGTCAATATTTTCCTGTGGATAGCCATCCTGTGCAAGCTCACTTGCAACGCCTTCCACTCCTATCTTGTCCATCTTATCGAGTGTGATAAATACGCTGTCGTAGTCCTCCTCAGCGAAACCACTGTAAGCAGCCATTGCCTTTAGGATTCTTCTCTCGTTGATTCTTATCTCAAAGTTCTCGAAGCCGAGTCTGCCGATTGTGGTAGTGGTTGCTGTAATCAGCTCTATCTCTGCCAGATTGCTTGGCTCTCCGAGTATATCTATATCACACTGTGTAAACTGTCTGTAGCGGCCTCTCTGAGGTCTGTCTGCTCTCCACACACTGCCCATCTGAAGTGCCTTAAACGGCGATGGCAGGTTGTTGGCATTGTTTGAATAATATCTTGAAAGTGGCACTGTAAGGTCATAGCGCATTCCAAAGTCTACTACATCCGACTCTTCCTTTGCTGTCTCCAGATTCAGCTTCTCGCCTCTCTTCATTACCTTGAAGATCAGCTTCTCATTTTCTCCGCCCTGCTTGCTTGTGAGATTTGCTATATTCTCCATGCATGGTGTCTCTATCGGTGTAAATCCGAAGCTTCTGTATGTATCCTTGATCACGCTTGTCACATAATCACGGATTTCCATCTCTGCAGGTAATATATCCTTCATGCCGTTGACCGGCTTTTGCTCAGTGCCATTTGGTTTCCATCTATATTAAAATATTGAATTCATTAGCTATTCTATTATACTTTTCGGTTTTGCAATCGTCAAGGGTTTATGGCAATTATACGGGCTGCAAAGATAACGAGCATCTGCTGTGAACGGTTACAAATGCTAATGCACATCTACTGTGGTGGATTGCAGATGCCGCACGGAGACAAGCCCATGGATTTTGCTTCATCAAGTGTTACCTCTGTGTCACTCTTTTCAAAGTCCGACAGCCCGCACGGTGATATTTTGCCGGTTGCAGTGATATGAACCATCGTCTCGCTGTTTGAGGAATCAGCAGCGCTATTTTCTGCTGCTGAGCTGTCTGAGCCTGATGATGACTTCCTGTGGTGCCATCCAGCCAGCTGTCACCATTCTCATAGTTTATTCCGACCGGGCTGCACATTATAGCAATAGACATTATGCCGCCACCGTTATCCTCAACCGACTTTGCCTCTATGAGAACGCCATTTGCAACTAGATTGCTGTCCGAGAACATCGGAGTCACTCTGTAGAGTACATGATTTCCTGTATTGTTTACATAATCCGCTACCAGATTCTCAAACGGCAGCATCCCTACATTCAGGTATCTCGTGCCGGTAATAAGATTCTTCGATTGGCATTCTCCCCAGCAAGCTGATAGCCAATAAGATGACAGCGATTATATAAATACCTGTCCTTTATCACATCATACTTCACCGTATGCCAGCCTGATGGCTTTATCATGCCTATCTTGCCACGCTCCTCAGTCGGCATGATATCCTTGCATATATTGGCATAAGCCACACCGCATCTGCCAAGTGAATCCAAATCACTGTAATTTTCAAAAGCAGTGGTCGTCATATCGCTGTCCGTAAAAAAAGGCTCATTATTGTTGATAGCCACATATGCCTTGCCATCATATGCCGGAATAGCATCAAGGGAAACGTAGGAATTGTTGTTTACAAGATCCTCCTGCGGCCCATCCACTTTATCCTTGCTGCCTAAAGCACCGGAAGAATCCTCATCTGCTACAACAGCTCCTACGGCATGCCCGGCACCTTCAGTGCCTGATAAATCAGTGGAGGCACAGCCTGTAAAAATTGTAGCAATTGCAAGTAACTCACATAGTGTAATTGCTGCTGTTTTCCTTAACTTTAGCCATATGTTCATATAAAATCACTCTTTCTATCAATCGATTTATATTGGATTTCCCCTAATTACAATAAATTAAATGAATACTTAAATTACTAAACCTAATATACTTTTATTTCCTCGCTTCATTTATCATAGCAAACAATTGTTTGTTTTTCAACCCTTGCTGTAAAGCTATACATTTCCGTGTGCACCACGACCGGGCAGAGCTTACGGCCCGAACTCAAAAAAGCCACCCCAGGCATAACACCCGGTGTGGCTTTTAATCATGTATTATGAAATTATGTGAATCACCTAATGTGAATCAACACTGCTATATTGCAGAACAAATCTACTCGCAAAGCTTAGAAAACTCATCCGCAACAAACTGAACCTTGGTTCCGATAATAACCTGAACAGAATTCTTGCCAGGCTTCATAACGCCTGCAACACCTGCAGATTTAATCTTCTTGTCATCAACCTGAGTGATATCCTTAACCTCAAGTCTAAGTCTTGTGATGCAGTTGTCAATGCTTGCAATATTGTCTTTGCCACCGCAGCCCTCAAGAATAGTCTTTGCTACTGCTGTGTAGTCATTGTTAGTAAGCACTGCCTTCTTCTCTGCCTCGACATCATCATCCTCTCTACCAGGGGTCTTAAGATCCCATTTCTTGATAGCGAAATAGAATACAATGTAGAATACGATAAAAGCTGCGATTCCAAGAGGAATGATGAGCCATGTCTTTGCTGCAGCCGGAAGTGAAGATGAGAATAATAAATCCATCGCACCGGCTGAGAATGAGAAGCCTGCTCTAAATCCAAGAGCTACTGTAATCATTGTGAAAATACCATAAAGTAAAGCATAAATCACATAGAGAACAGGAGCAAGGAACATAAATGCAAACTCGAAAGGCTCTGTAACACCACAGATGAATGCACAGATAGCTGCAGAAGCAAGGATACCGATGGCAGCCTTTTTCTTAGCAGGCTTTGCACACTTAACCATGGCAAGTGCTGCACCAGGAATACCAAACATCATACATGGGAAGAAACCTGACATGTACATTCCGAGGCTCCATGAAACATCCTTTGATGTCTCGCCATTCCAGAAATGAGAGAGGTCTCCAAGTCCGATAGTATCGAACCAGAATACGTTGTTTAATGCGTGGTGTAATCCTGTAGGGATTAACAGACGGTTCAGGAATGCATAGATACCTGCGCCGACTACGTCTAAACCAACGATTGCTTTACCGATAGCTACAAGAGCACCGAAAAGTAATGGCCATACAAACAGTAATACTACAGATACAAGGATTGAAACAACACCTGCGATAATTGCTACGCAACGCTTGCCGCTGAAGAATGACAGCCAGTCAGGAAGCTTTGTATCCTTAAATCTGTTGTAACACAAAGAACCAATAACACCGGCTAAGATACCGATAAATGGGTTTGCAATCTTGTCGAATGCAAGTGTCTTTGTAGCGCTGTCAGCGATAGATGGCATGATTTTTGTAACAAAGTCTGTAGACAGGAGTGTTGTCATCATCAGCCATGAAGCTAAAGCTGCAATACCGCCGGTACCGTCGTTCTTTTCCGACATACCGACACCAACGCCGATTACAAAAAGGATGGCCATGTTGTCAATCAAAGCGCCCCCTGCTTTAACTAAAAACAGACCTATTAAATTACGTACACCCTCGATGTCACCACCCTGCATGGTTGCAGGACATAAATAATATCCAATACCCATGAGGATACCACAGATAGGAAGTACTGCTACGGGAAGCATTAAAGCTTTACCCAGTTTTTGAAGAAATTTCATAAATTTCCCCTCCTTTACATTATGTATACTAAACTGGAGATACTCCAATAAAGTTCGTTATTATTATATAATTATATTCAAATCTACGCGAGACTTAAAATCTCATCACCGGCGGATACATCCCCCTCTTTGAGTATCTTTATCTCACTATAATCAGCAGTGTTGCCAATTAAAACCGGAGTAATGACATTAAGATCTGCTGCCTTAATCTGCTCCAGGTCAGCCTCCATCAAAAGGTCACCCTTCTTCACCTGATCACCAACGGAAATATGTGATTTAAAAGGAGCACCCTTTAGTATCACTGTATCCAGACCAATGTGCAAAAGCAGCTCGACTCCCTGAGTGGTCGTCATGGTAAAAGCATGAAGCGTATCAAATACAGCTGTCACCTCACCATCCGCCGGAGCGTAAAACCTGCCCTCAGAAGGAATCACGGCCACGCCGTCTCCCAATATCTTCTCAGAAAAAGTAGGATCCGGAACCTCTGTAATAGGAACCACTCTGCCGTTGCACGGAGAACAGATCACCTTTCCCTTTGACTTATTCTTAAAAAAACCTAACATGATATCTCCTTTCCGTCGATATACACACTCACAATATCCAAATCATCATTGAGAAGCACAAAATCTGCTCTCTTTCCTGCAGAAATGCTGCCTGCTTCATCATAGATGCCAATCTCCTTAGCCGGATTGGCTGTAGCACACATAATAGCCTCCTCAAGCGGAATACCTGCCTGCCTTACTGTGAAACGCATACAATCCATCAGATTGGTTGCCGAGCCTGCAATTGTCCCATCATGGAGTGTGGCAAGCGAACCTCTGACCGTCACTGCCTGTCCACCGAGTGTATACTCGCCATCCTCAAGCCCTGTGGCTCTCATGCTGTCACTTATTAAAATCATGCGCTTCGAACCAAACATGGCAAATGTTGCCCTGATAACCGACGGATGAATATGCACACCGTCACAAATGAGCTCCGCATGACACTTTTCTGAATCTCTCACAGCCCCGATAACTCCCGGATTCCTGTGATGAAGCGGTGGCATCGCATTATACAAATGTGTGGCATGGCTTGCACCATGCTCAATAGCCTCTACCGCTGTGTCATAATCAGCCGCTGTGTGTGCTATTGAAACCACAACACTTCCTCTTACCCTGTCTATAAAATCAATCGCCCCAGGCTCCTCCGGAGCAATATCTACAAGCTTTATCAAGCCATGGGCCGCATCCTGAAGCTCACAGAAATAATCATAATCACATCGCATGATATTCTCTGCCGCCTGTGCGCCCTTTTTAGAAGGACTGATAAAAGGCCCCTCCATATTGATACCTACAAGATGTGCACCACCTTGATAATTATAATCACCGGCATTTTTCATGACACTCAAAAGCTCATCCCTTTGAATGGTCATAGTAGCCGGACACACGCTAGTCACTCCGACAGAAGCCTCGTATGCTGTAATCACATCAAGTGCCTCTGCGGTGCCGTCACACATGTCAGCACCCTTGCATCCATGAAAATGAATATCCACAAGACCCGGTATCATGATAAGACCTGATGCATCTATAATCTCCTGCGGTGCGCTGTCATTAGCCGCGTCCGTGTCAGCTGTTCTCTCCAAAACACTGTCAAAACGGCCATCCTTAACGACAACATCACCTTGCATAAAGCTGCCATCCTCTGTAAATACCCTTGCATTTTTTATTATCATATACATGTACCTTCTCAACTAAAAAACATCTACAAATAACTCAGTGCAGCCTCATCCGCTACAAGCGTAACATCATTGTGCAGCTGCAATACAGAAGCCGGCACCTGTGGTGTAATCGGTCCAAAGAAAGCCTTGTGCACAATCTCTGCCTTATCCTCACCACTTGCAACAATAAGAATCTTCTTAGCCTGCATGATGGTCTTGATGCCCATTGTATAAGCCTGCTTCGGAACATCATCAGCCGATGCAAAGAAGCGCTTATTGGCCTCAATAGTAGACTCTGTCAGATTCACACAGTGTACCTGCTTGTCAAAAGACTCGCCCGGCTCATTAAAACCGATATGACCATTGTGTCCGATACCAAGAAGCTGCAAATCAACACCGCCAAGAGACTGAATCAACTCTGTATAGCGCTTGCACTCCTTCTGTGAATCCGGCTCCATGCCGTTTGGCAGGTGAGTATTCTCAATCGGAATATTCACATGATCAAACAAATTCTGATGCATAAAATAATAGTAGCTCTGGTCATTCTCACGGCTTAGTCCCTTGTACTCATCAAGATTCACCGTCATAACCTCTGAGAAGTCCAAATCCCCCTTCTTGAACCACTCAACGAGCTGCTTATACAAGCCGATAGGTGTAGAGCCTGTAGCCAGTCCCAATACACAATTAGGCTTCATAATCACCTGTGCCGATACGATATTTGCAGCCTTTCTGCTCATATCTGCATAACCTTAGCCTGATATATTCTCATGAAAAACCCCAATTCGTAACTATAATCCAATACTATCTGCACAACCTTCAAAATGTGCTGCTCGATTGCATATATGCATTTTACCTTATATAGACATTTTGTCCAGCACTTTGTTATATTTTGCATATTTTATAAAAAAATATTAAATTTTAATGCGTTAAAGTGGTAAAATTGCATAAAATTGCATTCTCAAAACATATGATCTGCTCTGAAAATACACTGACAAGAAGCTGACTAAAGAAAAATCAGAAAATAATCTTAAAAAATCCGCCATACCATCACGGTATAGCGGATTTTTCATCCAATATTAAATTGCCCCATTTACAGCTGCTGTTTCTGATACTCAAACCAGTATAAAGCATTAAACAGGTTCTTTGTCTTTGCATCAAGGCTGTTGCTTGAATAAGCCCTTGCTATATAATTCAATGGTGAATAAGAAAATCCATCACTGCCATAATAATAGCGTTCATCATATATTTTAAAATATGCACTATCAAATAATGTCGCATTATTCAATTCAATATAGTACAGGCCATCCTTCGTTTTAGGTATTATGCCTGTATATGTTTCTGAATTTTCATGTTTTTCAATCCGCAAAGAAAATGAATAATTTGATATATCTCTGTCCGGATCAAGCTTAAAGTATAAGCGTGTGACACATTTATCCTGCAGCACCAGACTTGCTCCATAATATGTCAAACCATTTATTTTATTCAGTTTTTTAATTAGATTATTCCTTACGATAACACTTTGCGGGATATCACTAACCACCTTATCAGAAGCCGACAGGCTGCTGTTTGCCAGATTGTTGGTTTTAAATCCAAAGTACTGCTGCGATGCAGCTCCATAATTGAGCATAGCCTTAACCAACGGCTTATACTTTGCGTATGCTGCATCATTACTTGCTAGAAGAGCCTTTGCATATTTCTCTACAGAGGTGTTTACCGTATCAATCACATTACTACTGTAATCCAAAAACTCAAGCTTCATTTCCTGCGTGATTTCACCCGAATTAACTCTGACAGATAAGCTATGAATTCCGGCACTATAATCATGTTTTACAGGAAGATAAAATACTTTATCCGGCTGATCTGCATATGATACCCTAACCATATTGCAATCACAATTTACAATTTTAAAGTACATGTTTAATCCTATAGAATTGTCATCTATAAGAGAAAGATTCATTTTTTTATCGGTAATTTGCGGCTTATAAGTATCATCCGGCACGCCCGGTTCCGGTTCATCTGGTTCTTCAAACCAAATATATTCTGTGGCAAGTTCATTTGAATTTTTATCAATCCACTTAAGCCAAGCGCGCTCATCTTTCCGCAACGTACGCTCTAAGGTAAATGAACCATCACTGTTTTTACCCTTATAAACCAAGCCTGTATCCTCATCAAGCTCCACATTATAAGTATATTTAGACGATACATCCAGTCCATATGGATTTTCTGAATTATACAAGTATAAGTAAGGTTTAATTATATAAACATTATTAATCTCATTATAATCATCATCATAATTTTTGCTGAGATAATCATAATCAGCCTCATAATAAGCATCCGTCCTTACACTGTTCGTTGTCATAATGTTTCCGATTTCTTTACCATCTTTATCCTTAGCTGTAACCTGCACGGTTACGTTTCCTTCTTTAGAATTCGGATCAATCTTCACCCTAAGCTTATTGCCGGATAATTTCTGTGATGTGGCTGCCACTCCATCTTCACATGCCAGCTTTACCTCGTAATCCTAATCTTCAGTCAATTTCGTATATTTATATGATCCATCAGCATTTGCCTCCTGCAGCTGAAAACTGATATCATAATCATACTCCGCTCCCGGGAATAAATAGTACTGATAACCTTTTGACATGGACACATTTAGTGTCTTTTATTCTTGTCTATAGTTACAGGAATAATTCTCTTTGGTATACTTTTTGGGAATTATTATAATAATGATAATTCACTGTAAGGTACGTTGTGCCTATACCGCGGCCGGTATAGTTCCAGCCATTTTCGCCCTTCTTAACCGAAACAATATTTGTATTGTTTGACTTTACAGAATCTATCATATATACACAGTTCATACCGTTTGAAAGATTATCCCAAATATACATATAGCCCAATTCTGAGAATGAACGGGTTTCATTTAGTAAACAACCAGCATCCCAGGATGCGATAGCACTATCATTTGAATAAACATTGATTTCATTACTACATACTTCTTTTCCATTAATCAACGACTTAACACATAATATAAGACCGCGAGTATTACCATATAGAATTCTATTTAAAAACTCATCCTTGAAATTAATATATGCTACACCCTTATCTGTATATCTGATGGAATAGTTTGACTGATCAATTTTCACTGATGAATCTCTATTACCTAAAGTATAATATAAATCGAGTGTCAGCCCATCCGGAAGTGTCTTAGGTATCTTCAAGCACATAGTGCCAGCATACACTCCCTCATAATCCAAGTGATCCGTTGAAAACTTTATATAATTATAACTATTCTCCACAAGATATGATTCATCAAATTGGTTATCTCCATATTTTGCTTTGATAAAAATCCAGAATACACCCTCTGCTTTGCGCGAAAGAGTAAATATGCCATCTCCATTATCTACAATAGAAACTGATTCAGAAGAGGAAGACACACTAAATGTAACATCCTTGTTATCAATAGTTGTTGTTTCATTTTTATCAATCCTAGATAATGTCGGCTTTAATATAACCGGGCTACCCATGAAAACATATTCCGGAACGTTGCAGTTTATCTTATACTTTTCATTGCGCAAATATAGTGTATATGATGTTTTTTCTTTCTGATTATTTCCATACATATCAGTATATGTAACTACGACACCCACTGTTATGCTTTCTGTTAGAGCCTTTGTTGTTTTTATTGTGCATTTAGACGGATCTGAGCTGTCCTGAGTAAGAGTAGCAGCCCCTTTGTAATCTGAGTCAAGAGACCACTCATAGGAAAGAATCGGATGCTCCATTTCCTTAACATAATCAGCACCATACTCTGCATAGTAAGTATTAATTTTAGCTTTCAAGCTGACACTATCTCCGGGAATGATATCTTGATCATACTCATCCTCACCCAGCTTATTTACCTGCACATTTGCATATTCTTCAACTGCCTTTATTTTTATGCTATAGCAGCCATTATTCGGATCTATATACCCATCCGGCACATCATATCTCAAATTCAATGTAGCAGTACCGACTGAATTCGCCACTATATTAAAACTACTATCCTTGTTTTCTACCGAAAAAGCATTAGGTGTGGCAGGATCATTTACAACATCAGCACTTTTTATTGTCAAATATTCCTGATAGTCTCCTGAAGGATTCGCACCATTATATGCTTTCCAGTATATTATCTGGTCGCTGTAGTTAAATTCATTCTTCAAGTCTCCTACAAGATAAGTTGACTTAAATGACCAACAATCAACAGAAATATACGGCTGTATATATTTAATATCCTTAGTTATTGAATCCTGCACATTACCATCTGAAGAAACAATGTCAATCTTAATCTTCTTATTGCCAACTGCACCAAACACTGTAGATAAATCCTTTTGCGGAATTGTCAGATCACCATCTCCATTGGAATACCACGTGGCATAATTCGTGACATCCTTATCTCCAATGTAAAATTTATATTGTTCGTTATCATGTAAATATGCATATACATGAAACAAAAAATCCTGATCTGTGAAAACTACAAAACAGTTTTCTTCACTAGACACATATGGACCCCAGCAGTTTCCAAAACGTGAGCCGGTTCCATACGCAAATACGTTGACCTGGAATAACGTAATCATCATGACACAGGCCAAAAGCATGCTCAATATTCGTTTTCTCATAAATTATCCTCCGTTTTTTTAATTCTTATACCAATAGTACTTTTAAATTTTATCATATTTTCCACTAAAAGTATATATAAAATCCCCCACCATCAAGTAAATTTACACAAAAATTTAGGCAGATCGTTGTCTGCCCCAAACCACCCGTTGTTTCATCATTGTTCTTGTTTTCTATCTTTTTTGCAACAAAAACTTTTCTCATAAGTAGCCTCAGAAACAACATAACACACCATATCTTGTGACTGTCTGTCAACTTCCTTTTCTGCATGCATTATTACAAATGCAGAGATAGAGGACATCTCTGTCCTCTATCTCCTAGTGTTATTATTCAATTTTCCAAGCAATTGCTGCAACTGTATTCCTTAAATTTATTAATTCGAAAGGATAATTATAAAACTTATCTATTTTCCGTCATTAAATACTCCATAGCCTTCTGACTATACCAATACATCGCTTTACTGAGATTTATGCTTTGCATCTGAATCCATAGATTTCTTTATATAAATATATACGGGCTTGTTGAAACAGACATACTCTGGCCGCTGTTTTGCTTATTCGTTATCTGCACCACAAAATTATCATCCAGTTCAGTAGCATTTAAGTCATTAATAGTAATACATATCATATTTCCGTTTATGGATTTACTAACCTGCTTCTTACAATCTTTAACCGAAATATCATATTTCTTCTCAATCTCTTTAAGAGAAAGGCTATTTTTATTTTCAAAATACAGTTTCATTCCTGTATCTGACTTGCATACTAATGAAGCTCCATAGTATTTGAAATCATTGTTTTCAAGGACGCCACTTTCCTTATTGGTTATAGCTTTCTTAATATCCTGTACCAAAATAGAATCCACTTTTTTTATCTCAGCATCCGGTAAAGCACTGTTAACTAATGAATCTGTCTTATATCCAAAATATAGCTGTGCCCTTGCTCCATAATTCAGTATAGCTGATGCAAATGTCTGCAGCCTTCCATACTCTTCTTTTTTATCTTTGTTTTGAACTATTGCATTTAGATAATCTTTGACCGAATACTTGGTAAGAGCATATGATTTATCCTTATAATATAATGTTGCCGTCACTTTGTCACCAATCTGAGCTACAGGCACTTCACATGTATAAACATAATGCCCATTAGATATTTCTCGCTGTTTTACCTTTTGTATTCTATCACCGACTTTAAACTCAATGTACGCATCGGTATCATTTGCAGCTTCTTTGGACAAATCAATATAATATTTCAAATCAAAATTTCCATTGATAGCAACCTGATATCCATACACCGTATATAAAGCTTCTTTTATTTCAAAATTTTTAGAAACTGTACCTGAATATATTCCAGTGCCTTTTATTGTAACGGTAGCTGTACCTGCTTTTACGTTATTTGAATACTCCACCGTATAATCTGTGCCTTGTTGTAACGTAGCATATCCATATTTTACTGTTACATCCGGTTTCTTCTCTTTGCCATCATATATATAGTTGTTATTTGATAAAGTAACATTTGCCGTGCCTAGCTTTATCGTGTCCTCTTTATAAACATTAAACTCCTGAGCTGCTGTTCCGTTTGGCTCCCATAGCTGTAATACTTGCATTTGTAAGCGTCCGAACCATCATTAGAAACATCTAAACATAATCCAGTAGCATTCTTTGGAATTAAGACCTTTCCATTTTTTCCCAATGTCAAATACCATCTCTGATTACTATCACCTGTATAATCATAGCAATATACGTTAGCTCCTTTTTGATTGCTAAATTTCTCAACATCAAGATATTTTCCATCAAATAGAGACTGTATGGTATATGTACCATCTTTCATTCGTCTGAAATGCCATATATCGCTTCCTTCTGCTTCACCCTCTCCACCAACTTCCAAATTAGGATTTTTGTTTACAAGAGTACTCCATGTACTTGCTTTGATTATATTTGCATAAAAATCATCTCCAAAATTAATAAAGTTTGGAATTTTAGACTGTGTATATATACTAAATTCCTGAGCAGTTGTTCCGTTTTGCTCCCATAGCTGTGCATTTGTTCCTACTGCTGAGCCATTATTAGATATATCTAGGCACGATCCTGTTGCGTTTTTTGGAATTAATATTTTTCCACTAGAGCCATTCTTTATATACCATCTTTGGTTATTTTCTCCTGTATAATCGCTAAAGCCCACATTCTGACCATTTTTATTTCCACCATCAGAAACATCAAGATATTTTCCATCTTCAAGTGATTTAATTATATATGAGCTATCACTCTGTCTTACGAATTCATAATACTCGTTTGCATTTCCCACTTCCTTACCTATGCAAGCATTTGTATTATCATTAACCACATGACTCCATGAATCAACTTTAATTATATTAGCTATAAAATTTGTACCTATATCAAGATAATTTACCCTAAAGGTCACAGAGCTCTGCTTACTACTGCTATCATTATAAGCCGTTATATAGGCAGTATACTCTCCCTCTCCCAGATTATTTAATGTATACTCCGAGCTTCCTGAAACCTGAGTTGTAACAATTTGTTTCCCCTTATACCAGACTGAAAACCAATATCCTGTTGCATTATCTACACTGTTCCAGGTTAGTGTTGCCGAATTTCCTACCGTATAGCTGTCACTGTTTTTCCAGATGGATGGTGTAGTTGTGACAGGATTTGAATGTGGTTCCGAAAAATTTGGTCTGATAACACCCCAAAATTTATTATAATTATGTGTTACCTTTTTACACGCACTACCTCTTGGCCAGTTTTGATCCATAGAAACAAAAGAGTGAGCATCAGCTGATAAAATAATAGCAACATGTCCATATTGACTCAATTCCTTACCCCAAACTGCAATATCTCCAGGTTGCGGTACAAAATCCGGAGTGTTTTTATTCTAGTCCATCCATCCGGCAATTCTATTGTTGACAAAATCACAAACCATTTCCTGTAGCATAACTGGTTTTACTCAAAATAGGCATAATAGTAATGAACCAAATCTATACATTGTGTCTGTATACCTTATCATAATCAAGAAATTTTCCTTCTTGCGCATATGCCCATTTGACAGCATCTTCACGAGTTCCAGCATCACTCGCCCAAATAGTCTGCGGCATTATCGTAATTATCATAACAAACGATATAATCAATCCCATTATCTTTCTTTGCTTTTCTTTCATAAATAAAATTCTCCTTTCTTGAACACTACTTTTCATACTCTTTTGCAGCCTGTCCATAAGCCCACATTGCTTTGCACAGATTCTGCAGCCTGCTATCACCAGACTCCAATGCCTTTTTCACATACACATATGGACTTGTCTCCACAATAACTGAACCATCATCAGATACCAGGTTTACTCCATATACATTACCAAGCTCTGCCGGTTTTATGCCTTTTATCTTTATCCAAAAAATGCTTCCGTAAACACCGGTATCATAATCGTGCTTTTTTTTGTCAAGTGTGCTGATATCATATCTACCCTTTATCTGCTTCTCTGTTAGCTTATTCTTATTGTTAAAATACAGCTTTAATGAGGTATCTGATTCACATATAAGTGATGAGCCCATATACTCTAAATCTTTATTGCTAAAAAGCCCCTGCTCACTGTATGTAATAGATTTTATTATATCCTCACTCTTTATCATTGCAGTATTGTCATCTTTTAATATGGCATTTGCAAGATTAGTCTTGTCCTCACCCAAAATATATCTGAGAATAGGCTCCATAGTTCAGCATTGCCCTTTACTAGAGGAAGTGCCTTTTACACTCATTATCAGTGGTATCGGCTTCTTAATCATTTCCATTTGCTGTAATCCATAACTGAACATATATATAAGTACTGCTTTCTGTTCCATCTGATTTTAAAATTTTAAATGAAAGCTTCCCGGACATCTCTTTGCCGCAGCTACCATACTGACTATTTTTACTCGGTTTGTCCTGATATGTTGTTGTCTCATATGACGAAATCAGCTTCTTAATGGCCTTTCCATCCGAATTTGTAATAATCATCATTGCACCATCATCACTCAGCACATCATCGGATATCTGCATGTAAATATTAAATCCAATATTATCACTCAGACTGAGCGAACTGGCAACCGGTGTCAGCTTTGGTTGTACCGAATCATATTCACATACCACAAATCTGCCAGCCTCATTCTGCACATCATCCCAGTTACCTGATGAATACATCTGAAGATAATTCTGCGAGGTTCCACCATTAGGCTCGTTGGGTTCCCAGTTACTGTATGTAAACGGTTCACCTGTAATCCAAGACCATGTTCCCTCATTTGCTGTATCAGAACCTCCAAGCCATATACTCTGCTGGTAATCGGTTGAAAGGTTACGGCATCTCATGCCATTAACAAATTCATTCTCTTTCTCATCTGAAATAGTAACAAGATGTCCTCCCTTTTTCTCGCAAAAGAGTTTAGCCGATTCCCAGGTCATTGATTCATTATAAAGCTCATATTTATGTCCTTTAAAATACGACGTCTCAACTGGTTTACTCATGTTGTCATCACTATGGCTGACTTTTATCACATCAAACTTTTGTGGTCCCCAGTCGTTTCCCTTATCCCATAGTGCCACATTGTATGGAGCAGTTGACTGCATATCCATTACCCTTGTATTACTGATTAAAGGTTTTATATAAAAAGCATTGTCCATTTCATAAAAATAGAACTGCTGATTCCTGTTGCCTGTATATTCATTATACGAAAGGAAATTGGTCTTATTGGCATCATTTGAATTTTCTACAGCTATATATGAACCATCCAATGTATTCTGAATAACGTAGGCTCCATTTGACTGTCTCATAAATTTCCATATTTGACTGTCATCAGCTGTTGCCGCAGCGCCTGCTACATTACCACTTTGATTTGTTACATATAAATTTGTTCCCTGACATCTGAGCTGTGCATAAAATTCATCTCCCAGTCCGTATGGAATATAATCGCCCATGCCAACCATGTCAAACCTGTATTTCTGCTGTCCAGCATTCCTTAAAAGGTTGTAGCACGCCACATTATATGGCTCTCCTGCTCCCATATCTACGACAAGAGTTTTGGTATTTGCCGGTCGGATATAAAATGCATCATCCATATAATATATATTAAATCTCTGCTTATCCTGTCCCGTAGCACTCCATGCGCGAATATCAGCACCTGCCGGAACATCGCTGTCCCATTCATCATCCATCATGAGTCCATCAAGCTGACTCATGATAGTGTATGAACCATCTGAACACTTATTAAAAAACCATATCTGATCATTATATCCGCTCTCAGGAGCTCCAACGATTTTGCTATCTTTGTTTGTAATATAGCATCCGGTTCCTATATTCTGAATCCTTGCTGAAAATTTATCTCCAAAATTACATTTTTCAACTACAACAAAATATACTCTGTAAGTATCAACATATCCCGCGCTATTTGCAACCGTCATATATGCTGAATACTCTCCTGCTCCAAGCCTGTCAGCTGAAATAGTATACGTACTTCCACAACCTTCTGTCACAACACGACCAACACCGGTCTTGTCGATTCCTATCGTATAATTGTCTGCTCCCGATGCCACAGCAGTGAATGATACCGTCTCAGATAAATCAAATAGGTAATGGTCTACCCAGAAGTTGGAGTAGGTTGGGGGATTTGGATTATCAAAACCAGGTGAAACACATATATAGCTAAAGTTAATTCTCCCATACATCTTATTTCCCTTTTTTATAGTATTTCCCCATAACACACCATTGTGACGCACCTTATTTGCGCCACTATAATTTCCGTTACCATTACAGTCAACAAATGTAATCGTATCGCCTGAAACACTTGTTACAAAAACGGTATGACCACTACCATTCGTGCTTCCGTATTGAATCAAATCACCTTTTTTTACATTATTTATGCTGTACACCTTTTTCCAAGTTGATGGTTTTGTTCCAAAAACTTTATATCCCAGCATATTTGCAAATCCCCAGCATTCGCTTCCATTATCAAATCTATCATTCCAACATGAATAATTAGGATACTGTCCCTTTAATTCACTCATTTTGCTATCAAACTGTGATTCTGATACGGCCCAAACCTCTGTCGCTGGCATTATTTGGAATATCATCAATAATGCTAACAAAATTGATACTATTTTCAAATAATTATTTCTCATTCTAAACATTCAACTCACCTTCAATATATTTCCTATAAATACCCATTTGCAGCCTGTCCATAAGCCCACATTGCTTTGCACAGATTCTGCAACCTGCTATCACCAGACTCCAATGCCTTTTTCACATACACATATCAACCATTTTTTTCATATAGACGCTCCTTCCCTATATTATCAAGATTCCATTTTTATATAGTTCTTTTCTTATAGTTTTATATTACTATTTTTCTTTAAACAATGCAATATAAATTAAGATAGAGGACATCTCTGTCCTCTATCTCCTAGTGTTATTATTCAATTTTCCAAGCAATTGCTACAACTGTATTCCTTAAATTTATTAATTCGAAAGGATAATTATAAAACTTATCTATTTTCCGTCATTGTATACTCCATAGCCTTCTGACTATACCAATACATCGCTTTGCTGAGATTTATAAGCTTTGCATTTCCTGAATCCATAGATTTCTTTATATAAATATACGGGCTTGTTGAAACAGACATACTCTGACTGCTGTTTTGCTTATTCGTTATCTGCACCACAAAATTATCATCCAGTTCAGTAGCATTTAAGTCATTAATAGTAATACAAATCATATTTTCGTTTATGGATTTACTAACCTGCTTCTTACAATCTTTAACCGAAATATCATATTTCTTCTCAATCTCTTTAAGAGAAAGATTATTTTTATTTTCAAAATACAGTTTCATTCCTGTATCGGACTTGCATACTAATGAATCTCCATAGTATTTGAAATCATTGTTTTCAAGGACGCCGCTTTCCTTATTTGTTATAGCTTTCTTAATATCCTGTGCCAAAATCGAATCCACTTTTTTTATCTCAACATCCGATAAAGCACTGTTAACTAATGAATCTGTCTTATATCCAAAATATAGCTGTGCCCTTGCTCCATAATTCAGTATAGCTGATGCAATGTCTGCAGCCTTTCCATACTCTTCTTTTTTATCTTTGTTATGAACTATTGTATTTAGATAATCTTTGACCGAATACTTGGTAAGAGCATATGATTTATCCTTATAATATAATGTTGCCGTCACTTTGTCACCAATCTGAGCTACAGGCACTTCACATGTATAAACATAATGCCCATTAGATATTTCTCGCTGTTTTACCTTTTGTATTCTATCACCGACTTTAAACTCAATGTACGCATCGGTATCATTTGCAGCTTCTTTTGGACAAATCAATATAATATTTCAAATCGAAATTTCCATTGATAACAACCTGATATCCATACACCGTGTATAAAGCTTCCTTTATTTCAAAGTTTTTAGAAACTGTACCTGAATATATTCCAGTGCCTTTTATTGTAACGGTAGCTGTACCTGCTTTTACGTTATTTGAATACTCCACCGTATAATCTGTGCCTTGTTGTAACGTAGCATATCCATATTTTACTGTTACATCCGGTTTCTTCTCTTTGCCATCATATATATAGTTGTTATTTGATAAAGTAACATTTGCCGTGCCTAGCTTTATTGTATCCTCTTTATAAACATTAAACTCCTGAGCTGCTGTTCCGTTCTGAGTCCATAGCCAGGCATTTGTACCTACTGCCGTAAATCCATTAGCTATATCCAAACATGAGTTTATAGCACATTTTGGTATCAAAATTAATCCATTTGTACCCTGCTTAATAAACCACCTCTGATTATCTGCCCCTGTATAATCATTACAATACACATTTAAGCCATCACTATTTCCAGCTTCAGTAACATCAAGATATTTTCCATCTTCCATTGACCTGATAGCATATGAACCATCATCCTGCTTTTGAAAATACCAGTATTCATTTGCATTCCCCACTTCCTGGCCTATGCAGGCATTTGCGTTATTGTTAACCACATAACTCCAGGAATCTGTTCTGATGATATTTGCTATAAAATTTGTACCTATATCCAAATACTTACTTTTTTCAGCAACAATAAAACCTACCCTGTAAGTGTCAACGCCTCCGGCGCTATTGGCAACACTCATATATGCAGAATAATTTCCTGTTCCCAGCCGTTCTGCAGATATTGAATATGTACTTCCGCAGCCTTCTGTTACAACACGTGCGCCACCGATTTTGTCTATTCCTATAGCAAATCTATCTGCCATTGATGCAGTAACATTAAATGTTATCGTATCTGATAAATCGTATAGATTACGATCTACCCAAAAGTTAGAGTATGTTGGAATAGTCATTTTTTCTACAATAGTAAACTCCACTCTATAAGTGTCAACACCTCCGGCGCGGTTTGCAACACTCATATATGCAGAATAATTTCCTGTTCCCAGCCTGTTCGCAGATATTGAATATGTGCTTCCGCAGCCTTCTGTTACAACACGTCCAACACCTATTTTGTCTATTCCTATAGCAAATCTATCTGCCATTGATGCAGTAACATTAAATGTTATCGTTCCTGATAAATCGTAAAAATTACCATCTATCCAAAAGTTAGAGTATGTTGGAATAGTCATTTTTTCTACAACAGTAAACTCTACCCTATAAGTGTCAACATACCCGGCGCTGTTGGCAACACTCATATATGCAGAATAACTTCCTGTTCCCAGCCTGTTCGCAGATATAGAATATGTACTTCCGCAATCTTCCGTTACAACACGTGCGCCACCGATTTTGTCTATTCCTATAGCAAATCTATCTGCTCCTGATGCAGTAACATTAAATGTTATCGTTTCTGATAAATCGTAAAAATTACCGTCTATCCAAAAGTTGGAGTAGGTTGGGGGATTTGAAGGTGGTTCCGAAAAATTTGGTCTGATAACGCCCCAAAATTTATTATAATTATGTGTTACCTTTTTACACGCACTACCTCTTGGCCAGTTTTGATCCATAGAAACAAAAGAGTGAGCATCAGCTGATAAAATAATAGCAACATGTCCATATTGACTCAATTCCTTACCCCAAACTGCAATATCTCCAGGTTGCGGTACAAAATCCGGAGTGTTTTTTATTCTAGTCCATCCATCCGGCAATTTATTGTTGACAAAATCACAACCATTTCCTGTAGCATAACTTGCTTTACCAAAATAGGCATAATAGTAATGAACCAAATCTACACATTGTGCTCCGTATACCTTATCATAATCAAGAAATTTTCCTTCTTGCGCATATGCCCATTTGACAGCATCTTCACGAGTTCCAGCATCACTCGCCCAAATAGTCTGCGGCATTATCGTAATTATCATAACAAACGATATAATCAATCCCATTATCTTTCTTTGCTTTTCTTTCATAAATAAAATTCTCCTTCCTGTACTTTAATTATTGTTTATAATTCTATAGTAATAATTTTCATCTGTATCTGCAATAATTTTACCACACTAGTAATCATCAAAATACAGTTAACATTAATACAAAAATTATTCTCTTCATAAACAATTCTTTCATCATCACTTTCCATAATCCTTCACTGCCTGTCCATACATCCACATGGCCTTGCTCAAATTTTCCAACTTTACATCTTCCGATAACAATGCCTTTTTTATATATACACTCGGACTTATTTCAACGATAACTGAACCATCATCCGATAATATTCTTACCGAATACATCTCCTCCAGTTCATTTGGTCTTAAATCTTTTACCTTAATCCATAAAATATTGCCATCCGTTCCTACATCAAATCCATGCGTATTCTTGTTTGCCACAGATATATCATATTGATTTTCTATCTGCTTCATCGTAAGTCGGCTCTTATTGACAAAATACAGTTTTAAATCAGTACTAGAATCACACACCAGTGATGAACCTATATATTCAAAATCTTTGTTACTGAACAGCCCATTTTCTTGACCTTGAATGGACTTAATCACTGTATCGCTATCTGTCTTTTCTACGGTATTATCAGTTAGTTTTTTATTCGCCAGGTCTGCTGTGTCTACCCCGAAGTAAATCTGTGAATATGCCCCATAATTTAATAGAGCCTTGGCAATATTCTTCTGGTTTGCATCAATTGATTTATCAGTACTATTTATAAGCGCATACAAATAATCACTTGTTGAAAATGAAAACATATTAGTCTGAGTATCGTCACTCTTTATTACACTTACCTTGATTTTCTCAGTCAGTTTTGCAGGTACTGTATCAAATGTAATTTTCTTTACATTCTCATTATTATAGGTTGTTGACATATAATTTGAAAGAGGCACTTCTATATAAGAATTATCGGCATATGTAAATCTGACTTTTGCCCCATCATCTTCTAATATATCATCTGAAAAGGAAGCATACATGTTAACTCCTATGTTTTCCTTCAATGATACCGAACATCCTTTTACTGTAAGCAGATTCTCTGGTTCATTTACAGGTATTAAACGCCATTTTTCACTGGCTCCTCCATGTCCAAAATATGTATCTATATTGGCATCATTCACAGCCACTCCGCCGTATACATCCAGATATAATCCATTGCATTTTGAAACGATATAGTAATATCCATCTCCAGCAGGCTTAACAACCCATTTCTGATTATCACTGTTTTTCCAAGGATACTGTTCTACATTTGCACCACTTGACTGTTCTGAATTATAAACATCAAGCGCCATTCCACTGTGTCTTGCGATGATTTTATAATATCCATCCCCTTGATATTCAAAATTAAACACCTGGTTCTTATGATTTTCATTTGCATAAAGCAATGCATTAGCACATGCATCTTTTGATGCTTCAGAAATTGAAATAACACTTGAATCGTCCAAAACAGTACATATCTGGTATTTTCCATCAGCAACAGACTGCTCACCTGCTGGAATCAGTTTCCATTTTTCACTGGTTCCTCCATGTCCCGTATATGTATCAATATTGACATCATTCGACGCTACACCTCCATACACATCCATATACAAACTATTTGATTTTGATATAATGTAAAAATATCCATCACCTGCATCTTTTACTACCCACTGCTGATTATCACCATTATTCCAATAGTACTGCTGAACGTTTGCTCCTACTTCCATCTTTTCCCAATAAACATCCAGCACCTTTCCGCTATGTTTTGCAGTTATTTTATAATATCCATTTCCCAAATATTCAAAATCAAAATACTGATTATCGTGTCTCTCGTTTGCATATAACAATACATTTGCCTCATCATCCGTTGATGCGCCTGAAATAGATATAACAGATGAATTGTCCAAAGCAGAGCATATCTGATATCTACCGTTTGGAATCGTCTGCTCGCCAGAAACATAATTTACCCTAAAGGTCACAGAGCCCTGCTTACTGCTGCTATCATTATAAGCTGTTATATAGGCAGTATACTCTCCCTCTCCCAGATTATTTAATGTATACTCCGAGCTTCCTGAAACCTGAGTTGTAACAATTTGTTCCCCCTTATACCAGACTGAAAGCCAATATCCTGTTGCATTATCTACACTGTTCCAGGTTAGTGTTGCCGAATTTCCTACCGTATAGCTGTCACTGTTTTTCCAGATGGATGGTGTAGTTGTGACAGTATTTGGAACCGGATTTACTTTAGTTAAATAATTTCTTGGATTCTTTGCATAATTAGTGGAATTTCCACCTACTCTTATTTCAAAATGTAAATGAGGACCCGTAGATTTTCCTGACGTTCCTGTTTTAGCAATTAATTGACCTTGCCGTGCTCTATCACCAGATTTAACCTTAAAAGTTCCGGTTGACAGATGTGCATAAAATGAATACACTCCATTACCATGATCTATACATATTCTATTTGCATAAGAACCTTTCCCATCACTGCTCGCTTTTGCTGCCGGACAACTACTTCCTTTTGAACACGCTGGTGTTCCTCCATAATGAGATCCTGTGCACCCATAGTCCGTTGCTGTAACTACAGTTCCATCCGCAATTGCATAAACATCATTTCCTAATGAACACGAAAAATCGCATCCAGTATGTTGTGTCTTACAATTACTTCCAGTAAATTCTCTACTAATATTAATGGAAGTCTTCAATGGCCACGTATAATTTGCAGCTAACACTATATTTGGCGGCATAATAAATACAACGCAACTCAAAACAACCACTATTGACATTAGTACACTAACTACTCTCTTCATAAGCAATTCCTCCAAATCACTCTATAATCATTATGCCCTTTAGTACTATATTATTTTATCATTATTTTTCTGAAAATTATATATAAAAAGTTCAACATTTTATTAGTTATTTCTTACAAAAAGAATCCGCCAACCATTGCCGTACCCGGTATAGCGGATTTTCTCATCCAATAGTAACTTGCACTTATTACAGCTGCTGTTTCTGATATAAAACCAATATAAAGCATCCGAACAATCAATTAACCATATTATTGAATCGTCGTTCCAAGCTCATACATAGAAACACTCAAATTCTTTAATTTACCATCCGTAGTGCTTGAGCTTACTGCACTTCTGCAATAATCATACACACTGGATGAAACGAAGTTCTTGCCTGATACTGTAACTGTAAATACTTTGCCGTACTCTGCCGGTGTTATATCTGTGATATCCACGTAATATATGCTACCGTTCTGAACTGGCTTCAATATCTTTCAATCACATTTGAATGCGTAATCAGTAATTTTCTTAGTGCTATCTGTAAGCTCAAAATAGATTCTCATGTCTGTTTTCGATTTAAGTATCAGAGATTTTCCGAAATATTTGATACCATTTACGTTATTCACACTGAAGGTTGAGTTTTTTGATATGAGCTCATTCTGCTTTGTAAGAGTTTTCTCCTTATCTTCAAGCATATCGTTTGCTGTTTTTGATATTGAAACCAATACATAGCATCAACAAAGCTCTTTAATTTTGGATCAACTGAATCTGTATTGTAAACTTTGGAAATATAATTTAACGAACTATAATACAAGTGTTTATATGCATATCCAGAACTAATCATGAGCTCCATATTTCCAAAAAACGATTTTAATGGGCCTGTCATTTCTACATAGTACATTCCATCTTTAGGTACAGGGTTCACTGTATAATATTCCTTTGTTTCACTGTCTTCATCTTTTTTACTTTCAATGCAAATCAAAAACTCATAATTTGATATATCTCTATCCTGATCCAATTTGAAATATTGTCTCACCGTAATATTATCTCCAACAACCAAACTTGCACCACAATAAGTCAATCCCGGTATATTCATTTTCTTTATCAAATTATATCGATAAATAACAGAACTCGGCACATTATCGACTTTTTTATCACTTTCTGAAAGACTCCTATTGGCCAGCTCATCTGTACAATAACCAAAATATAACTGCGAAGCTGCACCATAATTCAGTAAATCTTTTAACATAGGCTTATATTTATTGTACTCTGCATTATTACTTGTAAGTATTCAAAGTGCATCGTATATAATCACAATTGACATTTTTAAAATTAAAGAAAATATTCAAATCTAATTTTTCTGAATCCAAAATTGATAAACTGACTGCTTTCGTTATTTCAGGCTCTACTCATCTTTCCTATGTATATTGCCTTTAATCCTATAAATTACTTTTTATTGGACATACTTTAATACACTGGTAACAACGAACACATTTATTTTCGTCTATTTGAGGATACTCAAATCCTTCCTCGTCCGCAACCATCAAAATAGCTTCTTTCGGACATATAGCGCAGCAGGCTGTACAACCGCAACATTCTTCTTTTCTTCTATATAATATTGGAAGTTTATTCATAAAATTCTTCTCCTGACAATCAAACGCAAAACATAAAACTTAATCCATATTTATCAATACGTTTACTCTCTGCCTCTACTGATTATTCTAATGACCAATTTAATCGTATTCTTGATTTTTCTTTTAATTAACTGTTTAAATGTTTCCCTTATTGGAGAAGCATACTTTTTTTCAAGTTCTTCAAATGCCATAGTTTCCATATCCCCAAAGAAAGTATCTCTTTGAGGCGGTCTAGGGCAAGATCTATATTCTGCGGGATTGCTCCTCACACCATTTTCATATGCTACTTCTTTCAGTTTCAGTTTACTTCTGATAGATTCAAATACCATCATTCCATTAACCGTACGAATCAGAATAAGGGATGTACCATTACCATCATTCATTTCAGGAGCAACATCATCAATTCCCCAAAAATCTGCAATTGTCAAATCTGCCATTTTTATTTTCTTAGCAACGCAGTCATAGCACGAAGGACGAAGACAATAATCTCTAAGAAACATCTGCATATAAGAATCTTTATCCTTTGAAATATACAGTTGTTTTGTTTTTCCCTGTGAAGTATCATCAAAAACTTCTTTCATACCAAAATCCATCCAACTATCATCTTTACAGCGGAAATTAATATTCTTTAGCTTGCCACCATTTTTCATTTCTTGATATTCTACATATTTTTTCCATAGAGCCGGTGACGGTGTTCCATGACAAATGACATCTATACAAAAAAGACCATCATATTCTTTTCCCAGAAAATTCTTTAGACCATATATCTGACAGCCTGTTCCACTAAACAGTACAACATTTCCCATCAGCAAATCATCTCTAACCTGTTTATATGTATTTCCAACCTTAGCCTGTAAATATTTTGAACCGCGAAGCTGTACAAGACCATCTTTGTCCGTAACTCGCATAAATTCTGCTGAATAGCAATCCTCAGACATTCTTACTCCATATACAGCACCACCACAAGAAATTATATTTTCTGCAATTACAGAAAAAATTGCACCTGAAGAACTACTGAGACGTACATTCTGATTCAAACTATATCCCGCATATATTTTTATTGGATTCACCTCGTAATCTCCTTCCAAACTTCTCACTCACTCATTCCTAATCGTATTAGAAATCCTTTAATTTTCCCCTTTGTCATTTTATTCACTAATAAAAGTGAACTCGTAAATTCCACCCTTCTATAAAAAGCCAGGAAATATATCAGATTAGGCAATGACACACAAATCATACATCTGATAATAAGCGTTATAATTAATCCATAATTTATTTTCGAACAAATAAAATATGTAACAACACAGCTTAAAATAACAATAATGCAATAGTATAAAAGATTTTTTAAAAAACCAAACAAATACGTTTTTTCAAATATCACCGTAAATAAATTATGGATAAGCCATGGCATACCAACACAAAGAATCGCCAAAACTGTAGAAATTAAAATTCCATAAATACCTATAAACTGCACTAAAACCAAATTTAACGCCAAATTTGTCAACGCTGCAACTAATGGTCTAAATCTATCTTCATGCCACATTCCTGATGCATCTTTATACGTACTGAATAAAGAATTTAACTGTCTAATAAAAAAATAAATAGAAAAACAGATAACCGCGGAAAATGATAACATTAAGTCTTTACCAACCCATAATTCCATAAATGGCTGATAGAGACATAATAAACAAGCTGAACAAACTCCAGCAATCCAACAAATAATAAAGGTGAATTCATTTAAGTCTTTATAATTTTTCTCTTTTGTTTCTACAACAATGCTATTGCCGATTCCAGCCGTACATGACAAAAAAACAACTGTTATTATCCCTGTAATTGCATTCAAAATATAGAAATAATTCTGGTATACGGCTAATATAGATAATCCCAAAAATGCAGATACTACTAATGTATCTGCAGAATCGTATATAATACTACCAATTTTTGACGTAAACAAATCTCTAATTCGTCCATTAATTACCCTCTTATCTTTAACTGATACCTGCCCCTTCGGTTTAAACTCAGGATACAGCTTATCTGCAGCTACTGCAGTAGCAATATTTGTAATAGCCTGTGTTGCCAGCATTACAAGAACATAATAATAATAATTTTGTGAAATCCACAAGACCAATAATTGCAACGCATACTGAATGGTGCTTGTCACAAAAATAACCTTGTTAACAACATCTGTCCTCTGATGTGCCTGTAAAATACTATTTTTATACGCATACAACCAATACGACAATACTGTTCCTACGAGATTTAAAAGATAAAGAATATAAATATTAATCCCGTTCGGAATATCACCTGAAATCAATTTGGGAATAAACGGTGTTAATACACAGCCCACAACTGCAATAACTAACCCTATTACCCTATAATAGTTTTTATACAAATTCATCAATGCACAAATAGCTATGTTATCATCCTCCGCAATAGGCTTATACATACTATAGATCATAGCAGAGCCAACACCAAGTTCTGCTAAATTCAGCACCTGAAGAATTGATGTAAAAAGAGAATTCAATCCAAGATACTGAACCCCCATAAAATAAATCATAGCTGTACGCATTAAAAAAGGAATTATAATCTGGTATGCCTTTAAAATCACACCGAATATTATATTCCTTGTAGCATTTTTCGTTCTTTCTATCTTCATTCTATAATCTCCAATATCAGATATATATCACTAAAATCTTTTATACTCACCGCTTTATATTCTAATACTATTGTTTCTTGTTTATATATATCGATAGCATGAGCAGTCTTCTCTGACTAAATATTTTCACCTATAATTTATTATTTGTCAATATTTATGATGTTGTTTTCACGATTTTAGACAGATTTTATAAACACACTATTTAATGGTCTGACTTAATTATACATTATTTTCTTTTTTCGTGATAAAAATCAAACCATGTGATTGATAGTATATTTATCAATGCTCTTTCATAGTTAATGCTATACAAAGTAAAAGGTAGTGCTTTCATTAGCACTACCTCTTGCTATTGCATAATTGTTTTTACATTCATGATGTAAATTATCATCTTTTTATATTTATAACGCTATTCCTTACATATTACAAATATAAGAATATTACATTTTATTGAACATTAATAGACAAAAGATCTCTCCAATAATTTCCATTACCATCTACTGTATCCACATACAGCATTGTCTTTCCTACCATTTTGGGAGTCCAGAAACATGAGTTATCTTTCTCATATCCTCGAATTCTATACCAATTATTATCCGGATTACATACTACAAACTGATAAAAATAATTTCCAGTTCCGCCTGTCGCCTGTGCTGTTAGTTTCACTTTATCTCCCAATTTCACAGTATCATCGGACTTAGATGTAAATTTAACCCTCAATTTTTCGGTCTGTTTTATAACCTCAATTGGAAATTCCACTCTTTTATAAAACCCTTCGCTATCCTTTACATCTACATACAATGTTTTGTTACCCACAACTCCCGGAACCCATGTAGTTGTATTATCCTTTGAATAGTCTTTTATCTTATACCAATTACCTTTATTATCGGTGACAATAAATTTATATGTATAGTCTCCGCTTCCTCCGCTTGCCTGTGCTGTTAATTTAACATTACTGCCAACTTTGGCTGTCTTCTCAGGTGATACAGTAAAATTGACATTGAGTGTTGTAACCTTCATCGCAAGTCCAACTCTCACATACGCGTCTTTACTATCTTTTACATCCACATATAATGTTTTGTCGCCCACAACTCCCGGAGTCCATGTACTTGTATTATCTTTTGAATAATCCTTAATCTTGTACCAATTACCTTTATTATCAGTGAGAATGAATTTATACGTATAATCCCCACTTCCTCCGCTTGCCTGTGCTGTTAATTTTACTTTCTTTCCAACTTTCGCTGTTTCTATCACATCTGTATTAAATTTAACATCTAATTTGGTTACTATTTTGTCTGATGGAACTATTGTTTCACAATATCCATTCTGATCATATAAAGCATATGATTTAATATCAAAGCCTCCACTTGCCGGTACCTGAGCTCCATTTGAATTGAAAAGAACCTTGCCACTTTTAGCAGTTGCTTCATCCAGCACACATCTATATACTCCGTTTGGAAGCTTTTCCATAGCTGTACCAGGCCATTCCCCTGTAAGCTTATTATTAGTTCCATTTGTAGTATTATATGCATAACAGTTAACAGAACTTCCCCATCCAGATGGTTTCTTAAAATAAATAGCTAATTTTCCATCTGCAACTTTCTCATAATCATATGGCACTTCTTTTACAGTTACTTTAACTGACGCTTCTACTCCATTTCTCGCTTGCGCTTTAATCACAGCAGTTCCCGCTCCTTCAGCTGTGATAATTCCTTTTTCAACCGTTGCAACATCCTTATTTGAAGAACTCCATGACAAGCCTTTATACTTTGCATTTTCCGGAGCAACAGTTGCTTTAACCGTCTTCTTTTCTCCAGTGTTCATATTAATTTCTTTCTGGTCTAAAGTTACGGACTGTACCTGAATTATGTCTCCTTCATACTGTCCTTTATAACCAGATGTATCATAATATCCACCATCTTTGAATTCAGTCTTTACACTTGAGCCTGAGCCATTTGTAAATACAACCTTAAGTCCTGTTTTATTTCCTGTGTATGTACATGCATATACTCCATCCTTTACTTTTGACATTGGAATACTCTGCACCAAAGCACCATTATCATCATATAGATTAGCTGTTACATTATTCCAGTTTTGTGTATTATTAAAATAAACGCTCTGCTCCTGTGCATCTTCAACAGATGTTGCATTATAAAGATATTTACCATCTGTACCAACCTTACCCGGTGCCTGTGTCTTAGCAGTATTCAATACATATACTCTTAAATTGCCCTTTCCCGAACACTCAGCTGTAAGGCTTCCATTAGTAACATTTTTTGTATCTCCAGTAATGCAATCCACATATGTACCATTCGGAATATTATTAAAAGTTGCAGAATTGCTTATTGTGACAAGTGCAAAGCTGTCCGTTTTATCATCTGTGTATCTTCTCTTAAATGCCATATTTCCATCAATATTTGATGTTGAATACTGACCCTTTCTAAGAGCCGGTACAGCCTGACGTATACGGTTTAATCTCTGAATATGCTTTGATAGCGGATAATTCAAAGATTTTTTCATTGTTCCTGTTGCGCCAAAATACTCACCAAAGTCAGTTGTTGTTACTTCACCTTCAATATTATCTCCAAAATACGCACGGCCTGTATTACTTAATGCATCGTTAGGACCTACATCTATCATCTTTCCTTTTTGGAATTCCACCTCTGATCCGTAATAAATACAAGGAATACCACGGAATGTAAACATAAGGCTCAAATTCTCTGCCCACGTATCCTGTGAGCCGGCAAAACGTTGATTTGATGGAGCCTGGTCAGGTGCATAATCATGCGAATCAACATATGTCACGTTCCATGTTGCATCGTTATACCACTTGTCTCCACTTAACGCAATGCCGTACGCACTTCCTGCATTTTCAAAATTCCAATGCATTGGAAAATCAATAACGCCAAATTTAGAATTTTTACTATAATCCGGTGTATGATAATCATTACCGTTCAAGAATGCATTATCACTTGTAGGCTGGGCTTCTATATCTTTATTATCATTAAAGTTGTCTAAAGTTGACTGTTCATTTACAGTTCTATCTGTATCACTCCATGCGTAATCCTTAGCTTCTTTCCATGTATAGAATGGAGCCGAAAGAGGAGGCACACCTTTGTTCCACACATCACGATCGCGAGTGCACACTTCTCCAAACATATAGAAACTATCATTTCCATTTTTCTCTGCCTCATCATAAAATGGCTGTATAAGTGCATTATTAAATGTTAATCTTGAAATATGCTTTGCTGTATCAACACGGAATGCATCTACTCCCATATCAATATAACTGTTATATGCATCCTGTAAGTACTTATAAACCTTTGGGTTCTCCGTATTTAAATCCACGCAATCTCCGGCAATCTGAGCTGTCTGGCAGCTATATTCCTCCCAGCCGAGACTTTTCTCATGATGATAAATATGTTCAGGATCACCTGTCTCACTTTTCATCTTCTCTATACGCGCATCATACTGCCTTGCCGGAAGCAATTGATTATAATCTGTTGGAAGCCCACTATTAGGAAGCGTCTTCATACAATCTGAACTGCTTAAATCTCCCTGTTTCTCAATCATAGGAAAAAGATTTGTTTCTCCAAAATTTCCGGTATGGTTAAATACTACATCCTGAATTACCTTTAATCCTTTTGCATGTGCTGCATTAATAAAATCCTGATATGTAAAGTCGCTTGATTCATATCTTGGATCCACTTTAGAGAAATTCAGAGCATGGTATCCATGATAATCATATCCACTACAATTTTCTACAACAGGTGTAATCCATATTGCTGTAAATCCAAGTGCTTTAATATAATCCAGTTTCTCTGCAAGGCCCTTTGAAATCACCTCTCCATTCCATCGTCAGGCATCATCATAACTGTATACCATCCCAACATTGAACATTATTCTCTGAATCTCCATCATAAAAACGTGTTGTCATCACGAAATAAATTGATTCATCTCTAAAATCATCACGGCTATTTGCATAAATAACGCCTGCCGGACTTGTCGGATTCTGAGTTGCAACCTTTTTAACAGCTACTTTGCCATCTTTACTTTCACTGCCTGATACTGTCTCTGCTTTAACAACAGGATTTTGCCAAAATGTCATTTCTCCTGTCATAAGCGAAGCACACAATATCAAAGCAAATATTCTTTTCTTCATACTATGAACATCCTCACTTTGTATATTAATATATTTATTTCACCTATTTTGTTACCAATATAGACAATGATTCACGCCTATAATTTCCCTCGCTATCTACAGCATCTACATATAACATTGTATTACCCACTGTCTTTGGCACCCATAGATAAGTACCAGTTTTCTCATAATCACGGAGCCTATACCAATTATTATCCGGACTGCAAACAAGAAAATCATATAAATAGCTTCCACTTCCTCCAGTTGCCTGCGCTGTTAACTTAACTCCACTTCCAACTTTTGCTGTTCCAAAAGGCGATGCAGTCAACTTAACACTTAATTTTTCAGCCTGTTTTGTAACCTGTATCGGAAGTTCTACTCTGATATGCTCCTGCACTATCTTTACATCAACATATAAAGTCTTACTTCCAACTACTCCCGGTCTCCATGTACACGTATTACTTTTGCATAATCTCTTATTTTATACCAATTTCCATTATTGTCACTTACAATGAACTTATAAGTATAATTACCACTTCCTCCACTTGCCTGCGCTGTTAGCTTAACTTCACTTCAACTTTGCTGTTCCCTGATGGTGATGCAGCAAGCTTTACATAATTTTCATTGACTTTTACTTCTATTGGTAATGCAGCTCGTTGATATGCACCTGCACTATCTTTACATCAACATATAACGTCTTACTACCGCCACTCCCGGTATCCATGTACTTGTATTGCCTTTTCATAATCTCTTATTTTATACCAATTTCCATTATTACAATGAACTTATAAGTATAATTACCACTTCTCCACTTGCCTGCGCTGTTAGCTTAACTTCTCCAACTTTTTGCCGAAACTGTATCGGCTGAAAAAGTAATCTTGATATCATATGTCTGCTTCTCTACCTTTGTCCAGCTGCCATTGATATATGCCATTGACTGACTCTTTGTAAACTCGAGTCCCGCCTGCTGTGCTGCCGGATACTGTGAAGCACCATCATTGAAAATAACTCTTGCGGTCTTGAAATCATCCGGTAAATTGTATGCATACACGCCCTCGCCCAGATATTTCATCTCTATGCCAGGCCATTTTCTGTTGTTTGTCTTCTCATCAACGTATGCATAGCAGTTTATCTTGTCTCCCCATCCGTCAGGCTTCTTGATGTATACATCATAGCTTCCATCAATATACTTAAGATATGGGTCTTTCTCTGTCTTTTTGAACTCAGCGCTGTCAGTGACCTCACCCTTTGTTCCTGTACCCTTTACTGTTACAGTGATTGTATCACCAATCTGACTCTTTGCACCAACTGCGATAACCTCTCCGTCCGTGTAGCTTCCTGAAGCTCCCTCAGATGTGGTATATGTAGCGTTCTGCACATTTTTAGCCGAAAGCTTTACATCAAGTGTATCTGTTGAAAAGCTGTTTGAGCCTGTTGTAGAAGAAATACCTACGCTTTCCTGATCCTTGTTGTAAATAACAGCAACCTTTCTCTTGTCAAGAGTACCTGAAATTTTGCCGTTTGATACTGTAAAGGTTCTGCCTGAGACCTGATCCTTATAGGTTCCGTCCTTCATCTTTGTATCGGAATTAATATTTACACTTTCTTCTTTTAAGTTGATGATAACAGTTCCCTCGGTACCACGGTCAATCTGAAGGATCTGTGAATCTTTACCAGGATTGCGTAAATACTCCGACTTGCCGGCCATGGCATTACGGAAGAGATTTACTTCCCTTACTTCAGTAGATTTAAACTCATTATTTCCCTTGGCACCGAGTACATTGTTGCCCCAACGGTTGCCGCTGGCTCCATTTGATCCATCCGGACGGCTGTAGAATAATGGAGTTCCATCCTTTCTTGCTGCAATGACAGCCCATGCCAGACGAAGCTGCTCATCTGTCATCCTTGATGAAACACCTGCATTACAGTATGTGTCATGAGACTCTACCCATGTAACCAGTCTGCCCGGTGAAGCATGTCTCCAGTTTGAAATAGTATCTACATCAAAGGAATTACCGGTAACGGCTCCTCTTAAGGTCTCACCGTAGCTGCTGGCTGTCATACGCATATACTTGGCATACTCTGACTCAGGTACATTGTCACCCTGTAATACCTCACCGTATGTAAACACATTCTTATCGCTCAGTGTAACACCTTTTGCTGACTCCTCACCTGTCACAACAGGCCAGAAATTGTTTCTGGTGCTCTTTGCATCAAGAGGATCTGATGGCACACCGATATGCTTGGCTGTATCATAACGGAAGCCGTCAGCACCACATGCAATCAGGTCATTTAAATACTTAAGGAAATATGCCTGAAAATCCGGATTCTCTGTATTTACATCCGGAAGTCCACCCATCTCTCCTGTGGTACACTCATAACGGTTGCCCCACTGTGTAATCTTCTTAAAACCATTTGCATGATACAGATTGTCCTTGCCACCCACTGCATTGTAAAGATTATCAGACACCTTTGGCAGATCAGGTGTGGTATGGTTTGGAATTACGTCAACAATAACCTTGATTCCATACTTGTCAGCCTCGGCACACATCGCCTTGAAATCATCTCTTGAACCCAGCTGATAGTTACCAATCTTCCAGTCAGTCGGCTGATACTGCCACCACCAGCAGCCGTCTGTACCATTTACCTCATCATTTCCCATAAGCTTCATATTTGGATAAGTGTCCTTGCACTCATTCGCCGGAGAGGTCTGGACAGTTGTAAAGCCTGCCGCTGCTATGTCCTTCATATTCTCCTTGATTGTGTTGAAGCTCCAACACCAGGCGTGCAGAATAGCACCATCCTGAATGTCATCTGCCAGTCCATACTTCGCAGCCTGTGAAGCTGTAGCTAAAGTACTTTCTGACGCTGTTTCTGCTGCCTGTACCTGTGTAATCGGGTACAGACTGCTTGCCGGCATCCCTGTAAAAGCGACTCCGAAGGCCAAGCACGCGGCTGCCAATCGCTTAAGCAGATATGTTGTACGTTTTTTCATACTTCTCTTTCCTTTCCCTTTGATTTTTCTTTAAACTAACATTTTATATATTAATTATAACGACCCTAAAGCAATTTACAATATCATTATTATCAGAAATGTGTAGTTGTTATAATATTTTCGCACATTTTCGATAATTTTTACAAAAACAAAAAAAGTCACAATTATTGTGACTTTTTTGCTAGTACTTTCTTGCTTTTTCAAATATCATATATGTATTTATAATTCAACACTAATTTTAAATAAATCATAAATAGCTTTCTGTGTTAACAAAATTTTATGAAATGGATATCAAAACCAATCCTATAGCATCAATACCCATTTCGCTCATAGTTTTATTGTAACAATGTTACATAATAGGAAGTTCCCAATCTTCCTGCTGTATAATGACATTACAACTCATAGCACTGCTTCGCACTACTTTTCCTGTGCTATCCTTTACCTCTACAAAAAACTCTCTGTTTCCAGCACTTCCGGCTGTCCATGTAAAGCTTGCATTCTTTACAAACTCTGGTGTAAGACGTGCCCAACTGTCTGTATCCTTGTTATGCACCAAATAACTGTATTTATATGGCGCTGTTCCTCCTGTTGCTGTTCCTGTAAGAGTTACTTTATCTCCAACATTTACTTTGTTCTTGTCCATCTTTGCAGTTATTGTCAGTGCCTGCGCTTTCACTGTTGATACTGCTATAGCACTGCTTCGTACTACTTTTCCTGTGCTATCCTTTGCCTCTACAAAAAACTCTCTGTTCCCAACACTTCCGGCTGTCCATGTAAAGCTTGCACTCTTTACAAACTGTGGTGTAAGACGTGCCCAACTGCCTGTATCCTTATTATAAACCAGATAACTGTACGTATATGGTGCTGTTCCTCCTGCTGCTGTTCCTGTCAGAGTCACTTTATCTCCGACATTTACTTTGTTCTTGTCCGTCTTAGCGCTTATTGTCAGATTCTGCACCTTCGCTACTGATACGGCTACAGCACTGCTTCGCACTACTTTTCCTGTGCTATCCTTTGCCTCTACAAAAAACTCTCTGTTTCCAGCACTTCCGGCTGTCCATGTAAAGCTTGCATTCTTTACAAACTCTGGTGTAAGACGTGCCCAGTCGTTTGTATCCTTGTTATGCACTAAATAACTGTATGTATATGGTGCTGTTCCTCCTGTTGCTGTTCCTGTTAATGTCACTTTATCTCCGACATTTACTTTGTTCTTGTCCGTCTTAGCGCTTATTGTCAGATTCTGCATCTTCGCTGTTGACACTTCTACCGCACTGCTTCGCACTACTTTTCCCGTGTTGTCTTTTACCTCTACATAAAACTCTCTGTTTCCAGCACTTCCGGCTGTCCATGTAAAGCTTTCTTTACAAACTCTGGGTATGAACGTGCCAACTGCTTCGTATCCTTGTTATGCACTAAATAACTGTATGTATATGGTGCTGTTCCTCCTGTTGCTGTTCCTGTTAATGTCACTTTATCTCCGACATTCACCTTGTTTGTGTCTGCTTTCGCGCCTATTGTCAGTTCCAGCTCCTTTACTGCTGATACTGCTATCGCACTGCTTCGCACTACTTTTCCTGTGCTGTCCTTTGCCTCTACAAAAAACTCTCTGTTTCCAGCACTTCCGGCTGTCCATGTAAAGCTTGCATTCTTTACAAACTCTGGTGTAAGACGTGCCCAGTCGTTTGTATCCTTGTTATGCACTAAATAACTGTATGTATATGGCGCTGTTCCTCCTACTGCTGTTCCTGTTAATGTCACTTTGCCACCAACATTTATCTTATTTGTGTCTGCCTTCGCAGAAATATTTAAATTCTGTCTAGCTTCATAACAAATAGTACTCGGTTCAGATGCATATACTCCAGTTAAACCAGTTTGCATAACAAAAGCACCGCATACAACCCCTGCAATCAATAATTTACATTTTTTCATAATACACCCTTTCCTGCATATGCTTATTATGCATTTAAAATCAATATATTCTAGTAGTCCATATAACTAGAATTGCTAACACTTTCAGCCCATATTATATCACATTAATTACTGATAGGGCAAGTATTTATACAATTTAAATGTATACATTCAATATATCAACGCATGATTTCCGATAAGCCTATCTCTTTCGAATCTAAAATCAATTTTTGCGCTTAACAAAAAACGGCTAACAGCTATATGTTTTATAGAATATCAAATCTGAAGAGTTCTAATTCTATCTACAATGCCCTCTGCATCCAGTCCATACTTTTGGATAAGCTCCACTGCCGATCCTGACTCACCGAAGTGGTCCTCTACTCCGATACGCAAAAGCTTTGCAGGCTGCTCCTCATGAGCACCTCTGCCACAGCACTTCGAGACCTCCTTTATCTATTGTTAGATAAAGGATATCATAATGGCCTTGGGTGACCTAATTTTCAATGAGCCATGTGACCTAAATTTAGATTAGCATAAACAAGAGGTCAGGTGATGGACAAGATAAGGAATATGGTTTGATATTTTCTGCAACAAAATCATTCTTATCACCTATATCAAATCGACAATCTATAGTAACATCTTCAATTCTCGGTACGACATCTTTCACATACCATCGTAAATCCCGTGAAACAATATCACAATTCTTTTATCGCTGAAACTCCTATATTATGATTCATATTAATAATTTCAACTTTATCGGCAATTTTCTCAAATTCTGATTTATTATATAGCTGTGAAAGTATCATTATATTTTCGCAAGAAGAATATTTTAGTAAACTTCTTAAATATCTTTCAACTCCACCTACACATTCTGCAACATGTACTACTCTCATTTTATCTTCCTACACTGCTCCATCATTTTTTAACACACTGAGAACGGTCTTAAAGAGAATACTTATATCCCCCTTAACACTCCACTCCCCAATATACTGGGTATCCAGCTTTACCACTTCCTCAAAGTCCGTGATATTACTCCTTCCACTTACCTGCCACAGTCCGGTCAGTCCCGGCCTGAATGACATTCTGGCTCTGTGGTGAGGTTCATACTTCTCCCACTCATCCAGTGTTGGTGGTCTGGTGCCCACAAGGCTCATATCTCCTCCTGATGTAAAGGTAGAAACAACTTTTTTTCAAAGAAATTTTTTCATCACAGAACCATGCACTTACCCTCGAAAAATCGCACAAAAAAAGAACCTCCGATTTCTCAGAAGTCCTTATTTTACGCCATTTCTTTAAAATTCATCTGCTGTCTGCACTGTTGCCTGCTTCATATCAAATTCGACCAGATTATGCTCTATATGGCACATTCCAGTCAATCGGTATGTCTTTTCCTTATCCCAATTACATGTATTCCAGATCATCCGTAACATTGGCACACTACTGATCTTAAATTCCCAATTCTCCGGATTGTATTTAGGCACACGAAAACATTCTGCTTCCTTTCTGGCACATGCCTGTACCACTAAGCCTTTCTTATCAGGGTTAAAAAGGAACCGTATGTACCTCGGCTCTCCCAGTGCCACTATTGTTGAATGAAAAATTCTTATCTTTCCCCATTTTTGGCACAAAGAAATCCCTGGTATCATCATATTGTTTTCCTGCATATTGATACCTCCAATCTCAGAGCAGACTTTTCCCTGTCTTCATCTATTTTGGTGTTGTAAATTCAGCATATCCCTTCAGCATATTTATTTCCAAGGCTTTCCCTGGTTCCTCTGCCCCAATCCAAGAATCTTTTCTTTCTGAGGATAAAGGTTGTACGAGTCTTTTTATTTATTTCTTCAGTAGAAGCATTATCCTCTGATGCATTCGATAATGACGTTCCTTCTATATTATTGCTACTCTCTGCACTTTCTTGATTTTCTGCATTTTCTTCTGACGTTTTCCCTTAGTATCCAGGTATATCTCTGTCTCCATCAGATCAAATACATATATTGTCTCACATTTCAAAGCGAATCCTTTGTAATCCCTAAAATCTTATAACTTTGACGTCCAGATTCCACCCCATCATTTCATACATCATGGCAGAAAGATTTTGTTTGTCATTTCCTGCTTTTCTTTTATCTGGTTTTGCCAGCACCAGAAGTGCATCTTTATCATTTTCTTCGCATTTTCGGACAACCATTCTTTTTATTTTCCTGGTTTTACAAGTATCTGTATATAAACTGCATCCTCCAATCCGGCAATGCAATGGCTGTATTAAATGTTACGCTATCTCTCCGGATCACAACAGCCAGGCTCTCTTAAATGTGCAAACAACTCCGTCTGACAACCTGATAACCGTCATAACTGAATCCTCTGCCAAGCTCTATCGCTTTTTGATCAACAATCTCCTTCATCTGTAATTTGTTGTATCACTCATATTAGCACACCTCATTCTATCTATCAGTTTCTCAGCTTCTCCCATCAAATCATCCAATATTTCTCTGGTTATGATTTCCATACCTTCAACCGTCTTTGCCGGGCGTAGTATTTCCCAGTTTCCTTTATATGCTATTCGTTGAAAAAAGACTGTTCTGTTTGTTGTTTCTCCAAAATTATGAATCCATGCTTTTGGATAAAGTACTTTCTTAACAGTCTTCATATTTTCAGATGGGGCTTCTACCGATGAGTCTATATGTTGTTCTTCAACATATTCTTGTACGAATACCTCTGGTTCTTCCAATTCAAATATCAATAGTTGCTCGTCTGAATTGCCACAGAATTGTCCTCGTAATTTATATTTACAATCACTGTCCCAATTCATAAGCTCAAATAACGGTTCCGAGAACCCTTTGCAGCTCTTTGGCAGAACTGCCCATCGTCCATTTCGTATAGTTCCCCATTTTATAGCATTTACATTACTTTTTTCACAGGGACGAACAGCGATACATTTTTCTACCGAATTAAATAACAACTCCACGTATTCTACATTTTCAAATTTTTTCATACACGCAGTATTAAACGTAATCTTCCCAGAAGATATTGTGACTACCGGATCAAACCTTGTTGAAAAAAACTGTGCTCTTACGATCTCATATCCGCTTAAATCGAATGCACTTTTGTTCGTTTGCTCTGCATGAATCTCGTTCGTATCTTCATCGTATGCACTTAATGATGCTTTTTTATAATCATCTGTTGAAAATCCATTCCATGCCCGGTTTACCGGCACAAATCCCTTTAATACTCCCTGGTCAACTACTTGCAATGTAGGCAGAGGATACCCTTTTCTACTATACTTTCCTGCTTCTAACAGTTTTTGTGCCGCATTATAAATTTCTCTGCTTACTATTGCTTCATGGTGATCTGCTTGCCTGTATTGATTTCTGTCATGGTTATTTTTCTTTGACTTATGATCCAGATAATTAGGTGTGAATGTTTTTCTGGATAAAACATCGCCACAATGCCTTTCATTGCGAAGAATATTTACAACTGCACTTCCTGTCCACTTTGTGTTTCCCAGTTTTGTTTTCCGTCCCAAATCCATTAATATCTCAGCTATTTCAGAAGTCGGAAAACCACTTAAAAACAGATAATAACACAGTCTGACCGTATCTGCTTCTGTTTCGTTGATAACAAGATTTCCATCCTCGTCTTTATCATATCCTAAAAGTTTTGGTGTTAGAAAAATCCCCCTTGAAAACCGTTGTTCAATAGAGATATTCATAATTTCACTTTTCGTGTGCGATTCTTCCTGTGCTGCTGCCGACAACACTGCAAGCATCATTTCACTTGTATTATCAAGCGTATAAATGTGCTCTGTCTCAAAAAATACACCCACCTGTGGCTTCATATTTGCCAGTTCACGAACCTTAGCAATACAGTCAACAATATTTCTGGCAAATCTGGATACGCTTTGGTAACTATCAAATCTATTCTTCCAGCTTGCGATCTGAAATCATACGATTAGAAATTCATCTCTATGCAATAAGGATGTTCCTTAGAAATACCTTCATCTGCATATATTCCAACAAGGTTCCATCCTGCATGTTCTTTTATCATATCTTCATAATGATTTTTCTGCAGTTCATATGAAGATGTCTGATTAGCGTCGTCCGTAGACACACGACAATATGCACACACTCTTTTTGTGCCTACATCCTCAAATAGTTTTTCTTTCTGTTTCGCTGGAATGAACTCCAATTCACTACGATCTACGCCCTTGTATCTTGCACGAATCTTCTCTTTTCGTTCTTCCTGGCTTACAGCATGTTTTTCTTGTTCATTCATATGCTGTCCCCCACTTCCATATGCCAGTACCATATCTTGCCTTTTTTATATGCACTAATCTCCGCAATTTTCTTTGCTTCCTGTACCGTTCGCTTGGCAATACCATATTCTTTCATTTTTTCATAGATATATGTACTTGGCAGATCTTCCACCGCCAATAACGTTTGAAGATATTCAATCGCAACATCTTTTTTGGCGGTACTTTTTTCCACAGCCAGCAATTCCTCTATATTTATCTGACATTTTCCCATCCAGTGAAAACCTTTTTCTTTATCCAGTTCAAATCCGATTGGTTCGCCTTCTGGTGCAAGGCTCGATTTCACCGGAAACATATATCTTTTCCATGGTTCTTCTTTGTCTCTTGATACCATAAGAATACTTCTCACTGTTGCGGCAATATCAATACTTCCTAATCCTCTATAAATCTGCTTTCCACCGCTATTCTTTGTCATATGCCCCACCAGAACAATCGCACAGTTTGTTTCTTCTGCAACCTTGGATAGTTTTGACAGTGTTTCCCGCATTTTTACGGCATTGGTCATATTTCCATTATGTCCAATAAATGCCTGTATCGGATCAAGCACAACCATTTTTGCACCAATCTGGTTAATTGCAGTCTTTATGCGTTCATCTTCCAGTGTCAGTTCTCCATTATCGTCTTTTATAAATGCAACTCTATTACAATCTGCCCCTGCCTGTTCAAGTCTTGGTTTTATCGTATCGCTTTTTCCATCTTCTGAGCATTGATAAATCACAATCTCCGGTTTTTTTATCTTTTGACCGTCCGGTAAATATCCGCCTTTTGTCAATATAGCTGCAATATGAATAATTAATGTTGATTTTCCTTCTCCCGGATCACCCTGTAACATTGTAATTTTCCCACAGGGAATATATGGATACCATATCCATTCCACCTCCGAGGTTTTCACGTTGGAATAAAATTCAACACCTGTAATTGTATCTTCCAAATTTGATACCCCCGGTGTTTTATGTGTTTTTCTACTACATGTGAATAATTACACTAAAGTTCTACTTATATTTAATTATAATATATCTCTTTTAGGAATACAATAAGAAATATCAAATGTGTGTGGAGTTTCATTGCAAACATTAACTAATAGTCAAAGTCTAGGAGGTGACAGGTTTGGAAGTAGAAATTGATTATCTTGCTATTGGAAAGAGAATCCGCACTGCACGTCTGTCAAAAAAAATGACTCAGGAAACACTTTCAAATATGATTGACGTTGCCCCTACCTATGTCAGCAGTATCGAAAACGGACATACCAAGTTAAGTCTGGCTACTCTGTTAGGGATTGCACAGAGTCTTGATACAACCGTGGATCAGCTCTTATACGATAATACCCCTGTGTTGGTTTCCAAGTTCGATGCTGATATAAAAGAACTTACTTCTGATTGCAGCAATCAGGAAAAAGAATTTTTACTGGAAATTATAAAATCAACAAAAACTGCATTACGCAACTACAAGCCCGTCAAATAATTCAAGGATGCAGAAACTCCTTTATTTCTGCATCCTTCTTTTATCCTTTTGCGGTCTTGCTTCCTTGCAATCTTGTATTAAATACGGAGGATTCATATGAAGAAAAACGCTATACTTTTTTCAGCAAGCAATTATACAAAGTCACCTCTGATCCAAATTAACAATCTACCTGGTGTAAAATATGACATTCAAGCAATGCATAAACGACTTACCCAAATTGGATTTGAAGTCAAACAAATAGAAAACATTTCAAAAGATCAAATCATTCCTGCTTTAGAAGATAATGCTTCCCATTCGCCTTGTGATGCTATCCATATCGTATACTTTACCGGACACGGCGGACATAATAACGGTAATAATTATATTTATCCAGTTGATTTTGCATCCGAGTTTGAGAAAAGCAAGGATATTGAAACATCCGCAATGAATATTCAAGATATTATCTCTCTATATAAAGGAAAAGGACGCCTTATCCTCATTCTGGATGCCTGTCGTTCAGATTTTGGCTTATCTAAAGGATATTATTCTGAGATAACTGCTGCTGAAGATGTATATATTGCTTACGGAACTCAGTTTCAATATACTTCTATCGGTATTGCCAATCAAATGAGTCCATTTACCCAGGCTATCTGTGATGAGATATTAGAACCAAACATTGATGTAGATGAGTTATTTACACGAGTACGCAGAAATGTGTATTCCAAATATCAAATTCAGATCCCTGCCAGTGTTAATGCCCTTCTCAATAGAATTGTTTTACATAAACAACTAAGTTATACGAATTTCGATGAAGAAGTGTACAAATTTGTAAAAAAATATGCGGACGATTACAACAATAAATATGGATACTTTCATGGTGATGATCTGATTTTTATAGACGCTGCTCAATATTTCAATATCAGTTTCTTAGATGCCGTATGGAAATTTAGGAAAGTAGATAATAAGGTATATACTGATAGAGGTGCAAAAATCCCTCTCCTTCCAGAAGATGAAGCAAAATTTATCACCTTTCACGGATTATTCCGTGACAAAGAATATTTTACATGTGATGAAAATCATACTTGGTATTATAATGGACGCCAAATCCGTATGGGAGAAATCCCACCATTACCAGCAAGTATGCAACCGAAGCTCCTGAAGTTGGAAAGAATTATATGTCACCTTTGACATTCAAAATATGACAATTCTATCATAATAACCACCAACTCTGATAATTATATTCTCCTAGTAAAGAGCAATCTTTCCAAAAATTCAGACCGCAAGTAACAAACGGTTCTGTAATGATTGAAAATGCCCAAAATATTTCATCCATAACCATCGGCTCCGCTTTTATCACCGATTCTTCTGTTAAAGAACAACTAGGAAAAAGAGCCAGAAACCTTCTTGGCAAATATGTAAAATACGATCCTGTTTGTGGAAATCAAATAAGTGCTGTTTTTAACTTTTAACAATTATTCATTACTGCTGATATACAATCATTGCATATCAGCAGTAATATATATACTTACTCACAATACAGCCACCGATCACCATCCCAATATGGCTGTGCTTCACTTCTGGAATTGTACATTTCATCAAACAAATTAAAAGCTACTAATCTTGCTGTATCAAAATCTGAAATCTTTCTTCCATGATAATCCCAACGCCATTTTCCTGCGTATATAACACCCCACCCCGTATCATATTTGCTACGCATAATTGTAATGTTTTCGCCTTTATACTTTAACGTAAAATTCCCAGTTCTAACTACCTGACGCCATTCTTTTTTCATAAAATTCTTTTTTCGTTGTACTCGATTTTTCAAATCTCTTTCCCTTGCTTCCGGATTTTCGTAGTCATCCGTCATATGGCAAGCACAAATACAACCTACTCTCAATTCTCCTGGGAATTCTGGATGTGTCATAATATGCACATATCGTATTTTCTCGTTACCACACATTTCACATCGTTCGTATTCTATATCTTCTCCAAATTCCGCTTCTTCCCCCAAATCTTCCATTCCTATTTCCGTCCATCCTTTATGTGGAATGTCTTTCTTATCCCATCGCATTTTACCGCCTCCCGTCAACATTCATACTAAATATGCTAACATATTATTTAAAAATATACAACATATAGGGAAGTTAGTGCCTATTTTTTTCAGCACAACTTCCCTATACCATACTTCAAATTTTAAATTTCCAAATCAAACATTGACAACCCTGCCAACATCATATCTTCATCCATATCCAGATTTTCATTATCTTCTGACTCCGCTTCTGGCTTATTCTGATCACCTGTCTCAGTCATAGATTTCTCAATTCTTGATATAAAATCTTTATCCTGCAACAATTGCTTTTTAATATCTTCTATATTTATGCTTCCGATGGAAGAAACCGTATTCACTGCTGTCTCTCCGTTTTTCATCCAGGCATGAACCAGTTCTGTCACAAGTGCTGTCTTGCACCTTTTCTTGGTCTTTAAATATTCTCCCGCTTCTCTTTGGCGTTCATCATCTTCATTGAAAATCAGCACGACCTTTATCTGTCCCATGAACCGCACCTCCTACCCTCTACGCAGGCGAGCTGCTGTCAATTTTTCATATCCGATAGCATTAGCACGCACATCATCAATAAATTCCACATATTTAAACTCTGAGGAATTTTCAATTTGCTTTCTCAACAGCAAACTTCCACCACCAAGAAAAACAGCCGGATTAGTTCTGAAATCAGTCACATGAGTATGTAGTTTATTGATGATTCTCTGTAACCAGTTTTCTGCCATTCTCTGAATTTCCACAATTACTTCCTCTTCCAGAATGGTTTCCTCCTGCATTAACACCTGTTCCACATCAGAAGAATCTAAGTGCATACCATAGTTCTGCTGTATTGCATTGGAAATTTCCGACCTGAGAACTGCCATACCAGAACGATCACTGACACGGACAGATAAATCCGGTTTTCCATTTCTAATCACCAGAAGATCAACCGTTCCGTCTCCAATATCAATGCAGTTTACTGTGCGGTATTTCTTTAAAAGGCTTGCTTTAAAGCACATAACAGCCGCAAAGTTCTGAGGACTGACAAATACATCCTTCAAATAGAAACTTACAGTTTTCCCGTTCATTTTAAATGTAATTCCATGTTTTGCATGATCTAAAAAATATTTTTGAATGATGTTGCCTGCTGCCCATAATCTGCCGGTGGTAATCCGATTCCAATACTACATCTTTTCCTGTCAACGTAATTCCTTATTCCGGGCTTCCATTGTAAGAGCATATAATGTCAGAATAAAATAATCATCATCTACTGTTTTGTCCGCCTTAAATGGCATTTTTGTATCAGACAACGTATAATAGGTTCCCTGGTATTCCAAAATATCCTCATTCATAAATCTTCCCGGTTCCGACACATATCGAACAAGTCCACATGGGAAACATACACTTTCTCCCTTCATATTTCCATTTCCATGGTCAATTCCAAAAATAATCTCTGCCATTGCTTTTCCTCCTGTTTTTTAACTGTACTTTAAGTAACACCAGCACATCTCTCAGTTTCAATTTTACTAATATTTAAGTAGCACTTATCTGTAATCCGCTATCACTTTTGTATGTCTTGTTCTACTTAAATATTACTTTTGTATGTGTTTTAAATATATACCATACATTTGTATGTGTCAATACATTTTTATATATTTTTGTGTATTTTATGATAGGAAATATGATATAATCCAGCTATGGAGGTAGCATAATGACTGTTGGTGAAAAAATTAAATATTTTAGAACTTTACATGGTTTTACCCAGGATCAGCTTATACAAGCTACAGGTCTAAGCATAAGTACATTGCAAAAATATGAATCTGATGAACGCAAACCTAAACCGGAACAGCTCTTAAAAATATCCCAGGCACTCGGTATCAGTATAAATGTTTTCATGGATTTTGATATTCATACCGTTTCTGATCTGCTCTCACTTATTTTCAAAATGAATGAGCAACTGGATTTAAACTTTAATTCTCAAAAAGACAGCAATGGGAATATTCTGCCCGATACCCTGACGCTTTCATTTGGAAATCCGGTAATTAACCGAAAACTTTCTACTTACGTTGCTTTTCTAAATAAAATGGCAGATTCAGAAAAGGAACAATATACCCAGGCACTTCAGGAATTAGAGAACCAGCTTCTTGATGACAGTACAGATATTCAAAAAACAGCTCCGTTTAAGGAAGCATCTGCTCCACCTTCTGATTCTGCTTTTTCCGATCCTTCCTATCAGAAAATACAGAACCTGTTATCCGATTGTACTTCACAGGAAATGGAATGGATTTTAAAGTCTGTGCAACTTATAAAAGAATGTATGCGTAATACTCCTGAGTAGCTATAATTTTCCGCAACCAAATACAAAATGAGAGGAAAACAGTTATCATGCTGCATCCTCTCATTTTCATACTATCATTTTTTCAAATCTTCTATGATTTTTTCCAAATTAATACCCATTCCATTAAATTGTGGCTGTAAAATCAAATACTCTTTCAACGGTGAAAGTTTACCAAGTATCTTCCTAATCCGACCACTTTTCTTTTCCAGCTCTAATTCCAGCTCCTTCAAGCACAATTTATAATATGGAACTGCAATATTTATTTCCTTCAAATAACCTTTCAGTGTTTCTATGCTTGAAGTGTCGTTCAAGCGTATGGCTGCATTTCCTAATATTATCAGAAAATCTATACAATCCACGCCCAATGTATTAAACTCGACATTTTCCAGATATTCTTTTAAATTCTTAATCTTATTTTGTTCTACCAGGCAATCCAACAAATAAATCTGTGCAAATGCGTTTTCTTCATATCCCAGACTTGTAGTAAAATGTTGCTCTGCCACTTCATAGTTTCCCAACTTCCAATTTACATAGGCTATGTCAGAAAAATATTTTGCCTTGCCAGAACTATTGAAATTATCAACCTTCATTTGCTTGCGGATCTCCAGAGCTTTATCGAGCCATTTTCTATCTGGCTCAAAATTATAATACAATTCATACATTTGAGCAGTTATATCCTGTGAATACAGCTCAATTTCCGTATATACTCCTTTTTCCAATTTCTCAATCACTTCATCTGCAATCTTTTTTGCACCCTCATTATCGGATACTAACGAAAGCTGTATTGCCTTGTCAAATTGATATTTTAATTTCATCAGAGAATCCTCTGATTTTTCGGTCAAAATGTCATCTAATTTCAGCAACTTTGTCAACTCGCCTGTTGGTAATATTACTGACCGCAGTAATTCCAACATTCTTTGATCTGTGTGTACATCGACTTTTATATTCTTTGCAATAGCTTCAATCTGTTCTGTGAATCTGCCATCTTCATTATTCAAATCATAATACAACAACTGGTAGTATTCGCATTCATTTTTCCATTCTTCCGCATCAACCAATTTATTTATAGTCTCAAATCTTTCTCCCCAATTATCAGTATTTCCTTCCGGAATGCTGCAAAAAATGCGGTCTGCCAGTTCCGATAATGTGTTTATATCTTGATGAAGTATGAATTTCCCAATTGCCGGATTCATATCCTTTAAAATTCTATTTGTATGCTTCTTAACTTCCACCAGATAATCCGTCAGCATAGCAATTGCTATGTAATATGCTTTTATATAATTTTTACTTTCACGCTCCCTTTTATAATCCTCTATTTTCATTCCACTGAATGGTTTACAGCAAATCCCATATATTCGTCCTGATCCGCAAAGACATTTTTCATCATCTAACATATTTCTTCTCTCCCTGTTTATGTACTGATTGATATTTACCGCCATCTTTTCTGCATCAAGAAATGGCAAAATAAAACCACAGGCTGTCAACCCGTGGTCATATTCTCTACCATATTATTCCTTTACATTCTTTTTCCGTTATATCCGGCCAGCATTCTGCTGATCGGATAGCCTACTATGTACCAAATTGCTCTGACTGCCAGACCTGCTGCAATCACACATCCAAATACGCCAAATTTTACAATTATATGCATAGGCAAATCCATTCCAAGAATACCGGATAAATCCCAGTGCCATGGAACAATAATAAACATATGCGGTATTCCTACCGGAACTCCATACACCAACATCAAGCGGAACCAGTCAATTTCTCCATTCACTATATAAATATACTGTCCAAGCCAGCCATCAGCAACAAACCTGTGAATACTAAAACCCCTTTACATATAAAATTCTTAAATGTCATGCTTCTTTTTCCCCCTTCTGGTATTTTTCGATTGCCCGCATGAGAATATCATCAAACTTAAACACAACCTCTATCCGTTTTTTATCGTACACATATACTGTATCAATCGTGGCATCAACCAGCTCCTGTGTGATTTTTTCATGCTGCATTTCTCCATCAAGCAGCTCTATCGCAGACGCTACTTTGTTTTTATAAGCACTTTCCTCTACTGATAAGTGAGTAAGTCTTTCCATTTCTGTCTCATTACGGTTGACTTTATCTGTAAGCTGCTGCTTCATAAGCAAATATTTATCTTTTGTAATAATTCCTTCTGCATATGCTTCATATTGCCGCATTCGCTCACTTTTCAATTTGTCATTTTCTAATTCCAATTGCTTTAGCTTCTTTTTCCTTACACCATCTAACGCATTTGCTTTTTCCTCAATATCTTCCCGAATCATATCAAGTACATAGAGAACTTGTTGCAGTGCATACCATACATGCCCCTCTATAATCATAACAGGAACCGCTTCATCTGAACATTTTGAAAACTTCCCCGTCAGTTTTTTATGCGGACAGTACACTTTATCATTTGCACCAGACTCCATCAGAACCATCGAACGTCTGCAGTTTCCACATCTTAATTTCCCCTTCAATGCAAATTTTCTTGTTCCTCGGTATCCTGGCTTATTCATAAACATGATCGTTGCTTTTGCCAGTTCATATTCTTCTTCTGATACGATTGCCGGATGAACATTTTTTGTAATAACCATATCCCCATATTTTGATTTTCTGGTTATTTTACTTCCAACTGCAACACTCTGTCGTTTTCCCTGTACTAATGCTCCTGTATATTCATATCTGCAAAGGATTGTACGAATCATTCCACAATCCCATAATACTTCTGTCTCTGGTAACTTCTGATTATATCCATAATGTGTCAGACCATTTTCTTTATTATATTTTCCCGGTGTAGGTATCTTCTGCTCATTCATATAATACATAATCTGCGTAGTATTACAGCCTTCTATTGCTTTGTCAAAAATAGCATCTTACATATTTTCCTGCTACGGATCAATCATCCATTCTCCCGTCTCAGTATCTCTTAAATATCCAAATGGCGGTTTTCCTCC
>SCPN01000432.1_pt1 | contig 112908 bp, 100 predicted proteins | sample 6106831 | NCBI WGS metagenome assembly SCPN01 (sample SAMN10720447, study PRJNA508395) | human gut metagenome | isolation source: Participant 1, 0 month | reverse complement strand
CCGCCAAATGCTCCGCCGCCGATCTGTCCTACGGAATCCGGAATATAAATTCCTGTAATTCCAGCATTGTTCAGTGCCGCATAATGTGCAACCTTTGTGCAGCCTTCTTTCAGTGTGGATCTGAATCTCCGCTTCCCGGTATGTAGATTGCCACTTTTCCTGCATAGACCACACCATCTTCCGGTGTCATATCCTGTGAAGCCACTTCGGTACTATCCTCTCAGTCAGATTTGCATCACATCTGATAACAAAGCCATCCTCTACATCTTCCAGTGTATCCGGAAACTGTACCGTCAGATTTTCGGTTGAAACAAAATCCGACATCGCACTCCTCACTATGGTTTTGATTCCATCTGCGAATGTAAGCTTCTGAATATTCATTTCTTCCGGTTTCCATGAGATTTCTTCCACTCTCTGGATCGAATAGACGGTCCCGTCCTCTCCAACAACGGAAGATGGGATCACAAGTTCCGTCTGATCCTGGTTTACGGTAACTGTCACGCTGTAACTTCCGTCCGTCTGCTGCGTCAGCTCATAGGTAATACCTTTTTCACTGTCCGTAACTTCTGCCGCCCACACGCGTACCGGAAAAATCACAAGCAGGCAGACAAGCACAAAAGTCCCTAGCATACTGCATACTGTTTTTTTCATATGCATTTCTCCTTTCCTTTTTCATTTTGTTTTATCTAAATCTCCAAAAACATGCTATTTTCGGATGATTTATTCCTCCGTAAGATGATAAAAAAGAGCGGTAACACTTTCATCCAGATATCCCTTTCGCTGTAACTGCTGCGGCAGCAAAGGTGTACGGTCATACAAAAATTCCAGATAACTTTTTTTCTGTTCTTCCTGCCACCTGGATGGATCTATTTCAAAGATATATGCCCTTTCTTCTGTCAGTTCTGATTCTTGTTGCTCTCCAGGTGTTTCTTTCTTGAAGACCGGCAATACCAGATTGCTTCTTCCAAGGATCAGTTCCCCTTTCTGCTCTCTTATACCGCCTTTTCTTTTCAGCAAGACTGTCGTATCGGAAAATCCTTCACATGTGACTGTGCAGATTTCCTTTTCTCCTTTCAGAGAACCCTGCATAGTAAGTGCCTGCATAGTATAATCTGCTTTTCTTTCTCTTCCGACCGCCACATAACATGCCAGCAGCTGAAAATATAGATTCAGGCAGAGCCAGAAAAGAATCACACTGTATGTAAGTGTCTGCTCTCTCGCTGAAAGCCCTGCCAGCCGGACGATCGCGATCATGCAAAGCAGCACGCCTGCCAGATAAGGCAGTGCATATCCAACCGAACTGTTTTTCCCCTGTTCCGTTTTTTTATCCGTGATACGAAATGTTCCTTTTTTACGGATACCGGCCAGCAGAATCGTTGGCAGAAGCCACGGTGCAAATACCGTCTCATAAACATCCGTCCATTTTGTCGTACGGATATTTCTCGAAAAACGCCTCATACAGATATTTCCTGTTACATACATCGGCATCCAGAATAAAAAGATCTGATAAAATCTGCATTTTACGATCATAATGCCAAAAAAGGCAAATAACAGCGGTGCAAGAAAATAGATCAGCCGTTTCAACGGTGTGTACCAGTAACTGATCGCCGTCAGATAGTTGATCTTCTGCCAGAAATCCAGGGAACCGGAAAATAGAAATCTCGTTTTTCTTCCGGACTGAATACAGCCTTTTGCCCACCTTCTTCTCTGTCCGATCAGTTCCTTAAACGTTGCCGGAGGCATTCCGCTTGCTAGTACATCCGGTATGGCTATTCCGCGATATCCCTTTTTTTCAATCTCAATTCCAGTCGCAAAATCCTCTGTCACAACCCCTGTGACAAACCCTCCGATCTCTTTAAGTGCCTTTCTGGAGAGAACTGCATTTGATCCTCCAAAGATCACACTGTTTGATTTATTTTTTGCAATCTGAACCACCCGGTAAAAGTAATCCTGTTCATTTGGGATCTTGTCCTGTGCATAAAGGTTATACTGGAAAAGATCCGGATGATAGAAATTCTGCGGTGTCTGTACAAATCCGGTTTCTTCCTTTGTGAACCATGGGATGGTTTTCATCAGGAAATCTTTTTTTGGTATCATATCAGCATCAAACACAGCAATATAAGGTGCATTTGAATGTGTCAGTGCATAATTGAGATTTCCTGCTTTGGCATCCTTGTGTTCTTCCCGTGCCAGATAAAAAACACCCAGTCTTTTTGCCAGTTCTCGGATCTCTGCCCGATTACCGTCATCGCATAAATAGATATGTACTTTTTCTTTCTTCGGATATTCCATCCGCTTACAGGCATACAGTGTTTTCTCCAGCAGACTACTCTTCATTTCTACCGGCACAAACACATATCCACTCGGGAAATCTGCTTTTGCCATCTTCGGCATCGCAAGATCCATCTGATCATAGTTATACATATTGTAGAAATGTACCGCCATCTCAAGCAGACCAGCACATTCTGCCACAAGCAGAATCGCCCACATGACAACCGACCATTTGCCATGCTGCTGCGGCATGGTAAAAAAGATCCGCCATACAAGATAATTCAGTGTAAAAATCATCGTCAAAACAACAAAAAATTTGTTCCATCCTGTACTTTTTGCTTCTTTTCCCTTTTTTCTTTTTCCCTTTTTTTCTTTTCTCATCGTTTCACCCATTGTTTTTTACCCTTTCAAGGCTTCAAACAAAATCCTGCCAACTTCTGTGAAATCTTTCTCCTCCCAGTCTCTGTATGTTCCACACTCCGGGCGAAGTGCAGAAAATGTCTCCTCTTTATTGCACAGAGACCATGCTGCAAAGCTGATTTTCTTTTCATTCAGATATTCTGCAAATGCCTTTCCCTGTGTCAGTGCAGCTTCACCGCCCTGTTCTTCATTGATCCCCCATTCTGTCACAAAAACCGGAATCCCTTTTCTCTGAGTGTCCTCTATCATATTTTTGTATGCATCGTCATACTGACCTGCATAAAAATGATAACTGTACATTAGATTCTCATAAGAAAGCGGCTCTACTTTTGTAATGGAATAACTGTAATCCGGCGTTCCGACCAGTATCACGGCATCCGGGGCATGTTGACGGATCACCGGGATCACCTGTTCTGCATAATCTCGAATCTCTTCCCAGGTGGTGTCACCATTTGGTTCATTGCAGATCTCATAAAGAACCCCCGGCTCTTTCGCATAGCGTGTCGAAATTTCTTCAAAAAATTCTTTTGCCTGTGAAACATTCTTCAATGGATTTTCCTCTTTCAGCGTATGCCAGTCCACGATCACGTACATGTCAGCTGCCAGTGCATTTTCAATCGCCTGACAGACCAGCTTTTTACTCAATGTCGGCTGCTGAACATAACCTTCATTCACATCATCGGCATACATGGCAATGCGAAACATGTTTGCCCCATATTTTTTTGTCTCACAAAAAGATGCATAATTACTGTACTCCGGATACCATAAAATCCCATGGCTGCTCATTCCCCGAAGCTGTACCAGATTCCCGGAAGCATCCGTAAGCTGTGTTCCTTTCACAGAAAGCTGTCCATGCACTTTGATCCCGTCCAGGCTCTCGTTTTCTTTGTCTTCCTCCGCTTCCCAAATCTCCCCTTGTCCATTGTTTTCCTGAGAAATGCGAAGTTTTCGATTTTCTTCATAACTTCGACTGAGCATTGCATATTCTGCCAGTGCCACTGCCGCGGTCACAAGAACCAACATCAGTAAGCAGGCAATCACTTTCTTTGTCTTTTTGTTTTTTTTCATATTTTCTCCTGTTACTGTCGATCTAAAACTTTCTTTTTTATTGTACCATCTGTCGCATATTATGAGAACGTGGCTGGCTAGTATTTTACCTGATGCAGCTTTTTGTATTTTTCCAGCCTGCAAAGTCTGTCGGTGTTCCAAAGGATAGCAGATAAGTCTGGGAAAGTAACACAAATCGCTACAGGACAGTACCGCACAGTTTTTACGAAAATGACCGGTACAGGCATGAGTGTCGACACCTCACACTGTACCGGTAATTTCATCATGGGCTAATTTATCCTGTTTCTTTGGCAATTCAGTAGTAGGTGATTTCTCCGTTCGGCGGCAGAATACCGTCACGCGCTGTCCAGTTCAATGGGGAGGCTCAGCTCCACCTTCAGCGTATCAGGGAAACGTGTTTCAGGTACAGGTTCGTAACTGTCTGCCCGTAATAACCATGGTCATACGTTACTTCAAATTTCGGAACGGTGTAAAATGCTTCGCCCGGCATGATCAGCTCATCTGAAATATCCCAGTTATTTTCTTCCTTCAGTGGATGGTCCATCCGCACATACGTTGGCTCTTTTTTTGTTTCTTCCGCAAAAGAAACCGGCACTGCCAGATTGGTCAACATACAGCATACCATTGAAAAACCGATTATTTTTTGAAAACCGCCTTTTTGTTTTTTCATAATAAATCCCTCCTGACATATTTTCTGTTTTTCTGATTTTTCTGCCCGTTTTCTGAGTTGCTTTTATTATATCAGGAAAGATTTTTTTAACCCACAAAATTCCCAAACTGTCTAATGACAATTTGGGAATTCGTTCATTTGCACATGCTCTGCTGTTTTTTCGCTGACAGCCTCCTGATAAAATGCTCAGGATTTCAATTTCTTACACCTGCCAGGAAGTCACCGACAACTTCTTATTTAGTAAAGGTGACGGTACAGTCTTCATATCCTTCTGCGGAAATCTCAATGGTATTTTCTCCATCTGCAACTGCATTTGTTCCAACATAAATCTGACCATCGTTTTTCAGCAGACAGTAGGTTGTCGTATCACCTACGCTGAAGGAAGAAGTTACCAGGCTATACTCTGTTCCGTTTACTTTTATGCCTGTGATCTGATTCTGCCACTGTTCGATTTCAGAACCATAGCCAAAGGAAACGATATAGTAATCTGAGAAGATAGTTTTCTGGCAGGAAACCGCCTGTGGCGGTGTCAGTTTTTTGATCACATTTACAACCAGCGGCAGTGCCAGATCTTTATAGCCTTCTGCTTTGATCGTAAAGGTATTGTCGGCATTTTCATCAAATTCGCTGTCCACTTTCAGTTTCAGGACCTGATTTCCGTATCCGTCTGTTTCCCATTTAAACTGATTCTCTGACATGCCAAACCAGCCTGCTTCTGTATAGGCTGTTCCATTTACAGTGATCGAGGTTACTTTATTTTTCCAGCCTACAAAGTTTGTCTGTGTTCCAAAGGATACCAGATAAGTCTGGCCGTCTTCGTCTTTGCTGATCATAGGCTCTGATGCCGGAACATCTTTTTCTTCACCCTGTACGGTGATCTCTGTTTCCAGAGCTTCATAATATTCTGCTTCCAGAGTCAGGGTATATGCTTTGTTCTGGTTGAACAGGTTTCCGTTATCGTAAATAGTGATGGATTTCAGATCTTCTGCTGCTTCATAGTAATAATCAGATCCTGCAACACCTTTTGCATAAATGTTTTTTCCATCTACTTTGACTGCATTTAAGTTCTTCAGGAAATCGCCTTCGGAACCATTTACGGTCAGAACCACATTCTCGCCTCTGTTGTACTGTTCTTTGTCAGAAACAAGACTTAAATTCTCTTCCAGAACTTTCTTATACTCAACCGAAAGTGTATTGTTTTTGAATCCTTCTGCTTTGATCTCTACGGTATTTGTTCCCAGTGTCAGAACAGAATCTTTGATCACCAGTTTGCCGTCCTCTACGCTGTACTGATCTTCTGTCAGTTCTTTCCAGCTCTGATTCACATAAATTCCGGTAATTTTCTCAAAGTATTCTGCTGTTCTTGCATCCTGGCCTGTCAGTACAAGATCTCTGCCTTCTGCAACAAATTCTGCATCCGCATCCAGTGTCAGGACCGGTGCTTCTTTTCCTTTGTAAGATCCGTTGTACTGTGTTTCTCCAAGCAGACCATCTTCCAGAACCACCTTAACTGCGTATGGACGGTTTTCTGTAGTAACTGCATTTTCATCTGCAACATAATCTTCAAAAGAGAGATACTGTCCTTTTAATTTTGCTTCCTGAACAGCATCATAGTAGCTTGTATAATCGTAGAATACAACTCCGTCTTCGCCATAAACGGCATCGCATGCTGTGATCTGATTATCCCAGCGTTCTGCAACTGCTTTTGCCGAAGCATTCTTCACATCCAGTGCCGTCAGGATCTTTGCATTGGAGATCAGATCCTCAGAAAATGCCAGATTTGCCGGCATAACAGAGTTTCCGCTTTCACCGTCGCTGCTGCTTCCGGAGTTTCCGCCTGAAGTCGCTCTTGTCACAACATCATAAGTCTTTGCTGTTTTTGCAGCTTTTGTTGTTTTGCCTGCAACAGTGAAAGATTTGCTCATGGTCTTAAAGCCATTTGAGTATACCGTCAGTGTGTACACACCCGGCTGTTCGATGTTGTTTCTTCCACCTTCTGCATTTACATCGTTATACAGTACAAAGGTATTTCCGATCAGATACCAGTCTGTGATTTTTTCCAGTGTTTTCACTTCTCCTGACGGGGTTTTCAGTGTTACCATCTCAACCGGAACGGTGATGCCGTATACCATGTTTTCTACCTGGAAATGAACATTCTGTCCGGATTTGATCGCACCTGTCTCAGAAATCTTCATGGACGGAGTCTGTGCATTTACCACATGGATGGATGCGATCAGGGTTCTGTTTCCATTGGAACGGATGCGTACTTTGTAACGTCCATTGGAATAGAAATTGCTCTGTCCCAGCGGAATGGTAATTCTTCCGACTACATTTCCACCATGTTCGGTGGTATCTTTTGTATAAGCGAGCTGATCGTTCAGCGTGCTCAGGCTCTCATCGTTTGACAGCAGTGCCAGTGCACCTTCGTCTGCGATCGTATCAAACCAGTCTTTTTCTTCCTGTGTTGTGTAGTTGAACAGGATTTCTACGTTTCCGCTCACACCGTACAGATTGTCAGCATCTTCGTTTTTGCTCAATTCTGCATCCGGTGCATAATATTTCACATCTTCTTTTGCAGTTTCCTTCAGGTCAAAGGTTGTTTTTTTCGGAGTAACCCTTGCATTTCCTTCTTCATCGTAGTTGGTCAGATGATAATCCCAGGTCGGGATGGCTGCATGTGTCAGGAAATACATCGGTTCCTGTGCTTTTACAACCGGTTTGTCCGGATTTTCATTGTCACTGAGCACAACCTCCTGTGTTTTCTGGTCATCTTTTTTGGTAACAACCAGTTTTGCAGGATTTAAGCCTGTCAGCTCCCATTTCACAATGCTTCCGTCATCGGTAACTTTGGTCATAGCCCCTGTGATATCCACACCATCTACCGCAACGCTGCAGTTTTCCACATCGTAACCTTCTTCAAAAGCTACCACCAGATACTGTGCATATCCAAGATCAAGAACTTTTGTCTGAGCTTCCTTTACCAGAACTGTTTTCGGAGCTTCTGTTTCCGTTGCCGGTGTTTCGGTTTCCGGTGTACTTGGCGTTGCCGGTGTCTCAGTTGCCGGTGTCTCCGGTGTACTTGGCGTTGCCGGTGTCTCCGGTGTTTTATTATTATCGACTGCCGGCTTCTCTGGCAGAACTACTTTAATCTTGCAGCGATATTTTTTGCTGCCAACTTTTGCAGTAATCACAGCATTTCCTTTTTTCTTTGCTGTAACCTTTCCTTTTGAAGTAACGGATGCAACTTTCTTTTTCGAGCTGCTCCATTTCACTTTTTTCTTTGTGCCTTTTACCTTAAGCTTTAAGGTCTGGCCTTTTCTCAGTGTTTTCTTTTTGTAATTGAGCGTGGTTTTGGACGCTGCTGAAACGGTATGATACTTTGGTGTAACGTTAGCAAAAATTACCGCAAAACTCAGCAGAGCCAATACCAGCAAATTCTTTTTCCATCGCTTCATTCCTTTTCCTCCATGGCTATCTTTTGTTAGTTTGCTTAAACTTACGTTTGAATAAAGTAACATATTTTCTCATTTTCATCAAGTGTAAATGTGCTTAACAAGAAATTTTCTCATTGACTTTTCGTTTGTTGACAGCCATGCCATCGCCGGGCTTTTTATTATGACACTCGGTGTTTCGATGTCCGTAAAATCGAACCTCGGCGTTTCTCCGGTCAGCTCGATTCCGTAGGTATCGGAACGGTGGTCGCTACTGTTCTCGTCAGATTGATCCTCGGCCAAGAAGCATCTCTCGCTCTAAAGAGCTCGGTCACTTTTTATTTGCTATTTATCACCAATCCATTGTTTTGCAAGTTCTACATCTACTTGCAGTGCCATTGCAATTTGTTCAACAGGCAATCCAAGTCTGCTAAGGGCAATCGTACCCTCTTTTTGTGCAAGTCGTTTGCCTTCCGCAATGCCAGATTCAACACCGGCCTCGTACTCAGCTTTTCGCAGTTTCCGTTCTTCCTCTTCTTTGTCATATTCAAAAATACTCATCGCAATTACCTCCGCTTTATTTTTTCTTTTCTGTTCCATTGTAAAATACGATAAATTGTGGTGCAGGTATTTTCTGTAATACGGAAGAATAAAGGGATTTCTTATCCACCAGTTTCTGATATTCACTGGAAATATAGAATAAATCACGCAGCGGCATATTTGGATTGTAAGTAGACTGATGTTCATACAGAAATAACTCTGTGTCAATGATAAAAGCAAGATCATTTTTCATTCCCATATAAATAGCATTTTCCAGTGTGACAATCTCCAGTTTTTCCGGATCATCGTAATGAGCACCACTGATTGCATTATAAAGTGACAATAAATTTCTCCGGTCAGAAAACAACATGCGAAATACCGTATCTTTATAATTACGATTTACAGTTGCTCGTTCTTTTTGAGCCATAGGCTGTACCTCCTTATGCAGGAGTGTACAAAAGTGTGATACCATACTGTCTGTTTGTTCTTTCTTTTTCACAGTTTGAAACTCCTGCTTTTTAAATTGATTTGTTTGATTGAAAAGCATGAATTTCTGAAATGTGAATTTAGAAAATATAGATGGCAGGATGCCAAGAATGTTAAGAAATATGCTTTGAAATTATATTAACATATAGCTCTCATTATTTCAATACATTTTAAAAGCATAATTAAAGTCAACATAAATAATAAGAAACTATTTATGTTTCTCCCACTGGAAAGAAAAAACTTTCGCTTAAGTGCCTTTCGGGGAATTCGTTTATTTGCACATGTACTAATATTCTTTGTCAGAAAGCATTTTAGCAAAACACCTGGCGTTTCCATTTCGCCTGATTCATGTTATACTTAACTACCAGAAACACCAACGAAGAAAGGACTGTTTACTTTGAAACAAATTGATTTTGAAAATGGAAAAATCACCGACAATATCTTAAAAGCGGCTCTGCCCATGCTGGTCGCTCAGATTCTGAGTCTGCTTTATAATATCGTGGATCGCATCTATATTGCACGTATCCCGGATATCGGCACAACGGCTCTTGGAGCGGTCGGACTCTGTTTTCCGATCATTGTGATTATCACTGCTTTCAGCAACCTGTTCGGAAGCGGCGGTGCACCGCTCTTTTCGATCGAACGTGGAAAGGGTGATCACGAAAATGCCTATCAGATCATGCATACTTCATTTTCCATGCTAACGCTCTGCTCAATCCTTCTGATGCTGACCGGTTTGATCTTTGCAAAACCCATTCTCACGCTGTTTGGTGCCGACCGTGAGAATTTTGGCTATGCCTGTCCTTATCTGATGATCTATCTGCTCGGAACGTTTCCGTCCATGGTCGCGACCGGCATGAATCCTTTTATCAACGCCCAGGGATATGCGACCACCGGTATGATCTCGGTGGTGATCGGTGCTGTTGCCAACCTGATCCTTGATCCGATCTTTATTTTGCGTTCAGGCCAAACTGGGGTACGTAACGCAAACCATCCGCCAGATTTTGTCGGCTGCTGCACTTCATTTTCGCTTTAGGCAGGAATACATTTCGTCTGCTTGCAATAGAGAAGAAATCCGTGCCTCTTCAAAATATGCGAAAAATATCATCAGCCTCGGAACTGCCGGATTTATCATGCAGCTGACGAACAGCCTGGTGAAATAACTTTGCTGCACCACGTACTTTGTCACTCGGCGGAACGTTTCCTCTATATTTCGCCAGCGACAACTACCCTAGCAAAAGTACAGTTGGTTGAGACACCAATCTATGCAATCACGGAAGGTTCTTCTCCTGTTATCAGCTACAATTATGGTGCTCATCGTTACAAACGTGTAAAACAGGCAGCTGTTACCATGGGAATCATGGCACTCATTTATACACTGCTGCCGCATCACCTTTGCACCCGGAATTTCTGATCAGCATTTTCAGTTCTGATAAGAGTCTGCTGGCAGATGCCGTCCCTGCCATGAAACTGTATTTCGGAGCGTTTATTTTCATGCTTCTGCAATACATCGGACAGACTATATTTAAATCCTTAAACAAAAAAAAACAGGCTGATCTCTCTTCTCCTGCGTCTGCAAAGTAATCTACTGTTATTCGACTTCAATCTGTCTCTGCATGCATTCTTTACATGAGAACAGACGGCGTATTCCTTGCAGAACCAATCTCAAATATTATCGGAGGCAGCCTGTGCTTTCTCGTTATGATAATAAGCATATGCAAAGAGTTACGTTGATAAATTAATATAATATATTTTTCAAAAAGAATGTTGCAATTCAAAGCTACATATGCTATACTGCAACAGAAAGAAGGCATTGTGAATTCGTCCATTACTCGTTCACAAATCGAGTAGGAGGCGGTGACTAACCGCCGTCCTCTCACACCACCGTGCGTACCCGTCGGTATAACGGCGTTCAATAGTTGACGTGCACAGACTGATAGGCTGTGGCTAAATCAAAGCCAGCCACGTTTATCAGTCTCTCTTTGTCATGGCTTTAACTGTTGCAGATTCGCACAATACCAGTGTCCCTTCTGGCAGTCATATCCGCATAGTAGTTCTGTGTACTCCCATCTTTATCAGATTTCTTTTCTTTGTTTTTGGAAGTTTCCACTGTTTCCATATACACATGCGTATTCTGTGGTAGAGCCATCCGTTGATCTCTTCGATGTTGTTCTTCATGCTTGCTATTCCGTAATAGTTCAGCCATCCTCTTGCATATATCTTGATTTTCTCAAGGCTTGGCTTGATTGACTGACATCGTTTACGGGAAGACAACTCTTTCAGTCTCGACTTAAACTTTCTCCATGACTTTGGATGAACGCGAACATAAATACCTCGTTCCATTCCTTCCCAATGCAAAGCCTAGATACTTAAAATTTCGGATTGCAAACACACTGACAGTACGGCTTTTCTTTCTGTTGACTGTAAGTTTCAGTTTCTCTTCAAGGTATTTCGTACTGCTTTCCAGAAGTCTCTCCGATGCCCGTTTGCTCTTCGCAAGGAGCACGATGTCATCTGCATATCTGACGCATGGGACTCTCTTCAAAACTCTTGGTCGAACTCATTGAGATAGATATTCGCCAGTAGTGGGGATAGATTTCCTCCTTGTGGCGAACCTTCCTCTGTTTCCATGACTACTCCGTTCTCCATTACCCCGCTTTTCAGATATCGCTTAATCAACTGCACCACCGTTCGTCCTTTACATTCTTACGAGAAGTTAAGGAGAATTTCATGGTTCAGTGTGTCGAAGTATTTTGATAAATCTAAGGATACTGCATGTGTATCCTTGTTCTGCATACTCTTTCACTTTTTGTATTGCGTCCTTCGCACTTCTGCCCGGACGATAGCCAAAGCTACCATCTGCAAACAGCGGTTCATAGATTGGCACTAACTCTTGCGTGATTGCCTGTTGGATTGTACGGTCTATCACCGTTGGTATACCAAGCTGCACACCACCATCTGCTTTGGGAATCTCAACTCGTCTTACTGGAGACGGAGTATACTTTCCACGATAAATGCGGTCGGTTATCTCTTGTTGATGCTCCTTTAGATATGGAAGAGCCTCTTCAATGGTCATGCCATCAATTCCTGGTGCTCCCTTGTTTGCCTTAACTCTCTTATACGCTCTGTTAAAGTTATCTTTATACAGGATCGCTTCTAAAGTCTCGGCTGTGCACTGTCTCTTTCTTTCCATATCCGATTGAATGACCTAGACGCTTTCACATACCCTTCATGTTCCGCATTATCTCTTTGCGAACAGCCATTGTTTTCAATGTTTTCTGCCATAGACGGTCATTCCTCCTTTCTCGGTCATACTCAAGACTCCTACTGATTCGGTCCTTCACCTCTCGGCTACTATGACCTCTGCTGACTTCTGTGCGTTCAGCATTGCTTTATGCAGTGGTTACCTCTTTCAAGGCGTACCGCACAGACCTCCCTAGGTACCACACGTTTCTTCCTCTCCATCCATCTGCCTCATTTATCATGCATGATTCCGTGTAGTTATTGGACTTCGACTTGGTAGGCAGCCTTATCCTCATGCATAACCTTATATGAGATTTCTGTTCGTCAGACCAGAGATTTGCCCATGAGTTAGTATGTTCCTCACATCCAGCTTCCTTCAGATTCCATCTCACGATGGACACCCTTGCCTTCGGCTATATCCTTCCCACTACCGGGCGGATTCGGGACTTTAACCCGTTAGAAACGTGCGCCGCTAGGCGCACCAAACAAAAACCCCCGGACTGCACTCCGGGGGTTTTTAATTTCTTTGCGGCGAAATCACACCGAGGTTAAAAGTTTTTATAAATATTCAATATGTATCTTTTTGTAAATATTGTCCCACTTCTGCTTTATTGTTGGTATAAGCGATCGCATCGTCTCTTGTGATAAATCCCTGCCGCACGAGTCTGGACAGATCCATATTCAGGGTATGCATATCGCTGCTGCTTCCAGTCTGCATCATTGCCGGGATCTGGTGTGCCTTTCCTTCGCGGACGAGGTTGAGGATGGCATCCGTACCGACAAGAAGTTCGGTCGCTGCCACGCGAGCTGTTCCACCGCCGCATGGGATCAGGCACTGGCTGACGATTCCTTTTAAGGTTCCGGCGAGCTGGGCACTGCGGATCGCAGACGCAAAATCGGTAATATCTTCGCCAACTTCTCTTTGATGGATCAGGGACTGTTTACTCTCATACACGTACTCGATCGGATCTTCGATGGTGAAACTCCGCAATCCTCCAGTATTTTATAAAAAAAGGGACTGCGATCGCCGCAATGATCGCAATGATCACCAGTACGACCATCAACTCCGTCAGAGTAAATCCTTTTTTCTTTGTGTTTTTCATCTATATTCCTCGTTTATACGCTGTTTTCGGCATCTTTGTATTACTTTTTATTATATGATTTCACCTGTATTTCGTCAACGCACTCTGACAAAAAATCCCCCGATATTACCGTAAAAACGGCTTTATCGGAGGATTTTCCCATAAATTCACAAAATCTCTGTGAAATTACTTTTCATTTCTCAGATAATATACAAAGGAATAGATCATCGGAATAAATGTGACCGCAAGTATGAGCACCAGACTTATCGGAAATGCTGGGATCCACGGCTGAATGGCCAGCAGAAGAATCAACACGCCGCCTGCAACCCACAATTTTCCTGCCATCCTGTGGGTTGCATCCCAGTTTGCTTCGCTGGCGAGTGTCCACGGAACCTTTATGCCAACGGTATAATTCTGGCGGCATTTCGGCAGATAGTTGCCGACGAGCAAAAACAGAAGTCCCAGAAGTATGATCACAAATCTGGAAGATTTCATAAATTCCACTCCAAAGGTATTACCATAGATTGCAGCTGCACAGAACAGGGAAACTGCCGGACAGATCCATAAAATCAGTCCCGCCAAAATCGGCAGAATCGTAATCATGCTTGTGATCAGAATGATCTTTTTTTTTCTTCGTCATCTTCACTCTCCTTTCAGCTCTGCAAGCCAGAGCATCACTTCTCGACCACGGAAATGTTAAGCGAATAGTAAATATAATTTTTCTCCTTTGTCTCGCAGACCAGACCTGACTTTTTCAGGATCTTCAGGTGATAGGAGATCGTCGCTGCCGTCATATCAAACTGTGCTGCGATATCTCCCGCTGACATGCTTCCTTCTTTCAGCAATGTCAGAATGTCACGCCGTACCGGGTCAGACAAAGCTTTGAAGGTTTCTGCAAATCCCACGTTAGCCTCCTTTCCAGCTATTTAGAAAATTTTCTAATTACTTTATATATATCACTCTGTTTTCCCGTTGTCAATCACTATTTAGATTTTTTTCTAAATAGTTTTTTAGGAACAAGCCATAAACCATGCTGCACGTTCACAGGCGTAATTTTGCGGCTTGATTTTTTCTAATTTTCACATACCGGAATCAGAATTTCGGTCACAAATTTTCCGGTGTCATTTGTGATCCCATAGTCGATGAGGGTGATCTCTCTGGAGAATCCTGCGATTTTGAGCTGATGTTCTTTGATATAGGAGAGAAGTTTCCGATAATATTTTTCTGCCTCCTGATGTCCGCCGCAGAAGCGGATCGATACGCTCAGGGTATCCGGCAGCTGCTCGACTTCACCCTGATAGTTTTCTTCTTCATCCAGCACCAGAAATACCCGGTCATAAGCATCCAGTTGACCGTTTTTCAGCTTTTCTTCGGATATGCCAACACCCACTTTTCCAAGGAAGGTCAGAGAATCCGGCTGGTCTTTTTCCAGACGGCGGATCGCATATTCCAGATCCAGATGCGAATGGATCTTCAGGCTGTCCCGGATCCAGACGATCCGGCAGGCTTTGGTCTGCTGCATGCGGATCTCATCCAGCTTCGATGAGGCCGCATCCTGGATCTGATGGATTCTGTGGTCGATTTTCCGTTCTATGACCTCCAGCTGACGCTTCTTTTCCCGAATCATCTCTTTTTGATTTTGCAGTTTTTCTTCGATCACCTGAATGTCGCGGTTGGCGAGGAAATCTGCAATCTGCTCCAGCGGCATATCGAGCACCCGCAGATAGCGGATCGTATTGAGCACCTCAAACTGGCGGATACCATAGTAACGGTAACTGCTTTTTTCCTCGATAAACTCCGGGACGACAATCCCAATCCGCTCATAATGACGAAGCGTCCCGGTGCTGATATGGAACATTTTTGCCACATCTCCAATGCGAAATAATTTTTCTTCTTCCATGCTTATCCTGCTTTCTGCCATTCATAAACAACATGTTATCTTACATCTGATCTATGCTTTTTTGAAACTCTCACTGTGCTATCTGCTGTCTGCACATTCTGCAATCTTTTATGCTGTTTTAGCCAGACGAATGCCGCCACGCAGATCAGTGCTGAGAGCAAAGAACCGCAGGCAGTCGCGATCCCCATCGGGAAAAGGGTCTGTGGGAACCATTTTGAGGTCAGGTAAGCTCCCGGGATTCGCACGCACAGGATCGCAACGATGTTGTGGAAAAAGGAAATCCCGGATTTTCCGTAAGCACAGAAGTAACCGCTGAAGCAGAAATGGATCCCAGCAAAAAAGCAGTCAAAAATATAACCGCGTATGTACTGGCTTCCAAATGCGATCACAGTCTGATCGGATGTAAACAGTCCAACGACCGGTGATGCGATAAACTGAATCAGAATTGCGATAAAAATACCGAATCCACCGGCGATCAGCAGGGCGTAGCGAAGCGTCTCTCTGGCACGGTCGTGCTTTCCGGCACCGATATTCTGTGCCGCCAGTGCCGACACGGAGGAAAGCATCGAGGATGGCACAAGAAACAGAAAACCTATGATCTTTTCCACAATACCGACGGCTGCCGCCTGGTTTAATCCACGACGGTTGGCGATGATCGTGATGACCAGAAAGGCAACCTGGATAAATCCATCCTGAAGTGCGATTGGGACACCGATGTGCAAAATCTGTCCCATAACTTGCTTTTTCGGTCGAAATCCGGCTTTTCAGAGCAATCCCCATTTTCTGTCTGCGAATCATAAAGGCGAGATCACAACACTTACCACCTGGGAAAGTGTTGTTCCAAGTGCTGCTCCGGCTGCTCCCATATGAAAAGCTCCCATAAACAGATAATCAAGGTACAATTGATCACGCAGGCGATGGCGATAAAGTACATCGGACTTTTTGAATCACCGAGCCCGCGAAAAATCGAACTGATCACATTGTAAGCGATGATAAACGGAATGCCGACAAAACAGATCGTAAGGTAGATCCTGGTACCTGCCACGGCTTCCTGTGGCGTGGACATAACCTGAAGGATCGGATTGACCAGAAGCAGAAGGATGGCAAGCATGCCTGCCGCCACCACAGCAAACAGTGTGACCGTATTTCCGATGGCATTTGCCGCCCTCCTCTTGTCGTTTGCTCCGATCGCCTGACCGATGCTGACGGTCGTTCCCATCGCAAGTCCCACGATCATAACCGTGAGCATGTGCATGACCTGGCTGCCGATCGAGACAGCGGTCGTGCCCGCCACCCCTTCAAACTGACCGATGATAAAAAGATCCGCCATTCCGTAAAGTGTCTGTAAAAAGTACGATAATAAATAAGGCAGTGAAAAGTACACGATGTTCTTTAAGACACTGCCCGAGGTAAGATTTTTTTCCATAAGGCTATCTAAAGCTCCTTCCCATTTGATGCTTTATGATAAAAAGACAGAGCCGCCGTGACAATGATAACGTCACATGCTCTGTCTTTCTTCTTTCAGCACTTTAGAAAAGTGCTGTCATTTTCTTTCTGTATGCCTGCCAAAAACCTTATTCGCTTTCTCAGGATTTTCTCTTGATTGTCTGCTGTTTCTTGGCAAATCCTTTAAATTTATTTCCAGATGCACTTCCTGCTTTCTTTCCGATCAGTTCGATTCCACGATACAGTTTCTTATTCTTGTTTTTGGAAGTGTTGATGATCGTATTTCCATTGATCCTGCTGCCCTTGCTGGAAATAACGCGGACTGCTGTTCCGCCTGATTTACCGCTTGCTTTTTTCGGCACCTGCATATTGATCACGTTATTGTTTACGCGGATTTTTCCGGTTCCATTTAACCAGATGCCGTAGGAAGCATTCTTCAGTGTGATCTCATTGCCATAAACCTGCACACCGTATACACGGTAATCACCTTTCGGAATCTTGCCTTTTTTCTTTGAACGATACTCACCAAGAAGCTGGATGCCGTAGTTTACGTTTTTATATTTCTTGTCTGTGATCTCGATCTTGTTATTTGCAATCACGGATTTGCTGGAAATCTTCGGTGTCTTACTCTTGTTTCCTTTTTCTGACGGATACAGTGTGATCGCCATGTCACGGAAAATAATACCGGAAGCACAGTCTGTGATTTCGTTATTTTTGATGCTGCTGTTGATATAGTTTGTCGCAATGATCGCATAACCCGGAATGTTGATAAATTTATTATTTTCGATCCTGATGTTGCTGTGATAACATCCTACGATCGCCGCATGGGTTCCGACGCCACGCTGTACGTTTTTAAATGTACAGTTCGTGATCGTGATATTGCGGTTTGGTGTCTCATCGTATTTGCCGTAGGATGCAAAATGGTCTCTCTGCAGTGTCTCAACCTGGATCGCTTCGTTGTTGCTGTCTGCTTTTCCATGATAATCGGAGAATACGCAGTTGTTGATCGTTACATTCTGAGCTGCCGCAAACTCGATGCTGTGAGAACTGTAGGTATTTGTCAGTGTCATGTTTTCGATCGTCACATCGCTTGCATGTGCAAATCGCAGAATAGTGGATTTATAACTGTGCTGTGCACCCTGACCATCGATAGTACCGCCATGGAAAGTGATGTTTTTAAAGCCGGTATAACCGGAAATATTTTTTACATCTTCACCACGTCCCAAACGGAACATTGCAGAATTCGAAGTACGCACCAGCGTTACGCCTTCCATATCGATGTAGGTGTTGCTGTATACATTAAAGCAGCTTCCGGCTTTGTAAGTACCTGCCGGGATTTTGATACGGTAGATCGTGTTTTTGTCTTCACTGTCGCGAGCTACATCCAGTGCCTTCTGAAATGCTTTTTCAAAGTCATATTTGCTGTCCAGTTCTACATCCTGATAGGATGCCGCATGAACTTCCAGTGCCGGAAAGAGCGGCATCTGTGGCTGTGCACCCACAAAGGTAAGAGATGCTGCAAATGCAGCTCCAAAAAGCATTGCCTTTAAATTACGTGATTTCATTTTTTCAATTCCTCCTCTGTATTTCTGCACAAAAATTCATCGATATTTCTGTACTTTTTATGTGTTTTAAATTATAAATCTTCTTGATAAAGAAATCAACCTTATTTGCCGACAATTAATGATAAATATCCCCACTCCCATACCAGTTCATCAAAACTGTTTTCCAGATATTCATAAATATCGTCTTCTTCGTATCCTGTCATTCGTGTGATCAGCACCAGATAATCCCGCAGTGTTTCGTATGCAAGATCCCGGCATCCGTCCTGCATCCATTTCAGGAAAAGACTGTGCCGGATCATAGTATATTCCATTGCGATCCACTGCATCTGAATGACCATGCTCTCCAAATCACCGTCCGGCATCAGAAGATCCGAAAACAGTTCATTTTCCATAAAAACAGCCAGGAGTTTTCGGTATTTTTCCCATTGCTTTGCAAAGTCCTGTCCTTTCTGCTCCATTTCATCGGCATCATACGTTTCGGAAAGCTGCTCTGCCAGAGGCAGGATCTGCGTCAGATAATCCTGATACAGACCTTCTTTCTGATAATTGACAGCCAGATCCTGCAAAAGCTCATTGCATTCATCCATGGTATCCAGAAACGGCAGATCAATCGCAAGGATCGCCGTTTTCAGTTCTTTCACGGCTTCTCTGGAGAAATAGTTCTCGATCCTTTCTTCTGACAGCGTATCTTCCTGCTCTGCCTGATATAATTCCAGCAGAATATAAAAATTCTCCAGCAGCGTTTCTTCGATGCTCTGTTCTTTGTTTCGGAACATTTCCATCATCTTTTCACGGATCATCGTCCGCAGATTTCTGCCGTTTTCCGGCACCTCCGGAAAAACCACGTTCTCTTCCTCTGCCCAGAGATCGATCACCGCCGGGCAGCATGGCATCAGAACTTCTTCTTCATGCGTTTCAAATCTGTGCACTTCTCTTGGGAAAACGGTACAAGTTTCCGACAGAACCGAATCCCCATAAGCCGATACCAGTCTGCAGAGTCGGTTTTCAGAAAGAAACGGACATTTATGCTCTTCATCCAGTCGGATCACTCTGCCTCCGTCCTTTTTGGTTGTATAGGCACTGAGATTTTTCCGCTGCACCTTCACTTCCTGCGGCGGATATTTCTTTTTCCATTTTCGGTTGGTCTCGTTGTCCACTGCAATCTTCCACTCCTGACAGCAGGTGAAAGTACACTTGTCTGCAATGCAGGTGAATCTATCATAATAATTCGGTTTTATGCGTTCCATCATTTCTCGCTTTCTATTATTCCACTTGGCGATTGAATCCGCCACTGATACAAGCTTGTTGCTCGCCGCCTGCAAAAGCAGGCGTCATCTCACATCTGATATTTAAATATGTTTCAAAATCCAGTTTTTTACATCCAGGTAAACATTCTCTCTGTCCAGTTCATTGAGGATCTCGTGCCGGTCATCCTCATATAACTTCAGTTCCAGATCACGGATTCCACATTTTCGGTATTCTTCAAATACTTTTTCCACACCTTTTCCGTAATTGCCCACCGGATCTTCCTCGCCGGCAATCATATAGACTGGCAGATTTTTCGGTATTTTCTCGATATTTTCCTTCTTCTGGATAAATCCAAGGACATCAAACAGCGTCTGATAGCCATTGACCGTAAACAGAAATGTGCAGTATTTATCCCGGTTATAGGCATCCACCATTTCCGTATTTTTTGTCAGCCAGTCGTTTGCTGTCCGCTTATCTGCGATGCGTTTGTTGTAACTGCCAAAGGCCAGCTTCTGCAAAAACTTCGAGCGGTGACGTTCTCCTTTTACTTTACTGATCACACCCGCACAGAGTTTTCCGGCCGTCAAAACTGCCCCCGGCGTGTAACCGGTCCCGCAGATAATTGCCCCGGTCAGTTCCTCGCCATAGGTCATCAGATAGCGTCTCGCCATAAACGATCCCATGCTGTGCCCAAACAGAAAATACGGCACATCCGCTCCATACTGTTCCTTCGCATAACGTGTGACTTCGTGAAGATCTTCGATCACCGCCGCACTTTTTTCTTCACCGAAATATCCGAGATCCTCATCCTTTTCTGCTGTCAGCCCGTGTCCCTTGTGGTCATTCCCGATCACCAGGATTCCTGCCTGATTGAGGTAATTCGCAAAATGACTGTACCTTTTGATATATTCGATCATGCCATGCGAAATCTGCATGATCGCTTTTCTCTCTCCTGATGGTTCCCAGACTGCAATGTGCAGTCTGCTGCTGCCTGATGAAATATATCGTTCCTGCATGAGATTCCTCGCTTTCCTTTTTCGTTTATTATACTGTATTTTGCCTTCTGCAAATCAAAAAAGAACGCTGCGACTGTTTTTGTCTGCTGCGTTCTTTTTTTACCGAAGCGATTCTTTTTTCACAATCTGATAACCCATTTTCAGATGTTTTTTGAGATCATCGCCGGATTCTAAAATTTCAACCAGCATCCTGGCTGCTTCCTGCCCCATCGTTTTGTGGTAGAAATGCACACTGCTGATCGCCGGTGACACCGCACTTCCTATCTCGGTGTCTCCAAACGCCACGATCTGAACCTGCTGCGGAACCTGGATATCATGCTCATGAAAATACCTCAGTGCTCCGACGGCGAGGCTGTCCGTTGCACAGAACAGAGAGTCCACTTCCAGATGTGTTTTCCATATTTTTGCAGCTTTCTCGTAACCGCCCTGCATGCACAATTCCGTTTCATACATACAGGATCTGTCCATCCTGATGCCGGCATCTGCCATTGCATCCAGAAATCCGCTCTTTCGTGCTTTTCCTGCCGCTTTGTCTTTTGCCGGCTCTCCGATATAGGCGATGTGTCTGCCTTTTTTCGTCAGCATTTTTGCAGCATCATATGCCGCATGATAATCATCTTGAAAAACGCAGGAATATTGCCGGATCTCCTGTGCCGTCACCACGATCGGCACTTCGACTTCTTCCATCAGGTACAGATGTTCTCTGGAAAGCATCGTTCCCATGAAAATGATGCCGTCAACCTGATTTTTTTCGAAAATACGGAGGTATTTCAGCTCCGCCCTGGTGTTATTCCGCGTATCTGCCAGCAAAAGCTGATAACCTTTTACCGAAAGAACCTCACTGATCCCTGACACCATTTGGCTCACCGACCCGGACTCAATCTCCGGAATGATCACACCGACCAGCTTTGTCACTTTGCTTCTTAAATTTCTCGCCTGCTGTGACGGGCGATAGCCGGTGTCTTCTATCACTTTCCGGATTGCTGCCCTTTTTTCTTCGCTTACATATCCATCATTCAGATAGCGGGATACCGTCGCCCTGGAAACACCGGCCAGTTCTGCAATTTCATTGATATTCATAATGCCTCTGCCTCACGTGCGTTCAACCTGAACCTGTCTTACGCCTTTTTCTTAATGTCCATGTGGTTTCTGTCTCATTTTCTCTTCTTCTGCATGCAGATCCTCATTCAGGAAATCAATCAGAACGATCAGAAACGGCAGCAGAGTGATCCAGATTGCCTTCCCGGAATAAATATTGCAGGCAACCGTTCCAAACACCACACCTAATAAGAAATATACCACCATCATGCAATGTTTGCCCCATTTTTCTCGATGTTTTTTATCTTTTTTCCGAAAATGCTGGATTTCTTTTGCCAGTCCCACACCGACCTGGCGGATATGGTTTGTCGCAAAAGTTGTCGCCATCGGCGTTCCCTCTGCCTGACGAAACGTATTGTACTGCATAGAAGCAATAAAGTTGACCGCAACCTGTGAAATCTGCACCGGTGCGGATTCCGGTACAAGTCCAAGCACCAGAACGGTTGCCATTTCAACTGCAATCAGAAGGGTGTCCCAGCGGATTTTCAGATGATACTTGACTGGGTTCGGCAGCAGTTCTGAGATAAATGCACCTGCCATATACGCAGAAATCGGGAACAGGTAGTAGGCTGCCGTTTCCCATTCTGCCTGACCGATCGCCAGTCCAAGCAGCACCAGATTCCCTGTCTGAGCATTACAGAATACTTTCCCGCGTAACAAAAAGGTATACGCGCCAAAAAATCCTGCGATCGCAATCAGGGTATAATACACTCGGTTTCTTTCACATTCCAGATAATTTTCTGTGTTTTCCAATGTTGCTCCTCCTTTGGGGAAGTGTTATAATAAGACGAATAGTTACATTCTATCTTATAAATCGTTTTCTTTCAACCGGAAACTGCGTTATTCTTGATTTTCACATGGTAAGCGTTATAATATCAGATGTCGGAATTGTGCAAAGTACTTCGCAGGCATCCTTTTCAGGAAGCAAAATTCTGAAATCAAAAATCTGAAACAATCTCTGTACAGAAGGGAGTCTTTCTTTATGAAAAAACTAATTGCAGATATGCACATGCACACCCTTGTCAGCGGACATGCATACGGAACAATACGCGAAATGGCTGCCACTGCAGGTGAAAAAAATCTGAAACTGATCGGGATCACAGAACACGCACCCGGCATTCCGGGAACGGTCGATCCTTTTTATTATCTGAATCTCACAGTCATCCCTCGCGTGCTTTCGAATGTACAGATCCTGCACGGATGTGAGATCAATGTTTTAAATGGCGGAAAACTGTCTCTGGAACAGAAATATATTGATTTTCTGGATTATGCAATCGTCGGAATCCACAAAGAGTGTTATACTGATGAAGGAAAAGAAAAGAACACCGACAACTTGATCGCATGTATGAAAAATGAGAAAGTACATTTTGTCTCTCACCCGGATGATGATCATACACCACTTGACTATGAACGTCTCGTTTCAGCTGCCAAACAGTACCGGGTCGCTCTGGAAGTCAACAACAGTTCGCTGGTCAAAAAAGACCGCCGTCTGAATTGCTATGAAAATTATCGGAAGATGCTGAAACTCTGTGAGCAGCAGCAAGTTCCGATTATTATAAGCTCTGATGCCCATGATCCGAGCTGGGTAGGACGTTTTGATCTCGCCGTCAAACTTCTGGAAGAACTGCAGTTTGATGAGTCTTTGATCTTAACAAATGATATAGAAAAACTGAGAGCATTTATCGGCGTATAAGCTCTGATTATTTTTTGCCCGCAACAGCGGGCATTTTTTAAGAATGTTACTTTACGGTAATTTTACACGTTTTTTTCAGGCTGCCGGCTTTTATCGTAATCGTCGCTTTTCCCTTTTTCTTTGCTTTTACAACACCTTTTCCATTTACGGATGCAACCTTTTTATCAGAGGATTTATATGTAAGTTTTGCCACATTCTTTGGCGTTGCCTTTGCTTTGATGCTCCATTTTTTGCCTTTTTTCAGGGTTTTCTTTTTCGGTACACCCTTAATCTTTTTTACCTGGACTTTGGCATCCCCGGTCACCCGGATTGTTCTGGACTCTTCGAAAACACCGCATTTTGCTGTAATTTTGGCTGTTCCTGCACTCACACCGGTAACTACACCTTTTTCATCTACAGCTGCCACTTTCGGATTGGAAGAACTCCACTCTACTGTGTCCTCAAAAGAGAGTTTGTGTGTGCGTGACTGATAGAACCCCGAGCCTCTGTAATTTGCATAAAATTTCGCCTGCACCGTTTTGGAAGAGGCCAGTTTCTCTTTAAAAGGCTCCATGTATGCCTTTACATCCTGGTTCTGAACCTGGATTTTCTGCACTTTATTCTTTACTGCTTTTGCCTGTCCTTCATCCAGTCCTGTTTCAAAACTGAACTCCCCGGATGTCGTATTTTTGAAATCTGCATCCGGGCAAATGAAGGTTGCAAGTCCAACATAAAGATTGTTCGGATTGATCATCGATGTATAATGGCCTGTCACCCCACCGGTCTGTTTTACCCAGTCCTGCTTTTCACCGTACCACTGATCGATTCCGGTGATCATATCATTGCTGTTATTCCATGCCAGAACTTCTCCCCAGCTCTCCACTCCATTTGGTGATGCCTGTGAAAAACACATCGTTCCATTTGGTCTTTGATGATCCATATACACAGATGCTTCTGCTGCCCGGACTCTTGCGATATATTCCAGATCAGAAGACCATTTGACCGGTACATAATCTGACATCGTAAGCTTTCGGTTGGGATCACGCGGATCCTGAATGCCCTGTTTACACGCCTCTTTTCGGATCTCATTGATCCGTTTCAATGCCGCATCTGCACTTGCCAGATAGCTGCCTTTCAGTCCAACCAGAACACAGTTCTCCTCCACGGAATCCGTCTCTGCAAGCGTATGATCCTGAAGTGTTTCCACTGCCGGCATCTCCGAGATCTCCTGCTGCATCTCCGAAGCAAATGCAGGAACAGCTGCCGTTCCTGCCAGTACCGACACACTGAGTACTAATGCGATCCATTTCCTTTTCATCTCTTTCGTACCTCCTTGAGCTTTTTTGTTAAATATCTTTGTGAAACAGTGTACTGAAAGCATTTGTTCTTTTGCAATACCTGATATCTTTATTCGTTCCACAGAAACAGAAAATTTTGTAAGAAGACCGGTAGGAACATTTTTCATATCCTGCCGGTCTTCTTGTAATATCATATTCGACTATGTGATGATCTTATATCTTATTCTTCACCCAGATAATATTTTCCATAAGCATCTGCTGCTTTAATTGCTGCAAATACAGTTTCCGGTGTCACTTCAAAAGGCATATTGTGAAGTGTATCATTTTCCGCACAGGCGGTCTTTGCAACTTCCATCAGCTGCTCATCTGTCACATTGCCGGCACCAAGTTCTGCCAGGGTAACAGGCAGTCCGACTTCGATGCACCACAAAATGATATCTTCCAGTTCTTCTTCCGGAACGTTTTCCAGTACCAGCTGAGTAAGTGTTCCAAATGCAACTTTTTCTCCATGATACATATGGTGGCATTCTTCCAGTACTGTAAATCCATTGTGGATCGCATGTGCTCCCGCAAGTCCGGCACTTTCAAATCCGATACCGGAAAGGAGCGTGTTCGCTTCGATCACTTTTTCGACTGCCGGTGTACATACACCTGCTTCCAGTGCAATTTTGGCTTTTACGCCTTCTTCCATCAGCGTATCAAAGCAAAGTTTTGCAAGTGCCATCGCTGCTTCCGTTGTCTTTCCGCCTGCACAGGAAGTTGCACCGCTGCGTTTGCATGCTCTCGCCTCGAAGTAAGTTGCAAGTGCATCTCCATACCGGCTACTGTAAGACGTACCGGTGATTTTGTGATAATATCGGTGTCCATCAGAACCAGATTCGGATTGGCCGGAAGGAACAGATATTTTTCAAAGATACCTTCTTCTGTATAAACAACGGACAGTGCACTGCACGGTGCATCAGTTGATGCGATCGTCGGGCAGATAAATACCGGTGTGCCTGCATAATATGCAACTGCTTTCGCTGTATCAAAGATCTTGCCTCCGCCGATACCGATCACAAGATCACACTGATTTTCTTTTACAATATTTACCAGACGGTCGATTTCACTGTTGCAACATTCTCCGTTAAAATAATCAAAAACCACTTCACATGTACTTTCTGCAAAGCTGTCTTCGATCATTTTTCCGATTCTCTTATAACCGCCTTTGCTGATCAGAACCAGTGCTTTTTTTCCGCAGTTGGACGCATAAGTTCCGATTTTTTTCATTTCCCCTGCACCCTGTAAATATTTAGACGGGCTGATTAAAATTTTTGCCATTTTTAACACTCCTTTTCTTTTTGTCCTCAAAAGTCGTTATCCGCATCTGGCTTTTGCGTTTGGATTCTTTTGTAATGGAATCTGTCTCTATTATAATAATTGCATTGTACATTTTCAAGCCCAAACTTACTTGAACGCATCTGCCAGATTGCCGTCAATATATCTGCTGAATTTTTATGCTTTTTTTCAAAAAAACAGAAAAATATTTTGGAATTCTTGTTTTTAAGGCTGGTATACGAATTTTTTTCTGTACATATATTCGTAAAAGTGTTAGATTTATAATTATACATTATCTAAGAAAGGATTACTATCATGCTTCAGACAATCGAATCCATCAACAATGCCGTTAATAACTTCATCTGGGGTGTCCCGGCGATGATCTGCATTATCGGTGTCGGGCTTTATCTAAGCCTGCGGACCGGATTTATCCAGATTCGCAAATTCCCTTATGCACTGAAAACCACGCTCGGAAGAATTTTCAAAAAGAAGGAAGCTTCTGACGGCTCCATGACTCCTTTCCAGGCTGTCTGTACGGCCCTCGCCGGAACGGTCGGTACCGGAAATATCGCCGGTGTCGCCGGTGCGATCGCGATCGGCGGTCCGGGTGCCGTGTTCTGGATGTGGATCTCCGCAATCCTTGGAATGTGCACGAAATTCACTGAGGTCACACTTGCCGTTCATTTCCGCGAACGAAATAAAAAGGGTGATTATGTCGGCGGTCCGATGTACTACATCAAAAACGGACTGAGCAAGAAATGGCAGATCCTTGCAATTCTTTATTCCGCCTTCGGTGTACTGACCGTTTTCGGTACCGGAAATGCCACACAGGTAAATACAATCACTACTGCGATCGACACTGCTCTGATCAATTTCAACATCATTCCGGAATCTGCATCTAAAACGCTGAATCTGGTTCTTGGTATTGTAATCATGCTTCTTGTCGGTATGGTTCTGCTTGGCGGTATCAAACGAATCGGAAGTGTCTCCGAAAAACTGGTTCCGTTCATGGCACTGTTGTACATCGTTCTTGCGATCGGTGTGGTTGTACTGAATTTTGAGAGAGTTCCTGCTGTATTCCATGATATCGTTTACGGAGCTTTTAACCCGGCTGCCGTCACCGGCGGTGTGATCGGAAGTTTCTTCCTCAGCCTGAAAAAAGGTGTATCCCGCGGTATCTTCTCCAACGAGGCTGGTCTTGGTACCGGTTCCATCGCTCATGCCTGTGCTGATACCAGCAAACCGGTAAAACAGGGTATGTTCGGTATTTTCGAAGTATTTGCCGACACGATCGTTATCTGTACTCTGACTGCCCTTGTCATTCTGGTAAGCGGTGTTCCGGTCAACTACGGAGCTGCCGCAGGTGCCGAGCTGACAATCTCCGGATTCACTTCTACCTACGGAAACTGGATATCTGTTTTTACCGCAGTTGCCATGTGCTGTTTTGCTTTCTCCACGATCATCGGCTGGGGACTTTACGGTGCACGCTGTATTGAGTTCCTGTTTTCCGAGAAAGTAGTAAAACCGTTTATGATCGCCTATTCACTGGTAGCTATCATCGGAGCAACGGTCGATCTCGGACTTCTCTGGAGCATCGCCGAGACCTTCAACGGACTTATGGCAATCCCGAACCTGATCGGTATCTTCCTTCTTTCCGGAACTGCCATCGCTCTGACAAAAGAATATTTTGCGAAAAAATAATTTCATAAAAAAAGATCTCATGCAATCCTTATTCAAAAGAATTGTATGAGGTCTTTTTTATATGGTTCTTCTTACAGTCGCCTACAATCCTGCAAAAAACAGCTCGTAAAGGTCATCTTCCCCTTCCAGCATCGGAGAATTCTCGCCGCCCCCGTTTGTGCTTCGCCGCATGGCTGCATAAGCCTCTTCCCCTGCCGTGATCAGATCCATATCATAAATCTCATATCCTAGTTCCCTGCATTTGCTGCAAAATGCCGCAAATGGCTGTGATGCTTTCTTCGTTGCCAGAAGCTCTGCTCTCAGCTTCGGATCATGTAAAGCTTTCTGTTTCAGTTCATCCAACATTTCCGCAATTCCCATTTTGCTTCCTCCTGTTTTCTCATGTACTATTAATAAGTAAAGCAGACATTCACAGCTATAAACATATGCAATCTGTGGCAAAATTAACATTCATATCACGGTCTTAACCACCCCAGTCTATGGGAACAAGTGTAGAATCTTCTCGTCGTTGCAGAATTTTTGTCATAATCAATGGCTGTCGCATACATGTCAGTGATCTTCTGATAGAACTTTCTTTCACTGGCACGAATCTCACGGATACGCTCTAACTGCTCATCAAAATACTTCTCTGTCAGATACGCTCCGCGTTTCAGTCGTTCATCATCCATCACCCAGCCTTTGATGGTGTAGTCCTTGGTATCGCGTGTGACCTGGCGCGAACCTTCCGTTTGAACTATCCGGAAATTCCGGATTGTTATTTCACCCTTGTTTCTATTCGTTGGTTTTCCCTCACAAGTTTTACTGCACTTTCTACGTGCACCGTCATCGGGAACATATCGACCGTTGCCAGGCGTTCTGCTTTGTATCCGTTCGCGGTCAGATACTTCAGATCTCTTGCCAGTGTCGCGGAATCGCAGCTGACGTAGACGACTCTTTCCGGCTGCATTTTGACGATGGTCTCAAGCAGGGCTTCATCGCAGCCTTTTCTTGGCGGATCGACTACGATCACATCGGCTTTGACGTTTTTGGTTTCGTATTTGTGAGGCAGGATTTCTTCTGCTTTGCCGACATAAAACTCTGCATTTTGGATGCCGTTTCGTCTGGCATTGTCTTTCGCATCTGCGATGGCAGGCGGCACGATCTCTACGCCGTAAACCTGTTTTGCTTTCTGTGCAAGGAACAGAGAGATGGTTCCGATGCCGCAGTAGAGATCCCATACGGTCTCTTTACCGGTCAGTCCTGCGTATTCCAGGGCTTTTCCGTAAAGCTTTTCGGTCTGTACCGGGTTGACCTGATAGAAAGACAGCGGGGAAATGCGGTATTTGACGTTTCCGATATAATCTTCGATATAATCCTGACCCCAGATCGGCTGGATTTCTTTTCCGAGGATCACATTTGTCTGCTCAGTGTTGACATTTGCCATGATTGCGGTCATGCCCTCGATCTTCTGAAGCCTGTCCACCAGTTTTTCAACCTGTGGAATCTTTCTGCCATTGATCACGAGGCAGACCATCAGTTCTTTTGTGGTAAATCCCTTGCGGATCAGTACGTGACGCACCAGCCCTTTTCCGGTCTTTTCATCATATGGCTCTACTTTACAGACTTCCATCCACGAAATGACTTCGTTTAAGATTGCTTCATTTTCTTCTGCTCCGAGCAGACAGTCGGTGTTTGCTATGATGCTGTGCGTGCGGCCTGCATAAAATCCGGCAATGATTTTTCCGTTTTTATCGCGGCCGATCGGAAACTGTGCTTTGTTGCGGTAGTGAAATGGCTCTTCCATGCCGCAGATCGGCTCTACTTCCATCGCAGAAAGATCCAGACCGCCGAGGCGTCTTAAATTGTTGCAGACTTTGTTTTCTTTAAAGGTAAGCTGACGTTCATAAGACATCTGCTGGATCTGCACATCCGCTTCGCACTGTCTGGCAACCGGACACGGTGCCTGGATGCGGGTCCGGTGACGGCAACAAGAATTTCCATCAGCCTTGCATAGCCATAACGTTTTTTCATTTTCATGATTTTGACTTTCACCTGATCGCCCGGGATCGTGTCTTTGACAAAAGTGCAAATCCATCTGCTTTTCCCACGCCGGAACCGTCTGAGCTACGATATCCTCTATGGTAATTTCCAGCATATCGTCTTTTTTCATAAATTTAATTCCTCCATGAACAGAAACTTTTCCGGCTTCTTTAACTGTTTCACATTGTCTGATCAGATACTTGTCTTGCGGATATTTGACTCAAACAGGCGGTTATAACCAAGCCAGTTATTGTTATCGTTATTGCTCTTTAATGCTTCTTTAAATGTCTCGAGTTTTGCATCGGTATTGTCTGCAAAATTCAGTGCCAGTGCTTCTGCCAGTGCCGGCTTTTTCGGGGAACCGTATTCCAGTTCTCCGTGATGTGCCAGAATGCAGTGTTTCAGTTCACTTGCCAGTTTTTTCGGAAAATTCGGAATGCGGCGGATACTTGCTCCGACCAGTTCCACGCCCATCACGATATGGCCGAGAAGCTGTCCGTCATCCGTGTAATCGTTTTCCGGAAATCTGGAGATTTCTTTCATTTTTCCCACATCGTGGAACAGTGCCGCACATAACAGAAGGTCTTTATTTAAAAACGGATACTGTTTTACATAGTAATAGCAGAGTTTTGTCACATTTAAGGTATGCTCCAGAAGTCCGCCCACAAATCCGTGATGCACGCTCTTTGCCGCAGAATGTCCTTTGAACGCTTTGATAAAAGCTTCATTTTCCACAAAATAGCTGTCTGTAAGCTGCTTCAGATACGGATTCTCGATTTTATGCACATACGTGAGCAGCTCTTCGTACATCTCATCAATGTTTCGCTCACTGACCGGCAGATAATCTTCTTCGATATATTCGCCTTCTCTTGCTTTTCGTACTCTTTTGATGGAAACCTGTAATGCTCCCTGAAAACTTGTGACATCTCCAACCACATCGATATAGTCCAGCATATCGAAATCCTCAATTCCCTGAGAGTTCGGATCCCAGATTTTGGCATCGATCACTCCTGTTTTGTCCTGAAGGATCACATTCTCATATGATTTGCCGTTTTTTGTCATCGCAGACTGTCTGTATTTGCAAAGATAAATTCCTGAAAGTCTCTCGCCTTCGTGCAATGTTTCAATATATTTCATTGTTTTGACCTTTCTCTTATTAAATAAACATGAATGGTTCCGTGCAGGACAGATCACTTGCTGCCGGTACCATGATCTTATCTGTTTCGTTATCTGGCTCCCATGACCAGTTTCATTTCTACATCGGCATAACCGCCGATACTTTTTCTGCGGACCTTGATTTTTAAGGTATCACCTTCCTGATATTTCCGCAGAATATCTTCGTACTCGGACATCGTGCCAACGCTTTCCCCGTTGATCTCTGTGATCACATCGGCTGCCTGTATCCCGGCATACATGGCCGGTGAATCTGTGTTCACTTTCTTGACATAAATGTACCGTAAGGAACGCTGAAATGCTCTGCCACATCGGCACTGACGCTCTTTCCGACCCACCGGTATAGGAAGCGACCTGCCTGCTGCCAGCATTTCCAGCAGATAGCTGATATCAGAAACCAAGTGCAGTCAACGTATCTGCCGCACCAGTCTGTTTGAATTTCTGTGCCACAATGCCGACCATATTTCCATCCAGATTCAGCAGAAATCCATGAAAGCATCGCTGGCCGCCATGTCCGTTGCGATCACCCTATACTCTCCGTCCATCTTCACTCCGTAATCGAAGTGATCATGCCATAATTGATCGAATCTGTATACCCCATTGGACTTCCGACTGCGATCACCGGTTCCCCTTTTTCTACGCTGGAAATTCCTTTGATCGAAATTGCGGAAATGCTCTGGATCGTGGATTCCTTTATACTTTTGATCGGAATCTCCAGAATCGCAAGCTCTGTCACCGTATCCTGCCGTCTGACAGCTGCATCTGCGACCTCTCCGCCCGGGAAGGTTACTGTGATCTGCTGTGCACTCTTGATAAAACGACTGGAAGTCAGGATGTAAAGCCAGTTGCTGTCCACGCGGAACACCAGTCCGGAAGTCTCCGTCACATTCTCATAGCTTTCACTGAACCAGTCCATTTTTGCCACATAGCTTTTAATCTTTACCAGAGAATTTTCTGCAGAATCTACCACATTTTTCATCTGATCATAGTGCATGCGGTATTCTTCGATTGCATCTGTTTCTTTGCTGTTCTTTTTCCTGCCTTTTGCCGTCTCCTTTTCGTCATCCGCTTTCTGCTCTGTCTGTCCGGTTTCTGTCTCCTGAGTATGTGTCTCTTCCTGAACCATCACGATCTGTGTCGGCTCATCCGGCTTTCCAAACTGATTGCTCGCCCACGGCTGTACGATCGCGAACATCACGCCCGCCGCCACCCCGAAAATAAGTGCCAGGGCAATCGCCGCTGCCCCCTGCGTAAACCACTTACGTCGGTAGAACGGCTTTTTCTTGATCTGTTCATTGATAAAATGAAACTCTTTCTTCTCGTTCTCACCCATATACCTGATCCCTTCTGCTATTATAGGCTTTTCGCTCAAAATACCTTTTGACCATACCCACATTATAGGGTACAATAGAAAAATAGTAAAGTTATAATTATATGATGCCAGGGGCAAAAGCCTGAAACTACGATGTGCTTGCACAGGAGTGGTTTTATGGCTTAATGCCCCGCCCGACGTGAGCATAAAAGTGAAGCGGAAGCTTCACGATATGCGAATGGCGGGTGCTATGTGCCAGTGGCACATGTTTAGCACCGACCGAAGCGGAGCGTAGAAGAATTGTGGGAGTACGAAGTACGGAACAATTCGTATGGCATCTTTTGTTACACATCACTACAAGAGGTATGCTATATGAACCCAAAGGCTTTAAAAACTTTAGAATATAATAAAATCATTGACAAACTCACAGAATTTGCCGGTTCGGCACTTGCAAAAGAGATGTGCCGCAATCTGCAGCCATCCACGGATCTGTACGAGATTCAGGCTCTCCAGAAGGAGACAAGCGATGCCCTTTCCCGTATTTATCAGAAAGGTGCGGTATCGTTCCGCGGCGTCCGCGACATCCGCGGCTCCATCAAGCGTCTGGAGATCGGTGCGATCATCGGTATCAATGAACTGCTTTCGATCTGCAGTCTTCTTGATGTCTGCAGCAAGGTAAAGGCTTATTCCAGAAATGACCGTGATCCTGATTTTGAGGATTCTCTGGAAGCTATGTTTCAGGCACTGCAGCCTCTGACACCGGTTTCTTCCGAGATCCGCAGATGTATCGCCTCGGAGGAGGAATTAAATGACGATGCCAGTCCTGCACTGTTCAAGATCCGCCGCTCCATGCGTCAGATCAACGACAAGGTCCACGCTCAGCTCCAGACGATGGTAAATGGCTCCGCCCGCACCTACTTGCAGGATGCGGTTGTCACCATGCAGAAACGGACGCTACTGTATCCCGGTCAAAGCAGAGCACCGCGGACAGATTCCGGGCATGATCCATGATCAGTCCTCCACCGGTTCTACCCTGTTTGTGGAGCCGATGGCTGTCATCAAACTGAACAATGACCTGCGTGAACTGGAATTAAAGAAGAAAAGAAATCGAGATGATCCTTGCCACCTTAAGTGCCAGATGTGGTGAAGAAACCGAAGCTCTGCGTGATGACCTGGATCTTCTGACAAAACTGGATTTTATTTTTGCCAGAGCACAGCTCTCCCGATCAATGAACGGCACACAGCCGGATTTCAACGAGGAAGGCCGTATCCTCATCAAAAAAGGAAGACATCCGCTTCTCGATAAAAAGAAAGTCGTTCCGATCGACATTCAGCTCGGTAAGGATTTTGAACTGCTGATCATCACCGGTCCGAATACCGGCGGTAAAACCGTTTCCCTGAAAACAGTCGGACTTTTTACCCTGATGGGACAGGCCGGACTGCATATCCCGGCATTTGACCACTCAGAGCTTTCCGTATTTCACGAAGTTTTTGCGGATATCGGCGATGAGCAGAGCATTGAGCAGAGTCTCAGTACTTTTTCCGCCCATATGACAAATACGGTATCGATCTTAAAAGAAGCGGATGACCGTTCGCTCGTGTTGTTCGATGAGCTTGGTGCCGGAACCGATCCGACCGAAGGTGCAGCCCTTGCGATCGCGATCCTTTCCAACCTGCATCGCCGCGGTTCCCGCGTTATGGCAACCACGCACTACAGCGAATTAAAGGTGTTTGCACTTTCCACACCGGGCGTGGAAAACGGCTGCTGCGAGTTTGATGTGGAAACTCTGCGTCCGACTTACCGGCTGCTGATCGGTGTTCCGGGTAAAAGTAATGCTTTTGCGATTTCTCAGAAACTTGGTCTGTCACAGGACATTATCGAGGAAGCAAAAACACATTTGACCAAACAGGATGAAGATTTTGAAGATTTACTTGCTGACCTGGAGCAAAAACGTGTTACAATAGAACAGGAACGTGACCAGATCAATTCCTATAAAGAAGAGATCCGCGAATTAAAGCAGCGTCTTGAATCCAAACAGGAAAAACTGGACTTAAGCCGCGACAAGATTCTCCGTGAAGCAAATGAGCAAGCACGCAACATTTTGCAGGAAGCCAAAGATTATGCCGATACTACGATCCGCAATTTCCAGAAATATGGAAAGGCTGCCGGCGTGTCTGCCAAAGACATGGAAAAGGAACGCGGCAAACTACGTGAGAAAATGTCCACAGTTGACAAAAAGCTTTCTGCGAAGAATGCGGCTCCGAAAAAATCGCATAAACAGCTTACCGCCAAAGATCTGCACATCGGCGACAGCATAAAGGTACTGAGCCTGAACCTCAAAGGTACGGTCAGCACGCTGCCGGATGCAAAAGGCAACCTGTTTGTTCAGATGGGAATCCTGCGTTCTCAGGTAAACATCCGGGATCTGGAAAAACTGGATGATACCGTGATCACCGGAGGCAATTTCAGCAAGACCGGTTCCGGCAAGATCAAAATGTCCAAATCGGCATCTGTCAGCACGGAGATCAATCTGCTTTGGTAAGACCGTTGACGAGGCGATCTGGAGCTGGATGATAAATATCTTGACGATGCTTACATTGCCCACCTTCCTTCCGTCCGTATCGTACACGGAAAAGGTACCGGTGCACTTCGAAAAGGTGTTCACAATTATCTCCGCCGCCAGAAGCATGTCAAGAGCTATCGCCTTGGCGAATTCGGCGAGGGTGATGCCGGAGTTACGATCGTGGAGTTCAAATAAAAACATGAGGAGTATATATTATGGTAAACAGACAAAAGATTATGATTGTTGATGATGATGAGAACATTGCAGAGCTGATCTCTTTGTATCTCACCAAAGAGTGTTTTAACACGCGAATTGTTCACGACGGCGAAAGTGCCATGCGTGAATTTGATACTTACGGACCGAATCTGGTCCTGCTGGATCTGATGCTTCCGGGCATGGACGGCTATCAGGTATGCCGCGAACTGCGTCAGCGTTCTTCCGTGCCGATCATCATTCTGTCTGCAAAGGGTGAGGTGTTTGACAAGGTACTCGGTCTGGAACTTGGTGCAGATGATTACATGATCAAACCGTTTGATTCCAAGGAGCTGGTTGCCAGAGTCAAAGCGGTTCTCCGCCGTTTCCAGCCAGAGAAATCTTCCAGTTCACAGAATTCCGGCAAGATCGTGGAATACCCGGATCTGATCGTAAATCAGACCAACTATTCTGTTATCTATAAAGGATCTACCGTTGACATGCCGCCAAAAGAACTGGAACTGCTCTATTTCCTGGCTTCTTCACCAAACCAGGTTTTCACAAGAGAACAGCTTCTGGATCACATCTGGGGCTATGAATACATCGGCGATACCCGTACCGTTGACGTACATATCAAACGTCTCCGGGAAAAGATCAAAGGAAATGATTTCTGGGCACTGACCACCGTATGGGGTATCGGCTATAAATTTGAGGTTAAAAACATATGAAACGCAGACTTTACCAAAAACTCATTCTGGCATGGATCTGTTTCGCCGTACTGAGTTTTGTATCCGTAGCTGGTATCACTTCTTCGCTTGTGGAAAAGCATCTGATCAAAAACAGGACAGAAGGCATGTACCGCGAAGCAAATGTGATCGCTGCCGGAAGGCTCGCACAGAATTACACCGAGCGGGCTTCTTTGCAGGACACCTACACGAACCTGCTGGCCGTCGCCTCTTACCAGTCCATGCGGCTCTGGCTGATGGACAGTAATGGCAAGATCCTGATCGATACGGCTGTCGGCTATGATCAGTCAAAGATCACGCAGCTGGATTCTTTTGATCCGGCATCCCTATCCGGCAATTATTATCAAACTGGTCGCTTTTTTGACTATTTTGATGAAGATATGCTCAGTGTGGTCGCACCGATCACATCCAACTACATCACGAAAGGCTACATTGCAGTCCATTATGAAAAGAACAAACTGGAAACGGAGAAAAATTCCATTCTCAACTGTTCCTACATCACACTGGCTATGATCCTGGCTCTTTCTCTGATCGTATTGATTACATTTACATTTGTAGTATATTTTCCGATCCGCCGCATCATACACGGAGCAGATGAATATGCCGCCGGCAACCTGAACTACAAGATCCCGGTCGAATCCAACGATGAAATCGGTTACCTTGCCGCTTCTATGAATTATATGGCAGGCGAGCTGAACAACTCCGGCGAAAGCCAGCGAAAATTTATTTCCAACATTTCTCATGATTTCCGTTCTCCGCTTACTTCCATCAAAGGGTACGTAGAAGCCATGCTGGACGGCACGATCCCACCGGAAATGCAGGAGCGATACCTCAATGTCGTTCTCTCAGAAACAAACCGTCTGACCAAGCTCACAAAAGGACTGCTGACTCTCAACAACTTCGATGATAAGGGAACGTACCTGGAACTTGCAGATTTCGACATCAATGCGATCATCCGCCAGACTGTGGAAACCTTCCGCAGCCTTTGCTGGGACAAACACATTTCTTTCCAGCTTACGTTCGAAGAAGAGTCACTGTACGTCAATGCCGATGTCGGAAAGATCCAGCAGGTTCTCTATAATCTGATCGACAACGCCGTAAAATTCAGTCATCCAGATTCTCTGATCTACATCTCTTCTCTGGAAAAACACGGAAAAGTCTTTGTATCCGTAAAAGACACCGGCGAAGGCATCGCAAAGGACAGCTTAAATAAAATATGGGAGCGTTTTTATAAGAGCGATCCATCCAGAGGAAAAGATAAAAAAGGCACCGGACTTGGTCTTTCGATCGTCAAAGAGATCATCCAGGCCCACGGTGAAAATATCAACGTTGTCAGCACGCAGGGCGTAGGAACCGAGTTTACATTTACACTGCCATGCAGCAAGAACAAAAAATGACGGAGATTTTGTAAATGTGCAAATGAACGTTGCAAAAATAGTTTTGTAAAAAATAGTACGCCATGATGATTCGAAAACAATCTCACGACGGAAGCCTCGCTACCGTCAGAGCGATTTGTTTTCGAATTTATCATGGCTGTCTTATTTTACGCACTATGTTTTTCAATGCATTTCGTTTGCACATTAAGAAAACCTCCGCAGCTATCCCTTCCAGTGCAGCCGGTGCAGGTCGCCTTCCAGCTGCATATGATCGAAGTGATTCTGGCGAAGTGCCTCATAAAGCACGATTGCCACAGAATTGCCAAGATTCAGGGAGCGGATATCATTGATCATCGGGATACGGATCGCCGTCTCCTGATTCTCTACCAGAATTTCTTCCGGGATCCCGGCACTTTCTTTTCCGAACATAATGTAACAATCCGGCTCATAGGCCACTTCCGTGTAGGTTTTCTTTGCCTTGGTCGTCGCCATATAGATCTTGGCTCCCGGATTCTTCTCCAGAAAGTCCGCATAATCAATGTAAGTAGTCACATCGAGATCTTTCCAGTAATCCATCCCGGCTCTCTTTAATGCCTTTTCGTTTAAGCGGAAGCCAAGCGGCTCGATCAGATGCAGTCTTGTCCCGGTTGCCACACAGGTTCTGCCTATATTTCCGGTGTTTGCCGGAATCTCCGGCTCAAAGAGCACGATATTCAGCTTTGCCATTATCTGCTGCCCTCTTCTTTCAGTCTCTTCACGAAATCTGCCATACGGTCCAGTGCTTTCTTAAGATCTTCCAGTGAATAAGCATAGGAAATTCGCAGGTACCCTTCGCCACACTCACCAAATGCACTTCCCGGAACGACAGCGACCTTCTCCTCTTTCAGCAGTCTGGATGCAAACTCATCGGAAGTCATGCCAAACTCTTTGATGCATGGGAATGCATAGAAAGCTCCAAGCGGCTCAAAGCACGGCAGTCCCATCTCTGCAAATGCATGCAGCAGATAACGTCTTCTGCCATTGTAGGATTCACGCATTTTGATCACATCATCATCACCGTTTCTCAGTGCTTCTACAGCTGCATACTGGCTGTTGGTCGGAGCACACATGATCGCAAACTGATGTACCTTTGTCATCTGCTTGATGATCTCCCTTGGTCCGCACGCATAGCCAAGTCTCCATCCTGTCATTGCGTAAGCCTTAGAAAATCCGTTCATGGTGATCGTGCGTTCTTTCATACCCGGCAGACTTGCGATCGATACATGATCTCCTGCGTAGGTCAACTCAGAATAAATCTCATCAGAAAGCACGTAAATATCGTGGCGGATGATCACTTCTGCGATCGCTTCGAGATCTTCTCTTGTCATAACCGCACCGGTCGGATTGTTCGGGAACGGCAGTACCAGAAGTTTTGTCTTATCGGTGATCGCATCCTCCAGCTCCTGTGCCGTTAAACGGAACTCATTCTCTGCTTTCAGGTTGATGACAACCGGAACACCGTCCGCTAAAACAGCACACGGCAGATAAGATACAAAACTTGGCTGTGGGATCAGCACTTCATCGCCCGGATTTAACAGTACACGCATCGCAAGGTCGATCGCCTCACTTCCACCTACGGTGATCAGCGTCTCGTCGATCGTATAGTCAACTTTGCATCTGCGACTTAAATATCTGCAGATCTCCTCACGCAGCTCTTTTAAACCTGCATTGGATGTGTAGAAAGTCCTTCCTCTCTCCAGACTGTAGATACCCTCATCACGGATATGCCACGGCGTATCAAAATCCGGTTCTCCCACACCAAGCGAAATGACATCGTCCATCTCACTTACAATATCAAAAAATTTTCTGATTCCGGAAGGCTGAAGCCCCAGAACTTTATCGGAAATTACATTTTTCATGGTGTCACCAGCATCCTTTCATCTTTGCTTTTCTTTGTAAAAATCGTTCCGTGATCTTTATATTTTTTCAGGATGAAATGAGTGGCTGTACTTAAAACAGAATCCAGTGTGGAAAGCTTATCAGAAACAAAACCTGATACCTGTTTCAGAGTCTTTCCTTCCAGAATGACCATCAGATCATAGGCACCGGAGATCAGATATACGCTTCTTACCTCTGGATAATTATAAATACGCTCTGCGATGGAATCAAATCCCTGTCCACGCATCGGAGTGACACGCACTTCGATCAGAGCGGTTACTTTCTCATCGGAAACCTTTTCCCAGTCGATCAGTGTGTGATAACCGCAGATGACCTTTTCCTCTTCCATCTTTGCGATCTCATTCATGATCGTTACTTCATCGCTGCCAAGTAAAACAGCCAGTTCTTTCGGATCAATACGGCTGTTTTTTTCTAAAAATGTCAATATCTGTTCTCTCATTTTTAAGCCTCCTTCTAATCGAACACCTTTTCCAGTTCCTCTTTCTGAGGACGGTCCAGGTATCTCTTTTTTCCCTGATTATAAATGATACGGTCATTGCCATCGTTCGTTCTTCCGATCACGGCTGCGTGAATCCCTTCACGTTCCAGCACGGAAACCAGCCCAAATCCGTCTTCCACTGCCACAAGAAGTGCCCCGGTGGAATCGGTATAGTAGGGATTCAGGTCGAAAAACTCGCAAATCTCCACAGTCTCCTGGCGGATCGGTATTTTCCGAAGATCAATTTCCATACCTGCATTTATCTGCTCCAGCATATTCCAGAGCCCGCCTAATACCCCGCCTTTTCCAAGCGGGTAAATGGCGGCAGCACCATACCCTCCTGAGATCTGGTACTCTCGCTCTGTGGACAGATAGCAGGTAAAACCTGCCACATCACGTATCATCACGGACGGAAAACGGCTGGACAGCTCTTCTGCCCTGCACGAAGCAAGGACGGAAGTGCCTTTTAATGCTATCCATTTTGTCAAAACAAGATCCATAGTTTATATCCTTCTATCAATTTTTTACTCAATAACAGCTCCGTTTGTCGGGTCATCCGGCAGTGCCACATCCGGTGTGGAACTTCCATCTCCACCCTGCGTATTGTCTGCTGCGGAATCGCTCTGTGCCTGTGATTCGCTCTGCTGCTGATCCTGTGCCTGTGATTCACTCTGTGTCTGATCCTGTGCCTGTGACTCACTCTGTGCCTGATTCGCTGTCGCTGTACTTGTCTGTCCGTAATTTCCGCTTATGATCGCCTGAACCTGATCCAGGTCATTGTTTGCGATCGCAGACTGTATCGCCGCTGCCACAGTCGGGTTATCCGTATTTACTCCGACATCATAGCAGACCGGCGTTGCCTGATACGTACTGGAGTTCACCTGTTCTTTTGTCGTCTCACCATTTTCGGTAACATATTTCCACAGAACCGCGGTAAGCCCCTGCAGTGCTCCCTGTGTCTGGCTTAAGTAGCCGACCGGCTGATCCGTGGCATAGAGTGCTACACCATCCGCAGTCGTTGTTCCGGTTGTCTCGCTGACGTATTCTACCGTACGATTTGGATCTCTTGTCTCATGGCCATAAATCGTGAACGTCAGCTCACCGCCGTAAGCATAGCCGGAAATATAAATCGGATAGTCCGTATTATTCGCAAAACGAAGATCCATCAGCCCCTCTGCGATCGCCGCATCTTTGGAAGGATCCACATAAGTAACGATCATGGTATGATTGTGGCGTTCCAGCACTTCCAGTTCTGCATTTAAAACTGCATTGTAAAGTGTTGTGGAAACCTGGCAGATACCGCCGCCGTAACTGTCTACGACTTTTCCGCTCTCATAGGAAGGTGCCAGCTCGTAGCCGTTCTCTTCAGTAAACGGAACGACTGAATCCGTTACGGAGAACTCTTCTCCCGGCATCAGGATATGTCCGTTTAACTTCTCTGCACCTGTCTCTACATTTTTGTTTCTGCCTGTGGTCGATCCGTAGTATGTAGTGGCTGTTCCGAGTACATCAGTGATGCTCGCCAGATCCTCCGTTGTACACTCCGGCTCTTTGATATCGGCCGCCAGCTCGATCGTAGTATTTTTGCCGTCCCAGTCAGTTTTGAGAGATTTCAAAATCTTTTTGACCGATTTCTCCACATTCAGCTCAATTCCATTTTCGCCCTGAACGACTTCAAAAGCACCATTTTCCGTAGAAAGCTGTGCATCGGTCGGTTCCCGGTTGAAGACATCTTCTTTTTCCTCCAGAACTTTCTGGATGCTGCTTCTGTCTACAGAATAATCTATGTCATATTTTCTGGATTCATTCTCCAGATCCTTTTTGTCTTTGTAACGTTTGATGATGTTGCCGGATTTGCCAAGCTCCGCCGCCTCCTGCACAACCTCTTCATTTGCCCAGGAAAGTCCGAGATCTCCCGCACTTACCACGGTCTCCTGATCATCTACTTTTAAGGTAATGTTCGCCGCTTTTGCTTCGCTCATACCATCTTCCACTGCTTTTTTCGCTTCTTCCTGCGTCATCCCGGAGACATCCACGTCTCCGATATATACGCCCTGGCTGATCGTCTGATCAGAATCTTCGGCAGCCATAACCCCTTTCGGCAAAAAAGCAACTGCACCTGTAACAGCCAGTGCTGCCATCAGTCCTAAAACTCCGATTTTTTTCATAATAATCATTTACCTCCATATCACCTGTGTGATACTTTAAAACATTCCAATAACAGCTGCCAGCGTAGGAAGTACCATCGCGATCACGATCAGTACCACGAGAATACCTGAAAGAATCCGTTTTGTTTTTTTGTCACGAAAATGCATCATATCAATCACCCCTTATCATTTTCCCATACTGTAATATGATTCTGTCTGTAAGCCTGGAAGCCTGACTTCTCGTCAGCAGATCCAGGGCAACATTCGTTTCTATTTTATGATATTTCATCAAATCATTCAAGTAGACTTTTTGTATTTTCGTCGCCGGTACATCTTTTCTTACCTTATAAGTAAGTTTTTTCGGCTCAAAGTAAGTTTCGTTTTCCTCAGAAAATGCTTCTGCCAGTTTCTGATACAGCCGGCTCGCCGCATCCGCATCGTCGCACGCACGGTGCCATCTCTCCTCCCGGATCTGATAATGATCACACAGATCACCTAACTTCCGGCTCGGCAGTTCCGGCAGAAATTTGCGTGCGATCGCAAGGGTATCGATCGCCATATCCGGGAAGGTTTTCCCCATGTTTGCCGCGTTTTGCTGAAGAAATCCAAAATCAAAGCCTATGTTATGCCCAAGGATCACGGATTGTCCACAGAATTTCAGAAATTCCGGCAATACCGTGTGGATTTCCCTGCCCTGCTGTGCCATTTCGGTCGTGATCCCGGTCAGCTCTGTGACATGCTCCGGAACCGGAAACCCTGGATTTACCATGGCAGTGTAGGTCTCCGTCACTTCCATATCCCGGACTTTCACCGCACCGATCTCCAGGATCGCATCTTTTCTCGGGCTCAGTCCCGTCATTTCCAGGTCAAGTGCCACATAATCTCTTATCATGCCCTTTCCTCTTCCTTCCGTTCCAGAATCCGATACGTTTTTGCATCTTTTGTGAGCGGATCTCGCCTTTTATAATCAAACAGCGTCCATTTTCCCTTCGAATCGACCTCAACGTGCGTCATATTCAGGATCTGTTTCCAGCTGTAGCCTTCGTAGTCTTTCAGATAACGTTTTTCCTCCGCTTCTTTTCTGAAAAATTCCTGGATCTCGCTCTTATATCCTGAAAGATCCGCAGCCCAGGACGGACGGCTCTTGCTCTTTTCCCTCAAGTAAAGATCCATCAGAAGATCATCCTCATATTTCGGTGCATGTTCTTTCTTCACATAGGAAAGAATAAAATCGTGCAGAATATCAAAGCGTCCCATGCGTGAATGTTTCAGGCCGTTCAGCCCGTTTTCTTCATAATATTCTGCCAGTGCCTCGTACATGGCAAACGGTGTGTCAAACTCCGCCTCCAGTGCCAGCATTGTACAGCGGAACTGACAGCTGTTATAGTAAACCTCAACCATCTCTTCTATGCCTTTTAAATAGATGACTTCATCGTAAGTCAGCCAGTTTGTCGATAAAACCTCGTACATAGGGCGTGTATGGTAAACGATCCCATATTCTCCTGCTTTCTCATGCATTTTTGAGCCTTTTAAGACTTTCAGAAAACCAAGCTGGAACTGCTGCGGCCGCAGGCGGTAGACATCGTTGAAGGATTTTTTGAAGCTCTCCAGATTCTCATACGGCAGCCCGGCGATCAGATCCAGATGCTGATGGATATTTTCGGCACTTGCCACCCGCTGCACTTTCTGTGTAACCATATCAAAATCCATTACACGGTCGATCTCATGGATGGTCTGCATGTTTGTGGACTGCACACCAATCTCGAGCTGGGCAAGTCCCGGCCGGAATGTGGCAAGCAGACCCATTTCTTCTTCATTTAAAATATCTGCCGCAATCTCAAAATGGAAGTTTGTGATGCCATTGTCATGCTCTTTGATGTAACGCCAGATTGCCATGCTGTGTCTGTGATTGCAGTTAAACGTCCGGTCCACAAACTTGACCTGCGGCACTTTATGATCCAGGAAAAACTGCAATTCCTTCTCTACCAGCTCCATGCTTCGAAGCCGCACCCGCTTATCGATCGAAGAAAGGCAATAACTGCACGAAAACGGGCAGCCTCTGCTCGTCTCATAATAGAGAATACGATTCTCAAACGGCATCATATTTTCATATTCTTCATATATAAAAGGAACTTCATCCAGACTGATCGGTGCCTGCGGCAGTCCCTGACTGATCTCCCCTTTCGGGTCTCGCCATACAATACCATGGCACTCGTCCAGTTTGTTCACCGCCTCTTTGCCATATATCTGGTAAAGTCCGGCAAGTTCACAAAAAGTTCGCTCACCCTCGCCTTTCATAATGCCGCGAAATTCCGGATGCTTCGCCAGAAATTTCTCTGCATCATAGGAAACCTCCGGTCCGCCTCCCCAGATTTCCAGATCCGGCAGAACCTTATACAGATCTGCTGCAATATCCTGAACAAATTCCAAATTCCAGATATAGCAGGAAAATGCCACCACATCCGGCTTTCTCTGATAAATATCCATCAGAATATCGTCTCGTCGGTGATTGATCGTATATTCCGTAAGTTCCACCTCAATTCCTCTCTTTGCCGCATAACTTTTCAGGCAGTACACCGCAAGATTGGAATGTATATATTTCGCATTGATTGCGACCAGCAATATTTTCATGCCATCCTCCTGATACAGGCAACTCCCTGCACTTCAAGCCGAACGCCGGACATTACCTGATTTGATTAAACTTCCTGTTCATCCGCTCTCTTCCCCCGGATGTTTTTCAACTAAGTATCACGCAAAGAAATACATCTGTCAAGCGGATTCCGTTTTGCCGTGTCTTCCGGCATCCATGTACCCGGATGCTCATCCTCAAAATCCCCCTTTTGCATTGAATCGTTGCAAAAATTTAAACTTTTTATTTTTTTTGAATTTTTTTAAAATTTCCTGTTGACAAATGCATATTTCTATTGTATTATATGACCTGTGAGTTGCGGAACACAACTTACAAACACAAAGAAATGCGCGAGTGGCTCAGTTGGTGGAGCGCGACCTTGCCAAGGTCGAGGCCGCGGGTTCGAGTCCCGTCTCGCGCTTTTATTTTTTATTCTTTTGCTTTATCGCTTTAATTCATTAAATCACTCATAATACCTGTCATACCTAATCTGAAATCCGCCAGCTTTCCCAAAACCGTATTTTCCGTCTTATCCCGCATTCTTTCCTGACAGCAGAAAAACCCGGGAACCTTTTATCTTAATCAAAAGAAAGGCTTCCGGGTTTTTTATCTTATCAACTGTTTTTATTTTCTTATTCCCCGTGTCGGAGCACAATCCCGGACAGCGGCGGCAATGTCAGCTCAATTTTTCCGCCATGCACTTCTGTAAAGTACTGCTCGGTCGTATAGCCCTGTGCATGCGTCAGCATCAGGCGTTCCATTTTACAGTTATGCTGCGGCACATTTACCTGCCATACAGACAGGGTGATCGTCTGCTCATTCAGATCGTTGTTAAATGCCACAACCATCTGCTCGTCCTGCGAGAATCTTCCATAAGAAAGTACGTTATGTCTCTGCTCCAGGAATTTCAGGGAGCCATGTGTCAGCACAGGACATGCTTTGTGGATACGGATCATTTCTTTGTGGAATGTGATCAGGTCGTGATTTTCCTCGCCCCACGGATAGGTCCTGCGGTTGTCCGGATCGGTAAATCCACAGACTCCGGCCTCATCGCCGTAATAGATCGTCGGTACTCCCGGCCAGGTCATCTGCATCACAACGGCCTCACGCATGACCGCCACGTTGATATCCTGGGAGGCTGCCTCATATCCCAAGTTCGCCACACGCCCTACTTTGTGGTTCGTTCTGGTCAGGAAACGAGAATGGTCATGGTTGGAAAGCTCGTTCATCGCCACCTGAAGCGATGGTGCCAGAAAGCTTGCCATATGATGACGCATTGCTCCGGTAAATGCTGCTTCATTGCCGAGCAGGTCGCCGCGGAACTCATCGCTGTGCTTTTCCATTCCGGTAAAGAACCAGGTCAGTGGCTCCATAAAGGCATCATAATTCATAACGGTATCCCATTCATCACCGCGAAGCCAGGACTTGGCATCGCCGTAATGTTCTGCCAGAATGATCGCATTCGGATTGGCCTCTTTTACGACTTTGCGGAATTCTTTCCAGAACTGATGGTTATATTCATTGGAAAATCCAAGGTCAGCAGCCACATCCAGTCTCCAGCCATCGACATTGAACGGCGGGGAAACCCATTTCTTTCCGATCTCCAGAATATAATCGTGCAGCTTCGGTGACTGCTCATAGCAAAGCTTCGGCAAGGTATCATGTCCCCACCAGCCATCGTAATTCGGGTTGTACGGCCATGCCTGGTCGTTATTGAATTTAAAAGCTGCGATAAGGACTGTCTGCGGAAACATAAGCTCCCGGTTCATACCTTCCTGATTCTCATAAATCTGCTCACGGTCCATCCATTTATTAAAGGAACCGCAGTGATTGAACACACCGTCCAGGATCACTTTCATGCCCCTGCGGTGAATTTCTTCGACCAGCTGAACAAAAAAGTGTTGCTGGACTCCAGGTTTGCTTTGTCGGTTACTCGTTTGATGTATTTAGAAGCATGGGCATTGATCGTATCCCGTCCTTCAGAGTCTCGCCACCGTCGCTTACGATCTTTCCATAGTGCGGATCAATGTAATCATAATCCTGGATATCGTATTTATGGTTGGACGGTGAGACAAAGATCGGGTTGAAATAAATAACATCCACGCCCAGATCCTGCAGATAATCCAGCTTTTCATCACGCCTTGAAGGTCACCGCCAAATTCACGCACGCCCATAAAGGATGGGTTCTTCCGCCAGTCAGTCACCTTCCGGGAGTAGTCGCCGATGTAATAGTACTCGCAGTCTTCGACGGTATTGTTCGTGTCCCCGCTTGAAAAACGATCCACAAAGATCTGGTACATAACAGCACCTTTTGCCCATTCCGGCGTGTGGAAACCCGGTGCGATTGTAAAATCATAGACATCGAGGCGATCCCTGGATACACCGATCTTGTTGTAGAAACATCGGATCTTGCCAGCATGTATCTCAAAAAAATAGCGGATGGATTCCTCCGGCATGACCAGACGGATTTTGAAATAATCAAAATCTCCTTCTGATTTTTCGTATTCCATAGCAAGATGCCTGTCATTGCTTACCAGATATACTTTATCAACATTATCTTTCCAGGTTCGAAAACGTATCGTAACAATGTCGCCCGGATCAGGTTCCATCGGTGTTACATAATTTGCCGTCTCATCGCTGAAAAGTGCATTCGGTTTAAACACAGGACGCATCTGCAGCACATACTGACGAAGCTTATCCTGATATTCTATATTTGCTAAGTTCATATTTTCCTCCTAAGAAGACCAGGAGCGTCTTCACACACCCGGATCACGTTCTTACGGCTCTTTTGCGGTCATTTTAAAGGAAACGCCTGCAAGACGTTCATAACCTGCATTCAAACTGTAGAATTATTACTATCTTACACCATATTTTTCAAATTCACAACGAAATAATCCAGAAAAGGGAAAAAGACAGTTCATATGAACTGTCTTTCTTTGGAGAAGGTATTTCTTCTTATGGGGTGTAGCAAAAACTATATAATGTATTGGGGGTTTTACAAGTAATAATATACCACAGGTACAAATTTAAGTGTGCATAATCTTCACAAAATCTAAAATTATTTTTTATGCATTTTCACCAAAAAGGCTTTCAAACTCTTCCCTGACCAATTTTTTCTTTCTCGATCAGAAGCTGTGCACAGCGATTGAAACAATCCTTATGCTCGTGATGTCGTCGCGTCCGATAAAGACTTCATCGTCATCGCTTCCATAATGGATCAGACCGACTTTGTCCGACATACCGTACTGTGTGACCATTGCTCTTGCCATCTGCGTTGCCTGTTTGATATCCTGGGATGCTCCGGTCGTCACATCGCCAAAGATCAGCTCTTCTGCAACGCGTCCCCCAAAGTCCACGATGATATTCTGCAGCATTTTCTTTTTGCTGTTGAACATCTCATCTTCACCCGGAAGCGGCATCGTATAACCGGCTGCCCCCATTCCGGTCGGGATCACGGAGATCGTATGGACCGGTCCCATATCCGGCAGCACATGGAACAGGATCGCATGACCTGCCTCGTGGTAAGCGGTGATCTTCTTTTCTTTCTCGCTGATGATCCGACTCTTTTTCTCCTCGCCGATGCCGACTTTGATGAAGGCACGGCGGATATCTTCCTGCATGATATAGGCACGTTTTGCCTTTGCCGCATAAATTGCCGCCTCATTCATCAGGTTTTCCAGATCTGCCCCGGTAAATCCTGCGGATGTTCTGGCAATCTCTTTGAGATCTACGTCCTCTCCAAGCGGCTTGTTTTTGATATGGACTGCCAGGATCTCTTCTCTTCCGCGTACATCCGGTCGTCCGACGCCGATCTTGCGGTCGAAACGTCCCGGTCTTAAGATCGCCGGATCGAGGATGTCCACACGGTTTGTCGCCGCCATCACGATGATGCCTTCGTTGTATCCGAAACCATCCATCTCAACGAGCATCTGGTTCAGCGTCTGCTCACGTTCATCGTGACCGCCGCCTACGCCGGCTCCTCGTCTTCTGGCAACTGCATCGATCTCATCGATAAAGATGATACACGGTGCATGAAGTTTCGCCTCGGTAAACATATCACGCACACGGGATGCACCGACACCGACAAACATTTCCACGAAATCGGAACCGGAAATGCTGAAGAACGGAACACCCGCTTCTCCTGCCACGGCTTTCGCCAGCAGGGTCTTACCGGTTCCCGGAGGGCCGACAAGCAGCACACCTTTCGGGATACGTGCTCCGACCTGGAGATATTTTTTCGGTTCTTTCAGGAAATCGACAATCTCCTGCAGATCTTCTTTTTCTTCCTGAAGACCGGCAACATCTTTAAACGTAACTTTGCTGTTGTCCGGCATGGTCAGGGTTGCACGGCTTTTGCCAAAATTCATCATCCGGGCATTGCCTCCCGTCGCCTGACGGCTGCCCATCGTAAAAAATACCATAAAGATCACGCAGATCAGAAGCATCGGCAGTACCGTTGTCATAAAAACGCTCTCTTTTTCAACTGTAACCTTATAGGAAATATTTTTCTGATCAAGAAGATCTTCTGCTTTTGTCACATCCGAAACATCGAGCGTTCTGTACTCCCCATCTTTCAGATGAACCGTAAGCTCTCCTGTCACTCCCTGAGAATTCTGTCTGATCTCTACGCCGCTTACCTTATTCTGTGCGACATATTTCTGGAACTGTGAATAGGTGACTCCTGTATTCTCTACGAGGTTGCCCCGGATATAATTGATCCCCAGAACCACAATGATCGCAATAATAACATAGAAGATACTCCCTTTTAGAACATTCTTCAATTCGGGTTCCCCTTTCTACTGCTCTACCACTCCGATGAACGGAAGGTTGCGGTATTTCTGGGCATAATCCAGACCATATCCTACAACAAATTCATCCGGAATGTTGAAAGCAACATAATCTACCTTTACATCTGTCACTCTGCGTTCCGGTTTGTCCAGAAGCGTGCACAGACGGATGCTTGCCGGGTTTCTTTCTTCAGGATCTCGATCAGATAACTTAAGGTACGTCCGGAATCAATGATATCTTCTACGATCAGGACATCTTTTCCTTCCAGCGGCTCATCCAGGTCTTTGATGATCTTTACGATACCACTTGATTTTGTCTCCGAACCGTAGCTGCTCACGGACATAAAATCGAGAGATACCGGAACGGTGATTCTCTTTGCCAGTTCACAGGTGAAAATACGCCGCCTTTGAGCACGCAGATCATATGAACGGACTTGCCGGCATAATCTTTGCTGACCTGCTCACCGATTTTTTGATTTTTCATTTACTTCTTCTTCTGTCAACAGTACACGAATCTTATCTTCCATTTTAGTTCTCCTTATCTATTTGTATTTGCAGAATCCTTTTTGTACGTTCTGTTACCTTGTATGCCTCACTGATCCGGTATCCGACCACCCAAAGAATATGGGAGCCGTCCGCAATGAGCGGTATCTCATCCCGTCTCTCTCGCAGGATCTTCTCATCGATCATATACCTTTTCAGAGGCTTTGTCCCGCCTTCTGCATGCACACTGAGAGTATCGCCCGCCTGACGCGTACGAATCTCCAGTCTATGGTTTATGGTATCATAATCAAACCATTTTGTACACTTCTTTTGCGGAATTATTTGCTTTTCATAAGAAAAAACATCGGCTGTAATACGAAGATCTCTCCACCCCGTCACACCCGGGATCTGCAAATTTTCTCCCCTGCACTTTGCAGCTTCATTTCCCTTTTTTCTTATTGATCTGTTTTTCTCAAAAACAAGAAATTCATTTTTATTTACGGCACGTATGCCGCCCGGAAGATTTAATGATTTTCCATTCTGACCGGCGGCAAGCTCCAGAAGTGCCCCGATATGCCGGCGGCTGACATCTTTCTGACCGGCGATCATTTTTTCCAGGCAAAATCTTATCAGATATTCCTGCATCAGATGTTCCTGACGGCAGAATCCTTCCCGCTCAAGAAATACTTCCGGCCCCGCTTTTTCCTCATAATGTACGTAACGCTCTGCAAGTTTCTGCACCTGACTCTGGATATAATCCTCTGCCTCCTGAAGCCGCAGCCCTGCCTGTGCGATATGGCTCGCTGCCTGTCCGTTCACGCCCTGTGCAAGCAGCGGCAGGATCTCCAGGCGGATCCTGTTTCTCGTGTACTCAGTCTGATGGTTCGTCTCATCCGTCCGCCATGTGATCTGACGCCCCCGAAGTGCCGCCTCGATCTCGCTTCTTCTGGTATTTAAAAGCGGGCGGATGATGTTTTCACGCACCGGACGGATCCCGCCAAGTCCTCGAAGACCGCTTCCCCTTGCGAGATTCATCAGGATCGTCTCTGCCTGGTCATCCAGATTATGGGCAACGGCAATCTTGCAGTTTGACCTGCCGCTCTTTTTTGCCGCCTGCTCAAAGGCCTGATAGCGGGCTTTCCGCCCTGCCTCCTCGACCGTCAGGCTGCTTTCCTGTGCCATCTTTTTAATATCACAGGAAACCAGGTGAAACGGTACACCATATTCTTTGCAGAGGTTTTCCACATAGTTCGCATCTGCAAGGCTGTCCTGTCCACGGATCCCATGTTCGATGTGCACAACTTCCATGGAAAACGGGATCTCTTTCTGATATGCAAGCAGTTCAAAGAAAAGGCAGACAGAATCTGCTCCCCCCGAAACTCCGGCAATGACAAAATCTCCCGGCATGATCATCTTCTGTTCTCTGATAAAATTCTGTACCTGTCTCATATGTTCTCTCTATCTTCTTCTCATACCGCCCACCAGAACGGTCATATCATCTCTTGCCTGCTGCCTGTCCGACTGCAATACATAGTTCAGCAGGGATCTGGCAAGTTCTTTTGCATTTTCCGTTTCACTTTGCAGAAGATAATCTTTGATCATCTCCTCCGCATCCATCTGCGGCAGGGCATCCATCACGCCATCGGACACCATGACGATATAATCGCCCTCTTCGAGCCGCTTTCTGGTGCACTCATAATCCACATCCTGAAGGATCCCCATCGGCATGCTGGTCGACGTGATCGTCTCAACCCAGTGTTTTCGCTTCAGAAAGGTCGTTGAAGCACCGATTTTTAAGAATTCACAGTCTCCGGTGTAAAGATCTGCCATGCACAGATCCACCGTCGCCGAACTCTGCCCTTCTGTCTGCAAAAGCATCGAACTGTGGATCAGGCGAATCGCCGTCTCTTTGTCAAAACCGCTGCCAAGAAACTGCTCCAGCAGATCGATCACTGCCTCGCTTTCTTTGTATGCCGCAAGACCGGAACCCATCCCGTCTGAAATGCTGAGGATCATCTGACCGTCCGCCGCTGGAAACAGGGAAAAATTGTCACCGGAGATCACTTCTCCGTCCCTGGCGATCCTCGCCACACCGCCGGTCATGTAATACTGTGGTTCCGTATAAAATAAAATGGTACTGTACTCATAATTTACTACGGTTTTCCCCTGTTCATCCGGCATCAGCCTCGTCCCGAACGCTGCAGACAGAAGTCCTGCCACTTCTTTTGTGCGGATGCATCTGCCCTTCTTTGCCGTGCGGAGTGTCACATAGAGCTGTATATTTCTTGGCTGTCGGATACACCAGATATCCTTGAGGATCATCCCGTGCATCCGCAGGCGGATGTCTGCCTGCTGGCGGATACTCCCGTCTACGCGTCTGACATCGCAGATATGCCCCGCCGCCTTCCGTATGATGCACGCCGTCTCATGGAGCTGGTCCGCCGCCGCACTTCTGCTCTCCATCAGGCGATTGTGCCACAGCATATCCATTCTCGCTTTTTCAATCTGATCTGCCACCGCTTCGAAAAAGAAGTCTCCGTGCAGACATTGTTTCTGAAGTGCCTCTTTTCTGCCATTGTTCAGCTCTTTCCCCTGGATAATGCTCTCTGCGATCCGGTTGAATCTGCAGATCCCCGTTTCACTTCCATAGTCCCAGCACTGTGCTGCGGCCGAACAGCTGCGGCAGACGCTCGTCTGCACCCGAAAGAGCACCTCATCCATATCCTGCCCGGAAAGTTCCTCCTTTTTGGTAACCATGCCCTGAAACATCTCGGAAAGCTGTTCGAAAGAATCTGCACAACGCAGCAGCTCGCTTCTCCCAAGCTCGCCCGCCGGCAATGTGATCTCATCCCGGTTCAGCCACTCCATACTGACCACACGGATGATCTCCCACAAAAGCCAGAAGCTGCTGACCATCAGTGTAATAATGATAAAATCCCCCATACTGCCTCCTCACACAGCCTTTTCCACGCTGCTTTAACGGATTCAGTATAGCGAATGGCTCCGGAAAATTTTGTCAAAGGCGGTACGCCTCCAAAAAAAGTTTTCGACAAAAAAGAAAGGAAGCTTATCACGCTGCCTTTCTCCTTTTTCTTTAGTTCTCTTCTGGTTTAAAAATAATCTCATCTTCATAGACCAGACCAAGCTTGTCCTTGGCAACCTGCTCCGCATACTCATCTGTCTGCATATAAGCTTCCAGATCAGCAATGTCCTGCGTGCGGGCTTCTTCTGCATCGATCTTGTTCTGCAGCTGTGCCAGCTCTTCGACATATGCCGCATTTCTCTGATCCATTGTATGGCCTCTCAGCAAAAATACTGCAATCAGCACAACAATCACAGTAGAGATGCCAAGCTTTCCTCTTCTCTGTGCCGCATCTCTCCTTCTGCGTGTCTGTTTTCTTTTTTTCATATACCCTTCCCGACTTTCTGACTTACTTTTTGACTATGACCATTCTAACCTGTTTTATCTTCTTTTTCAATGCTTTCCTGACCATTTTTCTCAATTTTTTGACCGATTTTCCGGCAGGCATCAAAATCAGCCGGAAAAGACCGGCAATCATGCGGGAAAGAAAGCCGAAAAAAGTCGAAAATACGAGAAGGATCCTCCGACTGAGCAGCAAAATATAAAAAAGCATCCCCAGAATCAGTGCCGCCAGCACATACCCCCGGATCTGCCCATAATTCCGATCACGGAACATCAAAAACACAAAAATCCAGGCGAACACCCAGTAAAAAAAGTCTTCTGCTGCGACAAGCCGGCCCCCGTGCGGAAATCCTCTGCGAAACGCACGCAGGATATCGTAGCCCAGCATGATACCTGCTCCTTTTGCAAAGGCCAGCACAAAAAAGAGGGCCTCTGCTGCGATCACCGTGTGCATTACCGGAACAGCCGTCCAAGAAAGGAGGTATCTTTTCCGTTCTCGCCTTTCTGTTCAGAATAAACAAAGCTGTCAATCTTTCCCTCGATATCCACTTCGCCTTTTTCCAGTGTCAGCCGGTTCATATGAAGCTCCTGTCCGCGTATCATCAGCATCCCCTGTGTCGTCTGGAGTACGATCTCATTTAAATCAAAAGAAAGCACATCCGATACCCCGCTGATGGTGCCGCTGTGCCTTCCCTGGATCATTACCCTGTGTGCTGTTCCCTGAGCCTGTTTTTCGTCCATGCCATTCTCCATACACTCTTTGCAAAAGTATATGAAGCTCTGCTTTTGTTTATGCCAGCGTAAAAAAGCTCACATCCGGAAGCTACAGGTATTTATAGAGTTCTGCCGCATTGTCCTTTTTGACTGTCTCCTGCACATCCAGGACTTCTACTTTTACGGCTTTTGTTCCAAACTGGATCTCGATCACATCGCCTGCCTTGACTGCCGCAGATGCTTTTGCCGTTCTTCCGTTGATCAGAACTCTTCCGGCATCACAGGCTTCATTCGCAACGGTACGTCTTTTGATCAGTCTGGAAACCTTTAAAAATTTATCCAGTCTCATAGTCATTTCTCCTTTTGCTGATAAGAAAAAAACTGCCGCAGAAATGTTCCGCGACAGCTGATGATTCCAAATACAGGAATTAGTTGTTGATCATATCTTTCAGTGCTTTGCCTGCTTTGAATTTCGAGCTTTGGAAGCTGCGATCGTCATCGGTTCACCGCTCTGAGGATTTCTTCCTTCTCTTGCTGCTCTTTCGGATACTTCAAAAAGTACCAAAGCCTACCAGCTGTACTTTTTTCACCTTTTCAGTTCATCTGCAACGATATCTGTGAAGCTTTCAGTGCCTTTTCTGCATCTTTTGATAATTCTGTCTGTTCAGCGATAGCTGCTACTAATTCTGTCTTATTCATGGACCTTTCCTCCTGTAATTGCTGTTTTGATTCACCTGGAACAAGGCTGCGGCATCCCGTCCGCCCATCGCTTCCGGAACACAAACAGCCTTGTTGGTATGTTTATTTATAATCGTTATCCCCATATTTGTCAAGGGATTTCTGTAAATGTTCTATGATCTGCTGTGTTGCCAGATAAACTGCTCTTTCCTGAGCTTTTTTCTGATCTTCTGCCATACCTGCCTTCTCAATCTGCTTGATCTCCTTCCAGCTGTCAGCATGTCCGCCTAAAAGCTCATAGCTCTCCTCTCCGAAAACATGCGGATGACGGCGGATCATTTTTTCGCTGATGCTCTGCACGACATCATTGATCGTAAAAAGACCTTCTTCTGCTGCGATCTGGCTCTGTATCACAACCTGAAAGAGCATATCTCCAAGCTCTTCGCAGAGATTGGACGCATCTTTTGTCTGCTCATAAAGATCGATCGCCGCCACTGCCTCAGCTGTCTCTGATAGCATATAGGGCTTCAGGCTTTGATGCGTCTGGGAAAGATCCCACGGGCAGCCGCCCTCTTTCTTTCGCAGCATTTCCGTGATCTGACAGAAATCATCAAAATCATATGTTTTTGCCATTTTACAGCATTTCCTGGATCATAGCTACAACCTGTTTACCAAGAGCTGCGGATTTTGCATCTGCATCTTCCAGGGATGTGCCCTTTACGCCATAGTAGAATTTTACTTTCGGCTCAGTTCCGGACGGTCTCACGCACAACCATGCTTCATCACTCAGATCATAATACAGAACATTTGAGGACGGAAGACCGGTCTTTGTCATTTCGCCGCTTTCCATGTTTTTGATGGTATCTTTCTTGTAATCCCTTGCAGAAAGCACTTTGTAGCCTGCGATCTCGGACGGTGTCTCATTTCTGAGGGTCTCCATGATCTCCTGGATCTTCTGAAGTCCTTCGATACCTTTCAGTGTGATCGCCTGGATGTCATCTTTGTAGTAGCCGTATTTCTCGTACATATCGATCATGGCATCCCACAGTGTCTTACCCTGTGTCTTATAGTAAGCTGCTGCTTCACACAGAGCCATCGTTGCAACGATCGCATCTTTGTCTCTTGCATGTGTTCCGATCAGGCAGCCATAGCTCTCCTCGAATCCGAAGAGGTAGGTTCCTTTTCCACTCTGTTCAAAACCAAGGATCTGCTGTCCGATGTATTTGAATCCGGTCAGGACTTCGATGAAACGCAGTCCGTAGGATCTGGCGATCGTTCCTGCCATGTTTGTAGTAACGATCGTGCTGACTACTGCTCCGTCTTCCGGAAGGCTGCCGTTTGCTGCCTTTCTCTGGCTCAGCTCGTATTCTTCAAGCAGGCATCCAGACATATTTCCGGTCAGAGTATGGTATACACCATCTTTGTCTTTGACATGCACACCGAGACGGTCTGCGTCCGGATCGGTTGCCAGAACCAGGTCTGCATCGACTTCTTTTGCAAGTTTCAGTCCCAGTTCGAAAGCTTCTTCTGCTTCCGGGTTCGGATAACTTACCGTCGGGAAATCGCCGTCCGGCAGTTCCTGCTCTTTTACTACATATACATGCTCAAAGCCAAGCTCTTTTAAGACGCGTCTTGCCGGGATATTGCCAGTACCGTGCAACGGTGTGTAAACGATCTTGAGATCTTTGCTGACTTCACGGATGGAATCCCAGTGGATCACCTGGCTCTTCAGTGCTTCAATATATGGATCATCGATGTTCGCACCGATCACTTCGTAAAGTCCTGCTGTGACTGCTGCATCTTTGTCCATTGTTTTTACGTTTGCATAGTCGGTAACTGCTTTTACTTCAGCCATGATACCGGTGTCGTGAGGCGGTGTGATCTGTGCTCCATCCTCCCAGTAAACTTTATAGCCATTGTATTCCGGCGGATTATGACTTGCTGTGACATTGATACCTGCCGTACATTTCAGTGTACGCACAGCAAAGGACAGCTCCGGAGTCGGTCTCAGTGACTCAAACACATAAGCCTTGATGCCGTTTGCAGCCAGGCACAGTGCTGCTTCATCTGCAAATTCCGGTGACATATGTCTGGAATCGTAAGCGATCGCTACGCCTTTTTCCTGTGCTCCTACTGACTTGATATAGTTTGCAAGTCCCTGTGTAGCTTTACGCACAGTGTAAACGTTCATACGGTTTGTACCTGCCCCGATGATACCTCTTAAACCGGCAGTACCAAACTCCAGATCCGCATAAAAGCGTTCTTTGATTTCTTTTTCGTCTCCCTCAATTGCTCGCAGTTCTTCCTTTGTAGCTTCGTCAAAGTATGGATTTGCGAGCCACTCTTCATAGACCTTTTTATAATCCATTGTGCTACCTCCATTAAAATATTCAATAGGTGGCTATATTATATAATAAAAAGGTCTAAAAAGAAACCTCTAATGCAGAAACTTTACAAATTCTCGCCGTTTTTTTTCCTGCATATCGAGAATTTCCAGCTTCTGAAGGCTTTTTTCCGGTATCCAGGTTTTGCGGCTGTTGAAATAATGGTTGGCAAGCTTCCAGAATTTTTCCGGATAGGCGAGTCTTATACAAAAATTTTCAAATTCTGCATCGCCAAGCGGACGCACTTCCTGATATGCATGGATCATCTCCATGCCAAGCTTCTGATTCCAGCCCTGCTTTTCCATGATCTTGCGGAAAAACTGATAAAAATCGGAGATCTGTACATCAAAACAGCATCTCGCAAAATTGACTGCCACCGCTCCTTCCCGGTCAAAAAACAGGTTATGCTGACTGTAATCCCCATGGCAGACCCGCCGCTCCCGTATGCACTGCCGGTGCAGAGCATGTGAACTGCTGACACATACCCGTCTGGTTACTTCTTCTGCCTGAGCCATAAATTCCGGATACAGTTCCAGGAAACGGCTCTCAAAAGCGGTCTTTTTCTTTCGTGTCCGCATGAAATTCCGCACCTTTTTCAGCTCTTTTGTGTGCCGCTCGATCTCCTCGTCAAGCGGCTCTGCTATATACTCTAAATTTTTTCTGACTTTTTTCTCTTCTGCCGGATCTGCCTCATCCGTCTGTGCCGCCGCCATCTGAAATTCCTGTATTTCCGGCAGACGCAGGACATTGTGCAGCCTTGCAAGATAATGCACCGCTCCTACAATATCTTCCCGGCTTTTCGTATCACACTCCCGCCCGGAAAACCATTTTTTGACTACGTACCCGTTGCCGTAGCGGTCAGAAGTGACCAGATTTCCTTCTGTATTTTCCAGGAGCAGATCGCAGCGTATCCCTCTTTCTGTCAGAAAAAAAAGCACTCTGTTCTGAAAAAACAGCCGCTCCTGCGAACCGGAAAATTCAGTCACCTGAACAAGCCCTCTGTCCGTATCACAAAGAAAGGAGCCACGCCCCCGCCTTGTGCTTTGCACATGCAGGTCGTACTGCTCCAAAATCACCAGATCTTTTTCATTCACTTTTGATCCCCCCACAATTCTTCTCAATAAAACCAGCTATTAAGATCAAAAATGCCACACGAATTGTTCCTTACTTCGTACTCTCACAATTCTGGCACCTAAAGCTACTCTATCTTATGAAATGCAGGGGGCAAATATACGGGAAGTTATCCTTCGGTATTTCGCAGTTCTCTGCTTTTTCCGATCAGCCATTCCCGCTCATTTCGCTGCGGCTCCTCTAATACCAGCTCCAGCAGCTTTGCAAGGATCTCGCCCATCTCTTTGCCCGGCTTCATGCCGTCTTCGATCAGATCTTTTCCGCTGATCTTCAGATCTTTGATGCAAAGGCACTGCTGTTTCTCTAAAATGGTGTGATAATAGGGCTGTAGCCTTTTTAAATGTTTCTCTCCGGCTGCCACTTCGGGGACTGAGCCAGGGTATCTGCCATTTTCAGTTTCAGAACCTCTGCAAAAGCGTCTGCCCCGACTTTGCTCACTGCTCTTCGCACCGATTTTTCGGTCAGTTCCGGTCGCAGATCGTGGTATCGCACATAAACTTTGACTTTATTTAAAGTGTCGTTGTCGAATTTAAGACGATGCATGATATTATTTGCAAGCTCGGCACTGATCTTTGCATGCCCGTGAAAATGATCGATCCCGTCTGCGTCCGTGGTATGTGTCTGCGGCTTGCCGAAATCGTGAAACAATGCCGCCAGACGCAGCGTTTTGTCTGCCTCTATGTTCCTTAAGGCTTCCAGCGTATGTTCTCCGACGTTATAGCAGTGATGCGGGTTATTCTGCGGTGTCTCCATCGTGCGGTCAAACTCCGGCAGAACAACTGCCGTGATGTTAAAATTTGTGGCATACCTCAGATAATCCGGATGCGGGGAAACCAGCAGTTTGACCAGCTCCGTCTGGATACGCTCGGCACTGATCTTTGAGAGCGTCCCCGCCAGCTTTTTCGCCGCTTCTGCCGTGTCCGGATCGACCGTAAATCCGAGCTGTGCCGAAAAACGGACAGCACGCATGATACGCAGTGCATCTTCCCCGAAACGTTCTTCGGCATTGCCGACGCAACGGATCACTTTCTGCTCGATGTCCGCTCTTCCGCCGAACACGTCCACAAGACCCTCGCTGTCATTATACGCCATGGCGTTGATCGTAAAATCCGCGGCGTTTTGGTCTTCCAGATTTGCCGTAAAAGTCCTTTGATGTTCTTGCATCCTCATATTCTCCATCCACACGATAGGTCGTCACTTCATAACCTTCTTTTCCCATCAGAACGGTTACCGTTCCGTGCTGGATCCCGGTATCGACCGTGCGTGGGAACAGTTTCTTGACCTGCTGCGGTGTCGCAGAAGTCGTGATATCCCAGTCATTTGGTATCCGTCCGAGAATCGAATCACGCACGCAGCCGCCGACCGCATAGCCTTCATATCCATGTTGTTCCAGTGTTTCGATGATCTGTTTCACATCATCCGGAAGTGTGATCTTCATTCTCTTATTTCCCCTTTCTGTTATTCTGTCTGTAATTTTTCCAGGTACTTTCACAGTCTGGACGTAAAATCCACGGAACTGTTTTCTGCAATTCCACCTGTCTCTGTCTCAGAGCAGAATTACCGGAATGTAAAAAACAAAATCACCAGGATACCAAGTACGATACGGTACCAGCCGAAAATCTTGAAATCGTGCTTTCTTATGTAATTCATCAGAAATTTGATCACCAGAACCGATACAACAAATGACACTGCCATACCGACCATCAGGATCATCATTTCTGCCCCTGAGAAAGCCAGACCAAATTTCAGGATCTTTAAAAGGCTGGCTCCTGCCATGACTGGAACGGCCAGGAAAAAGGTAAACTCTGCTGCGGTTGTTCTGGAAAGTCCGATCAGGATACCGCCAAGAATGGTCGCACCGGATCTGGAAGTTCCCGGAAAAATGGCCGCGATCAGCTGGAAAAGTCCGACCAGCATCGCATCCCGGTATGTGATCTGGGCAATACTGGTGATGCGTGCTTTTTTCGTCTGATTTTTATTTTCGATTACAATAAATAAAATACCAAACACGATCAGTGCCGTTGCTACCGTCTGGTAATTGTAAAAAAGCTCGTTGATCTGGTCGTCAAACAAAATACCGACCACCGCCGCCGGAATGCAGGCTGCGATTACTTTGAACCACATAGAAAATACGTTTTTGCGAATCGTGTCTTCGCCCTTTTTAAAGGAGAACGGAAACAGCTGATTCCAGTAGAGCATTACGACCGCAAGGATCGCTCCAAGCTGGATCACTACCAGAAATACTTCCAGAAACTCTTTTGACACGTTCAGTTTGATCAGTTCATCGAGAATGATCATATGACCGGTGCTGCTGACCGGAAGCCATTCTGTGATTCCTTCCACGATTCCGAACAGGATCGCTTTTATGATTTCTGACATCTCATCTTCCTTTCTTTTTGCTGTTTTGTGGCTTCCTGACAAAGGATTTCCTACCTTTTTTATCAGGATTCATGCCCGGAAACAGTATCAGTATAACCGATATACAGGTGCAAAACAATACACAATTCTCTTGACATTTGCGGTGGTTAAATCTATAATATCCGTTGAGGGATTTATTGGATGAAAGTAATTCACTAGTTATTAGAGATTATACTCACCCCTATATAATCTGTAATAACTGGTGGATTTTTTTAACTCAAAAGTCCACAATAAAATTTTATTATCTAATGGAGGTACCATCATGAACAAAGGTACAGTAAAATGGTTCAACGCTGAAAAAGGTTACGGATTTATCACAGGTGAAGACGGAAACGATGTATTTGTACATTTCTCCGCTATCCAGGGTGAAGGCTTCAAATCTCTTGACGAAGGTCAGGCAGTAACTTATGATTTAACAGAAGGTGCTCGCGGAATGCAGGCAGCTAACGTTGTTAAATGCTAATTGATCGGATGAACTGAAGATTCTCCAAAAAATACCGCTTCTCATTCATAAACAAATGAGGAGCGGTATTTTTCATTATGTTTTATGCCAGACATCAGGGAAGTCCTTTAAAATCTGGGCTTCCCTTTTTTTCTGATTTTCAAGAATGCCTCTGGCATTCTTGCTGCGAGTCCTGAAATTAAGAATCACTTCACAATCAGACAGTCTGTTTTACATCTGCCACATATTTCTTGATGTTTGACGCATTCACGTATTTCTTTGCTTTTGTGCCGTCTGTCACCACCAGTGTCGGTGCCTGCATGATGCCGTATTTTCTTACAAGATCCTGATTTTCCTCTGCATCGATGATCTGATAATCTTCTCCTTTGAGAATCTCTTTTGCGATCTTGCAGTTCGGACAGGTCTTTGTCGTGAACAGGTATTTCACGCTCTCCACCGGCTTGATCTCAACATCTTCTTTGCGTACAGTCACAAGGCTGGTCTTGACTTTTTTCATACAGGAATGCTCTACATCATAAAGTTTACGGTTTTTGTACTCCTGTGTCTTGCCGTCATTCCAGTTCTGAACCGGACGGTAGTAACCGGTGATCCTGCTGTAAACTTCGGATTTCTTACCGCAGATCGGGCAGGTGAAATGCTCGCCTGCAAGGTAGCCGTGTTCTTTACAGACAGAGTAGGTCGGTGATAGTGTGTAGTACGGCAGGCTGTAATTCTCTGCGATCTTGCGTACCAGTGCTGCGGCGGCTTTCCAGTTCGGCAGCTTCTCACCTAAGAATGCATGGAATACCGTTCCGGAGGTATAAAGAGTCTGAAGTCCGTCCTGAATATCCAGTGCATCGAAAATGTCCGCCGTATAGCCAACCGGAAGATGGGAGCTGTTTGTGTAGTACGGTGTATCACCCGGCTCGCCGGCTGTGATGATATCCGGATACTGCTCTTTGTCGTGTTTTGCCAGACGGTAGGTCGTAGACTCTGCCGGTGTTGCCTCCAGGTTGTAGAGATCTCCGTACTCTTCCTGGTACATCACCAGTCTGTCACGCATATGGTTCAGCACTTCTTTTGCAAAATCCTGCGTCTCCACATGAGTAAGGTCTTTGCGAAGCCATTTTGCATTGAGTCCGACTTCGTTCATACCGATCATACCGATCGTGGAAAAATGATTTGCAAAAGTTCCGAGGTAACGTTTTGTATAAGGATACAGTCCTTCGTCCAGCAGTTTGGAAATCACATCTCGTTTGATCTTCAGGGAACGGGCGGAAATATCCATCATACGATCCAGTCTCTTATAGAAATCCTCTTTTGTCTCGGACAGGTAAGCGATTCTCGGAAGGTTGATCGTCACAACGCCCACACTTCCGGTACTCTCTCCGGAACCGAAGAATCCGCCGCTCTTCTTACGCAATTCACGCAGATCCAGACGCAGACGACAGCACATACTTCGTACATCGCTCGGCTCCATATCGCTGTTGATATAGTTTGAAAAATACGGTGTACCGTATTTGGATGTCATCTCAAATAACAGGCGGTTGTTCTGTGTATCGGACCAGTCGAAATCCTTTGTGATCGAGTAAGTCGGGATCGGATACTGGAAACCGCGTCCGTTTGCATCGCCCTCGATCATCGTCTCAATAAAGGCACGGTTGATCATATCCATCTCTTTTTTGCAGTCTTTATAGCAGAAATCCTGCGGCTTGCCGCCCACGATCGCCGGAAGCTCGGCAAGATCAGCCGGAACCGTCCAGTCCAGTGTGATGTTGGAGAATGGTGCCTGCGTACCCCAGCGGCTCGGTGTATTTACGCCGTATACAAAAGATTCGATGCATTTCTTGACTTCCGGATAGTCCAGATTGTCCACTTTGACAAACGGTGCCAGATACGTGTCAAAAGAAGAAAATGCCTGTGCTCCTGCCCATTCATTCTGCATGATGCCGAGGAAATTGACCATCTGATTGCAAAGTACGGACAGATGTTTGGCCGGTGCCGATGTGATCTTGCCCTCAATGCCGCCAAGTCCCTCTGTGATCAGCTGTTTCAAAGACCAGCCTGCACAGTATCCGGTCAGCATCGACAGATCATGGATATGGATATCGGCATTCCGGTGTGCATGAGCGACCTCATCATCGTAAATCTCAGACAGCCAGTAGTTTGCCGTAACCGCTCCCGAGTTGCTCAGGATCAGACCGCCTACGGAATAAGTAACCGTAGAATTTTCTTTTACACGCCAGTCTTCTACTTTCACATAACTGTCCACGATCTCTTTGTAGTCCAGGATCGTAGATTTCATATTGCGGATTTTTTCTCTCTGCTTACGGTACAGAATGTACGCCTTTGCCACATCTGCATAGCCGGCCTGAACCAGTACATTCTCCACGCTGTCCTGAATGCTCTCCACATCGATCTTGTCGTCTTTGATCTTTTTCTGGAAATCAGCAGTCACTCGCAAATTCAGCAGATCTACCATGTCTTTGTTATACTGCATCTGTGTCGCATCAAATGCTTTCTCAATAGCGCACCCGATTTTCTGAAGGTCAAAGTCTGCGACTTCGCCGTCCCTTTTTACTACCTTAAACATATATATTATCTGCTCCTTCCGCATGATTATCGTCTTTCGCATCCGCCTCCCGGCAGATGCTGTCAGGAACTTATTCTAGCAGATTATCGTTTGCGAGTCAATGCAAAAAATACTATATCTTGGATTGTATTTTAAAAATACATACAAGATATAGTATTTTGTTTGTGTGATTTCTAACTTTTTAATATGCAACTTTGCCGTAAATCTCTGCCGGAACAAAGGCTTTTACGTAGATTCCGTCGCCCCTGTACTCCTCTTCCAGAAGCTGTCCTTTTGCCCGTACAATCTGGATCAGACCGGCCTTTTCATACGGAAAAACACGCTCTAAAAGGATGCTTCTGGCACGCAATATCTTCTCCAGCTCGTCCTTCAGATCATCAAGCCCCTGCCCTGTTTTTGCGGAAATTTTTAAAGTTTTGTCCGCTTTCATGTCTTTTAAAATTTCCGGATTTTCAATACGGTCCTGCTTGTTGAACAGCGTCAGGATCGGCTGATCCTTCACACCGAGATCTTTTAATGTCTCATAAACAACATGCATCTGTTTTTCCTTCTGCGGATTGGACGCATCCACCACATGGATGATGATGTCCGCATACTTTGCCTCTTCCAGCGTGCTCTTAAAGGCCTCGATCAGATGATGCGGCAGTTTGCGGATAAACCCGACCGTATCCGTCAGAAGAATATTCTGACCGCCCGGCAGTTCCAGAAGGCGCGTCGTCGGATCAAGGGTTGCAAAGAGCTTATCTTCCTCCAGAACACCGGCATCTGTCAGTGTGTTGAGCAACGTGGACTTGCCGGCATTGGTATAACCGACGATCGCCGCAACCACCATCTGGTCTTTTTTTCGTTTGCTCCTTATCAGCTCACGGTGCTTCTGCACCTGTGCAAGCTCTGCCTTGAGCTGTGAAATGCGGGCATGGATCAGTCGTCTGTCCATCTCCAGCTTTTTCTCACCCGGTCCTCTCGTACCGATACCGCCTCCGAGTCTGGAGAGCGAATTGCGAAGTCCGACCAGCCTTGCCGCACGGTAACGCAGCTGTGCAAGCTCAACCTGGATATTTCCCTCGCTTGTGTTGGCTCTCGCCGCAAAAATATCCAGAATGATCAGCGTACGGTCCATGACTTTGCAGTCCAGCTCTTTCTCCAGATTATTAAGCTGTGCCGGAGAAAGCTCGTCATCGCAGACAATGCCGGTCGCTCCCAGTTCCTCCATCAGAAGGGCGATCTCCTCGATCTTTCCTTTTCCGACATAGGTGCCCGGGTGGATCTTTTCACGATTCTGGATCACCCTTCCGACCACCAATGCCCCGGCTGTCTCACAAAGCTCTGCAAGTTCATCCAGAGATTCTTCCACATCTTCCGAAAAACTCTCCTGAACGCCGACCAGGATCACCCTCTCTTCCAGTTCTTTCATGTCATATGGCTGCATAAATGATCCTCCTTCTGCATAATTATCTGGTCTTCAGGAAATTATTTTCCCGGATACCCGCCTCGTCCGCAGGATAATTTTTCACATATTCTGCTGCTTTTTCTTTTGCGGTCGCAAAATCCAGCTTCTTTTCATAGACAACAATCTCGTTAAAATACAGATCCTGTTTTCCTTTGTCGTTTGAAAGTGCCAGGCCTTTTGTGATGTTTTCCAGGGCACTGTCATAATTTTCATCCGCAATATCACACAGTACCATGCCATTGTATGCCTCCGGTGTCTCACCATATTTGTCCATGTACTGCTGATAAAGCTGCCTTGCGTGTGCGGTGTCATCCTGCTTCATATAAGTTCTGCACAGAAGCATGGTCGAACGCTCATCCATGCTGTCTGCCATTTTATTCAGCTCTGTCTTTGCATCGTCATAATCGCCAAGAAAATAATAAATTCTCGCTTTCTGGTAGATATCTTCAGAATCGTCGCTGTTGATCGCCAGAGCCTGCTGAAGATAAGCATCCCCCTCTGCGGAAAGATTCTTGTCATCATAACATTCATAAATATTCAGAAGCAAATCGTAGTCCTGCGGAGATAATTTGACCGCAGTCGTAAAGTCCACACCTGCTTTATCCTTCTCATCCAGCTCCATATAGCACAGTCCCTGAAGATAATAAGCATCTGCACTGTCCCCGAAAGTCTGGATCGTATCGCAGACTTTGGCCGCCCCCTCGTAATCGCCGGACTGATACAGTGCCGTTGCCTTGTACATCAGAATATCTTTCCTCACATCTTTCTGCTTCTCTTTTGTCAGATCCACTGCACGGTCAAACGCCTCTACCGCCTTGTCGTATTCTCCAAGTGCCATATACGCCATGCCGCTGCCGCGGTAACTCTCCACGAGATGCTTCCCTTCCTGCTCTGCGGAAGAAAAGCTGGTCAGTGCCTCCTCATAATTGCCGCTGTTTATCTGTTCCATTCCCTGATCTATATAGTAAGTATCCTGCCCAAGCAGACTGCATCCGGTCATGGAAAGAGCTGCCGCTGTCAGAATGATCGCAAATCTTTTCTTCATAAGTATACTCCTCATCTATGTTTCTTTTCGTCAAAAAACCCTCTACAGTATAGCATTTGAAAAGCCGTACTGTAAAGGGTCGTTATAAAATGTCAGGGGCAAACTTTGTATCTGTAGTTTGGCTGTATGAAAATTTTTAAGATATTTTTTCTGTTCAAAAGCTTTTCTGGCTGTTTGAGAAACGGAAATAGTTTCCGGAATTGTCATCGGAACCGCCGTAATTATACGGATCCTGTCCCTGGTTCTGATCCTGACTTTCGTCACTGCCGGACTGCAGGCTGCTTCCGCTTGTGCTGCTGTCCGCCTTTCCGAGGGTGACGGTAACGTTTTTTTCCGTATAACCATTGCCATCCGGTACCTGTAAGGTTACTTCTACTTCTTCGCCTGCTTTATAGTATTCCAGACGACTTTTCAGTTCGCTGATATCGCTGACGGATTTGCCGTCAAATGCAGTAATGATCGAGTTTGCTGTGATACCTGCCTGCTCTGCTGCCCCGCCTTCGGTTACCTGTGACACAAAGACACCGGACGGAATGCCATAAGCTTCTGCTGCCTCATCACTTACACCGGTACCGGAGATACCAAGGCTTGCTTTCTCATCATCGGAGACTTTTGTTCTTGTCGTCTCATTCATCAGCTCTTCAATCGTATCATATGCATCGTTCATAGAAATTGCATAACCCATACCTTCTACTTCTGTGGAAGCCAGTTTGGCGGAGTTGATACCGATAACTTCGCCGTTCATGTTCAGCAGAGCACCACCGCTGTTGCCAGGGTTGATGGCTGCATCGGTCTGGATCAGGCTGATACCGTCATAGCTTGCTTCACTGCTGTCTTCCGAATCCAGTGTACGGTTTGTTGCACTTACAATACCGGTTGTAACGGACTGTCCATATCCAAGTGCATTACCGATGGCTACAACCTGTTCGCCAACTTCCAGTTTGGAAGAATCACCGATCGTTGCCACAGAAATCTTCGACATCGTATCGCTTGAAATGCTGGAAAGCGGAACGGCTACAACTGCAAGGTCTTTATCAGAATCGGTTCCTTTGATCGTTGCCTCATAAGTTTCATTATCTACAAAGGATACCGAAACCGTCTCTGCACCATCAATAACATGATTGTTGGTGGCGATCAGCAGTTCGCTGTCATTCTTTCCGATGATGATACCGGAACCGGCACTTTCGACTTCCTGCTGCTGAATGGAATTACGTCCGCCGAACATTCCGAAATAATTTTCCACTTCCTGAACTGATTTGCTTGTGATAGAAACGATAGAAGGCATTGCGGATTTTACAATGTCGGTCACATCCATCGTACCCTTTGAAGTTGTGCTGGAAGTTGTTTTCAGAAGACTGCTCTTTGTTGATGTCGTTGCCTGTGCCTCTGTCTGTGTGGAAGTTCCGAACAGAGCATTTACTCCCTGATAAGATCCTGCTGCAACGCCTCCGAAGAGAACGGCACTTAATGCAATGGCTCCGACTTTCTTTGCAAATTTTACCATCTTTGCATTTGGTTTTTTGTGGTTCGGTGTGTTGTTGTTTTCATCAAATTCATAGTGATTGAATCCATCGTGATTCTCGTTGTTGTAATTGTTGTTATCGAAGTTATACATATCTGACATAATGACTACCTCCTGTATTTGCTCATCCGGTTTTCCTTTTCAGAAACCTGATGTTTATTATTCTTTGTTGTTCTTGTTCTTTATGTCTAACAGTATATCTGCGATTTGTGTTTGAAATGTTGTAAATATGTGATGAGTCTGAGGTGATTTTGTGAAGAAAGTGTGCCCTGGCGAAGACATCACTAATAGTAAAACAGTCACCGTTCTGGAGACTAAAAAAACTTCAGACAGAGTGAGGTTTCACTCTGTCTGAAGTTTTTTATAAGAAATATTATGTTTTTGTATAATACTGTCCGGATTACATCTCTGCTACTACGGTCTCGCCTGCAACTGCATCCATACCGGACATCAGTTTTACCGGTGGGCACTCATCGCCGTTGGTAACAATCAGCATTGTCACGTCACGCAGACCATGTGCTGCGATTGCAGATTTGCTGAAACCGATCAGGTTGTCACCTGTTTTTACTTTATCACCCACGGTTACATATGGTTTGAAGCCTTCTCCGTTCATGCCTACCGTATCTACACCGATGTGAAGCAGTACTTCTACTCCATTGTCCAGTCTCATACCTACTGCATGGAAAGATCCGTCCATAACAACGGTGATTTCACCGTCAGCCGGAGCAGTCAGAACTTCGTTTTCCGGGATGATCGCAATACCGTCACCCATGATCTTTGCTGAGAAAACACCATCGTTTACTTCCTCAATCGGAATTACTTTTCCGGTCAGGTATGCTTTCATAGTTTTGCCATTTGCAGCTTCTTCTGATTTTGCAGCTTTTTTCTTGAAAAATGATAACATAATTTCCCTCCTGTTGTTTCATTAATTTTCACACTACTAGAGTAAATCATATCATAGATTGCAGAGAAGTTGCAAGGCTCAATCCATTATTTGTGATATTTTCTTACTAAGTCGATGTAATGTTTTATCTGTTCCACGCATCCGTCCACACCGACACGGCTGCTGTTTACCACCAGATCATAGTTTCTGGAATCTCCCCAGGCGATCGGGCAGTAACGGTTGTGATACTGTTTTCTTCTTTTATCTTTTTCTTTCATGAAGCCCAGAGCATCTTTTTCGTTCATATTATAATATTTCATGATACGCTCTGCCTTCTGTGGCTTGTCACCACGGATAAAAATGGATACCATGCTTTCGTACTCACGAAGGATTGTCTCGGAACAACGTCCGACTACCACAAAAGACTCTCCTGATTTTGCTTTTTCTTTCAGGAAATCAAACTGCAGGTTTGCAACGTTCTGCTCCGGTGAACTGTTCAGTCCGCGAACAGTACGATACAGAAAGCGGTTCCATTTCAGTTCATCATATGCTTCGAGATCTTCACTTTTTAAATTTTTCTTTGCTGCGATCTCTTTTAACAGGTCATGGTCATACAGTGCAATGCCATAATCATCAGCAAGTTTCTGTGCGACTTCATGACCGCCACTTCCGAACTCACGTCCTACCGAAATAATTAATTGTTTTTCCATTTTGCTCAGCCCCCTTTTATAGGTATAATGTTAAAGCCAAATGATGTCATACGTGACCCTGGCATCATAAATATCTGACGTAGATCATCGCCAGAGATATTGCTACTACTATTATAGTAGCAGGAGCCATATATTTGCAATACTTTCCCCATTTAATAATATGACCTTCTCTTGCTGCGGTTGCGATACCTACAACGTTCGCCGATGCACCGATCGGTGTTGCACTTCCTCCGATATCGGTACCGATCGCCAGTGCCCATGCAAGAACAGTCAGGTTGACACCGGCTACATCGGATGCCAGATCCGTGATAACCGGGATCATGGTCGCTGCGAATGGAATGTTATCGATAAAGGCACTTGCCACTGCAGATACGATAATGATAATAGCAATCATAACAGCAATATTTCCGCCACTGACAGATCCGATAAAGCCTGCCAGAATTTCCAGAACACCGGTTTCCTCCAGACCACTTACGACAACAAACAGTCCGACAAAGAACAGCAGTGTTTTGTAATCTACTTTTTTCAGAAGTTCCAGTGCATCTTTTCCTGCCACGATCAAGGTTACGATTGCAATAGCAACACCGATCGTCGATACAGTCAGCCCCGTCTGTGCATGTGATACCAGAAGCACAACAGCACACAGGAAAATAATACAGCTTGCGATAAATCCACGTTTGTCTGTGATTGCTTCCTTCGGATCTGGATAAGAAGCATGATCTTTTTTATTTGCCCCGCTCTTTTTCAGTTCTTTTCTAAATGCAAAGTAAAAATAGATAACGACAAATACCAGGGATACGACTGCCATCAGACCAGTATTGGTAATGAAGTCGGTGAAAGAATATCCCAGGGATGTACCGATGATAATGTTTGGCGGATCTCCGCACATCGTTGCCGATCCTCCGAGATTGGCACAGAAAATTTCCGATAAGATCATCGGAACCGGATCAAACTCCAGAAGCTGTGACAGTTCGATCGTAACTGCTGCCAGAAACAGGATAACGGTGATACTGTCGATGAACATAGCCAGTACGAAAGACAGCAGCATAAACGTCATAAAGATCGGAATAACCTGATATTTTACCATCTTTGCGATTTCCATGCAGAGCCAGCGGAAGAAACCGACTTTTGCCATACCTTCTACCATGATCATCATGCCGGCGATAAAAATGATCGTCTGCCAGTTGATACCGGAAGAAGCCTCGCTGGATTCACCTGCTGCATACCAGAATCCGGTTGTAAAGAAACTCTGTAAATTCAGGGTACGCATGATCGCCCCCATGCTGTGCATACCAAGCCCAAAGACCAGAAGCAGGGTCAGAAGACCGCACGCCAGCGTGATCCACTGCCTTTCCCAGATCTCCAGAATGATCAGCAGGAACATGGCAAGGAAAATGATGATTGCTAATACTTGTGCTAACATTTGTGTTCTCCTTTTTTCACATAATCGATATCCGCACCAAAAGCTTTGCAGATATCATCTTTCGTTTGTATCAGATGCTAAAAGCCAGTCTCCTGTGCTTTTGCCCATCCTGACTGTGAATATAGGAAATCACGAGATTTCGCTTTCTGGAACAGTGCTCATGTATGCTTCTTACATTTCGTTCAAAAAAGCAGAGCAGCCGCACCAGATCGCTGACAGGAAAAACAGCATATGCAGACGCATATTGCCATCCCGAAACTCTCTGCTCCGCTCCAGAAAAATAAGGCGACTGATCCGCCTTGTATGTACTTCGTCTATTTCTGCAGACTCCTGTGCTCTTACAAGAGACATCTTCATAAGACATGTGGCTGTCTGGACAGATACCCTCTGCTGCTGAATCAACTCTGTTTTCATATGTGCCAGCCCGATCGTCGAAAAAATCAAAACTGCTACAACCACAAAACCGGTATCACTCTTTTGCCAACTGACAGCCTCATGTCCTCACCTCCTGTAGTATGTCCGCTGTTTATCCGAAAATTCATCGTCAGTAAAGCGGACATTCACAATCCGCTTCTCTGCGTTCAAATTCCGTCATATTTTTCATAATATTTGACCGTTTTTGATGTTATTTTATTCCAGCAACAACTTTACAACTTTTTGAGGTATTTGACAATAGATTTTTTTAAGAAAATGGTTTATTTTTCTCATATAATTTGCTTTATCAAAAATTTATTTTATTTTAATTGACATTCACTATTTAAGACAGTATGATTAAATCCATCACTTGATTTAAGAAAATTATTTTGTAGATATTACCAGTGGATTATTTCTGAAAATCGTGTATAATATAAGTGAGCAGAGATATGAAAACTGCACTTTCACACTTATTTTTACAAGTGTTTTTTGGCTGACGAAGCCACCATTGAAAGGATAATTTGACCGACGAGGTCTCTCTGGTTCGCCAGAGTAGGGTATGGTTAGCGCCGTACCCTTTTTTATATATAAAACTAAGGAGACAGAGCATTGAACGAATGTCTGAAGGCACAAAACAAAACCAATGAAATAATCATCGCCAATAACTTCACTAGCAATGAACTTGATCGTTTTTCAACATCTGATTTTCGCTGGGCTGATAACAGAACAAAGCAATTCCAACACAGGCAGGTAAAAAAGGGGGAAATCTATCAGTTTGAGTTTGGCAAAAATACTTTCCAAGTTTTTACTATAACTACAATCAGCTTCAGCAAAAAGCGGTTTCACTGGAAAAACAGCAAAAAGAAAATGATGCTGCCCTAGAAGAACTCACATCCGAGAATGAAAAATTAAAGAAACAAATTGCTGCATTGCAAGAACAGTTTTCCCAAAACAATAATAATCAGTAACATTTAACGTCGCTTGCTTCTGTCAAGCAAACAATGATCCCGCACCATAGATTAGTCCCCATCCACGAAGTTTTCTATTACCTGTAAATTTTTTTACAAGATAGCGATAAAATCAGATCACCTCCAACATCAAAAAATTTTATTTTTTCTCTTCTTTGCAAGATTTACATATCTTTCTCTATTTTCCCTATCAACCCAATATCTGCCGGCAGCCAATCCACACTGTATAAATGCTCTTTATCCAGCCATTTTGCCGCTTCATGTTCTTTCAGGACCAGGTTCCCTTCTACGATCGTACACCAGAAACACTGCATGGAAAGATGGAAGGTCGGATAGTCATACTCGATCGTGTCTATGTGCTTGCCGACTTCTATGACTGTATCAAGTTCTTCTCTGATTTCTCTTTTCAGTGCCTGCTGCGGCGTCTCTCCAGCTTCTATTTTTCCGCCCGGAAATTCCCATCCGTCTTTGAATTCTCCATAACCACGCTGTGTGGCAAAAATCTTATCTTCGTTTTTGATGACTGCTGCAACTACTTTTATTGTTTTCATCTTGTATCTTTTCCGTCCTTCCTATGGCAGTCAAGCGGATATTCGTAATCCGCTTTGCTATTTGATTTGGTTAAACTCTAAAGCATTGATTTTCAGTCTTTTTACCTTTTTGTTTTATTAGGTAACGATATAATCGTATATATCACTTCGCACCGGTACATCCAGGCGATATAAAATCTCAAATGCATCGTCATTGGTGCTTTCCATATGGATTGGATTCGGATCGCCTTCGGCAAAGATTTCTCCTAAGAAATAGAATTCTTTTGCTTCATGATCGTCTTTATTTTTCCGTACAAACAGGAAGATTCGATTGCTTTTTTCTTCTTCCCCTCGCTTATAAATATGTACCACATCGCCGGAAGTTATTTTTCTTGGATGTTTTGATAATGCGATCAAATTGGTTTCCGAAAGGAAGCGATCTTCGTATGCGATTGCATCTTCTGCTTTGTCATAATTAATGAAAACCGGAAGCGTTTTTGTATCCGCATCATAAAAATAACCGCCGATATTCTGCGCATTCATATTTCGTTTCCAGTTCAGAAGTCTGCAGACATCTTCGTAGGTATATTTTTGGTATAACTGAAAATTTGTATCACGGTATATATCTGCATATTTTTCTTTATATTGCTCAATTCCGAAATCAAGCAGTTCCAACACCATATTTTTGAAATTCTGATTTTGCAGTAACTTTTGAAACCCTTCTGTGATCCGATAACCGCCATTTTCGGTTTCTTCAATAAAAATACAGTCTCTGTATTTTTTCTTCTCTTCCTCTTTCGGAAATTCATTCGTCAGATTTCGCACAACAGATTCTTTTACCTGATCTGTCATTTTCAGGTTATACTGTTTTTCTAACCAATTTTTGTACTCCATAAAATATGTGATTATACGGTCTGGCTGCAGAATGAGATGACGCAAAAGCTCCAGTTCATGTATCCGCTTATATGCAGTCATTTTCTTTGACAAATATTCGACCACATTCTGCTCTATTTCCGACAAACATACCTGATATTCTTTCTCATATTTTTTCAAAAACTGATAGTAAGAACCGCATTTTTCAAAAATTTTAGTTACATCAACCGCACCATACTCTTTGAATTCCAGAATGGATGGAATTCTTCCAAGTTTATTTTTCAAAGATTGATACGATTCCCGAAGCAGTTTCATATCATTTGTTCTGGCACTGTCAATCGAAACATAGATCCGTTTTCTGGAAACCTCATCAAAATGAATCGTTGAACTTCCCGGAATAATCCGCGCGCTTTCTCTGATATAGCGACGCATAGTATCTTTGTTGTAACTTCGGTCACCGGACAGAGCGATCGGTATCATAAAGTTATTCATGTAATTTCCGATAAAATCAAGAACAACCACATACTCTTTTCCTTCACATTTTCGCAGGCCTCGGCCAAGCTGCTGAATAAATATAACCGGTGATTCGGTTGGTCTGAGCATAATGACCTGATTGATTTCCGGAACGTCGACCCCCTCATTAAATATATCCACGGTAAAAATATAGTCCAGCTGTTCTTCTCTGCCCAGGTTCTCGGCAAGCTGATCGATAACCTGTTCTCTTCTTTGCTGACTGTCTTCACCTGTCAAAACCGCAGTCTGGTAGCCTCGCTGATTAAACTTCTGTGATAACTCTTTTGCTTCTTCTTTTCGGCTACAGAAAACAAGCCCTTTCACACGTTCTCCGCTGAATCCATAATATGCTGCTTTTTTGATCACATAATCCACTCTGGCATCCGACACCAGATTTGCGAAATTTTTAGTGCCGCTATAATCATCAAACACCTGACCGTCTATTTCCAGATCAGTGATCCCAAAATAGTGAAACGGACATAGTAAATCTTCTTCCAGCGCCTGCTGCAGGCGGATTTCATAGGCAATATGATGATCAAAAATAGAGTAGACATCATAATTATTGGTATCTGGACTGGCTGTCATTCCAAGCCAGAATCCGGGTGTGAAATAACTCATGATGCGCTGATAGCTTTCTGATCCGGCATGGTGGCATTCATCTAAAATGATAACGTCAAACGCATCTTTTTCATACTGCTCATAAATCTCTGATTTTGCCATCATCTGCATTGTTGAGAATACAAACTCTGCATTCATTTCTCTTGCATTTCCGGAAAGCAAACCATAACTTCTCGCACTTCCAAATACTCTCCTGTAGCTTTTTAATGCCTGCTTTGCAATCTGTTCCCGATGAACTAAAAATAATACTCTGCGCGGCTGCATTTCTCTTACTGCAAATGCAGAAGCAAAGCTTTTTCCTGTTCCGGTACTGCTCAGAAGAAGGGCTTTATCAATACCTTCTTCTCTCATTTTCATCACATTTTTTACAAAAGCGACCTGCATTTTATTCGGCTCTAAGGTGTACTGCTCCAGATTTACGATTGACTCCTGCATTGCCTGCCGTCTTTGCTTTTTGATCATCTGTTCTCGCAGATATTCCTGACGATAATTTTCAATAAATGCATCATAAGCTAATGCATGATGATCTTCCCAAAGCTCCTGAAACTCCTGTAAAATCTCCTGTGCCAGTTCTCCGTTTTCTGTCGATACAATCTTCGTGTTCCACTCTCTGTTTTTTGTGATCGCACGAAGTGTCATATTCGAACTTCCAATGATAATTTTATAAATTTCCTCTTTTCGGAAAATATAGCCCTTTGTATGAAAACCTGCTGTTTCTGAATCTGTCCGAAACATCTTCAGCTCAATGTTTTTCAGGGTTGCCAGTTTTTCCAGCGCATCCGGTTCACTGAACATCAGATAATCCGTGGTAAGGATCTTCCCCGGGATGTTTTTTCTTTCCAGTTCTTCTAATATCTGCAGCAATGGTGTAATGCCGCTTTTCGTAATAAACGCAACACTGATCTGAAACTCTTCACAATCCGAGAGCTCCTGCTCCAACGAAACAAGGACTTTCTTGCCTTCTTTATAATTGTTGGATATAAACTCCGGCCTGTACGCAAGATTTGAGCGATAGCTTTGATCCACACAAGCCGTCTGAAAACCGTCATGCAATTCTTTTATTTTCTGCTGTTCTTTATTCATACTCTTCCACCATCGCCTCCTGATACGCAGCATATTTTTCTCTTTGCATCGCTTCTTTGATTTCCTGCAGTTCCGGCAGGTCGATCTTATCCAGTTTTCGGATTCGTTTCTCATCCAGCTGCACTTCGGATTTGTATTTCTGATAATATTCTGCCTTGTATTTCCAGAAAATAAAATGTTCCGGATAGCGTTTTTTGAGGTTTTGTGCGATCTGCAGCCCCTCCGGGTCAAAATCGCCCGCATAATATATGGTACTGTTTTCTGTCAGTTTATCCAAAAGCACAAACACCGAAAACTTCGGCTGCCCGTTTCCACACAGAATAGTTCGATCCGGATACTTTTCCACAAGTCTTGAGAAAACCGCCGGATTTTCAACCATATAGATTTTCTGTTCTCCTGTGATTTTTCCAAGTCCGCCCAGTGTTTTTAAGGTCAGTTTCAATGGTTCTTTGCATCTGAAGAATCCTTCGATTCCGGGGTGGGGTTCTCCGTTTTCCTTCCATGCATGAAGTCCATACGTTAAAACATCGTTGGAAAGTTCATCTTTTAAAATCCCGGCTTCAAAATAAATTCTGTTTTTGTATTCGGCATTGGAAAGTCCGTTGCTTCGCTCTTTTTTCAGTTTCCATTTCAGATAGGATGACAGACATTTTTCTGCCGTTTCTCCTTCATCAAAATAGTGTGGATTTCCTGTGACTTTCGCAGCAAAAACAGCAAGCAATTCTCTTTTTTCGAACGCTACCAGCGTTTCTGCTGCCCGGTCTGTCTTTTGCAGAAGATCTTCCAGTTCTTTTTTGTTTTCTTTATACTGCTGCAAAAGAAAAAGATAACTTTCTTTTCTGTTTTTCAGCACTTCAGAAATCCAGTTTCGAAAATCCGGATTTTTTAATTGAAGCTGAATATTTTGAAACCAGAATTCTCTTTGCTGTTCTTCTTTTTGTTTTTCTTCTTTCTTTACAAGCAGTGCTCTTCCTGTATAAAGCTCCAGGATTTCTTCCCAGGTGAAATTGCAGAAGCGGCTGCTTTGCAGTGCCTTTTCCATTTGTTTTGCCGTGACCCGCACATTTTTCTGCCCGGAAAAATCTTTCTGAAGAAAACCGCCAAGCTGCTCTTTTTCTTCTTTTGTGAGGTCATCCAGAAGAAAGGTTCCGCCGAAATGTCCGATCCCGGCATATTTTTCCTGTATTTTTGCAAACAGTTTTTTGTATACAGAACGTTCCAGGAAATAAGCCCTGCACTCTTTTTTATCGTTTTCCATATATCTTTTACTCTCTTTTTACACTTCCTGACTTTAGATCTGTCATGAAGTATTGTTTTATCTTGGTCGGAAAAGACTCCCACTTTTATAAGGACGAGCAACAATCATCTTCAGGTTTTACAGGTTCTTTTTGTGCTTACCTTTTGTTAACAATAGCATTGTATTTCTCCTGGTATTTATCTTCCATATCTTTCGGAATCTGGGCACCATAACATCCCCGATACCCCATCAGACAGTAAATATTCCCTTCTATAAGTTTCAAAATTTCTTCCGACTTATACACATTAAATACCAGGTCTGCAAGTTTCGCCATCTGATCATTGAGAGTCATATTTTGAAACTCTTTCCCAATGCCATCACAACACCTGGAAACTTCTTCATATTCCTTTTTAATCTCATTTTTATATGATGATAAAACTGACTTAGCTTCATCATCTGCAAGATTCATCAATATTTGGATATCCTGTTCGGCACAGGCCAAAGTGCACCTCACCTGATTTATATCCTGCCCGAATTTTGTCCATGCATTCATCAATTGATCGTGGGACATATCAACAAATGAGATATCTGGACCTAGGAGCTCTTCCGATATAACATCTTCAAATATGTCATCTTTATATGCGTCATAGACCAATACGTCCGGTACACCCTCAAAATCACAAATATATTCTATTCGGTCTTTCTCTTCTTCATAGCTTTCTACAAGCCGTCTCATACTGTCTATTTCAGACTTCTTATCCTGCTCAGGATCATAAACCTTGACCGTTTCATACGTTTCTTCCGGCAGACTATCATTGTAGGCATCTGCCATATCTGCACCTTCTGCGTCTAATATTTCCTCCCAACCCATAATAAATTTCTCCTTTTCTTAAGTACTTTTCATTTGTCGATTTTATTTTATCATATCATAATACCTGTCTGTAATCCACGTGGAATTAAATGTCATTCCCTTCTTTCCTTTATTCATACTCCTCCACCATCGCCTCCTGATACGTGGCATACTCTACCATACTCCTTCCGAAACTTACTCTGTCTGATTCACATCTTTTTTCGTTGTCATCTGCCTGACCGTTCCATTCCATGTATAACGGATGACAGTCACAAATTTTGCATTTTCCGGACGTACCAGCTGATAAATGGCAAGTGCCGGAACCGTCTCGTAGTCTCCCCACAGGATCTGAGAATTGATCATAAAATTAAAATCAAATTCTACCATAAGGCGGAACATATCACGGATGTTCATTTCATCCACCCCGGCAAATGCCTCATCCAAGGAGATCAGCCTTGGGGCATCCCCTCTTGCACCTGCATATTTTGCGACAACGGCTGAAAACAACGGCACATACATCGCCATTGCTTTTTCACCGCCGCTGAACGTGAAGAATACACGGTCTGTCAGTTCCCGCTTTTTCTCGCCGGTCTTCTGGCATTCCAGTTGGAATTCAAACCACTTGCGGTAATCCAGAACTTCCCGCATGATTGCATGGAAGGACTGCATATTCGCTGTCTCATCGGCTTCCTTTCTTGCCTCGGCAATCTTGGAGCGGAAATGTCTGGATAACTGTTCGACTTCTTCCGGACGCATGATCTCGGCATCTTTCTGAAGCAGATCCACCAGTGTTTTTGTATCCATCTGTTCTTCTTTGTCTGCCCGCTTGTTTTTCCAGCGAAGGCTCAGTTTCAAACCGCTGGAAGTTTTCATAGACTCCATCAGATCGTTCATTTTTTCCACCCAGCGTTTGCTCGCCTGGATTCTGGCACGAATCTTTTTGCTGATCGTATTGGCAAGGATATCTTCAAAAAGTTCTTTATCTTTATCGTTGAGCAGCTGACTCTGTACTCTTTCATTTTCTTCCAGAATAGAGAGCAGTTCTTTAAATTTCACAACGGTTCCATGGTACTTTGCAGAAACATCGATACGTTTCATACTCATCTCCAGGAAGGAAGTCTGTTCATCCAGATCCTGGAACAGTGTCTTTAATGTCATCTGATATTCCAGCAGATAACCTCTGTTTTTATGATACTCTGCCTGAAGCTTTCCAAGAAGGTCACTCTGCCTGTCGTTTCCGAATTTTCCGGCAAGCTGGCTGCATACTTTTGCCGCTTCTTTTTCTGTCACTTTTTCTGTTGCCGAAAGCTCCATCACATAGCCAAGCTGATATTCCTGTTCAAATACTTTTTTCAGCCAGATTTTTTTGTCCCGCAGTTTTTCGGTGATCTTCTGATTTTCTCTCTGTTTTTCTTCCAGAATTTTTCTCCCGCTCTCCAGCTCACCTCTTTTTCTTGCGGAAGCTTCTTTTTCCTGCGGAATCACGCTTAAACGTTCCATGCAATAATCCAGCCTGCTCTTAATTTTTTCGTAGTCGGTAAGCTTTAACTGTTCCTGTACTGCCAGAAGTTCTGCTTCTTTTTGTTTTTGCTGTGTGAGATTTCTGCCAAGTTCGTACCGGATATCATCCAGATCCTTCTCGATATCTTCCAGATAAAATTCCTGGCTTCTTATGTAGTGCAGCGTATTGATATAGTCTTTATGGCAGATCTGCAGCTGGTTCAGGCATTCCGTATATTCTTTCAGTGCTTCCTGAACTTCTTCAAACAGATCCAGTCTCGCTTTCAAGTAACATTTCTGGCAGGCTTCCTGCACCCGCAGGCGTACTTCATCCAGCTTCTTTCGCTCTGTCTCGACACGCTGTTTCTGCTGCTGTATCTTTTCATTCAGATCCTTTAATTTTTCTTCCTGCTTTTCACACTCTTTTGCGGCAATCTTCAGGTCATGGTCTTTTGGGAAAGTGTTCCATTCTTCCGACAGTTTTTTCAGACGACTCTGGATTTTTTCGATTTCCTGTTCTTCTGTTTCGATTTCTTTTTGCTTCTCGTCCAGGAGCTGCTGCAGTTCTGCGATCTTATCCAGGCGATACTGTTCTCTTGCTGTAGAACCGATAAAACAAGGTGTGTACTGTTTTGTTACTGTGCCTTCGAGAACTCCGATCTTATAATTTCCGTCCTCATCTATCCAGGTCGATGCCTGATCGGATCTTCCTGATGTGATTGCTGACAAAACACCCGATACATTCTGATATAAGAACATATCATGATCCGGATTGTCGATATCCAGCCAGTCCATAAGGTTGTTCCTGACATACTCTGCATCCGTAAATAAATAGCGGTCGCAGCATCCTTCTTCGCTCTGAAGAACCTGCTCCCGGTACTGCGGTGCAATGATCAGTGCATCCAGGATTCCCATGTGCAGAAGTGCTTCTTCCAGTCTGGCTGCTTTTTCTTTCCCAAGCTTCTGATCAAAATCAACCATCTTATAAAACGGCAGATATGGGATGTTCCTTTCATCCAGACGTTTTCTGTTTTCAAGAACTGCCGCATCCCTTTCCGGCTCCGGTTCTTTCTGGTTTTGCCACTGTCTCAGTTCCGTGCTGATCGCATCGTATTCTTTTTTAAGTTCTGAAAGCTGCCAGCTTCTCTGGGTTTTCTCTGCTGATAAAGCCTCGTTTTTCTGATCATACGCTTTTTTGCTTAAATTTCGAATCGCCCAGTAGTCACTGTCCGACTGATAGTTTTCAATCTGCCTTGCCATCTCCTGCAGAACTTTCGCCTCCGGATGCAGTTCTTCATTTTGCTGATTCCATTTATAAATCTGCTCGATCAGTTCCTGACGGATCTCATGAAGCTGATTTTCGTACTGTAAAAGTTCTCTCTCTGCTTTGTTTCTCTCATCCTGATACTGATCCAAATCCTGAAGGAACGTGCTGTAACGCTCCTGCACCGCTTTTTCTTCCAGAAGCAACTGCTTTCCCTGCTCTACTTTTTTCGTGTAATCTTTCAGCAGTTTCCGATGTGCATCAAAAGAATATTCCTCTTCTTTCTTTTCGCAAAGCTCTTCCTTCATAAAAGAAAAATCATCAAATGGAACGCCATCCATATCGGATTCCATTTCCGCCAGATATTCTTCGATTTCAGACCATTTTTCTTCTTTCTTTTCTTCCTGTTTTTTCAGGATTTCTTCTGTATCGATCCGCTTTTCGTTTTTCGTCTGCTCCTGCTGTTTTTTATCGGCAACAATTTTCTGTAACTCTCTGATCTCCTGGCTTATTTTAATCTCGCGGTCTTTTAATTTGGCTGCATCATTATCTGCCAGGGAGTCCTTCTCTTCCTGAAGCAGCTTTTCTTCTCCTGCAACTTCTTCATAATGTTCTTTTTCTGCCTGATAAGATGCCGTATTTTCCAGAATTGCTTTTCAGTCTGAACTGTTTTTCTTCCGCCTGGCGGCACTCTTTTATGGCTTTTGTATAGAAGTGCTTTTGTCATACAGTACGATCTCATTATACTGATCGTACACTTTTCAATCTGTTTGCAGAAATACTTTCTTTTAAGGTATCCAGATTTGTTTTCATGCCATCCATATTTTCGATCGCTTCCGACATCGGACGAAGATCATCTTCGGATAAGGTCTGAAGCGAACTGCTCAGGATATCATTGATCACGGTAGGCTTGAAATCCTTTGACAGTTTCGGCGTTCGCAGCTGGATCAGAAGGTTCAGCAGTTCCCTGTATTCTTCCTGTGTCTCAAAACCAAACAGCAGTCTGTTGACACACTGTGCATACTCGCTCTGTGTTTCCATCACTTTTCCGCCTTCTCCGATGCGGTTTTTCAGTTCACGCATGGTGCAGGTGATCTTGCTTTTTTCTTCTTTATAGAGATAAAGATCTTTGCCGATGCGTCTGCCGTCCGTAACGCAGAAATACCAGGAGTCCATTTTTTTATTTTTCCGGGCACGCATACCGATGCCAAGTGTCAGAAATTCATCGCTTTCTTTGCGTTTGAGCTCCATATAAAGGTATCCGGTCCGCTCATCCCGTCCATCCCCTTCTTCGAGAAGATAATTTTCCATTTTTCTTGCTTTTGACCCAAATGGATCCAGACGCTCCGGACGCATATTTCCATCCAGGAGCAGCGGGATAAAACTCTGCATCGTTACAGATTTTCCGGAACCATTGGCTCCGCGAAGCAGCATCCTGCCATCCAGAAAGTAAAACTCTTCTTCGTCATAGTACCAGAAATCAATCAGCCCTACCCTGTATATCTGCCATTTACTGTTCATCACTGCCTCCATTTTTCATAAATTCTTCCGGATACTTTCCGATCACTTTTCCGATTGCCGGACTGAGCCAGATGTCTTTCTCTTCCCGGATCAGTCCCAGTTCCAGCATATAATTCTTTACATTTTCACAAAATTCTCCTGTTGTCATCTCACGGTATGTTTTGATAAATCCCCTTCCATAAAGCTCTTTGCATGACTCCAGGATGCCTGTAAACATCTCTCTTGGAATAAAGATACGTTCATCTGCCGCAGGCACGATCTCTCCTTCTTCTATCTTTTCACAGATCATACCGTTCACAAGCAGGATCACATCCGATATCGTGTTTTCTTCCGGAAAACACCGCCCCATGCGGCAGTCCTGTGAAAGAATGAGAAATGCACTCGTGCGGTGCACGTGCAGTTCACAGTCCAGATATTCTTCAAAATCACTCTGTACCAGATTCCTCTGATTGCGGATATAGGCGAAATCTTCTTCATTCTGCTCATTTTTATACATCCCCATCGTCATCAGAAGCTGGCGGTAAACTCGCTGTCTTCGCACAATTCCGCGGTCTTCATCGACATCGATCCACTCTTCTTTCTGAAAATCCTCCGGCTTTGTATATCCCATGATATCCTGCGTAAAATTCCGCATAAAGTAGCGGGACGCCCCGGTATTTTCATACAGAGCACTTCATTGCTCCCGTCTTTCGCAAAATTCTCTTCACTTCCGTCATCCACATCAAGAATGCCGCTGTTCACACATTTCAGCACTTTGATCAGATGTCTGCGGTACTGGTAGACCGTCCAGTCAATCTGCTCTTCCTGATACTGCCCCTGTATGTATTCCGTCAGTTCTGATACAAACTGTTCCATCGCTTCTTTTCTTCCAGGAACATCAGGATCATACAGAAAATACATACTCTATCTTGTCGTTAAATTCCAGAATCCCCATCCAGTTCTCCGGCTTTGCCGGCATTTTCTATTTTTATCAGATATGGATTAACGATCATCTGATACCCCAGCTTCCGTCAGAAATTCTTAATGGCCGGTGCTTCATCTTTCATCCGATAATACAATTCCTGTCTCTGCTTTTTAAAATCCATCTTCTCCCCAGTAATATTTCTAACGCATTCATTTTTTCTCCTCAAACCGGATTGTGTACGCCGGCATCTGTAAAATCCCATCTTTTGCATGCAGCATACAGGTTTCTTTCGTATCTGCATTTTCGATATAATAAATTTCGCCGCTCTCTGTTTTCCCGCGAAAATGCTTATTCTCCAGTGCTTTTGACAGCCACAGCAGAAAAACATCTCTTACATGCGGCTCAATCTCCGGCAGTTCTGCAAACGAAATTTTTCCATCTTTAATATAGCTGCGAAGCAGTTTCTGTTCTTCCTCCAGCCTGCGGATCGTCTCCAGGCACACTGCCTCTTTTTCTTTGCTGCGGTCTGCAATGCCGCTTCGTTTTGCCTTTTCCTTGTAGGTCCGTACACGCGGAATCACTGTTACCACATGCGGATCTTCTTCAAAAACACCGCTGTTGATGCTCTCCGTCTTTCGCCCGGAAAGCCCCTTTAAATGCAGCGGTTTTTCGATCCCGAAAACAGAAGCCGCCAGCCTGTGTGCCTCATAGATATCCTCGCATTTTGAGAACATCACTGCCAGTTTATGGTATTCTTCTCTTCGATTGGAACCGCTGTTGCTCAGTTCGCTGATCCTTGCTGCATATCTTGTGATTTTTCTTATGATTTCGTTTGTCGTATCAAACACACGCACCACTTCCGACTGCTGATCCTCCGTCGCCATGAACCACTCTTTCAGGCTCTGCCAGCGTCCGGTGACTTTATCAAGGATCATTTCTTTTGTCAGCTCTACATCAATCTGAGGAATCGAGACTTCATATTCTGCTTCTTTCTCCAGTATAGCAATTATCTGATGTTCTTCTGTATTCTTCAGGTACTGCTCGATCGCCGACGCATTGATCTGCAGGCTTTTTACGAAACTTCGCAGATATTCGATCAGCCGGTCCTTGAAGATCAGAAATTCCTGCGTTTTCATCATCTGCTCCACTTTCACACTGTTCAGCTCACGCATATAATCCTGATAATTCTGATTGAGACGGATGAAATCGCTGCCCAGATCATTCCACCAGCTGTAGATTTTTTCCGGTTCTTCGTTCTGCATTTGCGGGATTTTTTCCAGATTCATGCGGATCCGCTCCAGAAGTGTCGGCTCCAGGGAAGAACTTTCGATAAACAGATTTTCTACCCGGATCACCATTCGCTCGATTTCTACTGTCGCTTTTGACAGCTGATAGCGAAATTTTTTATTTTTAAATTCTTCAATCGTGGTCACTCTCCTGGTATCCTGCGTGGTGATCAGATTCCCCCAGGCAGTCAGTGCCGTAAGATCCTGCTGACACTGTTCCGGTGTATACTCCTGAAAATACGGATCTTCTTTTAATTCCTCATAAACTTCTTCCTGATAGATCCAGTATTTCAGCTTTTCATAATTTAAATAAAAAAGCCGGATGATCGGGCGATATCTGTCTGTATTGTCTACATTCAGGTATTTCGCCTCCAACATCGGCTTTTTCAAAGTCTCATTTATTCTCATAATGTCTGCTGTCCTCTTTTATCCGATTTATTTCGTCCATGTAAAGCGGACGTTCAAAATTTATATCTTCGGCATACTTTCATTTAACTACAGGTATCGTATCATAAGACAATTTACATCACAAGATAATTTTTACTTTTCGTTTCTGTTCCATAAAATTGCAATCACGGAACTGACAAGCAGCAGCATCGGATAGAAGAGTCTTGGCATGATCTGGAATGCCGAAAGTTCTCCGCCAAGTTCATTTACGGCAGAAATCGCCACCAGCATCTGGGCACCGTATGGGATGATGCCCTGGAAAATACAGGAAAAGGTATCCAGGATCGAGGCTGCTTTTCTCGGCGTGATGCCGTACTCCTGTGCCATTTCTTTTGCGATCGGATTTGCCATGACGATCGCCACTGTATTGTTTGCCGTAGCAATGTCCATCGCACCGACCAACAGTCCCATGCCAAGCTGACCGCCACGTTTGCCGCGGAAAATCCGGTGGATCCAGGCAAGCAGAGCATCAAATCCGCCATATTCACGGATCAGGGCACACATTGCCGCCACCAGGATTGCAACCATGCAGGTTTCAAACATTCCGGAAACGCCATTCCCCATGTTTGCAAGAAGATCGACCGGTGCGATATGCCCTCCGGCCAGCATGATAAACGCCCCGGAAACAATCCCGATCAGAAGCACCACAAAGACATTAATGCCGATAATGCCTCCGATCAGCACCAGCACATACGGGATCACCTGCACCAGATGATAAGATTGGCTGACCTGCCCCTGCACTTCTGTCTGAAAGGACAGAATCAGGATTAAAATCAGCGTTGCGGCTGCTGCCGGAAATGCAATCCAGAAATTCTCCCGGAACTTGTCTTTCATCTCACAGCCCTGCCCGTTGCAGGCGGCAATCGTCGTATCGGAAATAAAGGAAAGATTATCGCCGAACATTGCTCCGCCCATAACAGATGCCACACAGAATGCAAGTTCAAATCCGGACGCAGCGGAAACAGCTGATGCGATCGGCACCAGAAGCGTGATCGTTCCGACCGATGTTCCCATCGCCACGGAGACAAAACAGGCCACCACAAACAATACCGCCACTGCATATCTCGCCGGGATCAGGGAGAGCATACAATACGCCACACTCTCTGCACTTCCCCTGCCTACAACTCCGACAAACGAACCCGCCGCCAGAAAGATCAGCAGCATCGTGATGATGTTTTTATCACCCACGCCGCCAGACATGATCTCCAGTTTCTGTTCAAAATTTACCGCCCGGTTCTGCAGACAGGCAACCAGGATCGCTGCCAGAAAAGCAACCACGATCGGCACATTATAAAATCCCATCGGAATTTTCATCACGTATTCAAATAAAATACCAAGTCCGAGATACAGCACAAGAAATACGCCGATCGGCAACAGAGCGATCGCATTTCCTTTTGTTTTTCCATTTCTGTTTTCCTTTTCTTTTCCCATTTTGCTTCCTTTCTGTTACTGTTCTTCCTTCTTTCTCATTTTAAGCACTCCGAAAAGTTTTGTGATCTCCTTTTGCGGATCATCCCACCAGTCCATCGTCCAGATGCGATACAGTTTCCATCCAAGTCCTTTCAGCACTTCAAACTGTGCCACCTCACGGTCTTTCGTATTTGCCGACTGACAGTAAGAATCTCCGTCCGTCATAATTCCGAGCAGATATTCTTCCGGATGATCCGGATTGATCACTGCGATATCCACTTTGAATTTTGAATGGCCGACATTTAACTGATACTCGTATCCAGCATCTGCAAGTGCCCGGCAGATTTTTGCTTTGATCCCCTGATTTTTGACTGCTTCATTCTGTCTGTAGTCTCCCCGCAATTTTCCATTCTGAGCAAATTCCATGAAATATTTCAGAGATTCTACGCCTTTTGCTTTTGTTCGTCTCAAATTGATCTGATCGGCTGTCATAACAGAAAACACCACCATTTCACACCGGGCACGGGACACCGCAACATTCAGACGTTTCCATCCGCCATCCCGGTTCAGCGGTCCGAAATTCATGGACAGCTTTCCTTCCGCATCCGGTCCGAATGCCACGGAAAACAGGATCACATCACGCTCATCTCCCTGGACATTCTCCAGATTTTTGACAAACAGCGGCTCTTCTCCCATATTTGCCCATTTATCAAAATTTAAATCTTTCTGATATTCTTCCTGGAGCAGATCCTCAATCAGAGTCTGCTGATTAACATTAAAAGTAACCACACCGATCGTCTGCTTTTTCTGCTCTGGATCGGCATATCTTTTCTTGATCTCCGCAACGATCGCCTGTGCTTCTCCTTCGTTCACACGGCTCTTGCCGCGATCAAAAAAGCCTTCCACTTTTACCATGCTGACGCGTCTTTGCCGGTCATTTACCGATGGGAACGTAAGCATAGAATTTTCATAAAATTCCCGGTTACAAAAAGCGATCAGGCTCTCATGGCGGCTTCGGTAATGCCAGTGCAGATGTGCGGACGGCATGCCAAGTGCCAGACAGTCATCGAGAATACTGTCCAAATCTTCGATATCCAGATTGTCCTCATCCACCGAATTTCCCGCAAAAAAGCTGGTCGGAGGCATCTGATTCGGATCCCCTACAATCACTGCATTTTTGCCTCTTGCAAGGGTACCGACTGCTTTACAGGTCGGAAGCTGCGATGCTTCGTCAAATACCACAATATCAAACAGATCATTTTCTGCCTTTAAATACTGAGCCGCCGAAATCGGACTCATCAGCATACACGGACAGAGTCTCTGCAAAATATGCGGGATCTGTTCAAACAGTAGACGGATGGAAATACCTCTGCCGTTGCTGCTGATTGCCCTTCTTAAATAATTCAGTTCTCTGCTGACTTCCACCGAATCACCGACAGACGGAAGCTGCGATGACAGCCGGTAAAACATTTCTTCTTTGTCAGCTGCATACATTCCTGATCCAGCTTTTTAAACTGCCCGATCTGAACCTGAAAACCGGTTCCGGTAAATCCGTTCAGCACCGGTTCGGATTCGATCACGCCAAGAATGATCGCCCGGTAAATGGAACGCAGATATACATTCAATACCACTTCATGCGGAAGGCCTTTTTCATAGGCATCACAGATCGGAGCAAGCCCGTTTTTCCGGCACAGATCTACATTCTGCTGATAAACAATCCAGTCTTTTAATGCGCCTGCATTTTCCAGAATACAGCCACAAAGTGCCTTTCTGTTCTCAATCCAGTCTGCTTTCTCATCGCAAAATTTCAGTTCCAGCAGCTCTGCAACCTTTCGCTCTGCAGCATCCATGCTATTCCAGATAGAAAAGAGTGCTTTTCCCTTCCGGACAAGTGTACTTAAAATGCCCCTCGCCTCGATTTCCTGAAGTACTCCGGCAAAACGTACCATATTCTTTCTCTGATTTTGGATCTGTACTTTATAAGACTGCATTTCTTCATTTGTCAGATGTTCTTTCAAGATCTGTTTCCAGTCATAAGACAGTTCTGCTTCTGCCGCTTCCATTTTCTGCTCTTCCTGCTGATAAGCAGTGATCTCCGTCAGATACAGCGGAATCTGCTCGACCTCCACCGGAAATGCGGCAAACAGCTGCATTTCTGCCACAAGTGCCGCCTGTGCTTTTCCTTTTAAGAAAAATACCTTTTTGTTTGCTTCTTCGTACTTCGCATGATAAGAACTCATGTCCTGACTTAAGAAATTTTCGTTCCATTTTGAAAGCATTTCTGCCTTTTTCTGTTCAAATTTCTCCTGTTTTTCCAGATATTCTTCCGGAACGGAAAATTCACGTTCAACAGAATCTGTTGTCCTCAAAAAGGCAGGCATTTTTTCCGTACTTTCCATACACCGGATCAATTCGGATACCTGATTCCATTCTGCCTTTGTGACCGGGTTTTTAATTCCGGCAGAGGCAGCAAAATCCGCCATCTGAGCCTGGATGTTATCAAGTACAGACAGATAGTTTTGCATCGCCGGCTCCAGTTCCGTTTTCAGATGCTGACTGTACTGTGCCCTTTTCACTGCCGCAAGCGAATGCTGATACGGATGACCGATGGATCTTCCGGCTGAGATCAGACGTTCCAGATGGTTTTTCTGACTGCTCAGATCACCTTCTGTTATATTTTTGATATCCGATATCGGAAATTTTACCTGTTCTTTTGTTTCCGGAATACTTTCGTAAAGATCGATCAGCTGACGCAGACTCTTTCCGAAATTTCTTTTTTTATGTAGTGCTTTTGCGTAAGCATCCAGTTCGGTACGCATCGCATGGATGTCCGCAATTCTCTGCTCATAATCTGTTTTTGTGCCTTCCATGTCAATCTCAAGACCACGCCGCAGCTGATTTAAAACTGCCTTTTTCGTAGCTTTGTTCGAATGTAATTTCAGGCAGAAATCATCGATTCCAAGTGCCGCCAGACGTTTCTGTACCACTTCCAGTGCAGCTCTTTTTTCTGCCACAAAAAGAACTGTCTTTCCTTTTGTCAGTGCATTTGCAATCAATGCTGTAATGGTCTGCGATTTACCGGTTCCCGGCGGTCCGTGCAGTACAAAACTCACCCCTGCGGCAGCCATATTGATGGCATGCAGCTGAGAAGCATCCGCCGTTACCGGTAAATAGGCCTCCTCCTGATCCACTTCTTCCGGGATTGTGCAGTCCCAGTCCACAGCTCCTTCGATCAGACTGTGGACGATCTTGTTTCCCTCCAGGAAATCACGGTTGTTATGAATATCATTCCACATCACAAACTGCGAAAAAGAAAAGTTTCCGATCACGGCAACTTCCAGCACATCCCACATTTCCATGCTCATCACCGCTTTTCGGATCATTGCAAAAATCTTCGGCATATCCATTCCATGCTCATCCTGCGGCGGCGGATTCATGCCAGGAATCGTGATCTCATAATTCTGCTTCAGAAACTCCAGAAGCGTAATGTTGATCTGTGAATCCTCATCCCGCATCTGCATCGCATAGCCTCTGCCCGCAGACTTTCGCACAATGTCGATCGGTACCAGAACGATCGGTGCGTATCTTGCCTGTGCGTTCTTTTTCTGTTCAAACCAACGAAGCATACCAAGTGCCAGATATAACGTGCTTGCTCCATTTTCTTCCAGAGATGCTTTTGCAGAACGGTACATTTTCGTCAGAGAAGTGCTTAAATCTTTCTCGCTGTAAATGGAATGCAGTCTTTTGTGTTTGCTTTCAAAAGAAATAAATTCTGATAATTCTCCCAGTTTGTTGAGAAGTTCGATCTGACTTTCTGCTGCCGGATTCACACCTACATCAGCCGGCCGCGGCATCACCTGAAACGCTTCCCCGTCAAACAGTGCATCCTCAAGACTTCCGATATCCGCGGACAAAACCGGCACAACACTCTTTGTGACACGCATATTGATCAGCATATTCCGAAGGCTCAGATCCAGAAGTTTGCGCTCCCACTGCGTCAGTTTTGTGACCTGTGCTTTTTCCGTACAGTCCGAAAAATCAAAGACCTCGATTTTGCTGTCTGATCCACCTGTGACCTCTTTTTCTTTTCGGTCCTCGTGCAGAACCTCAAACCCGTTTGCCGTCTGAACCCGGATTGGAAGTGGACGGATTCCCCTGCTTCTGGCACGCTTCACATCGATTGCAAAATAAAACTTCCCATAATTGGAAACACGCCGTTTTGCCATGGCTACTGCTTCGTCAAAACTTACATTCTGCCCGGAACACATCGCCGTACATTCCACGACCGTAAGCTCCTGAATGCCTTTTGCCATACGTTTCTCAAGCTGTGACGGATCATCCACCAGAATATCTGCAAACGCTCCGTCCACCAGCCAGACACCGGCAAAAATATGACCTTCTACAACCACCATGAACGGATTTAAATCCATCGCTTCCAGACATGCCGTATAAAGCAGCGTCAGATCCATGCAGTTTCCAAAATGCTGCTCCAGCACCGCATCCGCCAGGCGGACTCTCTGCCCGCATGCCTCAAAGCTCGCTGTCGATGCATATGTAATATTTTTCTGCTGGATTGCCGCATAAGCTGCTGCCGCCATGTTTTTGACACGCTCCTGATCACCGGACTGATAACCGTCCAAAGAAGGATCGCCCGTCCATTTCTCCAGATATTTCGATGCCAGCTGGATCAGACTGACCACCGCCGGATGATTCGGCATTGCAAAAGATGTCAGAAGCTCCGGCGTATACTGAAATCCCGGGAACTCATCAAACGCCATAACCGTGATATTGATCTTTTCCGATGCCAGCACAGTTTCCCCATCCAGAACCGTAACCGTCAGCTGGCCGGAAAATTTCTCCGTGATCGATGCCAGATATCCGACATGGAATGTCAGATCCAGATTTCGAAAATGCAGCTCCTCACCTATCTGCAGTGCCTCGATCCCGCACACAAAATCCTCCATCAGCTCACCGTCCGAAGCGATTTTTAAAAGCAGAGCATTCCGTTCCGTTTCGGATGTGTTTTTGATGCAGATATCACGCACGACAGAAGCACCATTGTGAACCAGTGCATAGTTGATCACCTCATCGATCTCACATGCTAAGACAATGCTGTTTTCTGGTTTATTCACTGCCTCTGCTATTTCAGGCTGCTTCGTTTGCAGATGTTCTGTGGCTGCTGTATTTACTGCATTTTCTATATTTTTGTTTGCTGCGTTTACAGCTTCTGCTATATTTTCATTTGCTGTTTTTTCTGTCTTTGCTATATCTGCCGTTTTTGTTTCCCTCTGCAATCCAGCCAGCATCCGCTGTGTGGCTGCCTCACGCTCCGGTATGATCAGCTTCTCCCTGGATATCCGAACCATCTGACGATCCGGCCGGATAAACTTCTGACGATCCATCTTTATCAACTTGTAGTCCCCCAGTCTTGTTTGTCGATTTTCCCGTTTGCTTAGGATAAAACAAATGAAAATGCCCCAAACACCAGGAAAATACTTTGTAGATATACTACCATTTATCTCCCTTTGGTTCAAGGCATTCACACACTTATCCGAAAATAAGAATCAATAACAAAACCAATAATACAATCACCAGAAAAATCAACACCACGATCAGCTTGTTTTCCAGATTTCCCTGTTTTTTCTCCACACTCACACTATTTGTCAACAATCCCTGTATCCAGCCGACTGCCAGCTGATACATTCCCTGAACGTTTGGATGACAGCCATCCATCGTCTCATACATCACATTCATTTTCCGCAGATCTATCAGCCTGCATCCATACGCCGCCGCACATTTTCGAATCGCAGCATTATAACTTTCCAGTGAATTTCCCTTCACTCTTTTCGGAAATGCCCGCCGTCCATTGACCGCTGCCGGACAGATGGTTGCACAGTAAATCTCTGCATCCGGATAACGGCATCGTAAGAGCCACAGCATTTTTTCATATGCCGTCTGGAAATAACCTTTTCCGACCGGAATGCCGTTTCCAAAATCGTTCATTCCAAGAGAAACTAAAATTGCATCCGGTATTTCTCCGTTCTGATGAAGACACTTGGTACGCCACTCACTGCTGCCGGAAGAATCGATGTTTCCATAAACTTTACTTCCGCTCCAGGAATGATTCGTCAGAAGTCTGGCTCCAAGCTGGTTTAGCACGATCATCCACCACGTTGAATCCACGGAAAAAATCCCGTTTCTTTCTGCATATTTCGGTGTGTAATACACCTTGCACTCCGGCGGATTATATCCGTAATATGTACTGAGCGAATCACCGTAGATAGAAACTTTCTTTCCCCACAGTGGATTCGGTATTTCTCCGTTGAATTTCCTGGTAAAAGTCTCAAAATTTTCTTTATCTCCCAGATTATCAACCTTGATCGCAAAAATAACCTCACGAAAAACCGACTGAAACTCTCCTTCTACTAGAAGTTTCTCAAAAATATCAGCTACCAGTTCCGGTGAATTTCGAAAACCTCCGCAGCCAAAAGCTCCTAAAACCAGTGCCTGCACACCGTGGATCTGAGCGGAAAGCAGAATATTTCGAATTCGCTTGGTCAAAATTTTTTCCAGTTTCTTTCGCTTTATCCGTCTGTCCCGGACTCTCAGATTCGGTGCCGAACAGGTAATGACATCAATCGGAAACCAGTCATACTGTCTTTTTACATAGCCATTCTCTTCTTTAAAAACAGTAATGTTTTCAGAATAAATAATGCGGTTGCTGTAATACGGCGATCTCTCATTGTTGTACTGATAAAAGTGGACAATATTATCCGCTTTTGACAGACATGGAAACAGGTTGCTGCATCTGCACAGACTGGATTCCTGGGACATTTCTCCATAAGAGCTTCCTCCTCCCGGAGTCACCGCATTGGCAAAATTCAGAACCGCCACTTTGGGATAAATCCTGGACAGCCTCTCCGCTTCATTTAAGACGGTATTATTTGTGACCTGAATATTTGTATAATAATTTCCAAAAACTCTGGTATCGGTAATGTTCTCTGCATACAGAAGTGTACACATAACTGCTCTCGAAGTTAAATCATACAGTCTCCGATCTTCCAGTAACCTTTTTTGTGTATCTTCAAAAACATATGCCAAAGATTCCATATGCTCTCCCTTCTGCCTTCTTAGTCATCCAACAGCACTTCTTCATAATCATAAAAGCACGTACAATTCGGATGCCGTCTCTTATATTCTTTTACCTGCTCCAGATCAATGCCATCGGAACATGGATTCATCAATTCAAGATCCAGATCGTAAATAGGACTGATATCACTGACTCCTGATTCGTGGAATTGCAGATATTTCAGATTTTTCAGTCCTGCCACCGGACTTATATCAGAAAATGGATTATCATCCAGACACAATTCTTCCAGACTTTCGCATCCACGCAACGGTGTAATATCATCAATATCACAGTTGATCAAAATCAGGCTTCTAAGTTGTTTACACTGTTCAAGCGGTGACAGATCATCTATCATTACATTTGCCAGATAAATTTCTTTTTCATCATAGCTGAAAGTCTCTCCACCAAGAACAAAGGTATTTTCATCCTCCGTCTCCGTTTCACCCTCCGTCTCCTCTTCCAGTTCCACATAAGAAACATCCTGTGGTGCCAGTATGATGGTCGGTGAACTTCCGCTCATATTTCCTTCACTGTCCGTTTCAATTTTCACATCACAGGAATTTACAGAAAATTCAATCCAGTATTTTCCTTCGCCATCTTTTACCGGTTCTGCATCCATGCCAAAAATACTTTTCAGTCTCTCGTAACTGATAAAATCGCTATAACCTACAAACAGCATACCAGGAGAGGAAAGCTCGATCCGATACGGTTTCGCACAGCGATTGACCTGTCTTGTGACTGTATCGATCGCCTCTGGCTGTTCCCCTGCATTTTTATAATAAGCAATACCGCTAAAACCGGCAAAATGTGCCGCATAATCACCGTCCTTGCCGGATGAGACATCACAGTTTCCATAAGCATCCACATAATTCTGATAGCCGAAACTTGCGATATTATCCAGCAGAAGAAAACGAACTGCCACATTTTCTTCTTCCGACTCTGCCACATCCAGAACCTGCTGTCTGATCAAACTGTCATCTTTGCCTTCTTCCTGCTTCTGCTTTTTAATCCTCTCAAGCACGGTTTCCAGAAAAGTATCTTTTGTTTTCTCGTATCCTTGACTTGCTATATCATAGGCACTGTCATAGTCCTCCTCTTTGATGTACATGCTGACCAGTTCCTGATATGCTTCTGCTTTCTCCGGACAGATCTTGATCATCTGCAGATATTCTTTCTCTGCCTCCGCATAATCCTCTTTTACCAGATACTGATTGGCTGATTTCAGATGGACACCGTATTTTTGAGATTTGCTCTGCCCAAGCCCTGTGATGACCGCAACACTGATCACAATGACTGTGCCTGCTGCAGCAACACCCGTAATGATTTTAAATTTTATATTCTTTTTCTTATGCATTATTCCGCTCTCCATCCCAATTCTTCCAGCTGTGAGATAATTTTTTTCAGCTGTACCATATCTGCATCTTTTTCTTCATCGATCCCGGACTGCTCCATGATTTCTTTTGCTTTTTCATACCACAAAAAGACCTGCTTATAGGTACGGTCAGCCGGTCGTCTGTCATTATTCCACTGATAATTTACATAAGCAAGTCGAATACATGCCCTGTATTCTGTCTTATATTCTTCTGTGATTTTTTCCAGTATCTTGATACTCTTATCCCAGTTCTGCTGTTCTTCATAGACTGCATCTAGATTGTAGCGATCTTCCAGTAATACCAGACCCGTTTCTGCAATCTTCTCCAGACATTCGCCTGCAACCTCTGTCTCATTCATCTGCAAAGCCATCCTCGCCGCACTTCTCAGCCAGAAAACCTGACTGCTGACCGGCATGCTTTCTGCTTTTTGCTGCAAAAAAGAAATCCCTTCTTCCATATGTCCGGATTCCTGTGCCGCCTGTAAAAATACATGAACAGCATGAAACATCAGATCATCTGAGGTATTCTCCAGAACTTTTTCTGCCATAAAATAAGCGGTCTGGACATCTCCCTGCAGCAGATCGATCTCCGCCCGGATCAGGCTGACATCTTCTTCTTTCAGATTTCGCTTTTTTGCTTCGCGTAAATAATTCTCTGCCTGTTCATAATCACCAAGCGATGCCTCGGTGATTGCCAGATCACGATATAATTCTGCATTTTCTTCATCACAATTTACTGCTTCCTGAAGCAAATCCTCTGCCTGATCAAAATATTCCAGAAAGAGTGCCGCTTTTGCCGCAGCATACAGAACTTCTTCCTTTCGCTGCGAGTCACGTTTCAGATATTTCTGATATTTTTTTGTATTCAGGATCGCAATCCCATCATCGTATAAGATCTCAATTTCTGATGTTTCGCTGTTTTTGTAATCACAGTCCGCTTCTTTTTCCACATAAATATCTGCCACATCTGCAAAATCACGGTACTTTCTCTCATCCACGCTGCGATAAAAAAGTGCTCCTCCAAACACGCTGACGGTAACTGCCGCAATCGCAGTAGCTTTGAGTACTTTCTTTTTGAACAGCCTGGAAGAAGACCACTGTTCCAGATGCTCCAGTGCTTTCTGCATCTCTTTTGCATTTTTAAATCGTTTATGGATATCCGGCTGCATCGCCTTTCTCACAATGTTCTCCAGCTCGTTGCTGTAGCCGTGATCCAGGTATTTCAGCTCGATCAGATCCTTTCTTTTTGCATCCGGGTAGATTCCGGTCATCAGAAAATAAAATACTGCTCCCAGACTGTACAGATCGCTCCGCCCGTCCAGATGGATCCGATTCCCATCTTTTCCTGCCAGAATCATCTCCGCTTTTTTTGCCTGTTCCGGCGAAGCAAACTGGCTGCTGAGCCCGATCAGTTCTTTATTGCTCTCACCGTCAATCGAAATATTAAAGTCGATCAGACAGATATCTCCATCTTCCTGTATCATAATGTTTGCCGGTTTGATGTCACAGTGCAGGATTGGCGGTTTTCTCGTATGAAGATAATCCAGAACTTCCAGAAGCTGCTGCATCCAGAACAGAAGCTGTTCTTCCGAAAAATGCATCTGCCGGTTACAGTAGTACTCCAGATCATGCCCCGGAATATAATCCATGACCGTATAAATCCCGCCATTTATCTGGATAAAATCATAAACCTGCGGCAGATACCGATGATGCAGATTTTTCAGGATATCAACTTCAATACGGCTGTCCATGATGTCCACACAGTGATCCTTTACCTTTTTGACGATCACCTGTTTTTGAAGATTTTCATGATACGCCAGATAAATCTCTCCAATACCTCCCTTACCAAGATGCCGTATGATCGTATAGGGAGGGGGAAGTCTGAAATTTGCCATTGTTCATTCACCTGTATGTTTTTGTTTATACGGTTTTCCTTCTTCCTTCTTCTGTCAACATATAGGATGTGAATGCATAGGAGAAGCCGCCTTTCATCTGATCGGCTCCAACATATACAAGAAGAAGCCGGGTTCCGTTCTCTAATCTTCTGCTGTTTACAATATATGTTTTATCAAGCTTTTCTCCATATTGAGAGACAAACTTTACAAGTTCTGTGCCCGGTGTCTCATGTACCGCTCTTTCACAGACACTTCCGTCCAATACACCGTAATTTTTTCTTTGAAATACCCTTATTTTTTCCTGATAACTTTTTTTCTGCCAGATGGTCCAGAACGTCACACCGAACAACAGTAAACCTATGATGATCGCCAGAATCCCCATGGATGCATACGATGCCATGAAAACAACACCTGCCACACTGGCTACAGAACTCAGCCTTTTGCACCATTTTATGGAACGCTGAAAATATGCGGTAAAAAATTCTGTAATTGCATTACTTTCTTTCTCTGTTGGTCTCCTAAACCCTTTTAAATCTTCAATTTTCTTTATTGTTGTCATATATCTCCTGAATTCTGTTTATAAATTCTTCCCTTTCTTCATCTTCATAACCACGATAACAAATTTCTGCAATGTCACCGTGATTGAATAAAAACTGTGTTCCTTCTCCCATATTTCCTTCCGGATACATGACTCCGATATAATCATAGTCGATATTGTCGGTTTCATTTGTTTGACCGACGCCAAAAATCATTAACTTTTTCTGAGCATCTTTTAAAAGTACAACGGTACCAATCGGTAATAATTCTGAAAATTTCATGTTTTTCTACACCTTTCTGTTTTTATTTTCGTATGCTTTATCTTATCATATCGCAGACTCTTTTACCAGCTTCCACCACCGCCGCCTGCATAGGCAGTTCTCCATCCCGGGGAAGTGATATCTTTCCACCATCCTCCGATTGCTTTGCCTGCTTTTTTCACTTTCGAACCAACCGTATCCAACACCGCATCTGACACAAATTCTGCAAAATCCTTTTCTTCGCCCATAAAAGTTTTGGTCAGATATTTGGTTGCATAATCAATTCCCCAGGTAGCCCCAACTGTCAGAGCACCCGTTAGAACGGCCGGAGCTCCCAGCGTTCCTGCCACAGCAGCCAGAACTATGCCCTCTCCGATTTTGACCCCGGTCTCTCCGATTGTTTCTGCTAACTTTCTTCCAAAAGTGGTATTGCTTTCATCGGTAAAATTATCATACCCTGTAGTTAGAAGCGTCAATCCATATCCTGCCCATTTTGCACCTACAGCAATTTTATCGCCTACTTTGTCTGCTTTTGACCATTTCAGTTTATCTACCTGTTTCTGCAGATTTTCTATGAAAGTTCCTCCTGCTTTTTTATCTACATTAAGACCCAGCAATGTTTTCAGATCAAAAGAACTGGTCGTTGCCTTTCCTGCCGCACCTGCAGATTTTACTATCTTTTTTAAAATACCTCCCCAGTCTTTTGTTGTTTTTGGTACTCCTCCTGTGGCAAGTCCCCCGAAAATGGCAATCAACGGACCGACAACTCCACCCTCGGCAACAGCATCCCAGATTTTCTCCCAGAACCCGTTATCCTTTTTATCCTTTTCCGGCTCCGTATTCTTCTTTCCGTTGTCCTTGCTGTTTTCCTTTCCTTTTACCGTGACTGCACCAAGTTTTTTTTCGGTACTCTGATATTGTGTGGAAGCTTCTTTTAAAACGCCGGAAAAACTTTTACTTTTTCGCTCCAGATTATTTATGTAACTGGAATAATTGTTTAATGAATGTTTAATCTGTGCCCTGGATGATATTTTCCAGCTCAGGTTACGGTTTACATAAGAAACATCGGATGACACAGATCCCAGCATCTTTGCTATCTGTTCCATCTGCTGTGCCTGCTGATCCAACGCATTTGTATTCACTCGTATTTTACTCACATTTCTCTCCTCTCTTCCTTTTTCTTTCTGTAACAAAGATAGCCAGAATGAGTCTCTTTGAACTCTTTCTGGCTATCTGCTCACTTATGTTTTAATCTAATGTACTTGCCGGGAGTTCACTTGCTGCACTCTTTGCTGCATTCTCTGCTGTCTCGTACTGCTCTGCCATGGTATTAAGATCATTGACATGCTCCATGATCATACGGTTTACCTTGTCCATGCTTGCCTGAAGAGAAGTAAATTTTGATTTATATGCTTCTGAAGCTTCTCCTGTCCAGCTTCCTGATAAAGCATTGACTTTTGAAATCATCTCATCATGCAATGTTTTTACTTCTGCTGCTTTTCCCTGAAATGTGCTGGCTGTATTTTTAAGTTCCGCAGGTGTTACTAATAATGTTCCATCCATAATCTTGATCTCCTTTTACTGTTTTTATCGTTTATTCTGTCTTTGATTTACTGTTTGCTGTTCTTAATCTTTAGTAGCTTCTTGTCGTTGCTGTTGAAGTGTTGGTAACTTCTGCTTTTTCATAAGTTGTCAGAATGGTCTGGAGTGCCAGAATATACTGCTCGATCAGAAGTGAAAAGGTTGTCCATTTTTCTTTGTCCTTCTCAAATGCATTGTTGAAAGCTGTATTTGCATCGCCCTGCCACTGTGCTCTTAATGCCTGCTGTGCCTGCTCCAGTTCACTTACTTTGTTTTTAAATGCTTTGTTTTTCTCAGTCAGATCCGTGATCGCTGCCTTTAACTCTGATGCTGTTACCTGAAATTTTGCCATGATGTTCATTTCCTTTCTTTATGTAGATTTTTTTGTGTTCCTGTTCTTGATGATGCTATCTTACCTTACATCCATCTTTTTATGTCTGATTTTCGATGATCGGTCATCGAAATGCGATATCCTGCATTTGGTATCGGACCATCGTCTTATCATCCTTTTCCCTTTGTTGCAATTGCCTGAAGTGCCTTGATTTCCGCATCGCGATAGGATTTTGCAGATTTGCGGATAACTGCTGCGATCTGTACCAGATCACCTGCTGTCTTCTCCAGTTTTTGTTTTAATGCATCACATTTCTGTAAGTACAGGGATGCACTCTCACCCTCCCATTCGCTTCGCAGGGATTCTTTTACTGTGTCCAGCTGCCTGCTTGCATTTCGCATCTGCTCTGCACTGTTCTCCAGTTTCTGTGCCTGTGCAAGTGCATTTCCAAAGGCAATTGAAATAGACTTATAGGTTGCCATACTTTCTCTCCTTTAATCCAATGTACTTGCCGGAAGGGAATTTGCCGCATTGGCTGCTGCCGCCTCGGCTGCCTCATAAACTCCTGCCATCTCTTCCAAATCTTTTACCTGTTCCTGATACCTTTTAAACATTTCCTCAATTCTGGTGATTCTTGAGGTATATTGTTTTCGGTGAGCATTCCCTGCTTCCCCGATCCAGTAATTTGCAGAGCCGTCAATCAGTCCTTTAAGTTTCTCAAACTGGGACTGCATCGTTCTAAGCTCTGTCCTTACCGCCGATGCCTGCGTACGAAGCTGCTCTGTCGTTACGATAATCTGCCCTGTTAAAGCCATAATCTGTCCCCCTTAAACTTTAAATCTGAATGGCAGCAATCTCTGATTTTACATTCTGTTCGCACGTATCGTATTCTGCACGTGCCTTTGAAATATTTTCAGCCACTGTCTGCAGTTCTCTGATCAGCTGCTGCATTTCCTGATTATCTGACTGATACTGTGCTGTAAATGCATCGTGTGCACTGCCCTGCCACATTCCATTTAAAGATTCTAGAGCCTGGTACATTTTCTCCCGGTTCTGAGAAATCTGATTTAATGTCTCCTGATAGGACTGCACCATAGTATTTACCTGCCCTGTCTCTACATCAAATTTCATTCTCTGCCTCCTCTCTTTCCTGTAACTATTCACTGAAATGGATTATACGATCGATCTGCCTTTCCAGTTCCCCGGTATCGATCTGCCCGAAAACATTCGCTCCAAGCCATCCGCTGATCCACCGATTTCTCATCTGGTTCTGCTTATCCGGCTGTCTCAGACAGAAACGCCTCTTTAAACCTGTATTTGTCCCAATGCCGTCATCCTCGTTGACAGTTTCTGTTCTGTCTTTGCATAAAGAGACTGCTGACATCTTCCAGTACTTTGCCATTTTCCGAACAAAATCTTCTTCTTTCCAGATTCTGCTCCTGCCTGCGGTACGGAAATCTCTTTTTCAAATACATTGTTCTGAGATGCAAGCAAATGCTCTGCAGTCCTGATTTCTTCCAAAGTATCTGACAGCAGATGACTTATCTGGCGTAATGTGGACGCATGATCATCCAGAACTGTTGTATTGACTTTGAGCAAATTGCTTCCCTCCTTATCTCCTGTCTGTATTGTTCCATTCGATAAATCAACTTTAACACAAAAAATTTTTTTCATTTAAAAATCCGATAAGCGGTAAGCTAATTGCGATAAACGGTATTTCTCTATACAAGAAACAGGGTATCTCCATAAGAAACCTGATTATCAGCCAGCGTACTTTCCGGCAGAAAAACGCTCTGCCTGTTCTGCTGACACAAAAGGAACATTCCCGAATCTTTGCTGAGATTCAGATGTTCTTTTTCTGCGATCATCTCTGCCATTTCTGTTACTACCTGTTTTACTTTCTGTGTTTCATCTACTTTAAAATCATATGCATGATTCATTTCTGCAAATATAACTTTCACAATCATCATATGCACTCTTCCTCCAATACCCGTAAAACGTTTTCCCGGCTAAATGCTTCTGCCTTTGCCTGATCCCATAACATTTTTCTGCCGTCCGCTGCATTCCAGATGAATAAAAACTTCCAGTCATTTTCTTTTTTAAATGCCAGGATTTCTTCTGCCTGTTCAAATTTGTCAGACCGTGCTTTTTTTTCAAATTCATCCACCAGCTGTCCGCCCGGAACCTTACATATATAATCCAGAAATGCATGCTCTGATAAGTAAGAAATCCGGACACTTTCCTGCTGAACGGACATCTGCTCCACTGCTGTAAATATCCTGTCTTTTTTATAAAACACAATCGGCATACTTTCTTTTTTCAGCACTCTCAGTTTCAGATCTGAATTTATAATTCCTGAAAAACTCTCTTTTAACTGCTCTGTTGGCTGATATCCATTTTCTTCCAGATACAGAAACCCCATCTGGTTCAGTTTCACGACTGACGATGCGATTCTTTCGCTTAAGGAGCTTTCCCTTTGCATGACCGGGAAATCCATTTCGCCTTTATACCCCAGAGCCTGCATACAGATCTTCAGATCCAGATTTGACAAAATCCATATATTATCTGCCATCTTTTGCATCATAAACCTCCCGAAGTTTACTCTGACAGTTTCTGGAGATCGGAAGCACGATTTCTGATCCAAGCTGCACCAGATGATTTGCCCAGTCAATCGCCAGAATCTTGCTCTTATTTACCAGATAGCCTTTATGACACCGTACAAAGGAATCTTCCAGCTGTTTCTGCAGCTGCATCAAAGTTCCTCCAAAACCAATCTCCTGGTATTCCGTTCTTGCATACAGTTTTTTATCTCTTGCCTCTATATAATAAATCTTATCGTATGGTATATACTGAGCTTTCTGTCTTGTACGGATACACAATACTTTTTCCTCTTCTGTAAGTTCTGACATGGAGAGCAAAATCTGAAGCATGGCTTTTTTATTCTGCTCTGTTTCCATCGGTCTCCACAAAAGGGTACATGGAAAAATATCCGGTCTGACATACACCGATGGCAGAATACTGTCATCTGCAATCGGAATGATCTTGGCTTCTCTGTAGCTTTTTCTTGCTTTTACAAGCGTTTCAACTGCCATTTTGTCAGACACATCGCACACCAGAAGATCCAGAAGTTCTGCCTTTTCGATCGCCGCCGCCCATTCTTCCAGTACAACAAAAGTATCCAGCTGATAATCTGCCAGATTTTGCTGAATGGAAATCTCCGTCAGCAGCTTTCTTAAAATTTTCATTTCTTCCGGTTTTCCATATCCCAGAATACGGATCATGACTGCGTCAACCCCTTGTTCTGCGGGATAACAATCATATCCATCAGCTGATTATCTTCCGCATTTGTAGCATAGGCAATTCCAGGTTTCAGACGCTTGATCTGCTCACTGTAGCTGATATTTGTGTAAGACAGTACATTCTGTTTGCTGAGTTCTCCTCCGAGAACAATGCCATTCTTTTCATTATTGAAATTCAGGTAGGCAATCTTATCCATCATAGTCACACTCTGTGATACGTTATATGCTCCGAAAATAAATACATTTAGCAGTCGGCCTTTGGCAAAAATATTTTCAATCCACGGACTTAATTTACCGATGCCTTCCATTTCGGTATATACGTTTTGCAGGAAGCACTGCAGATCTGCAATACATACAAAGACTGCCGGGAATTCCTGCTGCATCTGGCGGAATACTTCTTCATCTTCCAGACCTTTTTTCTGAAGTTCTTTTCTTCTAGGTGCACGTTCATTCGTAACGTTGATCATTTCTTTGATATTGTCGAAATACTGCTGCGGTGTGGAAGCATACTCTGCCCCGGTCAGTTCTGCTGTTGCCTTGTCCGATTCTTTCTCATTATCAAAGAATAAGATCCTTCCGCCCATATCTCTTGCCGCACAGGCAATGTTACGAAGCAATACCGACTTTCCGGTACGCTCTCTTCCAAGCAGTGTATAGCAGAAGGTCTTTGCCAGATCCACGCCGAAAACAGAAGCATCTTCCCGTGCGTATGCGATCGGCAGGATTTCTTTTCTGGATTTCTTTCGGTAACTTTCCAGCCCGGTAAAAATCTTCCATGTCGGTTTTTCCGGGATTTGGATCTGCATTGCCCGGTGTCCACGCCAGGTTTCGGACATCTTCCGGCAGGTTTCTCTGATCTTTTCCGAACGTGCATAATCATTTTCTGCCACGCAGGAAATGGCTGTCTGATATTCCAGAACATTTCCGTCATAAATTACAAGTCCGCGGCCTTTTACATTGCTTTCCGGCAGTACATCAAAATGCGATGTGCGGAGAGCTTCGGTATAGCGATACTTATCGCCAAGTTCCAGACAGATGCTCTGACGCATATTGTCCGCAATCTTATTCTGCAGTTCGGATGCACCGTATCCTGCGGAAGAGATGACAAGGAAAATTCCGTAGCCTTCGGCAGATCTTGACAGTTCCAGCAGAATATCTTCAAAACGATTGTCTGTCTTTTCACGGAAGTTCGCATAGCCATCGATCACCAGAACGATTGCCGGCATTTCATGACCGTGCAGACGGATATACTGTCCAAAACTTCCACCTTTGATCATGCTCTTACGCTCTGCAAGAATACCTGCGATCATGCCGAACAGTTTATTCAGTCGGTCATCCTCACCTTCCAGAACGATTCCGCCGACATGGATATCGTCCTCAAATGCACAGAGCATCTGACTGCTGAAGTCCACTGCATAAACGTTGGCTTCTTCCGGTGAATAGCTTGTCAGAAGACCGTACACAAGGGTCTGTAAGAACGTACTCTTTCCGCTTGTCACGCCGCCGACAACGGAGAGATGTCCTTTTGTCGCAAGATCGATCATCAGCGGATACTGCATCTGATTTTCCGGATCGTCCACAAGTCCGATATAACTAGAGAGAACAAATTCTTTTTCGTGTTCCATCCATCTTCCGTTCTGATAAGCATTTTCTTCATAGCCACGCAGTTCTGTGATCGCAAGCTGTTTCGGAAGCTCCGGCATCCACAATTTCTGTTTGTTGATGTAATGATTTTTCTCTGCCAGCTCGCCAAGATAACGTACCACGGCATCCAGCTGCGTGATCTCTTTCTGCTCCGGAAGTTTTTTATTATTTTCCTGGAATACTTCGATCAGATAATCTGCTGCTTCTTCCGGTCCGTCTGCTTCCTGCGGCAGATAGTGTATGATTTCTTCCATAATATGCAGATTGGATGCATTTTCCGGAAAACGCTCTTCTTTGCAGTTCAGTTCACCGATCACCTGTTTTGCAAGAGCCCTTCGCTCTTCTCTTGTACAGTCAGAAAGAGCACAGATCTGCATTTTTTCACAGAAATCTGCAATCACGGTGACAATCTCTGTCATCCATTTCTGCATTGCTTTTTTCTTCTTCTCGCCTTTGGAACGTCTGCCGGATACCATCTCACGCCCCTGCAGATCCAGAAGAACTGCTCCGTTTTTGCTGCTTCCGCCTTCTGCATCGTAGACGGCTCCACTCCATCCGGACTGGAACTGTTCATAAACTTCATCGTTTCCAACCTGAAGATAGCCGCGTCCGGTCTGTGTCAGATAAGCTGCATCCGGTTTGTGAAGCATATCATTACTGTCATGTTTATCTGCAACTCGCAGACAGAGCTTGAATTTCGTGTTACTCCAGATATTATCATCTACGGTACCGCTCGGTTTCTGAGTTGCCAGGATCAGATGTACGCCAAGGCTTCGTCCTACCTGTGCTACAGAGATCAGCTCACGCATGAATTCCGGTTCTTCTCTTTTCAGCTCGGCAAACTCATCGATGATGATCAGCAGATGCGGAATCGGTTCGGATGCCTCACGGTTTTTGACAAGTTTCGTATATTCATCAATGTTTTTTACACCATATTCTCCGAAAATACGCTCACGCCTGCGGTTCTCACTCTTGATGGATACCATGGCTCTGCGAACCCGGTTTCCGGAAAGGTTGGAGATCTGTCCGATCGTATGTGGCAGATTGGAAAACAGATTCGCCATACCGCCACCCTTAAAGTCAATGATCAAAAAGCCGACATCCAATGGGCTGAAATTTACGGCAAGTGAAAGAATATACGTCTGCAGTGTCTCACTCTTGCCGGAACCAGTCGTTCCTGCCACCAGACCATGCGGTCCGTGGTATTTTTCATTGATATCGAGGTAACATTCTTTATTTCCGGCTTTCTGACCGATCAGTGCACGCATAGATTCATAGGTACGGTTTTTACGCCAGTGTTCCAGAACATTCATTTCTTCCAGACGATGTACACCCATCATCTCAAAGAACGTAATGGAATTCGGAATATCACTGCTTGCTTCCATCTGATTTGCACGCAGACAGCTCATACGTTTTGCCATCTGCTCAATGCTGTTCGCATCCAGATAGTCAAAGAGAACACTTCGTCTCTCATCACCACCTTCACGAACACCGTAAATACCCTGAAATTCCTGATTATCCTGAATAATAAAGCTACACTCACTTGGAAGCTGTTCATACATGCCGGAAAAAATCACAGTTGTAACGCCAAGGGTGGTTCCGCTTTCATACAAATATTTTGATACCATCTGAGAATCCAGAAGTTCCGGGGATTCCACAAACACCACATAATGCGGGTAAAATTTCGGTGTATTTCCGTAGCTGGACTGTATATTTTCGGAACGATTTCGCAAAACCTGTGCAAGAGCATACAAAACATCGTTGATCTCATTTTCATTTGATGCCACATAACGCATACTGTGTTCTTCATTCCATACATGTGGAAGCCAGCGCACATAAGACCATTCTTCGGCATGTTCTGAATTTTCATCATATAAAACAATCAGTTTTACATCCGCCGGACTGTGTGTAGATGCAATCTGCGAGATCAGCACACGCGACAGGTTCATGGCTGCAATTTTGTCACTGTCCGTCAGGATTCCGACTACCGAATGTTCTTCTAAAGACACGCCAAGCGGCACATCTCGCATCGTCTCAAAATTCTTTGCCAGTTTCTCCGGACGTTCCGACAGCTCATCATCAATCATAGTGAATCCCTGTTTTGGAACCGTGATTTTCACCTGAAACGGCATTTCTCCAAGTCCGAGTCTCACAAACAAAAAATCCGAATACTGCTTGGATCTGGCCCAGATCTCTACCGAATCTGCCGTGTAATGGCTGCATGTATTTGCATCCGGATACATATTCAGCATAGCCTGTCTGTTAAATTCGAACTTGCTGCGAATACGGTCTGCACACTGAACCAGATATTCTTCGTAACGGTTCAGACGCATCTGCTCTCTTTCGCGATTGTCTTTCTTTGTATATCTCAGATTAATGATCGCCCATGTGGTACCGACAATCGCCGAACCTGCCGTGATAAAAATGCCCATTCCCATGTTTCCGGAATTCATAAGCGTATAGCCCAGAAGCATCGGAAGCATCATCGTAAACGAAGGAAGAATACTCATCCATGCCGGTTTGCGGTCTTCTTCCCGTTTCTGCGGCACATTGTCGATTTGCTCTTCCCCGTCAAATAATTTCGGAATCACTCGCGGTGAAATATGAACAGCCGTTTCGCCTTTTTCTTCGATTTCCGCTCCGGTGTCACCTGCTCCCTTCGGGAATGTCAGTACTTCCAGTTTATCCGGATTGATATAGACCTGACCTTCCAGACAGCTTACCGAGATAATGTCCCCCAGATAAATGATCGAAAGTCCATACAGGTTGATCAGATCACCGAATTTCAGTGTGCAGGAACCATTTAACCTCTGATGTCCTACATACGTTCCATTGGTACTGGTATCCCGGATCGTACAACTTCCATTCTGAAACTGAAGTTCTGCATGATGCTGCGAAATGATCGACTGCGACGGAAAACAAATATCACAGTCATCCGCTTTTCCGATCGTGATACTTCTTCCGAGAACCTTAAATTTATTGTATGCTGCAAGTTCCGTCGGTGATGCGAGCACCAGCATGGCAAGGTTATCACCCTGCTTCGTCTCAATCTGCAAAATCTGTCCTTCTTCCAGAATCCCTGTAAAACGCCCTCTCGCCCAGGTTACGATATAATCTGCCGAGTCTTTAAAACGCCACTGCTGATCCTGTACATCCATAAAAAGATGTAAATCTTTGCGGATACTGTATTCTTTCGCCCTCAGCCATACATCGTAATCTGCATTATCCGTGGAAGGCAAATGCACTTCCTGATAAGCATTATTCGTATAGATTGCCAGTATCAATCCCATTTTCCCACACTCCTTATCCTTCTGTTGTAAATTTAAATTCCTGTGTTCCTATTTTTATAAAACTTCCTTCCTGTATCAGAAACTCCTGATTTGGCAAAAGCACCTTTCCGTTAACATACGTACCGTTTGCAGTTCCAAGATCTTTGATATAAACCGTATCTCCACCGCCGCTCAACACAAAATGTTTTCGACTTACAAGCCGGTCATTCACCGTCAGCTCACAGACTCCCGGCTGTCTTCCCACAAGAAACGGAAAACCTGGTATCGCAACAGCTCTTCCGGAAGAAAGATGCCGCAGAAAATACTGCTTTCGACTTAAACGTTTTGTGCCTGCACAGGAAGTAAAACTCTTCTCCCATTCCAGCAAATCCATTTTTTCCCGTCTGTTGATCAGATTTACCAGCACCGCAAATGCATCTCGCTCACCCTTCCGGTAAGAGTACGCATTTGTCAGCCTTACAAACATTTCTTTTATATTCGGATATTCTTTTACGGAATTGATCGGCCAGTACAGCATCACAACTTTTTTATTTTCGTAATTAAAATAAATATACTCCGGGCGAAGTTCCAGATTGCTGATACTGATGCCATGCGACTCGCATTTTCGAATAATGTGTATGATATCTACCATACAATTGCAGAATTTTTCAAGATTTATGCCGCTTGCAATATACTCACAGACCGGCATACAGTTATAAAGTTCAAACTGGATTTTCGTACCCAAAATCCCTGTATTTATCACAGGCGGAAACAATTCCGGGATCTCCCCTGATTCGATCAGAGAATTTTCCAGATATGCGATCTGCTCTTTTGATGTCAGCTTGTGTTTTACGCTGATCTTTTGTGCTTTCTTCTTTACTTTCACTGGTATCATAACTCACTCCTGAATATCTGCTCTCCCTATCGCAAAATCTCCGCTGTCAGGAAAAAGCAGTCGTTTTCTGTCAGACTCTCCACCGATGGATTCTCTACTTCCGGAACGTATTCTGTGATGTCCATATCCTCAAGATTATTTTTATCCTCCTCACGAAAGCGATTGCAGATATATAAATATTTCTCCGGATCTGTGATTTCTGATTTTTTTGCCAGACGAAGTTTAAATGCTGCCTCCTCGTTCTGATTTCCAAAAACCATCACCTTATCTGCAAGATCTGCCAGTATTTTTGCATCCTGATCCAGCCTGTATGGAATCTCCGCCATAATGATTTCGTATTCTTCCTGTTCCAGAAGTTTCTGAATGTATTCGGTAAATATCTTTAAAAAATCCTGATTTTGAATCCTGTGATGCTCAAGCGGTCTGATATAGAAAAATCCCTCTTCTCCCACAGCAGACTGCAGATCATCCAGATCTGCTTTCTGACTGCACACGGCATCCGCAAAATCTGCAGATGCAGCCTCTCTGTTCTTCAAAAAGAATGCAAAATCCTGATTCGGCTCCAGATTCAGATAAAGAACCCGTTTTCCCTGCAGTGCAAAATGTCTGCAAAGAGCCAGCGTACCAAGCGTCTTACCGCAGCCTCCGACCGGACTGTACGAAAGATACAGTCTGGACCCGATATTTTCTTCCGGTATATCATCCATCTCAAAATCAAACGACCAGGATTCATCTTGCATATCGTCCTCTGACATACCGCGTACGGTCAGTTTTGTAACCATTTCCTGATAAAGTTCCTCTGCAGTCAGACCTTTTCTCAGATACATGATATCCGGATTCTTTTCTGTTCTGTCCCCGATCACAAACACCTCGCCTGTGACCGGCCAAATACCTTCTGCACAGCTTTCGTCTGCGATCAGCCAGTCTATGTCCTGCTTATTTTCAAGGAATGCCGGATCTGATATCAGTTCCAGTTCTTCCGACTCTGCCCCGTGTTTTAAAAATACACAGGCAAGACCAAGCAGCATTTCTTCCTCTTTTATCCCTAAAACAATTCGTCTGTTTTTCCTCATTTTCACCACGTCATCTATATAAAGATAACCGTCTCTAACACTTGCCGGATGTTGTCTTTTGGCGTAATTCTTACACGCTCATACGGTGTCAACTCCCGGTCATTTACAAAAGTATGATTAGAACTTCCAAGATCCTCCAGATAAACCTCGCTTCCCTCCAGCTGGATTGCGCAGTGTGCTCTGCTGATCGTCGGCGTGTAACTGATCACTCCGTCCACCTGCGATGCCATCTTTCCAATCACAAAGTAAGATTTATTTATCAGAAAATCAACTCTTCCTGTACCGTCAAAGGAAGCAAAATGAAGCTCGTTTCCCATTTTTTCTCTCTGAAGTCCCTGACTGTTTCCCGTACTGCCATTCTGTCCGCCAAGCTTTACCGGTGCCACGCTTGCAAATCCGCCGCTTCCCGGTGCCCCACTGATCGAATTCCAGATATTCTGACGCAGTACCTGTGTATCCTGTTTTCGACTTCTGGCATTCTGCAGAATCTGTACCTGATCCTGCTGCATCGTATTGGGATTTGAATTTGCACTCGTATTTGAATTTATATTCGTATTTGGATTTTCCGTCACCGATTTCTGCGGCTGCACTTCCTGAATCTTTGGCGGCTCACTGACAGGCTTTTCCTCTTTCTCCTTTTTCTTCCGGAAGAAAATACCACTCTGCTTCTTTTCTTTTTTCTTTTCGACTGTTGCAGCTGTCTGATCAGAGAGCAGCTTCTGATGAAAACGTTCTGTGTGCTGAGAGACTTCCTGTTCCTGGATTTGCTCTGGTTTTATCTCAGATTTTGTTTCTTCTCTTACTTCTGGTCTTAACTCTGGCTTTCTGTCTGATTCCGAATCTGCTTTTCTATTCGTTTCCTGCTGTAAGCTATTTTTCTGTGACTTCTGACTTTCCGTTTTCTCCGTTATACTCCACAGTTCTTCAAATGCTTCACGAATCTGCGGATTTTCATATGGCTGAATCCTTCTCTGTCGTGCTCTTTTCTGGTATGTAAAACCATAAATTCGTTTCTGTGTGCTATGATCTGAAGGTTTCTCCCCAAATTCTCCGGTGCCACAATCTTTCCCCTCAGCAGAATCTGCATCGACTGTGCAAAATCCGTCCCGGAAATGGTATTTTTCCCAAGCAGATCTTGTCGAGTTTTCTGAAGTCTGCTCGGCTCAAGCAAACCATCGGTTCCGGTATCGGAAGCTGTATCAGATAAATCTGATCGGTATATGGATCCATATAGATGTATTTCGGATCAAGTACGATCTTTTCCAGATTTCGGACATCCTGTGCCCTGACTTCCTGCAGGACTTCCAGGACAGAAAGCAGTACCTGGACAAATCTTTTCTGGTTCAGATCTCCGATGCATTCTGATAATTCCACCAGTCCCTGATGCTCCCATAAGAACAGTTCTATTCCATCTTTTTCCACAGAATGTACCGACAGTATCCCTGCTGTTTTCTGCATATTATGAATCTCGATATGTTCGGATACCACAAGCGTATCCTGCTCCGGCTCATATAAAAGATATCCTTCCTGTTCTTTCCACATATGTCTCTTTCCTCTCTTTTTTGCGGCTGTCAACATACAACTGCAAATTCCATGCAGTTATGCGTTGACAAAACAGAACGGGCTGCTGCTCTGTAGCAGCAGCCCTCTTTTGTTGTCTTCTGTCTGTTGAATCTTATCGCAAGATTTATTTTCTCTGTTCTTTTCTGTTTGTTGTCATCTTCAGAGCTTGTTGCTGGTTGACACGCATTACAATGATAACGCCTCCAACTACGATCAGAAGAATCAGTATGATCGTTCCAAAGAACAGTGGTTTGTTGTTTGTAGAATGTACGCCACTCGCGCAGATGGGACGTTCATCGTTACGATCGTCGGCTCATTGTCAGCCTTGTCGTAAGCTTTTACACTTGCTTACTGGAATTTCGCAGCAGATCCGACTTTCAGTTTCAAAGCTCCGTTGTTCAATAACAGCTTTCTCGTCAAAGCTCTTTCAGCTCACCGTCTACATAATATTCCACTTTATCCAGTGCCATATTATCGTGCGAGGAATTTCCTGTTCATCGGTCTTGTAGTGTCCGCCCTCCTGCAGGTTTGCTACGGAGATTACCGGCGAAGTCTTATCCACGATAAATTCTACCTGTTTTGCTTTTGATGTATTGGTTGTCTTGTTCTTTGCTTTATCCTCAGAATAAATAGAAATAGTGTAATCACCCTCATCTTCAAAGTTTGCCGCATGAATGGTGTATACATATTCTTTCCAGCTTACATCGCCGCCGGATTTCTGTACATCGTAGTCCTGTCCTTCTTTCAGAGTGAGTACGGTTCCATTCTTAGACAGGGTCAGCTCACTGAGTGTCAGGGAGTCTACGTTGATCTCAGATACCACGATATCCTTCGGATTGTTTGTATAGCCTTTCTTCAGGAGTTCCTCTGTATAATCGTTGTACTGGTAAGTAGAACCGTCACGGTTTACAGAGAATACGATTTCTGTACTGTAAGCATTGCCGGCCTTATCGGTTGTCTCTGCTTTCAGTGTGTAAATGTCATCCATGTTTTTGCCGAAGTTTGCAAATGTGATAATCTGACCTTTTCCGGTATCTGCCGTCGTGTACATATTTGCTGTATTTACAACACCTTTGTGTACGCCTGTCAGCTGAATGTTCACATTGCTTCGGTCAAAGTTCGTATCGTTCAGTGTTACAACCGGTGCTACCGTTCCCTTGTTTGCAGAATGATCTTCGATGTTGCTGATCTCGATCGTCGGTTTTGTCAGGTCAACGGTAAAGCTGTCTGTTGCATATGGATCAGATACATTGCTTGCCATATCGGTGATGCTGATCGTAAAGGTGTAATCACCATCAGTCGGATAACTGATCGTAGCGGTATGTGTATCACCGGAACTTGACCAGCCGCTTGCCTGAGGAACTGCAACCGAACCACCGTCCAGATTTGCCGTTGTTGTAACTGTCACACCAGAAGCATTAAAGTTATGCTCTGTGATCGTGATCGTTGCGGTACGTCCTTCCTGATAGTAGCTGCCATTCTTTGCATTGTTGTTGTGGCACCACTGCCGGTCGGTTTTGTCTTATCGATCGTGATCTCATCCAGTTTCTCAGTGTTGGATTTATTTCCTGCCTTGTCGTAGCAGAAATAGCTTACCGTGTAGTCTGCATCACCGGTGAATGTGATCGTACCGGTATGTTTCTCACCATTGCCGGACCATCCGCTGAAGCTCCATCCCTGATTTGTGCTGGAAGTAACTTCCGGTTTGTAAGAATCATCAAAGTTTCTCTCGTCTACGGTGATCGTCAGTGTCTTGTCCTTGTTGTAGTACTTGCCGCCAACTGCATCTGACTTGTCAAAGCTGAAGGAAACCTTCGGTGCCTGATTGTCGATCTTGATCTCCTCAGTCTGTTTACTTGCCCCGTTTGTAGAGTAGTCAACTGCCTCTACCGTTACCTGTACATTGTTGCTGTAGAAACGAGACGGATCAATATTTACATGTCCGGTATAAGACTGTCTGTGATCCTTTGCAGTGAACGTTACGGTGTTGCTCTCCTTGTATCCGTTTGCTCCGCCGGAAATGGTGTAGGTCACGGATTTCAGACCTGCATAAGAATCATTCTCAATCGGATCTGTAACCAGAATGTCAAATCCAGGATTATCGGATGCACTGTAAACGCCCTTGCCCCATCCAGTTGCCAGATGGGTGTGATCGATTGCATGCAGTTTCGGACTATTTGCAAATCAACAACAACACGGTCTGTACCGAAGTAGTCTGTATTGCCTGCCTTATCTATAACCTTTTCGTAAACAATATAATTTCTGTTTTTGTTAAGCTTCAGTACGTTTCCTTTTTTGCAATCTTTCCATTTGGTTTCTGCTTCCAGCTCACTTCTCTTTTTCAGCGTATCTGTCACAATATACTGTGTGGACTTAAGACCTGCTGTAGCATCCTCACTGCTCATGCTGACCTTGACAGAATTCTTACCGAAAAGTCCAAAGCTCAGTTTTGATACCAGCTTATTCCAGGAAATCTCACCTTTGGTACCACCACTCACCAGGTTAGCAA
>SCPN01001487.1_pt1 | contig 113012 bp, 139 predicted proteins | sample 6106831 | NCBI WGS metagenome assembly SCPN01 (sample SAMN10720447, study PRJNA508395) | human gut metagenome | isolation source: Participant 1, 0 month | reverse complement strand
AGATTGGGATGGCGTCCACCACTTGTTTCCTAATTTGCCATAATCATTGATATATCCGTCCTCACACATTTCACCGATAAATTTGGTGACGGTCGGTACATAAATCCAGCTCTTTGAAGATCGGGGAATGGGAACTGCCATTATATATATGTGTGTAATAATCCTCTTTTTGACGAGAGCGCTTTTAGAGCCCTTTTCTATTTCTTTCAAGAATTGTTGGTTCATAACTATGCATATTTGGTAATTCACACAAAGATAATTAATTTTTTTATTAATATGTGGTTTTGGAGCCTTGAAAATTAGAATATCTTGTATGTTATATTCCCTATATATTGTGTAATGGACTTATATATAGGATAATATAGTTATGGTTGAATGCGGATATAATAAATAAAATATGATGATTTATAAGGTAATTACCCATCTATTAATTAATAATGTAGGCAATAGTGATTTTATTAATAAAATATTTTATTATCTATTGTTTATTTAATAAATATAGCTATATTTGTGCCGTGATATTATTAATAAAAGTCTATATCCTTAAATTAATTAAGTATGAGAAACTATTTTTTAGGTCTGTGTTTATTATTTGCTTTGTGTTTCACGGCATGCTCTCATTCAGATGATTCTGTTGATGTGCTAATTATTGGTGGAGGTGCCAGTGGAGTGACTGCTGGTATTCAGTCTGCTCGAATGGGGGCTGCAACATTGATAGTGGAAGAAACAGAATGGCTGGGTGGAATGCTCACTTCTGCAGGTGTAAAGCGCTGTTGACGGAAACTATGATTTACCGGCAGGTTTGTTTGGTGAGTTTCGCGAACATTTGGCAGATTATTATGGTGGACTTGATTCTCTAAAAACCGGTTGGGTGAGTTCAGTGTTATTTGAACCTTCAGTTGGAAATAAAATTTTCCATGAAATGGTTAACGCGGAGAAAAATCTAAAAGTATGGCATAATGCTACCTTGGTAAAGCTTGGAAAGAGAGAAAGATGTTTGGATTGCTCAAATTCAGATGAAAGATAATACAATCAAAAAAATACATGCTAAAATATTGATTGATGGTACTGAATTGGGGATATAGCAAAATGTGCGGGGTGAAATATGATGTCGGTATGGAAAGCCGTCATGATACAAAGGAAGATATTGCTCCGGAAGAGAAAAATAATATAGTTCAGGATATTACATATGTAGCAATTTTAAAAGATTATGTAAAAATGTGACTATTCCTTGTCCTGAAGGATATAATAAGGATGAATTTGCTTGTGCTTGTGCCAGTCCTGTTTGTATCACGCCTAAAGAGCCGGATCGTGTATGGTCTAAGAAATGATGATAACTTATGGAAAACTTCCTAATAATAAATATATGATTAATTGGCCGATAGAAGGTAATGATTATTATGTAAACTTGATCGAAATGACCCGTGAGGAACGTGAAGAAGCTCTGAAAATATGCGAAACATTATACGATGTGTTTTGTTTACTTCCTGCAACATGAATTAGGTTTTAATACATTGGGCTTAGCTGACGATGAATATCCTACTGCTGACAAATTGCCATTTATTCCTTACCATAGAGAGTCTAGGAGAATCCATGGATTAGTGCGCTTTAATCTAAATCATGTTTGTGAACCGTTCAAACAGTCCCAACCTCTTTATCGTACTTGTATCGCTGTAGGAAATTATCCTGTGGATCATCATCATACCCGTTATCATGGATATGAAGAATTGCCTAATCTTTATTTTCATCCGGTACCTTCATACGGTTTGCCTTTAGGAACTTTGATTCCAAAAGATGTTGAAGGATTGATCGTTGCTGAAAAATCAATATCTGTTTCTAATATAATTAATGGTACCACTCGTTTGCAACCGATGGTTATGCAGATCGGACAAGCAGCGGGAGCATTAGCAGCCCTTGCAGTGAAAGAAATAAGAGTATTAGCGAGGTGTCTGTTCGTGAAGTGCAAAATGCAATATTGGACGCGAAAGGATATTTATTGCCTTATTTAGATGTTGCAATAGATCATCCGATGTTTAAATCGTTGCAACGTGTAGGTTCTACAGGAATTTTGAAGGGTATAGGTAAAAGTGTCGATTGGGCTAATCAAATGTGGTTCAGAGCAGATACTTTGTTATTGGCGAATGAACTGGAAGGATTAGGTGATGTCTATCCCTTTGTCAATAAGCAAGTTATTGAAGGTAATAACACCATATCAATTCAGAAAGCTACAGAGATGATAGGAGAGATTGCCGAAAAAGAAGGTATCGAAATAAAGGAGGGTAGAGTAGAAGAGATATGGGATGAATTTGATTTGAAGAATTTTGATATGGATCGAGATATTCTACGAAGTGAAATGGCAATTTTGATTGATCAGATATTAGATCCTTTCAATAATAAAAAAGTAGATATTACAGGACAGTATATTCAATAGGTAATGATAATATAAGTGTTAACTGCTGTTTTAATTAAACTAATATGAAAACATTAGATCGAAGAGATTTTCTAAAAAAAGCGACATTAGCTGGTGCATCAGCTTTGGCTGTACCAACTTTGTTTGAATCTTGTACTTCAAAGGCTAGTGCCAGTACAGTAGTGGTAGCTGATGGTTTGGAAAGTAAACTCATTGTTCCTAAAAACAATGGATTAAAAATCACCGGAACTTTTTTGGATGAGATTTCACATGATATTCCACATCAAAACTGGGGTGAGAAAGAATGGGACATGGATTTTCAGCATATGAAAAATATAGGAATTGATACGGTAATAATGATCCGTTCGGGTTATCGTAAATTTGTAACTTTTCCTTCTCCTTATCTGCTGAAGAAGGGGTGTTATATGCCTTCTGTTGATTTGGTAGATATGTTTTTGCGTTTGGCTGAAAAGTACGGAATGAAATTCTATTTTGGACTATACGATTCGGGCAAATACTGGGACACAGGAGATATGACTTGGGAGGTGGAAGATAACAAATATGTGATTGATGAGGTCTGGGAAAATTATGGTTCCAAGTATAAAAGTTTCGGAGGATGGTATATCAGTGGTGAAATAAGTCGGGCAACGAAAGGTGCGATTGGTGCTTTCCATACATTAGGAAAACAATGTAAGGATATATCTAATGGATTGCCGACTTTTATATCGCCTTGGATTGATGGAAAGAAAGCAATAATGGGAACGACGAAAATGACTAAAGAAGATGCCGTTTCTGTACAACAACACGAAAAAGAATGGGATGAAATTTTTGATGGAATTCATGATGTGGTAGATGCATGTGCATTTCAAGATGGTCATATTGATTATGATGAATTGGATGCATTCTTTTCTGTCAATAAAAAATTAGCAGATAAGTATGGTATGCAATGTTGGACAAATGCTGAATCTTTTGACCGTGATATGCCTATCCGTTTTCTACCCATTAAATTTGATAAGCTCCGGATGAAGCTGGAAGCTGCCAAACGTGCAGGGTATGATAAGGCTATTACTTTTGAATTTTCTCATTTTATGAGTCCACAGTCAGCCTATTTGCAAGCTGGTCATTTATATGACAGATATAAAGAATATTTTGAAATAAAATAAGTGATATGAAGTCTACAATTAACTTTGGCTATCTTATTTTCCTTTCTGTTGTGGCAGCATTGGGAGGCTTTTTGTTCGGATATGATACTGCTGTTATATCCGGAACAATTGCCCAGGTGACTCAACTATTTCAGTTAGATACGTTGCAACAGGGATGGTATGTAGGATGTGCTTTAGTAGGCTCTATTGTAGGTGTTCTTTTTGCAGGAATCCTAAGTGATAAGTTAGGAAGAAAACTTACGATGGTTATTTCAGCCGTATTGTTCTCTACATCAGCTTTGGGTTGTGCACTATCTGCCGATTTTACTCAATTGGTGATCTATCGGATAATAGGTGGAGTAGGGATAGGGGTTGTTTCCATTGTTTCTCCTCTTTATATATCTGAAGTAGCCGTAGCACAGTATAGAGGACGCCTAGTGTCATTGTATCAGTTGGCTGTAACAGTCGGTTTCTTAGGAGCTTATTTAGTTAACTATCAATTATTGGCATGGGCGGAGAGTGGTACGCAATTGAGTGTGGATTGGTTGAATAAAGTATTTATAACTGAAGTATGGAGAGGTATGTTGGGTATGGAAACATTGCCAGCAATCTTATTCTTCATAATCATATTCTTTATTCCGGAAAGTCCTCGCTGGTTAATCGTGCGTGGAAAGAGATTGATTATGGATTATTAGAAAAATATATAATTCAATTACAGAAGCGAAAAGTCAATTAAAAGAAACGAAATCTGTACTGACCTCTGAAACGAGATCGGAATGGTCGTTATTAATGAAGCCTGGAATCTTCAAAGCTGTTATTATCGGTGTTTGTATTGCCATTTTAGGGCAATTTATGGGAGTGAATGCAGTGCTTTATTACGGCCCTTCTATTTTTGAAAATGCAGGACTTTCAGGTGGCGATTCTCTTTTTTACCAAGTTCTGGTAGGACTAGTCAATACTTTGACCACCGTTCTGGCTCTTGTCATCATTGATAAGGTAGGCCGCAAGAAACTTGTTTATTACGGAGTTTCGGGAATGGTTGTTTCTCTGATTCTCATCGGCCTGTACTTCCTCTTCGGAGATTCCCTGGGAGTATCCAGCCTCTTCCTGCTTATTTTCTTCCTGTTCTATGTATTCTGCTGTGCCGTATCCATCTGTGCCGTGGTGTTCGTGCTCCTCTCGGAGATGTATCCCACCAAGGTTCGCGGACTGGCCATGTCGATAGCAGGATTCGCTCTGTGGATCGGAACGTACCTGATCGGACAGTTAACCCCCTGGATGCTCCAGAACCTTACCCCCGCCGGAACATTCTTCCTGTTTGCCGTTATGTGCGTACCGTATATGCTAATTGTCTGGAAACTCGTGCCGGAGACCACCGGGAAGTCGCTGGAGGAGATTGAAAGATACTGGACCCGTTCGGAATAAATATAAAACAGACCTTAATAACAATAAACTAACATTTTATAAATATGGATAGTAAGAATAACATTGGTCATTCAGCGGACATCTCTTTCACTGCTGAATTGTCCATACCAATCTATAATGGAAATAATAGTATGGATTTCGAGAAACTGGCAAGTCTGTACAAGAATGAACTTCTGGACAGTGTCCTCCCTTTCTGGCTTGAACACTCCCAAGACCACGAGTATGGTGGTTATTTCACCTGTCTGGACCGTGAAGGAAAAGTGTTCGATACGGATAAGTTCATCTGGCTGCAATGTCGTGAGGTGTGGATGTTCTCCATGCTTTACAATAAAGTGGAAAAACGCAAGGAATGGCTGGATTGTGCCGTTCAAGGTGGTGAATTTCTAAAAAAATACGGACATGATGGTAACTATAACTGGTATTTTTCCCTTGATCGTTCGGGTAGACCATTGGTAGAACCGTATAATATATTCTCGTATACATTCGCCACCATGGCTTTCGGACAGTTGAGCCTTGCAACCGGTAATCAGGAATATGCGAACATTGCCAAGAAAACTTTCGATATAATCCTTTCCAAAGTGGATAATCCGAAAGGGAGATGGAATAAGCTTCATCCGGGTACCCGTAATCTGAAGAACTTTGCCTTGCCAATGATCCTCTGTAACCTGGCACTGGAGATAGAGCATTTATTGGATGAAACGTATCTGCGGGAAACAATGGATACTTGTATCCATGAAGTGATGGAAGTTTTCTATCGTCCTGAACTCGGAGGTATCATTGTTGAAAACGTGGACATAGACGGTAATCTGGTCGATTGTTTTGAAGGTCGTCAGGTGACTCCGGGGCATGCCATTGAAGCGATGTGGTTTATCATGGATCTGGGCAAGCGTCTGAATCGTCCGGAATTGATAGAGAAAGCCAAAGAGACTACTCTCACGATGCTTAATTATGGTTGGGACAAGCAATATGGAGGTATCTACTATTTTATGGATCGTAACGGTTGTCCTCCCCAACAACTGGAATGGGACCAGAAACTCTGGTGGGTGCATATTGAGACGCTTATTTCCCTATTAAAAGGTTATCAACTGACCGGAGATAAACGATGTCTGGAATGGTTTGAAAAGGTACATGACTACACTTGGGAGCATTTCAAGGATAAAGAATATCCTGAATGGTATGGCTACTTGAACCGAAGAGGCGAAATATTGCTACCACTCAAAGGAGGAAAATGGAAAGGATGCTTCCATGTGCCAAGAGGACTGTATCAGTGCTGGAAAACATTAGAAGATTTGATGAATTATAAATAACTATCTTGTTTTATTAACATTAATATTTAATATGGAGAAACAAATCACATGGAGTATAAGGTTTATAGCCTTATTCATCTGTTCGCTTTCTTTCTTAAACGTTCATGCTCAAAAAAACACGAACGTGAAAGGGACAGTGTATGACTCAAACAATGAGCCGCTTGTCGGTGCTACTGTTAGTGTAAAAGGGAATTCGTCCAACGGTACTATTACCAATATTGACGGACAGTTTAGCCTAAATGTACAGGATTTAAAATCGACTTTAGTAGTTTCCTTTGTCGGGTATCAGACTCAAGAGGTTGCTTTACATGGTCGTTCAGAAATTACTATTAGACTTCAAGAAGATGCACAAGCATTGGATGAAGTTGTAGTGGTGGGGTATGGAACTCAAAAAAAGAAATTCTTAATAGGTTCCGTTTCTCAAGTAGGCTCTAAAGAGTTGATGATGGCTCCTCAAGCTAACCTTTCTAATATGATGACAGGTAAGTTACCGGGGGTAACGAGTGTTCAACGTTCCGGTCTTCCCGGAAACGACCAGACATCTATCAACATCCGTGGTTTAGGTACTTTTTTAGATTCTAGTCCTCTGATATTAGTGGATGGCGTTGAACGTATGTTGAATACTGTGAATCCTAATGATGTAGAAAACATATCTATTTTGAAAGATGCAGCTACAGCATCCGTTTATGGTTTGGCAGCGGCAAATGGAGTAATCCTGGTAACGACCAAGAAAGGTACTGAAGGTAAAGTAACTCTTTCGTATGACGGTTCTGTTACTTTCCAGAAAAATACAGCCATGCCTGAAATGCTAAATGGTCCTGACTATATTTATTGGTATAATAAGGCAAGTGAACTTGATGGTAACGGGCCATATTATGGAGCTGATATTCAGACGAAAGTGGCTAACAACTATGATCCAGAAGGTAAATATGGAAATACAAACTGGACAAAAGAAGTTTTTAAGGATTATGGCTTCACACATCAACATAATATTTCAGCTTCCGGTGGTAACAAGAATATCCGTTTCTTCACCAGTATAGGCATGTTGGATCAATCCGGTATCATCGAAAATGTGAATTATGATCGTTACAATGTCCGTTCTAACGTAGAAGGTAATATTACCAAAGATTTAACGTTCGAACTTAATATTTCTGGCTTTTATGAAGAAAAGAACTGGCCCGGAATTAGCACAAGCGCACAGGCTGAACAAAATCCCATTCAGCAGGCTGTTTATTCAGCCCCTATTATTCCTATCTATTATCAAGGAGAATATACAGCTTGGATTGGTCCTGGTAGTTCCACCACACAGAGTCCACTCGCTACTTTAAGGAATAGCGGATTTCAGAAAAAACAAAGACATGAGTTTGATGGTACAATGAAAATTAGTTATGCCTTTCCTTGGGTAAAAGGGTTGAAAGCTTCTCTCGGTTTAGTTTATGATACTAGTTATTCGGAAGATAACGGTTTCTTGGTAGGATACAATGTTAATGCTTATAGTGCAGATTCTAAATCATATAATTTAATGCGTGCCTCTTCTACAAGCGAGAAAGGTAATTACACTAAATCTGCATCTTCTTTCAGAAGATTTATGGTCCGCCCGAGTGTGGAGTATGCTAATACCTTTGGCAAGCATGCAGTTTCAGCCCTATTCTTATATGAACAGACACAACTGAAAGGCTCTACAATGACAGGAAAGATGGGTGGCTATAATTTTAATGATCCGGTTGATCTTTCATTAGGTACTGAATTTATATCCAATCCTACAGGTAGTCATAGCGATAAAGCTACTATTGGTTATGTAGGGCGTTTCAATTATATTTTCGATAAAAGATATCTTGCAGAATTTGCTTTTCGTGTAGATGGATCCTATAAATTCGCAAAAGATAAAAGATGGGGATTCTTCCCTTCTGTATCTTTAGGATGGGTAATCTCTGAAGAAAACTTCATAAAAAACAATTTCTCTTCTATCAACCTGTTAAAGTTGCGTGCTTCTGTCGGTGAATTGGGTAGTGATAATACAGATGCTTTTTTGCATAGAAGCATTTTTAAGGTAGAGAAGAATGCGTATATATTCGGAGGAGTTCCTTATGCAGGATTAGGTGCATCCAACTCTATTACTTCCAGCTTAACCTGGTCTACTACCCGCAGTTACAATATTGGTGCTGATCTGACAATGTGGAATGGATTATTGGGAGTAGAATTCGATTTATTTTATAAGCTGACAAAAGATATACAAGAAAGCCGGAGTGGCGGTTTCCCTCCTTCATTAGGAGGAAATTATGCTCAAAAAGGAAATACGGGTAAGATCGACAATCGCGGTTTTGAATTGGTATTGAAGCACCAAAACCACGTTAATGATTTTTATTATAGTATAACCGGTAGTGTAGCGTGGGCTAGAAATAAAGTTCTGTCGCGGATTGAAAGTGAAAGTACTCCTTGGTACCGGACAAACATAGGTGAACCTTTAGGACAAATTTATGGCTATAAGGCTATAGGCTTATATCAAACACAAGAGCAATTGGATAACCGTCCTTTTGTTGGTAATGGAGTTCAACGTTTAGGAGATATCATGTATGAGGATATCAATGGAGATGGTAAAATTACGCAGGATGGGGATAAAGTTAAAATCGGCCACAGCACTTTACCAGAGTTAAACTACTCTCTGTCTATGGACTTCAACTGGAAAGGGTTCAATTTGAGTGCATTATGGCAAGGAGCTGCTATTGTTAGTTATACGTTGAATGGTACTTATAATCATGGTTCAATGGACAATACGGTCTATACACGACCATTCTACTCGGGAGGAAATGCTCCTTATTATCTGGTAGAAGATTCATGGACACCGGAAAATACGAGTGCCCGTTATCCCAGATTAAGTGCCATTCATAATGGAAATAATGCATATACCTCTTCCTGGTGGTTGGTAAATGGTAATTTCTTGCGTTTGAAGAATTTACAGTTTGGTTATACAATTCCTAAAAAAATACTTGCGAAAGCCAATATTGGACTATCTAACGTTCGTGTATATGTAGCAGGCACCAATCTGTTTACTTTCACAGAATTCAAATATTGCGACCCTGAAATGGCTATTATAAATAATGGTTATTATCCCCAACAAAAGAATTATAGTGTTGGATTAAATATCACATTCTAATTAAATCAATAATTATGAAAATAAAAAGATTATATCTATTAGGGATAGGGCTGATGTTTACGTCACAGTTTCTAATCTCGTGCCATGATTTGTTGGAGAAAGATCCCACAGACTCATATTCAGAAACAGTAGCCTGGAGCTCGGAATCTTCTTTAGATATGTATGTGACTTACTTATATAAGCCTCTCAATGGCTTATCCAACTTTTCTTCTTTATCCTTAACCGATGGATATACAGATTTAGTTAAGTATGGAAATGGAGTTCCACAAACATGGAGTGCTCATAACAAGATTCTGTTGCAGCAAAACACAATAACATCAGATAATAATCCGATGTCATCGTGGGGACTTTATACTGACATATTTAGAGAAAATGTATTTTTGCGTGATGCCGGTATCTATGGAAGTAAGTTTAATGAAGATTTTCTCAATACTCGTATTGCTGAAATTCGTTTTATTCGCGCTGTGAATTATGCACGTATGATTAGAATTTTCGGAGGAGTTATTCTTCGTGACGAAACAAATGGAGTTGATTCAGAAGGGGAAAAAGCAAAAGCAAGAGCAACTGAAGCCGAATCATGGGATTTTGTTCTGAAGGACCTGGAATTCGCAGCCCAACACCTTCCGAAAGAATGGGACAGCAAATGGGATGGGCGTTTGACTAAAGGAGCAGCGTATGCCTATATGTGTCGTACAGCACTCTTTGCAAAACGTTGGGATATTGCTATTACCGCTGCTGATGAGATTAAAAAGCTCAATAAGTATGACTTAATGGATGAATATAAAGATGTATTTAAAGTGGCAGGTAATAAAGAAATTATTTTCTCCATAGCATACAAAATTCCGGATATGCCCCATTATTTCGATCGCTATTTTGCTCCTGACGGTAAACAAGGAATAAGAAGAGCTGTCCCGACAAGTGAACTGGTTGATTCTTATGATATGGCTGACGGAACTCCTTTCTCGTGGAGCGGCTCCATGGCCAAAGATCCTTATGTAGGTCGTGAACCTCGTTTCTATGCATCCATTATATATAATGGGGCTACTTGGAAAGAAAAGACTATTTATACCTATGTAGACGCTGAAAACGGTTTTGCTGCTTACAGAGATAATATGAATCCGGGAGAAAAACAAACTGTTACCGGATATTTCATCAGAAAATATCTACAAGAAAACAATACCGAATTTGATGATAAGGGAAGCGATCAGTTTTGGATTGAAATGCGTTATGCGGAGGTTTTGTTAAATCTGGCTGAAGCTCTGGCAGAACAGGATTATGCTAAAAATCAGGATGATGCCTTGGAAGCTCTCAATGAAGTAAGAAGACGTGTTGACCTACCGGAACGTACAACACAGGAAGCACCGGATAAAGACTCATTTATGAAACTATTACGTAAGGAGCGTATTTGTGAATTGGCCTTTGAAGGATTCCGTTATTGGGATTTACGCAGATGGCGTTTGGCTGGCGAAGTTATTGATGGAAAACAGGCACATGGAACAAAAATAACCAAAAAAGATGATAATTCTTATACTTATGAACAAGTGTCATGTGACGACAATATAAACCGCTTCTTTCCAGAACGCTATTACTTGCTACCTATTCCTGTAGATGAATTACAGAATAATCCGTTATGTGAGAATAATGCTCCTTGGTAATATTAAAAGATTATTATAGTTATGAAAAATTTCAAAGTAATTACATACATCATATTAATGATAGCATTTAGCTTTTCCTTTTCTTCTTGTGAAAAGCATGATGATATCCATTATCATTCTGATTGTGATATCATATCCATTATGGTTCGTGCTAATTCTCCGGAAGATGGTACTACTTATGATGGGGTTATATCAGAGAATGGAAATATAACTTTCGAACTTCCGGCAAAAGTGAAATTGAGCGAATTATATGTAACAGCCAATTTGCCTGTAGCAGCATTTGCTTATCCTTCATTGACTGGTGCTAAAGATTTATCTACTCCATTTAAACTAACTATTGTAGCAGGTGATGGAACGCAAAAGGAGTATACTCTGACTGCTAAACACCCAAATAACTAAAAAAGTAGATGTTATGAAAATAAAATATCATAATTGGCTTCAAGTTGCTGTCATGGCAACAATGGTTGCATTTTCCGCATGCTCGGATGATCCAACATTATACTCTGATACCGATATAACCGGATTCAAAGTTAGATTGGGCGAGGGTAATTATAAACAGGGTACCATTAAGGATGGTAACATCATTGAATTTAAGATTACTCCGGACTTGGATTTGAGCAAACTCAATGGAGTTACTTGTTCTTTCTTTATCTCTCCATATGCAACAGTTACACCTACCCCCGATGTACCTCAAGATTTTTCAAAAGATGTACATTACACAGTGAAGGCGCAAGATGGCACAACCACTGACTGGACCGTAAAATGGACTTATGGCGGAAAAGTAAATGATGGAGAAGGTTTTGAATATTTTTTCAAAAAATGGGAAATTAGTCTACCTACTCCATCCAATAAAGACAAAGATGGTTTCGGTGCAGTGTTTGGTAATTATATAATAGACACCCAATTTAATTTCTATGATAAATATACAGGGCAGAAAGTAGATAAGACTTTAAATGTGACAGGAATAGACGCTTCTTTGTGCCAGTTAGTCAATGATGACGCTGGTAATTTGATCGGTGTAGTAAAAAACGTAGGATTATACAGATGGACTACTGTTGAGGGAGCTCCACAAAAGGTTGCTAATGTAACTCCCGGAGCAAATAAAGTTTCTGCAATCGGTGATATTGACAAAGTGGGATATGTTTATGATTCTAAACCTGATGGTGTAGGTACACATGCAGTTTACAAATTTGAGAATGGTACATATACAGGCACTTCAACCTTGGTTACCGGTCGTCCCAGTAATGATAGTAACTGGCGACAGATTGTGGCTGTACTCGGAGTGTCAGATAACCCGCCATTTTATGTTATAGACGCAGTGAATGCCGGAGGTGTAATGGGACCGGAAATCGGTTATAAAGCAAATACGGCAGGGGCATTTAACAGCATCACAGGTCCATATATAGACATGTGGAATAAGAAAGGATACGCTGGCTGGGGAAATCATGTACTTATTTCCGGTAGAGGTATTCCATTCAATGGCAGATGGTACGGAGCAACCATAACTTGCGGTTGGGGCTGGGTTGGACTACACCTGCTAGACCCGTCTAGTAATCATTCATTACCTATCACAGAAACACTCGAGCCATGGACTACCAACTCTTGTATCTGGACTACTTGTTCACCAAGTGATGACGGAGAATCATTATATCTCTATTACGGTTATGGTGTAGGTATTCGTTGTTATGAACTTACAAAATACGAGAAATAGGCATACTCCTAATTATATAGAATTGAAATATGTTGAATAAAAGCATTATATCGTTTTTTCTATTGTTATTTGCTACCTGTTCCTTTGCCGGGAACAGGGGCAAAAAACAACCTAAATACCTTTGGTTTGATGCAGAAGCTAATTTTGAACGCTTTGCCTCTAAAGATTCTATTTCTTACTATTTGGAAAAAGCCAAGTCAGTAGGATTCAATCAAGTAGTAGTAGACGTCAAACCTATATACGGGGAAGTACTGTATAAAAGTAAAATTCTACCTCCACTTACAACAGTAAATGGCAAAGTAATTCATCGTGATTGGGATTACCTGCAGTATTTTATCAATGAAGCTCGTCGGTTAGGATTAAAAGTCACTGTTTCTACTGCAATGTTTCCGTCCGGACATCCCGCTACCAACGAAGGTTTGGTCTATGAGGAGTCACGTTGGGATGGGAAAACATGCTTGGAATATACACCTGACGGAAAGATGCTTGACATCAGAGAGGACAAGAAAAAAGTAGGAGCTTTTTTAAATCCGGTTCGTAAAGATGTCCGCAAATTTGCTTTAAGTATTGTTCGTGAAATAGTGAAAAACTATGATGTTGATGCTTATGCATTAGATTATTGCCGATATCCGGGAGATGATAGTGACTTCTCTGCTGATAGTCATAAAGCTTTTGAACACTACTTAGGAAAAAGTCCGGAACTTTCCAGATAATATTTTTACATGGAATGCCGATGGAACGAAAAATCCTGGTGTTTATTATAAAGAATGGTGGGCATTCCGGGCTAATGTTATCACAAGTTTTGTGAAAGAAGTGCGTAAAGAGATTCATTCTATCAATAATAAAGTAGAACTGGAGTATTGGGCTGCTTCCTGGATTCATGGTATTTATGGACAAGGCCAGAATGGGCCAGTCCAGAATCTGATTTCTCATTAAATTATCCGTGGGGATCGAAAGCCTACAATGAATCAGGATTTGCACCTTATCTGGATACTTTCTTATGTGGAACGTATTTAGAACGTATCTATGGCATGGATGATCCGGAATCGATAGAGTATGGTATTGCCCGTGCACGGAGATTAGTTGGTAATGATTGCAAAGTATTCGGAACGATATATGCTTTAAATCATAAAACCAATATAGCCGATGCAGTAAGTCTTTGTCTTGAAAAATCGGAAGGCTTGATGATATTCGACATAGTACAGGTTATTGAAATGAATCTGTGGGATGATATCCAAAAAGGTATTGAACGTGCGGAAGCACAGAGATGATAAGAAATAAATATTTACGATTAAATCGATATGATAATGAAAAATATATCAAAATATTGGCTTCTTTTCATGATTGCTGCCATGTCTGCAACAAGTTGTTCAGATGATGATAATGAAAAGGTGGTAATGCCGGATCCTGATCCGACAACATTAGGCTGGGTTAAACAGACAACAGAGTTTGGCACGTTACCTGAATACATAAGTGTATACAAATCTCCGTCAGAACTGGAAGGCATGAAAGCCATAGCTTTTATTGCTGTTGCGGATATGTCAAAAGCAAATTTTGCAACTATCGGAGACCAGATATATTCTAAGACTCCCAATCAAATCTGGCAAGCAGAACAACAAAAATATCCGATAATTATGAATGGTGGATATTTTGTAATGGGAGCCGGAAAGTCTGTCAGTCTGCTATGCCGTGAAGGAGAGGTCTTAGCTGTGAACTCGCAGGAGGAAATACGTTCTCAAAAGAGTTATTATCCTACACGAGGTATCTTTCAGCTGTCGAAGAATGGTTATTTCTCCACAGATTGGGCTTATACAACAACTGATGGTGTGACATATACCTATGAACAACCTTCTCCCAATAAGTCCGGTTATGAGCCTCAACCTGCACCTTCGGCTTATTTTCCGACGAGAGGCGTGAAATTAAATGCAGAAACGGCGATTGGAGGTGGACCGATCCTGTTGAAAGACGGAAGTGTGAGAAATACTTTTATTGAAGAACTTTTTGATGAAGAAAGTGGAGTTGCTCCCGAAAATTATCATCCAAGAACCGCTATCGGAGTAACAGCCAATAATAAGGTGATATTTTTCGTTTGTGAAGGCCGCAGTGTAACGGAAGGTGTAAAAGGTATGAATATGGCTATGATGGCTAATATCCTGAAGAGTTTAGGTTGTGTAGATGCTATGAATCTTGATGGTGGTGGTTCAACTTGTATGTTGGTCAACGGTCAACCGGTGATAAAGCCAAGTGCTGGTGCCCAACGTGCTATAACTACGGCAGTAGCTTTAAAATAACGGTCGAAAGATCTTTAGGATAACAAGTTTGTTTTATTTAGCTTTCTTATTATTCTCGATTTCAGGCTGTATTTTTTTCTAAATATCAGCCTGAAGTCGAGAAATAAAAACAATAAAGTATGAAATACATTCCAAGCATTTTATTATTCTTTTTTCTTCTATCATTTAGTAGTTGTTCTACAAAGACTGTAGAATCCGAGCTTCCCGAGCCAAATCCTCCCACTCCTGTCATTCCGGAAGAACCCACTCCTGAAAAAGAAAAAATGCTATGGTTTGATGCAGAAGCAAATTTTGAACGTTTCTCAAAAAAAGAGAATATCACATATTATCTTGATCTCGCCAAATCAACAGGTTTTAATAAAATTGTAGTAGATGTGCGTCCTGTACAAGGCGATGCCCTGTTTAAAAGTTCTTATTTAACCCCATTGACCGATCTTGCCGGTACACATATCGAAAGAGATTGGGATTATCTTCAATTTTTTATTGATGAGGCTCATAAACGTGAACTTAAAGTAACGGTCTCTGCTACTATATTTACGGCAGGCTTACCTTCTTCTAAAAATGGAATGGCGTACCGTGATGATACATGGGATGGAAAAACTTGTTTGGAATATACCAAAGATCAGGGTTTGATAGATATTAAGGACGATAAAACAAAAGTCTCCGCCTTTTTAAACCCAGTTTTACCGGAAGTACAAGACTTTTGTCTGAATTTTATAAAAGAGTTAGTTACAAATTACAATTTTGATGGCTTTGCCTTAGACTATTGCCGTTATCCGGGAGATGAAAGTGATTTTTCGGAGGCAACAAAAATAGCTTTCGAACAATACATCGGAAAGCAATTAGATCGGTTCCCGGATGATATTTTCATTTGGAATACAGATGGCACTAAACGGACAGGGACTTATTATAAGAAATGGTGGGAGTTCCGCTCTATGGTCATACGTAATTTTGTAGAACGGGTGCGTACAGAAATTAAAAACATTAAACCGGATATTCAATTAGAATATTGGGCTGCCTCATGGATTCATGCTATTTATGGGCAAGGACAAAATTGGGCATCCACCGAATACGATTTTTCCAAAGAATACAGTTGGGCTTCACCTGAATATAAAAATACAGGTTTTGCCGGATTGTTAGACACCTTTCTATGTGGAACTTATTTAACCAAAATATTTGGATTGAACGATCCCGAATCCATAGAATATGGAATAGCGCGTGCACAACGCATTGTTCATGGAGCATGTAAAGTCTATGGCACTTTGTATGCTTTAAATCATAAGGACAATATAGCAGATGCTGTTTATGTCTGTCTTTCCCAATCCGAAGGATTAATGGTGTTTGACATTGTGCAAGTAATAGAATTCAATCAATGGACACCCATTAAAGAAGGAATTCAACGAGCAGAGAGTCTTTAAATAGAGAATATTCAATAAAATATAATATATAAAATGAAACGAGTACTTATATTATTACACATTATTTTATGCACATGCATAGTAACTCAAGCCAAAAACTACACTGTAAGTTCACCGGATGGAAAAATCAAGGTGACGGTAACAGCCGGAAAACAATTGAGTTGGAGTATTAATTACAATGGTGAACGTATACTAAATCCCAGTCTGATGCAGATGGATATTGAAGGGCAGACTGAACAACCGGGAGTAAATCCGAAAGTAATAAAAGCTAAAACACTTAAAGTAAATTCGGAGCAAACAGCTGTCATTCCACTTAAACAAAGAATTATCAAAGATCAATATAACCAGTTAACTCTGACTTGTAAAGGTAACTACGCAATAGTCTTCAGAGTATATAACAATGGAGCCGCTTATCGTTTTGAGACTTCATTAAAGCAACCTAAAGTTATTATTAATACCGAAACTATTGAACAGAACTGGACTGAAGGGTGTAAGCTATATTGGCCAAGAGAAAAGAATCAAGAATACCTCACACACTGCGAAGCCATTTTTGATGAATTAAACATCTCCTCGCTCACTAAGGATATGAAAGGCTATCTACCCATTTACCTCTCTACTCCTAAAGGAACGAAAGTTGTTATTATGGAATCCGATCTTTTCGATTATCCCAATCTATTTTTAACGGGTGATCGTAATAACACGCTATCCGGTGAATTTCCTCCTGTAGTTTTAAAAAGTGCCTTAAAGGAAGGTGCCGACCGTGACGAAGTATTATTGGAGAAAGCCTCTTACATTGCTGAAACTGAAGGAACAAGAACTTTCCCTTGGCGTGTGTTAATGATTAACGAAGACGACAAAGCGGTTATTGAAAATAACTTAGTGTATCAATTAGCCTCTCCATCTGTTACTCAAGACACAGACTGGATAAAACCCGGAAAGATTTCTTGGGATTGGTGGAGTACATTGAACGTATACGGGGTAGATTTTAAGGCAGGTGTGAATACGGATACCTATAAATATTTCATTGATTTCGCTTCAAAATACGGAATTGAATATATTTTATTAGATGAAGGTTGGTCAGCTGGAACCTGGAATATTAAGGAGCCAATACCCGGGTTGGATATACCGGAACTGGTACGATATGGAAAGGAAAGAAATGTAGGTCTTGTATTATGGACTTTATGGAACCCACTTGATAAAGAATTGGACGAAATTCTGGATGTTTATGAAAAATGGGGAATCAAAGGTATAAAAGTAGATTTTATGCAACGTTCGGATCAATATATGGTTAATTTCTACGAACGGGTAGGAAAAGCCGCAATGGAGCGTAAATTACTCGTTGATTTCCATGGTTCTTTCAAACCTTCCGGTTTACAGAAGAAATATCCCAATGTGATGACTTTTGAAGGTGTACTTGGATTAGAGCACGATAAGGATTCAAGAGATATTAATCCGGTACATGACTTGATTCTTCCGTTTACAAGAATGGTAGCCGGTCCGATGGATTATACTCCCGGTGCAGTAAACAATGCAACAGCGGAAGACTTTTACATCAATTTCGTACATCCGATCAGTCTAGGTACACGCGCCCATCAGGCAGCTTTATATGTAGTGTATGAAAGCCCGTTACAAATGTTAGCAGATTCTCCCTCAAATTATTATAAAGCTCCAGAATTTGCCTCTTTTATTTCCCGTATACCTACCATTTGGGAAGATACTAAAGCTATAACAGCTAAAATCGGAGAACAATTAGTTATTGCCCGTAAGAATGGTAAGAATTGGTATTTGGCAGGTTTAACAGACTGGAATGCCCGTAATATTGAAGTGAAACTGGATTTCCTTGAAGCATCCAAATATAAAATGGAAATTTTCAAAGACGGTGTGAATGCAGACGTTTACGCCTCGGATTTTAAAACAGAAGAAGTAATGGTTTCAAAAGATGAACTAATTAACATCACCATGGCTAAAGGTGGCGGTTGGGCAGCAATTCTTACTCCAGTTGAATAAAAAGGTTTAGTAATGAAGAAAATACTATTTATATTATATACCTGTTGCATTTTATCGTTTCCTGTAAGTGCGCAGCAAATTCCGTCATTTAAAGCAAATGACAGAATTGTTTTTCTTGGAAATAGTATAACGGAAGGAGGGCATTATCATTCTTATATATGGCTGTATTACATGACGCACTTCCCCAATTTACCTCTTCGTATGTATAATGGAGGAATTGGTGGTGATTGTGTGAGCCACATGGTTTATCGTTTCGATTCAGATATTAAAATCAAAAAGCCGACCTATTTGATCTGTTCTTTCGGGATGAATGATTCCGGATTCGACGGATATAATAAGCCCGGATATGATAAGTATGCGAATCAGCAGGTAGAGTATGCTCACACAGAGTTTGAAAAACTGCAACGACAGATTCTTGCTGACAAAAAAATAAAAAGCGTAGTACTTCTAGGTTCTCCTCCCTATGATGAGAATGTGAAATTGAAAGGAGTAGAAGTACTACACGGAAAGAATGAGACGATCAAACGAATTATTGAAATGCAGGCAGAAGTTGCCCAAAAGAGAGGATGGGGATTTGTCAATTTCAATACTGTGATGTGCGGGTTGAATAAGCAGATTCAGCTATCTGATTCTACAGCTACTTTCTGTGGCGGTGACCGGATTCATCCTGATAAAGACGGTCATATGGTAATGGCATACTTATTCCTGAAAGCACAGGGACTTGCAGGACAGGAAATCGCTTCTTTCCAAATCAATGCCACTAACAGGAAAGCAATGGAAGAGCGAAACTGCCGAATATCTCATATAAAGAATGAAAATGACACAATATCTTTCAGATATTTATCCCGTTCATTGCCTTTCCCTATCGACACGATTCCTCGCTGGGGAACGAAAGGTACAGCTCGGGATGCTATCAGACAAATTCCCTTTATGCAGGAAATGAATCAGGAAATAATGAAAGTAACTGATTTGCATGGCATTTTCCGGGTTACTATTGATGGAATAGAAATTGGCTGTTGGAGTGGCGACGAATTGAGTAAAGGAGTTAATCTGGCAGAAATATCATGTACGCCCCAATACCAACAGAGTCTGTCTATCATGTATCTGAATGAAGAAAGGTGCGCCATAGAAAAACGTTTACGTCAGTATATGGCTATGCAGTATGTCTTTTTTAAACATAGAGGATTACTTTTTGCAGATAATAAAGCTGCTCTTGATGCTGCCAAAGCGGAACGGGAAAGTCATTATCTGGTGAAGTATTTATATACCAATTATACTCAAGCCATGTTTCCGCAGATACGTGAAGCCTGGCAGGCTGAAATAGCCCAGTTGATAACTCAAATATATAAAATAAACAAGCCTCTTACGCGTTTGATTAAAATAGAAAGGATTAAAGAATGAAATTAAGACTATTATTACTTTTATGTCTGTTCCAATGGAGTATTTCCTGCGTTAGTGTACAGGCTGCAACTACTCCCGTAGTCTATTACGGGAAAGTACTGTCCGGAGGTAAGGGAGTGGCTAATGTACCTGTGACAGATGGTACGCAGATTGTCCTTACAGATAATAAAGGACGATACTCTATGACAAGTACCTCTGATGCAGAATACATCTATATTACCCTTCCTGATGGCTATGACGTTCCGATGAAAGGTAAAGTCCCTGTATTCTTTCAAAAAGTGCCTGCTCAACCTTCAAAGAAAGTACATTTTGATTTTGAGCTGACACAATCATCTACGAATAACCAAAAGCACGTTTTGGTTGTATGGGCTGACCCACAAGTGTATTTTGACGAAGAAATGCCACAAGTACGAGAGGCCTCAAAAGATGTGAAAGAGCTGTTGGCAACTAGTTATCAGGGAATCCCTGCGTATGGAATAGTGTGTGGAGATATTATTGGTGACATCAATAAAAAGCCCAGCTATTTTGCGCCCATGATAGATGCAATAGCCGAAACGGAAATTCCCTTCTTCTATGTAATTGGAAATCATGACTTAGATTTAAATGTACGTTCCAATGAACATGCACGTACTACTTATAAATCTTATTATGGTCCCACTTACTATTCATTCAATAGAGGAAATGTGCATTATGTTGTTCTCGATGATATTTTCTTTATTGCAAAAAGCTATTTGTATGTTGGTTATCTTACCGAACAACAACTCCAGTGGTTGGAACAGGATTTGAAACAAGTCACTCCGGGATCCACAGTAGTAGTTGCTACACATATCCCTACCTATTCAAGAGAAGCACGCCGAAAGGAATGGGGAAAGGAGTCTACTATGAAAGTAATGAATAACCGCTCTCATTTGTATGAGTTGCTAAAACCTTACAATGCTCATATCATGTCAGGACATGAACACTATAATGAAAATTATGTGTTGGCAGACAATCTTTACGAACACGTGCACGCCCCCTTGTCAACATTGTTTTGGCAAGCTCCCTGGCTTGTGATGGAACTCCGGGCGGATATGCCGTTTACGAGTTTGACGGAGGTAAAGTTAACTGGTATTACAAATGTGTAGGAAAAGATAAGGACTATCAATTTGAACTTTATCCGGTAGGTGCCAGTCGAAATAAAAAGGAAGCAGTGGTGGCAAATGTTTGGAATTACGACCCAACCTGGAAAGTGAAATGGTATGAAAACGGTATTGACAGAGGAGAAATGAGTCGTTTTTCCGGATACGACCCTGCTATTTATGAATACTGTGATAAAAACAGTTCTACATTTAAACATAAGTATTTGGGAGCAGACATTACTGAACACTTGTTTTATGCGGTTCCTGAAATGAAGGATTCCGAAATACGTGTAGAAGTTACAGATCATTGCGGTAATGTATATACCCGTAAAATGCAGCAACCTAAATAAGCAAAAACATAAAAAGGAAAGAAAATGAATCAACTAACTGCATTAAGAAAAGTGTTTTATATTGTGGGAATCACCAGCTTCCTTTCAGCTTGTAACCAAACTGATAATCTGGTACTAAAGTCCCCGGATGGTAAGATACAACTAACAGTCACAGAGAATGATAATACAATATCATACGCAGTAAATAAAGAGAATGAAACCATGATACTCCCTTCTAAATTAGGGTTTATCCTGGAACATGGAGATAGCTTAAACCATTTTGTAATTAAAGGCACCGAACGTTCCTCCTTGGACGAAACTTGGGAACAACCTTGGGGAGAGAGCCGATATGTACGTAACCACTATAATGAATTGAAAGTACTACTTCAAGAGGTAGCAGGAAAACGTAAACTTAATGTAATATTCCGTCTCTTTAATGATGGTATCGGATATCGTTATGAGTTTCCGCAACAGGAATCCATGGATTCATTAGTTATTATGAGCGAAGCAACAGAGTTTAAAATGCCGCGTATACATAAAGCATGGTGGATTCCCGCATCCGATCCATATTATGAATGTATAGCAACATTCTCTTCCATAAATGAACTGGATACTGTACGCACTCCTCTAACAATGGAAACTGCAGAAGGAAAGTATCTTGCCATTCACGAAGCTAACCTGACAGATTATCCCAAAATGAATCTGACAGTCAAGGATTCTGCCACACTCTGCGCTTCATTAGTTCCTTGGTCTAATGGAGTAGCAGCATACATCAAAGCTCCATTTGTTACCCCTTGGAGAACAGTTGTTATTGGTGATAAACCGGGTGATCTGGTTACATCTTATTTGATGTTGAATCTCAACGAACCCTCCAAAATTAAAGATACTTCCTGGATAAAACCAGGGAAATACATCGGTATATGGTGGGAAATGCATTTAGGAAAAGGAACATGGTATTATGGTCCCAAACACAGCGCTACCACTGCTAATACAAAGAAATATATAGACTTTGCATCAGAAAATTGTATCTCCGGTGTGTTAGTAGAAGGATGGAATGTCGGCTGGGAAGGAAACTGGATGAAACACGGGGATTCTTTAGACTTCACCAAACCTTATCCGGATTTTGATATTAAGGCAATCACTGATTATGCACGTGAGAAAGGCGTAGAATTGATTGGACATCATGAAACAGCAGCTGCAACCCGCAACTACGAGAACCAATTAGACAAGGCCTTTGCTTTCTATCAACAATATGGAGTGCATGTCGTGAAAACCGGATATGTGAATCGCCTAATGGATTTTAAAGAAGCTCATGACGGGCAGTATGGTGTACGTCACTATCGGAAAGTGATAGAAACTGCTGCCAAATATCAAATAGCTATTGACAACCACGAGCCTGTTATGCCTACCGGTATTGAGCGCACATGGCCTAATCTTATGACCCAGGAAGGCGTGCGCGGACAGGAACACAATGCATGGTCTCCCGATGGAGGAAATCCGCCGGAACATACAACTGTTATTCCTTTTACCAGAGGACTAGCCGGCCCCATGGACTTCACATTCGGAACTTTCAACTTTACTAACGAAGCATATCCGGGGACTCGTGTCAATACTACACTTTGCAAGCAATTAGCGCTATTTGTCGTGATCTACAGCCCCTTACAAATGGCCTCGGATTTACCAGAAAACTACAAAGGCATCAAAGCGTTCGATTTCATTAAAGATGTACCTACCGACTGGGATAAAACTTATGTGGTAGATGCCAAAATTGGTGATTATTCCGTGTTTGCGCGGAAAGACCGTAACACCAGCGATTGGTATGTAGGCTGCATCACAGACGAAAATGCAAGAGAGCTAGATGTTCCTTTGAGCTTTTTGGATGCGGACTCAAAGTATACTGCGCAAATATATGCTGACGGTGACGATGCGGAATGGAAAACGAATCCGACTTCTTTCAAGTATGGAGAGAAAATAGTAACAGCTTCTGACACGCTTCATGTCAAACTGGCAACAAGCGGTGGATGTGCTATTCGTTTTATCAAACAATAATATGATTATGAAGAAAATACTAAGTATACTCCTTTTTCTAGTTGTTGTCTGCCAAATACGTGCGGAAGATGCTAATATCACTACCATGCGTAAAATGACACAACGGTTGTTTCCTCAACATGCTTCATCTTTTGATTTCCGTCTGTTGAATAATACTTCTGCAGACACTTTTACCATCAAAAATGAAGGGAATAAAATTATTATTTCCGGAAATAACGCTAACTCTATGGCAGTAGGTTTGAATCATTATTTGAAAAACTACTGTCTGACCACTATTTCATGGTATAAGGATGATCCGATAGAATTACCTAATACTCTCCCTTTCATATCAACAGAAGTCACTATTAAGGCAAATGTCCCAACCCGTTTCTTTCTAAACTATTGTACGTTCGGGTATTCAATGACTTGGTGGAAATGGAGTGATTGGGAACATTTTATCGACTGGATGGCTTTAAATGGAATCAATATGCCTCTTGCTATTACCGGTCAGGAAGCTATCTGGTATAAAGTCTGGAGTAAACTGGGATTGACAGATGAAGAAATACGGGGATACTTTACAGGTCCTGCACATCTTCCATGGCATCGAATGTGTAACTTGGATGGCTGGCAAAGTCCTTTACCTAAAGAGTGGTTGTCAAGTCAGGCAGCGTTGCAGGAACAGATTGTTGCCCGTGAACGTGAATTTAATATGCGACCTGTATTGCCGGCTTTTGCCGGGCATGTACCGACAGCATTGAAACGGGTTTATCCCAATATAAAAACAACCAGAGTAAGCGAATGGGGAGGTTTTGCCGATCAATATCGTTGTACTTTCCTGAATCCCATGGATTCTTTGTATGCGATCATACAAAAAGAATATCTTACCGAACAGACTCGTTTATATGGTACAAACCATATCTATGGCATCGATCCGTTCAATGAAATAGATCCTCCTTCATGGGATGCCGATTCTTTGGGAATGATGGCTAAGCATATCTATGAATCTGTAGCTGCTGTAGATCCTGAAGCGGTATGGTTGCAGATGACATGGCTGTTTTATGCTGACATCAAGCATTGGACCACTCCACGTATCAAATCCTATCTTCGTTCTGTGCCTCAAGACAGGTTGATTCTATTAGACTATTTCTGTGAATATACAGAAATCTGGAAACAGACAGACAGTTATTTCGGTCAACCTTATCTTTGGTGTTATCTGGGTAATTTTGGTGGCAATTCCTTTCTGTCAGGTCCGGTAAATTTGGTGAGCGAACGATTGGCAGATGCTTTAAAGAATGGCGGCAGTAATCTTAAAGGAGTAGGTTCCACTCTCGAAGGCATAGACCTGAATCAGTTTATGTATGAATTTGTTCTTGACAAAGCATGGAATGGAGGTCAGACAGATAAAGAATGGTTCTTTAAACTGGCAGACAGACGAATCGGCAAGATATCTCCTGAAGCGAGAAAAGCATGGGAAATACTAGCAAATAAAGTGTACGTCCAACCAGCACAAGTGGGACAAGGCACACTCACCAATGCGCGCCCCTGTTTGAAAGGAAATGGACATTGGACTACCAAACCAACGATTGAATATCAACCAAAAGATTTAGTTGAAGCATGGAGATTGCTATTATCTGTAAAAGACTGTCAACGGGATAGTTATGAGTTTGATCTGGTCAATATTGGACGACAAGTTTTAGGGAATTATTTTAATGTAGTCCGTGATGAGTTCACCCTTGCATATGAAGCGGGAGATATACCGATGATGAAAAACCGGGGGAATAAGATGAGAGAGATTCTTGCTGACCTTGATAAACTCGTTAGCTGTCATCCAACTTTCTCACTGCATAAATGGATCACTGATGCTCGTGATATGGGACATGATACCGCTTCTAAAAACTATTATGAAATGAATGCCCGTTCTCTGATTACCATTTGGGGAGATAGCTATCACCTGACCGACTATGCTAATCGATCATGGGCAGGTCTAACCAATCAATATTATTCTGTTCGGTGGGATCGTTTTATAAATAAAGTAATCGAGGCTGCTGAAAAGAAGAAAAATTTTGATGAAGAAGAATTCTTTAATCAATCACGGATTTATGAAAACGAATGGGTAAATCCTAGTAACAGAATCAGCTACAACGAAGGCGGTGACGGAATAAAACTAGCCCGCCAAATCTATAAAAAATACGCAAAAGAAATCATTCGATAAAATTATAAAGTATACCTCAATATGAGAACGAATAAACTACACTTGTTTTATTTCTTTTAATGTGTTTCTGCCTGAACCTTTCAGTTCAGGCGGAAGCCTCTATCAACATTATCAAAGGTAAAGTCACCTGCGAAGGTAAAGGAATGGGGGGAGTAATGGTTACCGACGGCCATATATGTGTGCAGACCGACGCTTCAGGGAAATATAGTATCCCCACTTTGGGAGACAGTCGTTTTGTATATATTTGTACTCCTTCAGGCTATCTGACAGACCGGAAAGGAACTATCCCTTCTTTCTATCTACCTATTGATTATTCTAAAAAGCAAAACTATAATTTTAATCTGAAGAAGAATCCCAAAGATGATGTTTCCCATGTTTTTGTAGCTCAATCTGATATACAGGTTACTTCCAGAGACGAACTGGCTATTTATCAACATGTAGTCGACGATTGCAAACAACTTCTCTCTTCTTATGCAACAACAGAAGTTTTTGGAATTGATTGTGGAGACATTGTAGGCGATCATCAAGAATTATATCCCGATTATTTGAAAAGAGCCGATCAACTGGATATACCTATCTATCGTGTAGTTGGCAATCATGATATGAATTATGACGGTCGCACGCATGAAACTTCCTACAAGACTTTTGAAGATACTTTTGGCCCTTCTTACTATTCTTTTAATAAGGGAAACGCCCATTATATTGTAGTAGACAATAATTTCTTTATCGGACGTGATTATTTCTATATGGGTTATCTGGATGAGAAAACATTTGCATGGCTTGATAAGGATTTATCATACGTACCGAAAGGGTCACTCGTATTCTTTATTATGCATATCCCTTCCCGCCAAACAGAAAAACAAGAAGCTTTTTTGTATAACTATGATATGATTGGTAATCAGATGGTCAATGCAGGTGCACTGCATCAGATGTTGAAACCCTACAAAGCACATCTTATCACAGGACATACTCATTACAATCTTAATATCGTATTCGATGACAATCTGATGGAACATAATACGGCTGCAGTTTGTGGTACGTGGTGGAAAGCGGATATTTGTCTGGATGGTACTCCACGTGGTTATGGCGTATATGAAGTAAATGACAACGATGTAAAATGGTATTACAAAAGTTCCGGATATCCAAAAGAACATCAATTTCGTTCTTATCCTGTAGGAGCTTCTAAGGAGCATCCGTCAGATATTATTGCTAATGTATGGAACTGGGATAAACTGTGGAAAGTGGAATGGCTGGAAGACGGTCAGTTGATGGGAAACATGACACGATATACAGGTTTAGATCCGTTCGCATCAGTAGTATGTTCGGACCGGGAAAAGATGGTATATACATGGATTACCCCAAGACCTACCCAACATATGTTTCGGGCAACTCCTAAAAATAAAGATGCTCATGTAACGGTTAAAGTAACCGACCGTTTTGGCAAAGAATATATTCAAACAATCAATCCATAGATATATGAATAAACGCGCTTATGCTTTAGATGCCCTACGAGGTTATGCTATCATCACGATGGTGCTTTCGGCAACTGTTGCATGGAATTCTCTACCCGGATGGATGTATCACGCACAAACTCCTCCTCCGGACAGAGCTTTCGACGCCAGTTTATCGGGAATCACCTGGGTGGATCTTGTTTTTCCATTCTTTCTGTTTGCAATGGGTGCTGCTTTCCCTTTTTCGATCAAAAAAAGATTTGAGAAAGGGGATACTAAGTTACGATTGGTATATGAAGCTATCAAGCGAGGTGTGCAATTGACTTTCTTTGCTATTTTTATTCAACATTTTTATCCGCATGTTCTGAGTAATCCACAAGACGTGCGTGCCTGGTTATTGTCCATTCTTTGTTTTATTATACTATTTCCTATGTTCATTCGCATCCCTCTGAAAATGCCAGATTGGATGCGTACAGTTATCAAGGTAACGGCCTATGTAATAGCCATTGTCTTGTTACTGACAACTCAATATGCAAATGAAAGAACTTTTGATGTATCATTCAGCAATATTATCATATTATTGTTGGCAAATATGGCTGTTTTCGGTTCGGTCATATATATTTTCACCATGCAAAATCTCCGGGCACGAATAGGTATATTGCTGATATTGATGGCCTTGCTATTAAGCGGACAAGTCGAAAACTCCTGGACACAAGCAGTATACACCTACACGCCTCTGCCTTGGGTTTTCCATTTTGAATATTTACAATATCTCTTTATTGTGATTCCGGGAAGCATTGCGGGAGAATATTTGATGGGCTGGCTGAAGCAACACAATGATTCGTGTGTTGAATCTACCGATAAATGGAAAGCTATAATAATGATTCTTTTGACATTAGCTATAATTATTGTAAATTTGGCGGGACTTTATACGCATTGTATAGTCTTGAACCTGATAATAAATATTCCGTTATTGATAAGTGGAGTCTTTTTATTGAGAAAGGGCACAGGATTTATAAAGCTTTGGAGAGAACTTTTTACAGCCGGAGCTTTCTTAGTTGTTTTGGGATTATGCTTTGAACCTTTTCAGGGAGGTATAAAAAAAGATCCCGCCACTTTGAGTTATTTATTTCTCACTTCAGGTCTGGCATTTATGGCTTTGTTGCTTTTAAATGTGATATGTGATTATTTTCGTTGTGTAAAGAGTACCCGTTTTCTTGTAATGCCCGGACAAAATCCCATGATGGCCTATGTAGTAGGAGATCTATTGATTATGCCTGTAATCAATTTATTAGGAATTGCATCATTGCTTGCTTATTTCAATGAGAATGCATGGATGGGATTTTTACGAGGGGTAGTATTAACGGCATTATCAGTATTGGTAACGATGTTCTTTACCCGAATAAAATACTTTTGGAGAACTTGAAACAATAATATTCAAAATATGAAAAGAAGAATTTGTTTTTTTATAATGCTTCTTTTGATGTGTCATATATATGCCCAACTAGTATATCATGATGCATCAAAGTTCCCTCTATTAGGAAAAGCCACCGAAGCCACCGGAACACGATATGAAAGACTTCCGGATTCATTGAAAAATATCTCCCGTGCTCCATTATGGAATTTAAGTCGTAATTCTGCCGGAATGGCAATACGTTTCCGTAGCAATTCTACCACGATAGCCGCAAAATGGGAAACACTCATCAATTTTCACATGAATCACATGACTGACACTGGTGCAAAAGGTCTAGACCTTTATTGTCTTCAGAAGAATGGGGAGTGGCGTTTTGTAAACAGTGCCCGTCCGAATGGAAAAACAAATCAAGCAACAATCATTGCTAACATGCAACCGGAAGAGAGAGAATATATGCTTTATCTTCCTCTCTATGACGGTTTGGTTTCCCTATCTATAGGGATTGATTCGTTAGCTACTATCGATCAGCCTTTAATTGATTATCCGATTCGCCAGAAGCCGGTTGTATTTTATGGAACCAGTATTCTTCAAGGAGGTTGTGCTTCACGTCCCGGAATGGCACATACAAACATTATATCAAGAAGATTAAATCGTGAATGTATCAATTTGGGATTCAGTGGAAATGCATTTTTAGATTTAGAAGTTGCCAAAGTGATAGCCGAGGTAGATGCCAGTGTTTTTGTTTTGGACTTTGTGCCTAATGCTTCTGTAGAACAGATGAAAGAACGCATGGAGACATTCTATCGTATCATTCGTAGTAAACATCCGGATACGCCAGTTATTTTTATAGAAGATCCTATTTTCACTCATACACTTTATGATGAGAGAATAGCTAAAGAAGTGCAAAGAAAGAATGACACATTAAAAGAGATATTCAATCGGCTAAAAAAGAAAAATGAGAAGAATATCATTTTAATCTCTTCAAAGAATATGCTGGGAGAAGATGGAGAAGCCACAATTGATGGTATTCATTTCACAGATTTAGGCATGATGAGATATGCAGATTTAGTTTGTCCAATCATTAAGAAAGCAATCAAATAAAATAGTGACGCTATCGGCTCGGTATAGCGTCACTATATGAAGCTTATAGCAACGCTATCCTATTGACATAGCGTCACTATTTTTAATACTCCTAATAGATGGCTTTTTATATGTTATATCGGTAAAAACAAATCTCCAAATATCAAAATGGTAAAATATCATTTTGGTATTTGAATGATGTTATAATTGAATTTATTCAGCTTGTTAACTGGACATAGAAAAGAATCGCGTAGATTAAGCATTAGTATTATTCAGAAATTAAAGAAATCCTTCCTTTATAGAGCACAATCATTTCTATTTAATATCATGCATTACATAGTGAATATATTTATCAATCTTTTCGTGCTTTTTGTTTAATAAAACAAATTCATCAAAGCACTTCTAATAAATCAATAAATCATGTTTTTACGAGCAGAATATGCTTCCTTTTAAATGTACGTGACGTTTCTTTAAAACCAACCGTGTGTTTCTTTAAAACTAACCGTACGTTTCATTACAATCAAGCGTGTGTTTTTCTATAATAATACGGTAATTTATATGCAAATGACCGTTCTTTTATTCGTAATTATGTATATAAATACCGTATTTTATTGTTTTCTCTTTCTACTTTCTCTCATTTACAAAAAGTGAGAAATAATAAAATCAAAGAAAAAACGACAGTTTGTCGATCAATTTGATATAAACTACTCATATTGATATTTATGTTCTCCAAAACCACTTGATTTTTGTGAAGAACATAGTTACTAAAACAGCTAAAGAAGTAAGGATTGCTCCCTGAAGAAATCCCAACCAGGCATTTTGTTGAAAATAAGATAATAATGAAGCAATTCCAAGTATATTAGCCAATGGCATAATCAACAAATCGCCGACCACATAAGCTATCATCGGATTCTGACCGGACATCACCAAAAAACGAGTACTTTTCACACACCGGAAATAATCACAAACGATACTTAGAAATAAAAGAGCTAGAAAAGCCAATCCGGAAGTGACAAAGAAATAACTAAAAGTAGTTGGATCTTTTTTAATACCATCCTGGAAGGCTCAAAGCACAAACCCAGAAGAAGTAAATATGCCCCTGCGTTAAACAACTTTCTCCATAATAAAGCTATTCCATCCACTTTACGTGGAAATATACACTTACCAGCTAATAACAATAAAACAGTAAATACAAGGTTGACAACCAAATAACGAGTGTATAGACCGTAAAGATTGCTAATGATGATAACAACGGATAATATCATCAACATAATACTCATTTTACGATAAGGAGATGTAGCATAATCATCCGTCTCTTTTTGATATGCTTTCATCCACTCCGCTAAATACTCCCCGGCTATACTGCCGGGAATAACGATAAATAAGTATTTCAAATAATCAAACCGATACATCCACGGCAGAGGAGTATAATTAAATACACTCTGTGTCCACGAACCGTCAACCGTACTCCCTACTATCATAGCCATCAGCAATATCAGAATTCCTAAACGCATCCAACGATTATGCATTGTGAAAATGTAAAGGATAGAACCGAAAATAGCCATATTAGCCAACAGCAAAATGATAATGTTGCTGGAGAATAAGCTGAATGTTTTCCCATCCGCATAAGAAGTGGTAGCCAACATAATGGCAGCGACAATGTAAGCTCCCACTTTTATTGAAATATGTACCCAATCCGGCATTTTCAAAGGAATGCGCATGAACATGGGAAATAGAACAGCAAAACAGAGTATAGCCAGCAGCCATGCTCTGATATCCTGCGGAGAACTTAACATATACGGATAAAAATGCTGGATGAAAATAGCAAAGAAAGTCAACTGAATCCCCCGTTTGACAGCTTCATAGACAAGTTTTAATTTTGAATCACCTTTTTCAGCACGCTTCCTTATGGAAAAAGGAAACGCGGCTCCCATAGCGAACAGGAAAAAAGGAAACACAAGATCTACCCAAGTAATACCGGGCAACAGAGGATTAAACACATGATCTGGCGGAGGCGTTTGAGCATGACTCATCCAACCGGGAAGAACATGCGTTACGATGGTAGCCGAAAGCACCATCGTAATAATTGCATATCCCCGTAAGGCATCTAAAGCTAAAGCTCTGTTGTTCATAAAGCTCCCCCCTCGCGCATTCCTTTTTCTACTTCTTTCCAAAGATTCTTTTGGATGATGTGTACTATATCGAATACCATTAGTCCATCCGATCGACGAAGGTTCATCTCTATTGTTTCGGATAATTTCCCCGGATTATCATAGAACTGATCCACCAAGATGCCGCCCATAAACTTGTTGTCTTTAAGAATCTGACGCAAGTGCTGACAGGAACCTTCTACACAGTACCATGTACCGGCTTGAGCCTGCGAATCTGTCTCGTTCCAGATGTTGCGGTTCGTTTTCTTGTATTCCTCTATCGTTATGTCTGTATAGTAATTTCCGGTTGCATACAAATCGATCAGTTCCGCGTATCCATAATTTTTATATTCGGGAGTGGCCCAACTGAAGTCTTTAGCCGGATCATACTTTTTGCTGGCGAAATTAACTCCCACTTCATAGTAAGACGGATACCAAGCTCCGGTATATGTGCCGAAAGAAACTTTTGGATTGGCGGCTTTCACTTCCTTACGTGCCAATGCCATAAAATCAGTAATGTTTTTCGTTCTCCATTCCATCCATTTCTGGAAATACTTTCCCGGTTGTGTGATAAACTTCCCATCCGTATTCTTCTTCCAAACAAAAATATCTTCGGGGAACTTCGCCACTTTCTTACCTATATACGCTTCAAACTTTTCGCGTGAAAGCGGTGAGAAGTCGGCTGTTATACCATCATAGCGTACGCGGTCGAGCATCAAACCATCCAAATCAGGGTATTTGGTCACTACTTCTTTCAGTACATTTAGAATATGCGCACGATACTCCTCATTCAGAGGATTAATCATAGCACCATATTTTTGTTTTTCTTCCGTAATCGGAATAATGCCTTTATCGGGAGTATATACCATGGATGCCCAGTCCGGATGTCCACTATATACCATTCCACGATCGAAATAATTGTGTCCGGCACAGAATACATTTAATGAAGCATGAATCTCAAGACCCAATTCGTGCCCTTTTTTAATGAAGTATTGCAAATAATCAAAATTCCCGGCCTTTGCGCCTTTCCACTCTTTCATTTGTGGAGCAAACTGACTTTGATAAAGTACTTCTCCCGTAATGGGCCGTATATCCACTATTGCATGAGTGAAACCTACTGATTTGATTTTCTCCAAATAATAGTCAATCGAGTCTTTATGGCTGAAACGTTCGAAGTTAGCTTCGGCATCGAACCACATTAACGCAGGTTTCTTTTTGATTACAATCCGGAAAGGAGAAGCAGGAATAGCCGCATTATTGCATAATTCTCCCAACATATAATTCCGGAAACAATAACGTACCTCTATGGGGGCATTGATCGAATCATTCCAGACCTCTACAGTAGAAGAACCATTGATAATTTCCGCTTTGGCCGGTCGGAATATACCATCCGTCCCCACTATTTCAAATCCTTTCACGTTTTGATTTTCCGGGATCAATCCTTCTTCACCATGTTCAAAGTCTATTTCTACTACATTCCCTTTTACTCGGTGGGATTTGTATATAGGACCGGAATATTGAATACCTTTACGATGATACGTTTTTGCCAATGCCCAATAAGCCAGTCGTTCACCGACCTTTATCTTATAGGGCGAATGAATAAAGTTTTCACTCCCGGCATCACCTGTGGTCACCATTCCAACATTTGGAACAGCTGACATCAACTCCAACTGACACTGGCGGAACCAAGCCCAATCCAGTTTATCATTGCCTTCCGATTTCCATGGTGCAATCTGTACGTAATAAAATGGCATTTGGGGATTGTTGAAGAATGTTCTCCATTGAGAAACCATTGCAGGAAATAATCTCTTATATAATCCGGGATCGGGTGTGTTTGCTTCACCTTGATACCAAATCACTCCTTTAACAGGAAATCCTTTCCATGGATTCACCATTGCATTCCACAATAATGTAGGAGTCCCTGCCGTCCACCCGAACTCTCTCTGTATTACATCAGGCAATGCTATTTCCGGAAAGCCCGATAAAGTCTCTTTATTCATCCAAGCCTCTATTTTTGACATGCTCCAGGAACAATGTATCAGACCGACAGGAACATCCAAAGATTGCTGTAACTGATTGCCAAAGAAATAGGCAGTTGCACTGAAATCAGCAACATCTTCCGGAGAGGCTTCTTTCCATTCTCCGTCCACCCCAGCTTCCTGTGGAATGGTACTCCAGGCATTTTTTACAGTATAGAGACGCAGTGGACGTTTGGGATTAGCAGATACAATGTATGGCTGGGAACCAAACACAGGCTGTCCACGGAATCCTTTCACTGGCATTTCCATATTCGACTGTCCGGAACAGAACCAGACTTCTCCTATTAAAATATTCTGCAATGTGAGGTCCTCTCCATCCGAGAACGTAATACTATACGGACCTCCAGCTACCGGTGTTTGGAGAGAAAGTTTCCATTCACCTTTTGCATCAACATTCGTTTGGATTTTTTTATTATTCCATGAAGCGGTAGCCTGCACACGTTTTCCCGAAGTCGCTGTTCCGGAAAAAGTAACTTCCGATTGTTGCTGTAACACCATATTATCCCCCCAAATGGAAGTAAGGGTTACTTTCGCTTCTGTTTTCAGGAGAAAGGAGAAGCATATCAATAATATAAAATATTTGGCTTTCAACATATGATTCTTATTTGTTTTCGACAGCTTCAGTATACACATTGCCGAAGCGATCTGTTACTTTCACTTCTATTTTAGCATTTTTATTACGGGGAGTAGCATGAAATAGATGTTCGGTAAGAACTGGGGAAATCCATTCATATTTCACCTTTTCTTTGTCAGAACAGATTGCTTTGGCTGCAGGATCATATCCTTTGTAGCGTTGCATTTCTCCCATTCGCTTTCCGTTTTCATACCATTCCACTTTCCACTGTTCATCCCAGTTCCATACGTTAGCAATAATATCGGAAGGGTACTCGTCAGATGATCCGGCCTGATATACATGTAATTGATGCTCTTTCGGGTAGCCTGCACTTTTATATAGCCATTTCACTTGGTTCCCGTCTACTTCATATACCCCATATCCCCTCGGAGTACCATCCACATTAATATCTGCACGCCACCAAGTACCGCATACGGCAGCTGTGTTATGTTCCATTAATGAGTCATTAAAACATACGTTTACATTAAAATGTGTATGTCCGGAAATGATGTGGGCATTATAACCTTCCAATAATTTATATAGTGCAGCTGTATTGACCGTTTCATCTTGATCTAGCGTGTTATATCTTAGCTTCTTCTGAAGACTGGAAGGAATATGCATCACTACAAAGACAAGTTTGTCTTTGGGCACATAAGAGAGGTCTTTCTCCAGCCATTGGAAAGTACGTTCATCAATGTAACCTATATATTGATAATCACGGTTGACATAAAAGCAATTGTCAAGCACGATATAATGAGCATTACCTTTATTTAATGAATAGTAGATAGGACCGAAATAACTTTCGAAAGTGCGATAAGAATATTCAAAAGTACGCCCTCCATACGTCATGTCGTGATTACCAATTGCCCGATAGATGGGAATCTCTAATGATGATACCGTATCTATATAGGAAGGATATAAAGAAGGAGTATCTCCTACGATATCCCCACAATCTATGCCGAATACTTCTTTTTTGCCCATATACGGACGAATATATTCTTTCATATCTTGCAGATATTTAGCATAAGCCTTTACGTCATCTTCGGAAGTAACCTGCGCATCTGCCTGCACCAAAAACAAATGATTGATCTCATTTTGCGGATTTCTTACCAATTCGAAGTCGTAAATATCTTGCTTGGCCGGATTCAGCTTCTGATAGAATAAAGGTATTGTTTGTTCTGTTTTCGGTAAATATCCGGAAGGAGTGGATAAATAAATGAAACGCACATTCCTATTAGGGGGGAGAGTATATTGGCCTTGTTGGTCAGTCAACACACAGTCTATTCCGTCGGTCACTACTACCCCGGACTCCTGTCCCATTACAGGTTACTTTCCCGCGAATAGGGTTAGAAGGAATCTGGGCTTGTAAATTCAAGCCCAGACCTATTAATAAAAAGAATTGTAATAAATATATTTTCATAATTAGTTGGTTAGTTCAAACCTCATTCTTCGATAGATTCCAGATATTTATCAAAGCCTGTTTTAAAAGCGTTCCAATAGTCGTATTTCTTAACGTGGCAAAGGTCGAAGGCAAAGAAGCCGTCACTATTACTGATACAAGCATCAATAGCATCCGGAATTTTTGCAGATTGTCCTCCGTCAGTCCATCCGGTACTGTTACCGATATCTGGTCCGCCTGCAAAAGGTACATCTCCTTGTAACAGTTCACGTCCATTCTTACAAAACCTTCCATGGTCCATTCGCCACTTCCATATATATTGTTCACGGAAGCATAAGCACCCAAAAGATATAGTCCAAATGGTCCGCATATCCATAATTCTTATAATCGGAAGTAGCCCATTTCGGATAATAAGCGGAGGTGTTGTATTTAGGACTGGCCCAGTTCACGCCTGATGTATAGTACGTTGAATACCAGGCACCAACATAAACTCCAAACTTGATATTGTTATTGACAGATTTAACTTTCTCGCGTGCCTTTACTATGAAATCATGAATAACTTTCGCTCTGAATTCCAACCACTTCTTAAAATAAACAGGCTGGTCAGAAGGTATTTCATCCGTACCGGGTGCCATAATATCTGCCGGGAAGTTTGCTATAGTTTCACCGATGTATTCTTCGAACTTCTGTTTGGAAATATCTGAAAAATCGCTTTCTAAGCCATAGTCATCATAACGACAACGATCCAATATGATGCCATCCAAATCATATTTAGCCAAGTCGGCCAACAACTGTAAAACAAAGTTTTGTACATCATCATTAGCGGGATTGAAGAATTTCGCTCCATAATCGGTTTCATCATCCAACAAATCCATTGTATTCGTTAGCCCATCAGTCAGATTAGCTACACTTGCCCATCCTTTTTTTGATTCATCACGGAACAAGACTCCATCATGTCCCAAATTATACGGACATAAATAGCCTCCTACAAATGTATTGATAGAAGCATTCACTTTTAATCCTTGTATACGAGCCTCATCAATAAATGCCTGTAAGTAATCCCAAGTTTCCGTCCTTTCATAATAACTATATCCGGAATTACCCCATACATCCATACGTTTCACCTGATCTACAACATTAGTATTGAATAATACATCTCCTGTAGTGGGACGTACATCGACAATAATATCAGTGAATCCTGCCGCTTTTATCTTTTCCATATCTTTGGCTATGTTTTCCTTACTATTGGCATAGTCAGGAAAATTAGCAGCCGCATCAATCCAAATATATCGTGGCTTAGCTTCTGCAACATCCGGCTCGTCCGGCTTTTCTGTCGAATTATCGTTCCACGGCCATCCGGGAATTCCATCAGAATCATCACTACAGGAGGTTATTGTAACTGCTCCCAAGAAAGTCAGTATTAGTATTTTTAGAAATTTTCTCATATCATACTTGTTTTATTAGGTATATACTGCCTGATATATCCGCAGTACATTTTTTATTTAAGAGTGACTACTGATGCTACGGATCTTTCGTCTCCGCTGGAGTCACTTGTCTTGATAGTCTCTTGCCCATTGACTAACATGCAACTGGAACCACCGCCATCCAAATTGATAGCATCCGTACATCCCAGTGTTTTCATGATATTAGCTACATTTTCGGTGGTCATACCGGCAACTCCCGTTGTCATTCCATCTCCTTCACACACAAAAAGAATCATTTTCTTATCATTGGTGATACCAATAGCCGAACGAGGTCTGTTCACCGTGGCGCCAATATCTGATAAAACTTCTTCTTCGTATGTATTCTTTATGTTTCCATCCAACAGAAGTACGGGGCCACCGCCTATTCCTGTTTTAGCATTTAAGACAGTTCCTGTAGACGGAAAATTTTCATTAGGAGTTGTTTCTGATTTTACCGGTGAGGGCTCCGAATACCAATAAGTAACATTGGATAGTGTTGTGTAAGTCCACATTGATTTGAATGAGCCATCATTCATTTCACAGAATGCAGCTAATACAGGATACCAGAATGGACCGTTAGTCCAATCTTCTGCTGTTACATCATTGTTCTTACACACCATTTCACCGTTACGCCATATTAGGCTTAATGACCCCTCATAGAAGAAACCTCCATTGATTACAATTGTGGAGTTGTTCTCTTCATAAAATTCTTTTGGCTTTTTCAATCCAGTCTTTTCTCCTAATACACCAAATGCTGCCTTACTCATATCACCTACCGCAATATAAGCTATCGCTTTTTTGCCTTCCAGTGTTTCTGGTGATTTATATACGTTGATATGTTCAGGCAAGGTTCCATAAGTGCTTTTCACATTGGCCCAGCCTAAATTTACAATATCAGGATTGGCTTCAACAGGTTCAGTTGGAGTCTCCGGCTCCGCCCATGGCCAATCCGGGATATCAGTGTTATCATCACCACATGCTATGAAAAAAGGCAGTAATGATAATAACCATAACATTTTTTTCTTTGTTGACATATAGCTACTCCTTTAAATGATTTACAGATTTCTTTATCTCATATATGATGAATGGGTATTTTCTCATCATATATGAGATAAAGAGATCAATTAATTATTTGTCGATACAATCAAACTCATATCCTCCGATAACCTTACAGTTGTTATCCACGTAGTAAGCACGGAGCTTATATCCATCTGTTGTCGGAGCAAGCAATACATCACCTGTTGCAGCTACACCATCGGATGAATTGTATGAGGAAAGTGAAGGATTGAATGACAGAGCATCTGAAGTAGATATTGTACCAGTGAATGATCCGTCTGACGTTACATCATACATATATAAGCATGGAGTTCCACCCCATTGCGGGAAATGAGCTGTACATACCAATACAAGATATTGTGCATTATTAAAGCTTCTTGTATCCAGACAGTTGTTATTCATTGCCCAAGAATTACCATTGTCGGAGTCTTCCAGAGATTTACTTGCATTATTATTTGTTCCATTCACCCAATAAAGAATGTTAGAATCATAGTATGACAAGAAATAATCACTTTGAGCAGTAGTTCCTTTAGTCACAACTTTAGTGTTTGATGCGGGAGCTCCCCAATTACCTACACCATTCACTGTTACTACTTGAGGACTTCCCAATACACCGTCTGTTATAATCCAACGAACAAACTTATTGGAACCTGAACTGGCTGTTCCGTCACAAGTAGCAATAATAGAGGCATTAGTATTAATATCTCCTTGAACAGACACTTTCGTACCCATATCTAACCCTGTATTATTAGTATAAGTAGTCAATAAAGTTGGAGCAGTCGTAACAGAAGAAGTCTTATAGATTGAGAAAGACTTGCCATTAGTAGCCTTCGTTGCTAATAATATATTTCCCCTACTATCACTTGTCATACATCCTAAAGATGCAACACTCACACTACCCAAAGTTACATTACCAATCTTATTTCCCGTAGATGCATTGTAATATGCAGGAGTTGTGGTACCATCACCCAAGCAAACTACCAGATTATTTCCGGAAACAGCTAAAGAAGGTGCATTTGCTCCAGTCCAAGGTAAGCCGATAACTCCCATATCCAATTTAAATAATTCTGTCTCACTACCTTTTCTATATCCGTAAGGAATCTTATCCGGTACTGCTTTTTGAATAGTATAAGTTTGCTTTGTCACTCCATCGTGAGCAATCACTGTAAGCTCAACAGGTGAATTAAAATTAAGAGGCTCTGTTTTAGGATCCGGTGACATGGTCGCATGAGCCGACAGTGAATAATCTGCCAAGCAAGAAGATAAATCTTCCGCAGAGATTAAAGATACAGTTTTGTGGTCTTCATCAATAATGCCTGTAATGTCTTCAGACGGTATTGAGAAACTTAATAACTGACACTTAGTAGACTTAACTCTTTCGCCTGTGATGCAGATTTGTTTCTTATATCCTTGAGCGTCTGTATAAGTGAAATAATTCTCTTTAGTCAGATCGAGAATTGAAAGAACCGGTTCAATAGTACAGTTTGGTGCCAACTTTGCCTGAATCCTCATCGCTTTCATATATTCTGAAGTTTCATTATCACTATTTTCCGGATAATACCATGGCATAGGAATTACATACTTATCTACAGAAGCATCTGCAATAGTATATACCACAGCCTCTTTATCCACGTATGGCCCAGAAGTAAAGAGTGCAGTCAAGCTCGTGATTCCCTGTCTGTCCGCAGTAGGAAGCACATATTCCGGATCCTGGCAAGAACTCGTGAGAGCCAAAATCCCTAATAATAGATATAGTATATTCTTTTTCATAATGTTTTCATTTTAGATTTATTGCCATTCTGCATATTGAGTTACCGCACCGTTATTGTCCAACTCTGCCTGTGGCATTGGGAAACGATACATCTTAGTCGGGAAATTACGATCTTTATCATCACATTCTGTATAAATGTAAGTGAAAGACCCATTTGCATTTTTCTCTATTTTCATTCCATGAAGACGAATACCGGTAAATGCTGTCGCAGATAATTTCCAACGACGCATGTCCCAATAATAATGTCCTTCATAAGCAAGTTCTACTTTGCGTTCCTGACGGATGGCTTTCATTAAATCATCCCCACTTTTGTCTGTGTAAGACAATCCCACTCTGTTACGAATATCTTTTATGTCTTTATTTGCCTTATCCGTATAGCCATTCAGATGATAACATGCTTCTGCATGATTCAGTAATACCTCTGCGTAACGAATTTCGGTCCATGGCTGTGTACTGGCTTGTATGGAAGTAAAATTATGAGCTTCATCTACCAGTTTACGTAAATAATACCCGGTAGTAGAACGTCCTTCCGGTTTGGCATCTGTTTTCCATGCAGCCCAACCATCAGTACCGTTTACGAAAGATTCTATCGGTCTGCCTTTCCATGTTGCTCCATTATAGAGAATGGTAGCTTTAAAACGTGGTTCCAATTTGGCATAAGGAGGAATCGTTGTAGTACCTTCAGCAGTATGCCATGCACTCCAATCGGGGAAGCCACTACCATCTGCATATTCATACGATTCAACCATTTCTTGTGTCGGGGTACCGAATCCTCCAGTCATGGAATTGCCGTCGAGCGCTTTATCACCTCCAGGAACCATATATCCATCAAAGTCATGAGTCACAGTGGAACTCTTATCATAACAATATTGTAGAATGGCTTCTTTGCTTCCTGCTTTAAAGGCATTTGAATAGTCTTCTTTTGCTTCTAATTCATAGCCCATTCCCATCACCTTTTCAGCTGCGATACGAGCGTCATCCCATCTTTCCGCATACAACATAGCTCTCGATAACATTGCATAAGCAGCTCCGCTAGTTAAACGTCCGTTAGGAGTTTTATCAACAGGCAAATGTTCACCGGCATATTTTAGATCATTATATACAAAATTCCATCCGTCGGCTTCCGAACTAACTGGCATATCCTTTTTTATATTATCCAGATTCTCATCGTATATAATCACTTCTTTATAACGCTTTAATAAATCTGTATAGAGATACCCTCTGAAGAAACGCATTTCAGCTTCCAAGCGTTCTTCATCAGCCTGACCAAATGAAGCATATTTCTTTAATTTGTTGATACCTTCATTGACACGGCGCACATATTCGTACATCGTCCCCCAGTTGCCAAGGTAAGTACTAACATAATTCACTGTGAGAACAGAACCTCCATAAGCAATTTCACTAGGTATCTGACATTTAGCCATATAATTGTAGGAACCATATTTAAGCTGATCTGTCAGAGCTTCTGTCATTCCTGCCAAACATTGTCCATCCCTGTAGACTCCTAAATAATCTATATAGCGATAGAAATCGTTGACTGCCTGTTCTGCATAGTCGAGTTTACTCCATACAAGTTTATCTGATGCTCTGTCTGTTGGAGTCATGTCCAGATAATCACTACATGAGCCAAGCCCTAAAGAGGCTCCCAACAATATGATACTTAATACTTTTGTTTTCATAATAGAACTTTTAAAGGTTTAGAAAGTCAAAGTTATACCGCCCATAATGGTGCGTTGTTGAGGATAGTATCCGTTATTTACTCCCGGAGATTCAGGATCGATTCCATCAGGAAGACCGGAAATCGTGAATAAATTAGAACCTTCTACATAAATTCTAAGATTCTGAATACCGACAGGACTCATCCATCTCTTGGGGAATGTGTAACCCAATTGTGCGGATTTGAGACGAAGGTATCTACCGTTACGCAACCAGAAAGTGGAAGCTAATCCATTATCTCCTCCGTGTCCTTGATTACCCAGTGTAAGTCGTGGGAATGTTCCATTCGGATTTTCTACTGTATATGCATTCTGAACCAGATATAGTGGTGAGTTGGCTCCTTCTTTAAATGCCTGTGTCCAGACTGTATTATCGTCATATCCATTGTAATAAGTTCCTGTCAACGATACATCAAACAGTGCACCTCCAGTAAATTGTGCACTTAAATCGAATCCATTCCAAGCACAATTCAGGTTCAAACCGTAAGTTAATTCGGGACGATTGCCACGTCCAACACGTGTTCTGTCATCTTCGTCTATTTTACCATCACCATTTAAATCTCTGTATTTGATATCACCGACATTAGGACGAGTGCCATACCAGGCTGAATTGTCTATTTCTTCTTCCGAACGGAATAAGCCATCTGCAACCCACACAACAGAAGCATCAACACTACGTCCTGTGCGTTTTCTCCACTCTACTGTGTTCGGACTATCCGGATAACGGAGATAACGGTTTCTTGCAAATGTCAGATTGAAGCTTGCGCCATAGGAGAATGGCTTACCTGCCAAGTTTAATTTATTACGATGACTCACCGTTACTTCAACGCCTTTGCTATCCACCTTATTATAGTTGGCATAAGTATAATAATATCCTCCCATAGATGGCGGGTAATCGCCTCCCATTGCTGTCAAAATATCATAGGTATAATTATAGAATGCGTCAAACTCCATTCCCAACAGACCATTCCACATCGTAAAGTCAAATCCTGCATTGTAGGTTAAGGTGTTCTCCCAAGTTAGAGTAGGATTGGCAATTACAGAGGCGCGTAATGCTTGCATTACTTTTCCATTCAGAATTGTCTGGTATGCATTTTTGTTACCATCCATCAAATTGTAAGTACTAAGGAAAGCATACGGACTCACTGCATCGTTTCCTAATAAACCGACAGATGCACGTATCTTCATATCATCCAGAAATGTCAGACTAGACATAAAATCTTCTTTAGATATTCTCCACGCTACTGACGCTGACGGGAAGAATGCCCAACGTTTCCCACTAACATTGCCGGCAAATTTGTAAGAACCATCATATCGACCTGTAAACTCTGCCAAATACTTATTGTCATAGTCATATTTCAAACGAAAACATAACCAATACTACGGTTTGCATCACTGTATCCCGAGATTGGAGAGTCTGCCGGTTGTCCAAAGCTCAATTCCGGTAGTTCAGAGAAACTCATGTTCTTATTATAGCCGGAGAAACTGTTTTCTTTATAATCCCGGATTTCTGCCAATACCATTGCTTCTACATTATGTTTTCCGAAGGAGCTTGCATAGTTTATACTTCCTTGGCCTACCATTTGATGAGAACTATACTGTCCTTCACCTAAATTTATTCCATTTGCTGTGCCGCGAGGATCGTCTGCTTTAGACCAAGTCCAATCTGCTGTCGAAGTCGGCATTTTATGTATATATGTGGAGTAAGGCGTATTCAAATTCTTATTATGAGAAGTTGTATAGTCATAAGCTCCGGTTACTTTTACACTCAAACCTTTAACCCAAGGCACATTGTATTGCAATGAGATGTTGGTCTGCAAATCAAAGCTATTGGTATGCTTGTATCCGGATTCATAAATAGCAGCCAACGGACTGTTGGGCAGACTTGTGTTATTCTGTGTAGTAGCAGTATAAAGTCCGTCATATGTTTCCGGCAAATAGGGATGCATCATTATAGTCTGATGAGCTACTGACAACCAACCTTGTTCACCCAATTCGGAATTAGAATCCGTACCGCCTGAAGCATATCCCGGAGTTTCACGTTTACCGACATTTCCTGCAATACCTAAACTTAACTGGAAGTTCTTAGCCAGTTGAGTCTCAAGATTAGTTCTTAAATTGTATCTCTTGTAAGAGAAATTGTCAATGTTACCTTTTTGACCTAAATAACCCACAGAAGCAAAGTAACGCATCTTATCACTGCCTCCTTGTATGGTTACATTATGTTTCTGGTTGATACCAGTTCCAAATACTTTATCAATATAGTTAACATTATCCCATCCGTCAGTAGGATCACCATTCAACATAGCTTCCACATTCGCCTTTGTAAAAACGGGATTATATTGACTAATGTTTGAAATGCTTCCATTAGCCATTTTATCCATCATGTCAGCCATATTATAATAATATGCAAATTGAGGTCCATTCATAAACTGCGGGAAGTTTGCATTCATAGATGCTCCTATTGAACCATTATAAGTGATTTTGGATTTTCCTTCCTGACCTTTTTTTGTAGTTATAATAATAACACCACCGGCTCCTTTTAATCCATAAACAGCTGCAGAAGCTCCATCTTTCAAAACAGATACACTTTCGATATCATTAGGGTCAATATCATTAATAGAACGAGGCATTCCGTCTACTATATAAGTAACATTATAAATAGAGCCACGAACTCGTAATGTAGCCTGATCGTCTCCGGGTTCACCAGATACTTGAACAGATGAAATACCTGGCAAACGTCCACCTAAAAGACTCGACACATTGGTTGCCGGTGCTTTCAGCAGTTCGTCGCCTTTCACCGCAGATACGGCTCCGGTTAAAGATTGCTTCTTGGCAGTACCATATCCTACCACAATCACTTCATCCAAAGCTGCCACATCATCTTTCATAACCACATTAATGGTCGTCTGACCTGCTACCTTTATTTCCTGATCTGACATTCCAACATATGAGAATGATAAAATGTCTTTTGCGGTGGCCTGAATGCTATATTTTCCATTTACATCTGTAATAGTGCCATTAGTAGTTCCTTTTACGACAACACTTACTCCTGGTAGCGGTTCTCCTATACCATCAGTAACAGTTCCTTTCACTAAACTCTGTGCATGACTACTGATAGCACATGCAAATAGCGCGCAGATTGAAAACATAAATATTTTCAATATACGAGAGTTCTTCTTGATTTTTGAGTTAAACTCTGTCATAGAATTAATTTTTAGATTATTAATATAGATTGGTTAACATATCCATTATTGTTTATAGCTGTTCCAATACTTTCCAGCATTGGTATAACCCTCTTGGTACATGGAAACATCCTTTCCATTTTCCTCCTTTGAGTGGTAGTAGCACTTCACCTCTCCGATTTAAGTATCCATACCATTCGGGATGCTCTTTATCTTTAAAATGGGTCCATGTATAATCGTGTACTTTTTCAAACCATTCCAGACATTGGTTATCTCCGGTCAATTGATAACTCTTCAGAAGAGATATGAGTGTTTCAATATGCACCCACCAGAGTTTCTGGTCCCATTCCAGTTGTTGGGGAGGACAACCGTTACGATCCATAAAATAGTAGATACCTCCATATTCTTTATCCCAACCATATTCAAGCATTGTAAGAGTGATATTCTTAGCCTTTTCGATTAATTCCGGACGGTTTAGGCGTTTCCCTAAATCCATTATAAACCACATGGCTTCAATCGCATGGCCAGGGGTAATCTGCCGTCCTTCAAAGCAATCTATCAGATTACCATTCACATCTACATTCTCAACAATGATACCACCAAGTTCGGGACGATAGAAGACAGACATAACTTCATGAATACAAGTATCCATCGCTTGTTCCAAATAGTCCTTGCCTAAAATATGCTCAATTTCCATAGCAAGATTGCATAGTATCATCGGCAGGGCAAAATTTTTTAGATTACGAGTGCCCGGATGAAGTTTATTCCATTTACCTTTCGGATTATCTACTTTGGAAAGGATAATATCGAAGGTTTTCTTGGCAATGTCAGCATATTCCTGATTACCGGTTGCAAGGCTTAATTGCCCGAAAGCCATGGCAGCGAATGTATATGAAAAGATATTGTATGGTTCTACCAATGGTCTACCCAAACGGTCAAGGGAAAAATACCAGTTATAGTCTCCATCATGTCCATATTTTTTTAAAAACTCACCACCTTGAACGGCACAATCCAGCCATTCCTTACGTTTTTCCACTTTATTGTAAAGCATAGAGAACATCCACACTTCGCGGCCTTGCAGCCAGATAAATTTATCTGTATCGAAAACTCTTCCTTCACGATCCAAACAGGTGAAGTAGCCTCCATATTCATGATCTTGTGAGTTTTCAAGCCAGAAAGGAAGAACATTATCCAAGAGTTCATCCTTGTATTGATTTGCCAGTTTCTTAAAATCCATACATCTTTTATTATTAAGTTATTAAGGTCTTTTTGTTTTACTATTCCGAACGGGTCCAATATCTTTCAATCTCTTCCAGCGACTTCCCGGTAGTCTCCGGCACGAGTTTCCAGACAATCAGCATATACGGCACGCACATGAGGGCGAACAGGAAGAATGTTCCGGCGGGGGTAAGGTTCTGGAGCATCCAGGGGGTTAACTGTCCGATCAGGTACGTTCCGATCCACAGAGCGAATCCTGCTATCGACATGGCCAGTCCGCGAACCTTGGTGGGATACATCTCAGAGAGGAGCACGAACACCACGGCACAGATAGAAACGGCACAGCAGAATACATAGAACAGGAAAAAAATAAGCAGGAAGAGGCTGGATACTCCGGAATCTCCGAAGAGGAAGTACAGGCCGATGAGAATCAGAGAAACAACCATTCCCGAAACTCCGTAATAAACAAGTTTCTTGCGGCCTACCTTATCAATGATGACAAGAGCCAGAACGGTGGTCAAAGTATTGACTAGTCCTACCAGAACTTGGTAAAATGAAAGTTAACTGTTTGCATAGCTGTATTATGGTAGAAAAGTTTTATCTTTATCGCGTTAAACTAACTAATACCCCATTATGAGAAGAATTTTTATTTACTTTTCCTTGTCTTATTAGGCTATTCTTTGACGTAAAAGCTTCAGACACAGTGTTTATCCATGAAACACAAATCCGGTTTTGATAGAGCGGCAGGACAATGTTCTGTTCTATATCCGGTTGGATGCAAAGGAAAGCAAGATGCTCGATGAAGTTGTTTTAGATTTCAGTAAAAGTACCAACTTAGCGGATGTCCAGGCAATCAAACTCTATTATGGAGGAACAGAGGCCTTACAAGATCAAAACAAAAATCGCTTTGCCCCTGTAGAGTACATATCCAGCCATCGACCGGGTGCGACATTGGCGGCTAATCCTTCCTATTCCATAAAATGTGCAGAGGTCGGACCATCGGAAAAAGTTGTATTAAGAGGTAATTACAATTTATTTCCAGGTGTCAACTTTTTTTGGATCAGTTTGCAGATGAAAACAGATGCCTCTTTGCATACTAAAATAGTCTCTGATTTACATGCTGTAAAAGTGGATGGGAAAGAACTCTATTGTAAATTTATTTCCCCGAAAGATATTACTCACCGGATGGCAGTCGGAGTTCGTCATGCTGGTAATGACGGTTCTGCTTCCTTCCGTATTCCCGGATTAGTGACAACCAATAAAGGAACATTATTGGGAGTGTACGATGTCCGATATAATAGTAGTGTCGATTTACAGGAATATGTAGATGTGGGTTTGAGTCGTAGCACTGACGGAGGGAAGAGCTGGGAGAAAATGCGTCTTCCGCTTTCATTTGGTGAGTATGGCGGTTTGCCTAAAGCACAGAATGGGGTAGGAGATCCCTCTATTTTGGTAGATACTCAAACGAATACCGTCTGGGTGGTTGCCGCATGGACACATGGTATGGGTAATCAACGTGCCTGGTGGAGCTCCCATTCGGGAATGGATATAAACCATACCGCACAGCTGGTATTGGCAAAGAGTACAGACGATGGTAAAACATGGTCGAAACCGATCAATATAACAGAGCAGGTAAAAGATCCGTCCTGGTATTTTCTCCTTCAAGGACCCGGACGTGGAATAACGATGAGCGACGGCACATTAGTATTTCCAACGCAGTTTATAGACTCTACCCGTGTTCCGAATGCAGGAATCATGTATAGTAAAGACCGGGGGAAAACGTGGAAAATGCACAATATGGCACGAACAAATACAACGGAAGCACAAGTTGCGGAAATAGAACCGGGAGTATTGATGCTGAATATGCGTGACAATAGAGGAGGAAGCCGGGCTATTGCCATAACGAAAGATTTGGGAAAAACCTGGACAGAACACCCGTCTTCACGTAAGGCACTTCAGGAACCGGTATGTATGGCCAGTCTGATTCATGTCGATGCCAAGGACAACGTTTTGAATAAAGACCTCCTGTTGTTTTCAAATCCGGATACGACTAAAGGGCGCAATCATATAACAATAAAAACAAGTCTGGATAAAGGACTTACCTGGTTGCCCGAACATCAAATCATGCTCGACGAAGCAGAAGGATGGGGATATAGTTGCCTGACGATGATTGATAAAGAGACAATCGGTATTCTATATGAGAGCAGTGTGGCACACATGACTTTTCAGGCGGTGAAATTAACAGATTTGTTAGGAATGAAATGATAGATATAATAGCGGTTAAACTATCCGATATGATAAAAGAATAAAACCGTATATTTATCGTGGCGTGCAAAAACAACATATTTTGTTAAATTATCAGTGAAATTTGCTGAAAAAATAATATCTTTGAATCCGTTAATATCTAATGCCCCACTATGATGATTAATTTGATCGGAAAAAAGGCTCAAATAGCATGTGAACTACTATGCTGTTGCAGTATGGCATATGCACAGAGCAATGACAATTCCGAAGTTGTCGTTCTAAATACAGGCTGGGAGTTTTCCCAGGTAGGGACGGAGCTGTGGCGACCGGCACAGGTTCCGGGCACCGTTCATCAGGATCTTATCAACCATAAACAACTTCCCGATCCTTTTTATGGCATCAATGAACAAAAGATTCAGTGGGTGGAAAATGAAGACTGGGAATACCGGACTGCTTTTACAGTTACCCCCGAACAACTGAAACGGGATGACGCCCAATTGGTTTTTGAAGGTCTTGACACATACGCCGATGTATACCTCAATGGAGCATTGTTGCTGAAAGCCGATAACATGTTTGTCGGTTATACCATACCTGTCAAGTCCCAACTCCGTATCGGAGAAAACCTTCTTCACATCTATTTTCATTCCCCCATCCGGCAGACACTGCCTCAATATAACTCGAACGGATTCAACTATCCGGCAGACAACGACCATCACGACAAACATTTAAGCATATTCTCCCGTAAAGCCCCTTACAGTTATGGCTGGGACTGGGGAATCCGCATGGTGACCAGCGGCATCTGGCGTCCGGTGACCATCCGTTTTTATGACGCAGCTTCTATCAGTGACTATCACGTAAAGCAACTCGCACTGACCGACCAGCTCGCAAATCTGTCTAATGAATTAGAAATAAACAACATACTCTCCCGGCCACTTCAGGCAGAGGTGAGAATCAATACCTCATTCGAAAGAAGTGCAGAAAAAAGCATCAGCCAGGCAATCACCTTACAGCCCGGAATCAATCATGTTTCCATACCTTCCGAAGTGGCATCCCCCGTACGTTGGATGCCGAATGGATGGGGAAAGCCCGCCCTGTATGATTTCTCCGCTCAAATCATAGTAGAAGATAAAGTCGTAGCCGAGCAATCGCACCGGATAGGACTGCGTACTGTTCGCCTCGTTAATGAAAAAGATAAAGACGGAGAATCCTTCTATTTTGAAGTAAATGGTGTACCTATGTTTGCCAAAGGAGCCAATTACATCCCCCAGGATGCACTCTTGACTAACGTCACTACCGAACGCTACCAAACCTTATTCCGCGACATCCGCGAAGCGAACATGAATGTCATTCGTGTATGGGGAGGTGGAACGTACGAAGATGACCGTTTCTATGACCTGGCAGATGAAAACGGAATACTGGTGTGGCAAGACTTCATGTTTGCCTGCACTCCCTATCCGTCCGACCCCACCTTTCTGAAAAGGGTAGAGGCGGAAGCCTGCTATAACATCCGTCGCCTTCGCAATCATGCTTCCCTGGCGATGTGGTGCGGCAATAACGAAATACTGGAAGCCTTAAAATATTGGGGATTCGACAAGAACTTCCCGCCCGAAATCTATCAGGAAATGTTTCGAGGCTACGACAAACTGTTCCATCAGCTCCTTCCAGCCAAGGTTAAGGAACTGGATGCCGACCGTTTCTACATACACAGCTCCCCGTATTTTGCCAACTGGGGGCGTCCTGAATCCTGGGGATAGGAGACAGCCATAACTGGGGAGTCTGGTATGGTCAAAACATTCGAGTCACTCGATACAGACCTGCCCGTTTCATGAGCGAATTCGGTTTTCAGTCCTTCCCGGAAATGAAGACCATCTCCACTTTCGCCGCTCCGGAAGATTATCAGATAGAATCGGAAGTGATGAATGCTCATCAGAAAAGCAGCATCGGCAACGCCCTGATTCGTACCTACATGGAGCGCGACTATATCATCCCCGAAAAATTTGAAGACTTTGTCTATGTCGGACTAGTACTGCAAGGACAAGGAATGCGTCACGGACTGGAAGCACACCGCCGGAACCGTCCTTACTGTATGGGTACCCTGTATTGGCAACTGAATGACAGCTGGCCGGTAGTATCCTGGTCGAGCATCGACTATTACGGTAACTGGAAAGCCCTGCATTACCAAGCCAAACGAGTCTTTGCTCCAATCCTCATCAATCCTATCCGGCAGAACGACAGCCTCAATATCTACCTGATTTCCGACTGTCCGGACACCAAAGACCACCTGATGTTGGAAATGAAAGTAACAGACTTTGACGGAAAGAAACAAGGCAAGCCTATACAACTCAACACATTGACAGTTCCGGCTAACACTTCCCAATGCGTGTACCGTATAAAACCCGACACCTGGCTATCACCGGAAGAACAGCAACGCTGTTTCATGCAACTGACGCTAAAAGACAAGGCAGGAAACACCCTTGCCGAAACCGTATACTTCTTTAGAAAAACAAAAGACCTGCTTCTGCCTGAAACAACCGTTTCCTGCAAGATGAAACAGAAAGACGGCATGTGTGAACTGACATTGTTTTCTCCCGCTCTTGCAAAAGATGTCTTTATTGAAATTCCTTTGCAGGGAGCCCGTTTCAGCGACAACTTTTTCGACCTTCTTCCCGGAGAACGTAAAACGGTCGTCATCACTTCTCCCCAAATAAAGAAAGGAGAGGAGCTGCCTTTGACAATCAAACATATTCGTGAAACTTATAATTAATCTATTAATAACTTAACACTTAATTTTTAGTTTATGAAGCAACTCTTTAAATTAACCGGATGTCTGGCACTAGCAGGACTTTTTGCCTCTTGCCAATCGGTGCAACAGGAAGCCAACTACCAGATCATCCCCATGCCACAAGAAATTGTAACCGCTCAAGGAAGTCCCTTCATCCTCAAGAGCAGTGTGAAAATTCTCTATCCGGAAGGAAACGAGAAGATGCAACGCAACGCAAAATTCCTGGCAGACTATCTGAAAACGGCTACCGGAAAAGATTTCGCCATTGAAGCCGGAACAGAAGGTAAAAACGCAATCGTACTGGCATTAGGCACGGAGAACGAAAATCCGGAATCCTACCAGATGAAAGTTACCGGTGACGGAATCACGATTACTGGTCCTACGGAAGCCGGCGTATTCTATGGCATCCAGTCCCTGCGCAAATCATTGCCTGTGGCTGTCGGTGCGGATATTGCCATGCCAGCCGTAGAAATCAATGACGCTCCCCGCTTTGGCTATCGTGGCGCGCATTTCGATACCAGCCGTCATTTCTTTACCGTGGATGAAATAAAGACCTACATCGACATGCAGGCTTTACATAACATGAACCGCCTCCACTGGCATATCACCGACGATCAAGGTTGGCGTCTGGAAATCAAAAAATACCCGAAACTGACTGAAATCGGTGCTAACAGAACAGAAACAGTCATCGGACGTAACTCCGGCGAATACGACGGCAAACCTTACGGTGGATTCTACACCCAGGAACAAGCCAAAGAAATTGTAGATTATGCAGCCGAACGCTACATCACCGTTGTTCCCGAAATCGACCTTCCGGGACACATGCAAGCTGCCCTTGCCGCTTACCCTGAACTGGGTTGTACCGGTGGTCCATACGAAGTATGGAGACAATGGGGTGTATCCGAGGATGTGCTTTGCGCCGGAAACGACCAAGTATTGAAATTCTTGGAAGATGTTTATGGTGAATTGATTGAAATCTTCCCATCACAATATATTCATGTAGGGGGCGACGAATGCCCGAAAGTAAGATGGGAAAAATGTCCGAAGTGCCAGGCACGTATCAAAGCATTGGGATTGAAGTCAGATCAGAGCCACAGCAAAGAAGAACGTTTGCAGAGCTTTGTCATCAACCATATTGAGAAATTCCTGAACGACCACGGACGTCAAATCATCGGTTGGGATGAAATCCTCGAAGGCGGACTTGCTCCGAATGCTACCGTGATGTCATGGCGTGGTGAGAAAGGTGGTATCGAAGCTGCGAAGCAGAAACACGATGTCATCATGACACCGAACACCTATCTGTATTTCGACTACTACCAAGCTAAAGACATCGAAAACGAACCGTTCGGTATCGGTGGTTATCTGCCGATGGAAAGAGTGTATAGCTACGAGCCGATGCCGGCTTCTCTTACTCCGGAAGAACAGAAATACATCAAGGGAGTGCAAGCCAACCTCTGGACAGAATACATCGCTACCTTCCCGCATGCACAGTACATGGTATTGCCTCGTTGGGCTGCTTTGTGTGAAATTCAGTGGTCCAGCCCCGAAAAGAAAAACTATGCCGACTTCCTGTCCCGTCTTCCACAACTGATTAAGTGGTACGATGCAGAAGGATACAATTACGCTAAACACGTATTTGACGTACAAGCCGAGTTTGACCCGAATCCGGCAGAAGGAACAATGGACGTTACCCTGTCTACCATCGACGGTGCCCCTGTTTACTATACATTAGACGGCACAGAACCTACTGCCGCTTCCTCCGTTTATGAAGGAGTATTGAAAATCAAGGAAAATGTAACCCTGTCCGCCAAAGCCATTCGTCCCAACGGCGAAAGCAAGATAGTGACAGAGAAGATTGATTTCAGCAAATCAAGCATAAAGCCGATTGTAGCTAATCAGCCTATCAATGAACAATACCTGTTCAAAGGAGCTTCCACTTTGATAGATGGTCTGAAAGGAAATAGCAGCTATAAGTCAGGCCGTTGGATCGCTTTCAACGGAAACGACATGGATATGACTATCGACCTCCAGCAACCTACTGAAATCTCAAGCGTGGCAATCTCTACCAATGTAGCAAAAGGGGACTGGGTATTTGATGCCAGAAACCTGTCCGTAGAAACTTCAGATGATGGCAAGACCTTCAAAAAGATTGCTTCCGAAGAATATCCGGAGATGAAAGAGACAGACAAAGACGGAATCGTTGAGCACAAACTAACCTTTGCTCCTGTGACCACCCAATACGTGAGAGTCATTGCTTCACCGGAGAAATCACTTCCGGCATGGCATGGAGGAAAAGGTAAAAAGGCATTTTTATTTGTAGACGAAATCAAAATTGATTAATGAATATAAGAAAAGAATACCCTAAAGTTTGTCTTTTCTTATGGATATTGGGGATGTGCTTCCATGCACATCCCATTCTGGCACAGTCCGTCATACCTGTCCCATTAAAATGGAGCAGGGGACGGGCTCTTTTTTACTGTCAGAAAAGACTAAACTTTATACAAACCTGCAAGGTGGAGAAGCGGAACTCTGGGAGAATTACCTGAAAGCATTACCTGTTCAGCTGAAAGAAGCGAGAATGAAAGACAGGAAACAGATGCTTTTCTTATTGATAACCCCCAAGACCCCCCAATTGCCATCACCGGAAAGCTATACACTCTCCGTCACCTCTCAACGAATCGAGATCCGGGCAACTTCGGGAGCCGGATTATTCTATGGAATGCAAACCCTGTTACAGCTGATGCAACCGGCAAGCACAGGCAGCTATTCCGTACCCTCTGTCGAGATAGAAGACACCCCTCGTTTTGCTTATCGCGGACTGATGCTGGACGTATCCCGTCATTTCTCTACCAAAGAGTTTATAAAGAAGCAGATAGACGCATTGGCATATTACAAAATCAACCGTTTGCACCTGCACCTGACCGATGCGGCAGGCTGGCGGCTTGAAATCAAGAAATACCCTTTACTGACCGATTTTGCAGCTGGCGTACAGACCCCACCTGGAAGAAATGGTGGAACGGCGGACGTAAATACCTCCGTTACGATGAACCCGGAGCTTCCGGCGGCTATTACACCCAGGACGATATTCGTGAAATACTGGAATATGCCCGTCAGCATTACATCACGGTGATTCCGGAGATTGAAATGCCTTCCCATTCGGAAGAAGTGCTGGCTGCCTACCCGCAGCTATCCTGTTCGGGAGAACCTTACAAGAACTCCGATTTCTGTGTCGGTAATGAAGAAACTTTCACCTTTCTGGAGAATGTACTGACGGAAGTCATGGAACTTTTCCCTTCCGAATACATTCATGTAGGAGGTGATGAGGCCGGCAAATCGGCTTGGAAGACCTGTCCGAAATGTCAGAAGAGAATGAAAGACGAGCATCTGGCCAATGTAGACGAGCTGCAAAGCTATCTGATACACCGTATCGAAAAGTTCCTCAACAATCACGGACGCCGTCTCTTGGGATGGGACGAGATTCTGCAAGGAGGTATCGCGCCCAATGCAACCGTTATGTCGTGGCGTGGAGAAGAGGGTGGTATTGCTGCCGTCACCTCCGGCCATCATGCCATCATGACACCGGGTGCATACTGTTATCTGGACAGCTATCAGGCCCCGTACTCCCAGCCGGAAGCTATCGGTGGCTACCTGCCATTGAAGAAAGTATATGCCTACGATCCTGTCCCCGCTTCCTTAACTGCGGAGCAGGCAAAGTTAGTCTATGGTGTGCAGGGTAACCTATGGGTGGAATATATCCCCACTCCCGAACACGTGGAATATATGATTTATCCCCGTATGCTGGCATTGGCGGAAGTAGCCTGGTCGGCTCCGGAACGTAAGTCGTGGCCCGATTTCCATACCCGCGCACTGTCAGCAGTGGCCGATTTACAGAAAAAAGGATACCATCCTTTCGATTTGAGCAAAGAAATCGGCAGCCGTCCCGAATCTCTTCAACCAGTCAGCCATTTGGCGCTCGGTAAAAGTGACCTATAACTCCTCCTATAGCCCCATTATCCCGCACAAGGCAACACAGCCCTGACAGACGGCATACGTGGTGACTGGACTTACGGTGATGGTTCATGGCAAGGATTTATCTCGGACAACCGTCTCGATGTGACGATTGATATGGAAAAAGAAACCCCTATCCATTCCATCACCGCCGCTTTTATGCAAGTGGTCGGCGCGGAAGTATTCCTGCCGGAGACAGTGATTATTTCCATTTCCGATGATGGAATTAACTTCACGGAGTTGCAAAAACAACACTTTGAAGTGAGCAAAGAAACCCCTATCCGGTTTACGGATATTTCATGGCAGGGAGAAGCCAAAGGAAGATACGTACGTTACCAGGCACAGGCCGGAAGCGAATTCGGAGGGTGGATATTTACGGATGAGATAATCGTGAAATAGACATTGTCAATATCATTTATGAATAAAAGAGGGAATCTATTCAACCAGATTCTCTCTTTTTTTATTTGTATTATTACCTTAAAACTAAGAATATGGTACAACACGCTAGACTCATTTTCTACACCCTTCTTCTTCTGGTAATCCCGTGCGAGAGCACCTTGGCGCAGAAGATTCCCGTCACGCCCATAGACTCATTGATAACTGTTGGATATGCCACCGGAAGTTTGAAAACCCTCTCCGGTTCCGTAGAGAAGATTACGGAGACACAGATGAATAAAGACCAGATAACGAACCCTTTGGAAGCAATCCGCGGACGTGTGCCGGGCTTGACTATCCAACGCGGGTCAAATGGTCCGGCAGCCTTGGATGCAGTACGCCTGCGGGGAACTACCTCACTGACCAGTGGCAATGACCCTTTGATAATCGTCGACGGAGTATTTGGTGACTTGAGTATGCTCACCTCCATTTACCCTACGGATATTGAGAGCTTCACCATTCTGAAAGACGCTTCCGAAACCGCACAATACGGTTCACGAGGAGCTTCCGGTGTGATCGAGGTCACCACTAAAAAAGGAATGAGCGGCAGAACACAGGTAGCCTACAACGGTAGCTTCGGAATTTCCACCGTCTACAAGAATCTGAAAATGCTGTCCGGCGATGAGTACCGCCGTGTCGCCTCGGAACGCGGGATTTCCATTCTGGATAAAGGAAATAACACCGATTTTCAGAAAGAGATTGAACAGACAGGACTACAACAAAACCATCACATCGCCTTTTATGGCGGTTCCAGTGAGTCCAGCTATCGCGTTTCTCTTGGTTTCATGGATCGTCAGGGAGTGATTCTGAATGAAGACATGAAAAACTTCACTTCGAATATGAACATGAATCAGAAAATGTTCGACGGCTTCCTGAACTGCGAGCTGGGAATGTTCGGTTCCATTCAGAAGAATCATAATCTGGTGGATTATCAGAAAACGTTCTATTCGGCAGCCACATTCAACCCCACCTATCCCAACCATAAAGACCCCGTCACCAATTCTTGGGATGGAATAACGACCGCCAGTCAAATCACCAATCCATTGGCATGGATGGAAGTGCAGGACGATGATGCCACTTCGCACATCAGCACGCATGCCCGTCTGACTTTCAATCTACTGGAAGGGCTGAAACTTAACCTCTTCGGTGCCTATACCTATAATATCGTGGAAAATTCGCAATACCTCCCCACCTCCGTCTGGGCGAACGGCCAGGCTTACAAAGGAACCAAAAAGCGAGAATCCTTGCTGGGCAACATGATGCTGACCTATAAGAAAACTGGAAAAACATTTCTTTGACGTGTTGGCACTTGCCGAACTTCAAAAAGAAACCTACACGGGATATTATACAACAGTAAGCAATTTCAGCACCGACAAATTCGGGTATAATAATCTTCAGGCAGGCGCACTCCGTTTGTGGGAAGGCACTAATTCTTACTACGACCAACCCCGTCTGGCATCCTTCATGGGACGTTTCAACTATACATACGCCGACCGCTACGTACTGACGCTGAACGCCCGTACAGATGCTTCCTCCAAATTCGGGCGAACCACAAATGGGGATTCTTCCCCTCCGCATCTGCCGCATGGGTGATTAGTGAAGAAGAATTTATGAAGCAGTTGCCGATGGTGGATAATCTGAAATTCCGTATTGGCTACGGTCTGGCAGGTAATCAGAGTGGGATTGACTCATACACTACATTGAACCTTGTAAAGCCGAACGGTGTAGTCCCCGTCGGAAACTCCGCCGTCGTATCTTTAGGAGACTTACGGAACACGAATCCCGACCTGAAATGGGAAGTGAAACATACCTTTAATACCGGTATCGACGTAGCTCTTTCGGCAACCGCCTGCTGCTTTCCGCCAACTATTACAACTCCCGAACCACAGACATGCTTTACCTTTACAACGTAAGCGTACCGCCTTTCACCTATAACACCTTGCTTGCCAACATCGGTTCCATGCGCAACTGGGGTACGGAAATCGCCATCGGCATCACCCCCTTGAAGACCAAGGATATGGAACTGAATATCAATGCCAATATCACTTTCCAGCGCAACAAACTGCTCTCATTAAGCGGTATGTACAACGGCGAAATGCTTTCTGCTCCCGAATATAAAAGTCTTGCTGGCCTCGACGGAGCCGGCTTTCATGGAGGATACAACCACATCGTATATCAGATGGTGGGTCAACCGTTGGGCGTGTTCTATCTTCCCCACAGTACGGGACTGGAATCCGACGGAAACGGCGGATACACCTATGGCATCGCCGATCTGAATGGCGGAGGTGTCAGCCTTGAAGATGGTGAAGACCGCTACGTGGCAGGACAAGCCGTACCTAAAACGATTCTTGGCTCCAACATCAGTTTCCGCTACAAGCGTTTCGACCTGTCTTTGCAGGTTAACGGAGCTTTCGGACATAAAATTTACAACGGAACCTCCCTGACCTATATGAACATGAATATATTTCCCGACTATAACGTAATGAAGAAAGCCCCGAAACAGAACATCAAGGATCAAACCGCCACCGACTATTGGTTGGAAAAGGAGATTATGTCAACTTCGACTATGTGACGCTGGGTTGGAATGTGCCGATTGAGAAAGTGCAGAAACTGAAGAAATATGTCCGCTCCCTGCGTCTGGCATTTACAGTCAACAACCTGGCAACCATTTCCGGTTATTCGGGACTTTCACCCATGATTAACAGTTCAACAGTGAACTCCACTTTAGGCGTGGATGATAAACGGGGATATCCGTTGGCGCGGACGTACACACTGGGATTGAGTATTAACTTTTAATGGAGGAGGAGATGATGAAACAATATATGAAAATAAAAGTCTTTTGCAGAAAGAAGAACTGCTTTCAAGGATAGCGGAACTGTTTTCAAAGAAGATCTTACGTCCTTCGGGAGTGCTGGTATTCCTTCTTATAACGTGCCTGGGTTTATTCTCATGTAGTAAGTTTTTGGAGGAAAATCCGAAAGATAAGTTACCCGAAGATGACGTTTACAATACAATCTCGGAAGTATATCTCAATGCAGTAGCTTCGCTTTATACATACGTAGGCGGTTATAGTGATAGTCAGGGATTGCAGGGAACGGGTAGGGGAGTCTACGACCTGAACACCTTTACCTCCGACGAAGCCATTATCCCCACCCGTGGAGGTGACTGGTATGACGGTGGTTTTTGGCAAGGACTTTACCTGCACGATTGGGGAATAGAGAATGATGCCATTCAGGCTACATGGGAATATCTCTATAAAGTCGTCATGTTAAGTAACAAATCACTGGAACGGATAGACAAATTCGCCGAAACTCATTCCGCTACGGAACTGCCGGCATACCGTGCCGAAGTACGTGCCATGCGGGCTATGTATTATTATTACCTGATGGATTTGTTCGGACGCATCCCGCTAGTTCAATCCTCTTCCGTAGCAATGAAAGATGTAGTGCAAAGTGAACGAAAAACGGTCTTTGACTTTGTTGTCAAGGAATTGCAAGAGGCGGCTCCTTTGTTGAGCGATGCACATAGCAACCAGTCCGGCCCTTACTATGGCCGTATCACTCGCCCCGTGGTAACTTTCCTACTGGCCAAACTGGCTTTGAACTCCGAAGTTTATACAGACAATGATTGGACGGACGGAAAAAATATAAAGTTCACAGTGAACGGCAGCGAACTAAATGCCTGGGAAACAGTTATCTACTATTGTGACCAACTCAAGACTATGGGCTACAAACTGGAACCGGAATACGAAACGAATTTCTCTATATTCAACGAACCGTCCGTAGAGAATGTCTTCACTATCCCGATGAACAAAACTCTGTACACCAACCAGATGCAATATCTCTTCCGTTCCCGCCACTATAATCACGCCAAGGCTTACGGACTAAGCGGTGAGAACGGTCCCAGCGCCACCATTGAAGCCCTCGAAGCTTTCGGTTATGAAACCGCGGAACAAGATCCCCGTTTTGATATTTGCTATTTTGCAGGAATTGTCCACGACCTGAAAGGAAACATAATCAAACTGGATAATGGAACGGTACTGGAATATCTGGAAAGTATCTCTGGATATAACAGATACCCCATACGAACAAACCGCAGGAGCCCGCATGAAAAAGTATGAAGTCGACCCGACTGCCACAAAAGACGGTAAGTTGATGGAGAATGACATTGTATTGTTCCGCTATGCAGACGCTTTGTTGATGAAGAGTGAAGCGAAAGTCCGGAACGGAGCAAACGGAGATGAAGAACTCAATGAAGTTCGTAGCCGTGTCAACGCTTCTCCCCGCACTGCCACTTTAGAGAATATCCTTGCCGAACGTCAGCTGGAACTGGCTTGGGAAGGATGGAGACGACAGGACTTAGTCCGCTTCGGGAAGTTTACAAGAGCTTACAGCAGCCGTCCGCAACTACCGGATGAGGCAAGTGGATATACAACTGTATTCCCTATACCGGAGAAAATACGGGTGATGAATGAGAGGTTGAAACAGAATCCGGGGTATTAGGAAGAAGATAGTAGTAATCAAAATAAAAAATCCTCGATTTTCATCCGGAGAATCGAGGATTTATATTATTTGTTGCAGCACTTGTAGAGATAATAGCTAATGCAGAAATCCATATTATATGTAGTGTGGTTATTACTCGATCCAGTCGAATAACTCAATTAAATCGAATTACCCAATCAAATCGAAATCATATTTTTCAAATTCACTCCCATTGATTATTATAGCAATTTGATGAAGCCCGAGATGGAATTTTCTCGTTGTAACCACACGGAAAGAGTGCTTTCGCGTTATTCGTGTGGTAGAATTCCCGGCATATTCTTTTTCGCTGATTTTATGAACTTTCTTCGTCAGCGTTCCATTTGCTTTTTGGTAATAAATACCATATTCAAGCCGTATTTTGATTGTCTTATTGCTATGATTCAACAAGTTAAAACCAAACTCCAACGAATCCCCGACTTTAACCTTAGGACTTGAAATCTGAAAATCCTCCACACTAATATTATTTCTGATAGAATCAAAGCCAAACAACTCCATCACCTCTGGAATCCCTTGTTTTAAGAGCGTCCGGCAACCGTGTTTAATAATCCAGTCTACCTCTTTCGATTCCCCCTTCCATTTCTTTGCCAAATCAATGACAATTTCCGGATTATCTTTCGCAATATCATTCAAATTATTGGCAACGCTCAACCGTACAAATCTTGCCGGATCATTTTTAAGATTCTCTAAAATAGGAATAATAGGTGTCGGGTCTTTCTTCAGATTCGGCAAAGCCATCGCCCAAGGCAAACGCGGACGGCAACCTTCTGACGAAAGCCGCCTTACTCCCCAATGCTCATGTTTCGACCAAACCAACATCTGCTTCATCATTTTATCTGGATATTTTATTATAAAGGATGAGTCACAAATTCGCAACTTGTGAACTGTGTGATTTTCTCTATCGCCTTGACAGACGTTTCATAATCATCCAACCCATATTGCTCGACATAATTATCCAGAATCGCCCCATACTCCAGCATCAATCCAAACTTCGTATCATCTATTACCGAAAAATCAGGCCGCGTACTTTTTACATGATCCAACAACTCAAGAATCTTAGCGATTGCCTCTTTGTAATCTGCCGGCAAAAACTTTTTCAGAATGGTAGTGATATGTATGCAGCGCTGTTTAAGTTCCCTGCCTTCCCATTCATCATCCATAACTTGAGAAACAAACCCGTGAGCATCAAAATCATCGATAACAAGTTTTAAATCTTTCGTAAATAGGTCGAAAAATTGCTTGTTGTACATATTCTTAAAAGGTTCTGCCATACTTGATTTATATATTTTAGTTAGAGCCCCGACTTATTGGATATATTGTTCAATAATACTATATCTTTCCTTTAAAGAATCAATATGCTTCACCTCTCCTTCGGTCATTCCTTTCATATTAACTCCACATTTCTCGCAAAAGGACGAATCAACAGGATTTTTATGTCCATTTTCGCATATATACTTCTCGCCATTATCTCTTGTAAACACACCGCCTTTTACAACTTCTATTTTCCCGTATCCGGCAGGCTGTTTAAACACTCTAATATTGTTTTCATCCATTTTAAATCCTTGGCATCATAAGAATTCTTTGTTGCTGACAACAATCTCACCCCTTCGTGGATTTTTCCTTTCACTATTGTTTCATATATAGACTCACCATCAAAAAGACAGCACTCCTTTATTAGAATTCTTATCTTTTGTGTTCAATATGCTGATAGATAACGGAATGACGAAATCAGGAGGAGTGGCAGATAAAACCTGTTTGATGTTAGCCGCCTCTTCCGCATAATAATCGAGATCTATGGAGATATATCTTTTTATAAGACTTTCTATTATCTCTGTTTGCGGATATTCCAGTAAAAACTCTACCCATTCGGAAGTCAAAGGTACCGCATCTTTTATTTGAGAAATAATATACCGCCTGTCTATTTCCTTTTGCAAATCAGATTGACTGATGGATGTACGAATGATCTCCTCTTCAGATAATTCTTTATTATTCATTTCAATGATACAGGCCGTTCCGGAAACAGAAACCATAAACATTGATTTATCCTTACCGGAAATTTCATCAAAATCGACTCTGAAACCAACAATCGCATTTGCACCCAAGTTTAATGCTTTTTGTTTCAATGCCTTTGATGCTTCGCCGTATATAATTTCCAATTTTCTTCTATACGAGTCAGAACGTCCACCAAAAGTCAGTGAATGATGCAGCAAAATCGGAGAATATATTGGTACCTATCACGATATTGGAACAGATGGTATCTATATATTTTTTTATAGGACAACCCTCTATTGTGTTAGTCGTGGACATGATAAATTCGTTTCTCATAATATGAATTTTAAAGTGTTAGTCTTTATTTTATGTCGCTTTACGTCCATTTGTTTGCTACACAAATATATGTCTTTTTTTTTAAAAGGACAAGCCCTAAAAACAGAAGTGAGCCACAAAAAAGATTGCAGCTCACTTATACCTTATATATTATAGCAAAAAATTAATCGAAGAAACTCTTGAACTTCTTGAAAATCTTCTCCTTCACCGACGTGTTAGGTTTGAAGTTGTCCGAAGCCTCCATCTTTTCGAGCGTGCTCTTTTCCTCTTTATTGAGCGCTTCCGGCACATAGATACTGATGTTGACGAGTAAATCCCCCGTTCCGTACCCGTTCACATTCGGCAATCCCTTGCCGCGCAAACGAAGCACCTTACCCGGTTGAGTACCCGAATCAATCTTTACTTTCACTTTGCCGTCGATAGTCGGAATTTCCACAGCTCCGCCCAGAGCAGCAGTCGGGAAACTAAGCAACAGATTATAAATCAAATCATTCTCGTCGCGAATCAAGTCCTGATGCGGTTCTTCCTCTACGAGAATCAGCAAGTCGCCTGCCACACCATTGTGTTTGCCGGCATTTCCTTTGCCACCCATAGAAAGCTGCATACCCTCTGCCACTCCGGCAGGGATTTTCACCGACACCACTTCTTCACCGTAAATGATTCCGTCGCCACCACACTTCTTACATTTGTTCTTGATAATCTTACCCTCACCGCCACAAGTAGAACAAGTGACGCGAGTCTGCATAGTGCCCAGAATAGTCTGCTGGTTACGGATCACGGAGCCGCTACCCTTACAAGTAGGACAAGTCTCCGAACCGCCGTCACCTTCGGCACCCGTGCCATGACACTGGTCACACGGCACATATTTTTTGAGTTTAAATTTCTTTTCTACTCCGGTAGAGATCTCCTTCAACGTCAGCTTCACTTTCACACGAAGGTCACTGCCGCGATACCGGCGTTGCTGTGAACCGCCACCGCCAAATCCGCTAAACCCTCCGAAGCCTCCCCCGAAACCGCCGCCGCGGCCACCGAAGATGTCGCCAAACATAGAGAAAATGTCATCCATCGACATCCCCTCGCCACCGAAACCACCGAACGGACCGCCATTGCCTGCCGCACCGCTCACTCCCGCATGACCGAACTGATCGTAACGCGAACGCTTTTCCGGGTTACTCAACACGTCATAAGCCTCGGCCGCCTCCTTAAATTTCTCTTCCGCCTCCTTATCCCCCGGATTCTTGTCAGGGTGATACTGGATTGCTTTCTTACGGTACGCTTTCTTAATCTCCTCTACTGTGGCTGTCTTCGTCACCTCCAATATTTCGTAATAGTCTCTTTTTTCTGCCATGCTTCTTTAAAAATTATGAGTTTTATGGGTTGCGAATCCTTATTCCCCTACTACCACTTTGGCGTGGCGCAACACTTTGTCGTTCAGTGTATACCCCGTCTGCACACAATCCAGAATCTTACCTTTCTGTGCTTCCGACGGTGCGGGGATTACCGCGATGGCTTCATGGAAATCAGTATCCAGCGGTTGGTCTTTCGTCTCGATGACTTTCACACCATTTTGAGCCAGAACAGCCATAAATTTATTGTAAATCAGTTCCACCCCTTCTTTTACGGCATTGACATCCGTTGCCGTTTCCATCGTCTTGATGGCACGTTCGAAATCGTCCACTACCGGAAGAATACTGCCAAGACTCTTTTCGCCACCATTCAGGATCAGTTCGGCCTTCTCCTTTAAAGTGCGTTTACGATAATTGTCGAACTCGGCAGACAGGCGCAGATATTTATCCTTTTGCTCTTCAAGCGCTTCTTGAGCCTTTTCCAGTTCCTTTTCCAACTCCTCTTCATGAGTCAGCGGAGCGGTTCCCTCTGCTTGTTCGTTTTGCGGTTGGTCTTCCGCAGGATTGTGAGTTTCCTCCACATTCAGTTCCTCTTCCTTCACTTTTTTTTCTTTCGGATCCATCTTGGTATTTACTATTTTATTATTTACTATTTAGAAACACACGTTATCTATGCAAGATACCGCTTATAAACATACCGGACTGACCGGATGTCACAGATTTCGTCTGCAAAAACTTTGCCAAGTTGGCCGTTTTGCCAAAAAACGCAGCAAAGGTAACACTTTTATGTCAGATTGGCACATATCAGATAGCTCATAATTCATTTTAAATGTCTACCTTTGCACGCTCAAATAGTAAATAGTAACTAGTAAAATAGTAAATAATAAGATGATTACAGTTTCGAACGTATCGGTTCAGTTTGGTAAAAGAGTGTTATTTAATGACGTAAACCTGAAGTTTACGAGTGGTAATTGTTATGGTATTATCGGTGCGAACGGTGCGGGAAAATCTACGTTTCTTCGTACGATTTACGGAGATTTGGACCCGACAACAGGTACGATTGCGCTCGGACCGGGCGAACGTCTCTCGGTGTTGAGTCAGGACCACTTCAAGTGGGACTCATATACTGTCATGGATACCGTCATGATGGGACATACCGTGTTGTGGGACATCATGAAGCAGCGCGAAGAATTGTATGCAAAAGAAGATTTCACAGACGAAGACGGACTGAAAGTATCCGAATTGGAAGAAAAATTTGCCGAGTTGGACGGATGGAATGCGGAAAGCGACGCAGCCATGCTGTTGAGCGGACTGGGCGTGAAAGAAGATAAGCATTACGTATTGATGGGTGAATTGAGTGGTAAGGAAAAAGTGCGTGTCATGCTGGCGCAGGCATTGTACGGAAATCCGGACAACCTCTTGCTCGATGAGCCTACCAATGACTTGGATATGGAAACAGTGACCGGTTGGAAGAATATCTTGCCAACTTCGAGCATACCGTATTGGTGGTAAGCCACGACCGTCACTTCCTCGACTCTGTATGTACACACACCGTAGACATCGACTACGGAAAAATCAATATGTTTGCCGGTAACTATAGTTTCTGGTACGAATCCAGCCAATTGGCTCTCCGTCAGCAACAGAACCAGAAGGCGAAGGCTGAAGAGAAGAAGAAAGAACTCGAAGAGTTTATCCGCCGTTTCAGCGCGAACGTAGCGAAGAGCAAGCAGACAACGAGCCGTAAGAAGATGTTGGAGAAACTGAACGTAGAAGAAATCAAACCTTCTTCACGTAAGTATCCGGGCATCATCTTCACTCCCGAACGCGAGCCGGGCAACCAGATTCTGGAAGTTTCCGGATTGAGCAAGAAGACGGAAGAAGGCGTGGTGCTCTTCAACGACGTGAACTTCAACGTAGAGAAAGGTGACAAGGTGGTATTCCTGTCACGCAATCCGCGCGCGATGACTGCTTTCTTCGAAATTATCAACGGAAACATGAAACCCGATGCAGGTACTTTCAACTGGGGGGTAACCATCACCACTGCTTACCTGCCGCTGGATAACACTGATTTCTTCAATTCCGACCTGAACCTGGTAGACTGGTTGAGCCAGTTTGGAGAAGGCAACGAGGTATATATGAAAGGCTTCCTCGGCCGTATGCTTTTCTCCGGCGAAGAGGTATTGAAGAAAGTAAGCGTACTCTCCGGAGGTGAGAAGATGCGTTGTATGATTGCCCGTATGCAGCTGCGCAATGCCAACTGCCTCATTCTGGACACTCCGACCAACCATCTGGACTTGGAATCTATCCAGGCATTCAACAACAACCTGAAGACGTACAAAGGAAATATCCTCTTCTCGTCTCATGACCACGAATTTATTCAGACCGTTGCCAACCGCATCATCGAACTGACACCGAACGGTATCATCGACAAGATGATGGAATATGACGAATATATCACTTCCGACCATATTAAGGAATTGCGGGCGAAGATGTACGGAGACAAATAAGTGACCGGACGAATAAAAGCCCCTGACTCCCATACATGAAGTCTGATGAATAACCAATTTAACAGCAACCTATTCTCAACAATGGGTTGCTGTTCTTTTTAGCACTATGGAAATAAAATATTTTGAAAACAGAGAAGATTGGCGAAAATGGCTGGCAGACAACTTTGAAAACGCCAATGACGTTTGGTTTGTATTCCCCTCCAAATCTTCGGGCGAAAAAAGTGTTACATACAACGACGCTGTCGAGGAAGCCCTTTGCTTCGGATGGATCGACAGCACCATAAAGGCGCTCGACAAAGAACATAAAATCCAGCATTTCACACCCAGAAACCCTAAAAGTTCCTACTCGCAAGCCAACAAAGAGAGACTGAAATGGTTGCTGGAACATAATATGATTCACCCTGATAGGGAAGATAATATACGAAAAGTATTGTCAGCCCCTTTTGTCTTCCCGAATGATATTATCGGAAAACTGAAAGAGGATAAAACAGTATGGGAGAATTACCAACAATTTTCCGATGCGTATAGACGTATCCGAATTGCATACATTGAAGCTGCCAGAAAACGGCCCGAAGAATTTGAAAAGCGATTGAACAACTTCATCAATAAAACGAAGGAAAATAAAATGATAAAAGGATTTGGGGGAATTGAAAAATACTACTAATCCCTATGTCTGTAATTGTAACTTTGATTGCAATAACAGGACAGAAGCATTATGCGCATAATTGATATTCAATTCTCTTTCTCGAACGTAGTTATTTTTCTGCCCTTCACCTTTCTTCCAGATTCCTGATAAATAGTGTGTTTACGGGTGAAGGGGCGCTCTTACACCGTCTTTTTACCGTAAGCGTCTCCGCGATTCTATATAGTGTATTAAAATAAAAAGGCTAATGATCCCTTTTAGTCATTAGCCTTTTCCCATCTGTCAGGAAGCAGTTCCCTGTATTTTTCAATTGGTGTGTTCGGTTGCCATTCGGCTGTTCTGTTTATCACATCCGTGAGATACTCAAATAGATTCACTTTATGCATCCTACAAGTGAGTGCTATCGTATAGAGTATGGCGCCTCGTTCGGCCCCCTTATGGCTGCCGAAGAACAATGAGTTTTTTCTTGATAAGGATATGTACCGGTTCATCCGTTCAACCATATTGTTGTCCAGATAAGTGTCACCATAATTAAAGATGTCCACCACTGCATTCCACTCATTGCGAAGATAGGTAATGGCTTCCTGCAGTTCGCTCTTAGGTAATAAATCCCCCCGTTCTTCTATTTCATCAAACACATCTTTTATTTCTCCGAGTATGTCCGGCGCATACTTTTTTTCGATGCATAAGATTCTGTTCTACCGTCCATCCCTCAACCCCAACTTTATGCTTATGCTCGTTTTGATAAAGTGCGTTTATCAGCTCCACGATCCTTTTTGCATCCGGGTCCTTCTCACCGCAATCTATAAATTCCCGTTTTATATGTTGCAAGCACGGGATGCGTGTGATATTGGGATAAGCATCGCTTTCGAGCTTCCGGTAAGGTGAGTAACCATCGCTTTGTATGATACCTTTGCAACTGCCTAATTCGTTAAGAATAACTCTTTCAGACCGGGAGCCGTCATCATAGAGCAGGTATATCATCCTGGTGTTTATGCCGACAACCACCCAAAGGTATCCCTTCCTGACTCCTTTTCCCTTGCTGTTCTTTTCCGGGACGAGTATTTTGTAATAGGTTTCATCGGCTGCCTTATAAGGATCACTCAAAGCTGTCTGCCGGATGCACTTATAAAGATTTTCGAAGAGGCTTGAGGCTTTCTCTATCAACTTATGAGCCGTAGGTTTCTTCAGCGTAAAGCCATGACTCTCGAAGTAGTTGATGATTCTTTCAACAGGTAGCGATTGTATATAACGTAATTCCATCAATCCGGCAATAAATGAACCGTCATAGCTGGAATTCAAGAAGGCCGAAGCCGGTGTTTTTCCCTCAAACAGGCGACCTTCTTGCGTATAGGTGTGTATCTTGTAGACATGCTTGATGAAGCGCATGGGTACACATTCATAGCGGACGCATATTCTGGGAACAGTGGTAAACAACCGGGCCTTATTGATGTCAAAATCGGAATCATCGGGATAAACGACATGTTCTTCTTCCTCCATCTCATAATGCATGTCACGTTTGGCCCCATTGTTCTTTCTTGCTTTACGCTTATCTGCTTTTTCCGCTTCTATCTTCTGCCGCTCTTCTTCGGATATGGCAGATTGGGGAGCCTGTTGCCGTTCGGATGTGTTGGATACAAGTTTGGCGAGTCCCTTAGTAAGGCGCTGTTGCTTGCTAAGAGATTCGCCTTTTTGAAGGAGTGCCTCTTTAAGGGAAGAAACCTCCTTTATCAAAGCATCTATTTGGTCCAAGAGTCTGTTGTTGTCATCTCGTAATCCCTTGATTTGTTCCTTCAATAACTCTATGATCTCATCCTTTTTCATGGCATAAAGATATAAAAAATCAACGAATTGGCCAAATAAACCGGATGATATCTTTAGCACAAATAACTAATAATCAGAATGTTGAATTAGATCCTGAAACGTTTTCTCAACCGTACAGACTTTAATGACACTCCATTTAAGATAAAAGACAAAACCTGATAAGAGATCTCGTAATTGCCTGTATTGGGGTTAAATGTCGGTAACTCAAAACTTCCACCTTCGAGGCGCTTGTAGTACAGAAGAAAGCCATCGCCATCCCAACGCAGTATTTTTACACTTTGTCGGTTTTTACCAAAGAATAAAAAGATATCTCCGGAAACGGGAGACAAGTCCTTCATTTCCGATCGTATAATTTTGAATAAACCGTCAATGCCAAGGTTCATACGAACAAAGCCCTGGTACAGATAGTATCGATTGGCTGATGTTAGAGAATACATGGATCTCCCTCCTTTCTTTCGTAATCGCGCAACATTTTAATAACACCACCGGGTGTGGCCCGTTTGACCGAAATGGTGGTTCCACTGTTAAAGGTGATTGTGATCCCGGCAAGACTAAACTCTTCTTCCGACAACATGGCGGGTGCTATTTGAGTGAATGAAGGAGAGGAAGTTGTCGGTTGGGAGGGTTCAACGCCGCCATAATAATCACGGACCACATCTGCCTTGGCTTGTTTAACGCTATAGCCCCGTCTGGACATCCAGGAACTCATACCACCAAAAGTGGTATGCTGATCGCGGCAAACATCGGCTAAAGAACAATTGTAGTCTACTTTCAATACTTCAAGGAAATGTTTCCAAGTTTTTCCAAATCGATTTTCTGCTAAATCCATAATGCTTCATTTTTATACATAGCAAAAATATAAGAATGAAAAAGGGCGACAAGATAGAATCGCGGAGACGCTTACATATGCAATACGATGAATGTAATGATGAAAAACTCTACCTTCACCCGTAGAGAGCTTATTTATCAGGAGTTCAGAAGAAAGGTGAAGGAGAATAGAGAAATGAGTTTTTGTAGGAGAAGTGTGAAACTTCTTTTAGTATAAGTAAAAAGTATAGCTTTAGAGAACGGAAAGCTTAGCTTTAGGTGGGCAAAAGCTATGCTTTAGGAAGAGGAAACAATCTATATGTGAAATAATCATGAATATATTCATTCTGCTTAAAATTGGCCAAAAGCATGTTTCTTTTAAATAAGAAAAGGGCTGTTTTTAGTAAGTTGAAGTTTTAGACAGCCCTCAATTCTTTTATTTCTTATAAACCAACTTGCTCGGAACTCCCTCCCCGAACAAATTATCACCTAGCGTCGTAATCTTATTTCCGGTAGCCAACACATAGCGGAGATTATCGCATCCCATAAAAGCACCGAACTCAATAGCCGTTACACTGGCCGGTAATTCCAGCGTGCCGCACAAGCGACCGCAATTACTAAATACACGCTGTCCGATTGATTTCAGGTTATGAGGTAATTTCATATTCAGCAGATACTTCTTTTGCGAGAAAGTGAAGTCGGGGATAGCCGTTGCATTCGTCTTGGAAATATCAACCGATACGAGATTCGGCATATAATCACGGATAAGTTTGAAGTCAGCGTTATCCAGTTTCCCTTCAACGGTCAGGAAGTTGATGTCTCTGGGTTGCAGTCCGGCTTTCAGGATCTCTTCTTCCAGTTTACCCATTGCCCCCACTTGCAGGGTAGTCTCTACCGGTTCGCCTTCGATAAAAGCAAAATTCTGCCATCTGTCCTTGTAGCGGTAAGAGTCGCTGCTTCCCAGAGGGACGAAGATGGCGGTAACGCTGTCTGCCAATGCTTCCGGCAACAGGTTGGGAGCTGTCTTCTTCCGGATCTGACAGATTTTCAGATTCTCACAACCTTTGAAGGCGGCATCCTCTATATTCTTCGTTTTCTCCGAAAGAATCACTTTCTCCAGAGTGGCTTTACCTTTGGTCACTCCGCCTACCACATTCGAGAAAGCATAGGCAGGGATGAAGTTCGGCATATAAATGTAGAATTTTCCATTGGGATAAGTACCGGCTTTTCCGCTGTACATCTTGATTTCTGCGTTCGAAATATCCAATACTTTCAGATTGGCAAATTCGTCACGGAGATGCCGGAAGTCCTCTGCATTCAGTTTTCCGGTCAGTGTGAGGTGGGTGACACTGTTGGCTTCCTCTTCAGTCATCATGGAAATCAGCGTACCGGGCTTACTCACATAATACGTCTTACTCACTTGGGCGGCGGCTCCTAATGCATTAGCGGCCAGTAAGAAACTTATCAATAGTAGTTTAATTTTCATAATTTTGTAGATTTGTTCTGACAAATATAGGAAAAATAGAGAATACATGATGTTTTTTTATGTTTTATATCTAATTTTGTAGCCGGATTAACAAATTGTAAATAATGGAGGCAGACAACATAGATGGGAAGAAAGAACCCAAAAGACTTCCTGTGTGGGCATGTATCTCGCTGTTTATTGTGGTACTTTTCATATTTATTGGATTGTATGGGACACTGGTTAGCGGAGGCTTGTCGTTGGTTCTTGGAGTGGAGGCTCGTCATCCGGGAGTAGTAGGGTATATTTTCGTGGAGGCCAGTATGCTTTTGGCTGTTCTTACTGCTGCCGTAATCTTGCTTCGTCTCGAACGTCGTCCGTTTTCTGATTTGGGACTTTCTTTAAAAGGACATGCCAGTGGACTGTGGTATGGACTTCTGATGGCAATCTTGCTCTATTTGCTGGGTTTCGGAATCTCTGTTGTTTTGGGAGAAATAGAAGTCACCGGTTTTCAGTTTAAGCCGTTGGATTTATTGGGGTCGTGGGTGTTTTTCCTGTTAGTGGCGTTGTTTGAAGAGATTCTGATGCGCGGCTATATCCTCGGACGTCTGCTTCATACTAATATGAATAAATTCCTGGCGCTCTTCATCTCGTCGGCATTATTCGCGTTTATGCATATCTTTAATCCAGAAATAGCTTTCCTACCGATGCTTAATCTCTTACTTGCCGGTATGTTGCTGGGTGCTTCCTATCTTTATACCCGGAATCTGTGTTTCCCTATCTCTTCATCTTTTCTGGAATTGGATTCAAGGTCCGATTCTAGGTTATCAGGTGAGCGGAAATAATTTCACGACGAGCATGCTGACTTTGCGTATGCCCGAAGAAAACGTACTGAATGGCGGAGCCTTCGGTTTTGAAGGCTCGCTCATTTGCACAGTACTTATGATTGTTTTTACGATTCTGATCGTGTGGTGGGGAGAAAAGGGAAGCAATCAGTCTTGCTGTACCCCGATCATACTAAGCTGAATCCGTTTCCGGTCATAATCTACATTCATCACTCTGACCATGACGTGTTGATGGATGGATACCACTTCCGTCGGATCGGAAATGAACCGTTCCGCTAATTGCGAGAGGTGCACCAGTCCGTTCTCCTTAATACCTATATCGACAAACGCCCCGAAATTGGTAATATTGCCTACGATGCCCGGCAGAATCATTCCTTCGCGCAAGTCTGCGATGGTGCCCACGTTCTTGTCGAATTCAAATACCTTGATCGCTTTACGCGGGTCGCGACCCGGCTTGTCGAGTTCCTGCAGAATGTCCTGTAAGGTGGGCAGACCGACGGTAGGGGTGATGTAGGCGGAGATGTTAATCTTCCGGCGGAGTTCCTTGTCGGCTATCAGTTCGTCGATGGTACATTTCAGGTCTTTGGCCATTTGCTCTACGATGTGGTAGCTTTCCGGATGCACGGCGGTGTTGTCCAGCGGATTCTTGGCTCCGGGAATGCGGAGGAAGCCGGCACACTGTTCGAAAGCCTTGGCACCCATGCGAGGAACTTTCATCAACTCTTTCCGTGAACCGAAAGCTCCGTTTTCCGCCCGGTAGTTGACGATGTTTTGAGCCAGTTGCGGTCCCAGTCCGGAGATATAAGTCAATAGATGGCTGCTTGCCGTATTCAGGTTTACACCGACCAGGTTCACGCAATTCTCTACTGTCTGATCGAGCGCTTTTTTCAGTTTTGTCTGGTCTACATCGTGCTGGTATTGACCTACACCGATGGATTTAGGATCTATCTTCACCAATTCTGCCAACGGGTCCATCAGGCGGCGGCCGATGGAGACTGCTCCCCGCACCGTTACGTCATAATCGGAAACTCGTCGCGGGCAATCTTCGAAGCCGAATAAATGGAAGCTCCCTGCTCACTGACTACAAACACGGGTATCTGACGGTCGAAGCTTTGGCTGTTGATGAAATCTTCTGTCTCACGGCTTGCCGTTCCGTTGCCGATGGAAATGGCTTCTATCTGATAGGCCTCAATCATCTTGCGGAGTTTGGAAGCAGCTTCTCCTGTTTTGTTCACGGGAGGATGCGGATAGATATTCTCATTATGCAACAGATTGCCTTGTGCATCGAGGCAGACAACTTTACATCCCGTACGGAATCCGGGGTCGATGGCGAGCACCCGTTTTGTCCCAATGGAGGGCGAGAAGAAGTTGACGGAGGTTCTCGGTGAATACCGGATGGCTTCCTCGTCGGCTTTTCTTTGGATTGAGCGGCAAATTCTGTTTCGATGGAGGGCTTGAGCAGACGCTTGTAGGCATCGACTGTGGCTTCGTCCACCTGCTGGCTACACTCGTTGTTGCCACGTACGAACTGACGTTCCAGGCGTTCGATGCAGGCCTCGTCGTCGGGATTGATAGACACTTTCAGCACCCCTTCCGACTCTGCCCGGCGGATGGCGAGTAGACGGTGGGACGTGCAACGTTTCAGTGGCTCGGAGAAATCGAAATAATCGCGGTATTTCGCTGCTTCTTCCTCTTTTCCTTTCACTACTTTGGCACTAATCTCTGCCTGGCGGCTGAACTGATTACGTACCGTGTTGCGGGCACGTTCGTCCTCGTTCACTTGCTCTGCAATGATGTCACGGGCGCCTTTCAGGGCATCTTCCACATCTTTCACGTCTCCTTTCACGAAGGAGGCAGCCTTGGTACTAAGATTGTTTTCCCTTTGCAACATCAGGATGGTGGCAAGCGGTTCCAACCCTTTCTGGCGGGCTACTTCAGCACGTGTCTTCCGCTTGGGTTTATAAGGAAGATAAATGTCTTCCAGTTCCGTCGGATTCCAGGTGTCGTTGATACGTTTCTCCAGTTCGGCAGTCAGTTTTCCCTGCTCGTTGATGGTGCCGAGAATCGTTTCTTTCCGTTTGGCTATGTCGCACAACTTATCGTGTTGCTCTTTTATTTGCTCTATCTGCACTTCATCCAGTCCGCCGGTAGCTTCTTTACGGTAACGACTGATGAAGGGAATCGTAGCACCTTCACCCAAAAGATGGAGCGTACTACTTATTTGTCTTTCCGGTATACCCAGAAAACCGGAAATCAGCTTGTGAAATAATTCCATAATTTGTATTTTTGAGAGTAAATGCGCGCCAAAATACATATAAATCTGCTAAACCCGACAAGTTTTACTATATTTGCAACTCAATTAATGAATTAACACATCAAAACTGCATAATTATGCTGGGATGTCTTGGATATCTTTTTATCTGTTTCCTTTGGCTTCTGCAGTCAACGGAAGTATTGGCTGTCTCTAAAGATAAGAAACCTATTCTGATTATTTGCTCTTATAATCCGGCAGCACACCAAACCTCGGTCACTATTTCCGATTATATGGATGAATATAGTAAGTTGGGAGGACAGCGCGACATTGTCATCGAAAACATGAACTGTAAAAGTTTCTCGGAGGCTCCGTTATGGAGCGCGATGATGACGCAGATTCTGGCTAAATATCAGGGAGAAAAGCATCCGGCACAAATTATTTTATTAGGACAGGAAGCGTGGGCTGCCTATTTGTCGCAGAGGGATGAAATGCAGGTGAAAGTGCCGGTGATGTGCAGTCTGGCCAATAGTAATGTGGTGATATTGCCAAAAGATACGGTGGAAAACCTTGATTGCTGGATGCCCGAATCTGTCGATATCTTTGAAGATCATCTGGATATTCCCGAACTGGAATCGGGATTTATCAATCAATATAATATAGAAGGTAATATCTCCATGATTCAAGCTTTCTATCCGAAAACGAAACACATTGCCTTTATCTCGGACAATACTTATGGCGGAGTGACTATGCAAGCGTTGGTACGAAAAGAAATGAAGAAGTTCCCCGATCTGGATTTGATTTTGATGGACGGCCGGAGACATTCTATTTATACCATCGTTGAGGAATTGAGACAGCTGCCCGAAAATACGGTTATTCTGGTGGGAACGTGGCGTGTGGATATGAACGAGGGGTATTTCATGCGGAATGCGACGTATGCCATGATGGAGGCTACTCCTACCATCCCGGCTTTTACTCCTTCATCGGTGAGCCTTGGATATTGGGCGATAGGAGGAGTGCTGCCCGATTATCGGAAAGTGGGAGGAGAAATGGCTATGGAGTCCATACGGATGGATCAGCACCCGGAGGATACGGGGAAGCATCTTTCGATCATTGGCTCTAAAGCGGTATTGGATAGCCGGAAGGTGAAAGAGTGGGGGCTGCACCCAAGCGTGTTGCCTTTTAAAGTGCAGCTTGTCAACCAACCGGTTTCGTTCTATCAGCAATATACTTATCAGATATGGTCTGCTTGTGCTTTGTTCGTGATTCTGGTACTTGGCTTATGTATCTCTCTTTTCTATTATTTCCGTACGAAACGTTTGAAAGACGAGCTTCTGAAATCGGAGAAGGATTTGCGTGTAGCGAAAGACAGGGCGGAAGAGTCTAATCGTCTGAAGAGTGCTTTCCTTGCCAATATGAGTCATGAGATACGGACGCCGTTGAACTCGATTGTCGGCTTTTCGGATGTACTGGCAATGGGCGGTAGCACGGAGGATGAACAGCAGTCTTATTATAAGATTATCAAAACCAATTCGGATTTGTTGCTTCGTCTGATTAATGATATTCTCGATCTTTCACGTCTGGAGGCGAACCGGGTGACTTTGACGTGGGAGGAATGTGATGTGGTGCAGTTGTGTAGTCAGGTGGTTGCCTCTGTTAGTTTTCACGGCAGTCGTCGGACAATCAGTTCTTGTTTTCCACTTCTTTTGAAACTTTCCGGATGGTGACGGATGTGCAGCGTATGCAACAGGTAATCATTAATCTGCTGTCCAACGCCGACAAATTTACGAAACGCGGGAAGATTACCTTGGACTTTTCTGTGAATGAGGAAAAGCAAATGGCTATTTTCTCGGTAACGGATACCGGATGCGGTATCCCGAAAGAAAAACAGGGACTTGTGTTCGAGCGTTTTGAAAAGCTGAATGAGTACGCCCAGGGAACCGGATTGGGATTGTCTATCTGTAAATTGATTGTGCATAAATGGAGAGGAAGTATATGGATCGATCCTGACTATACCGGTGGGGCACGGTTCGTATTTTCGCATCCGCTAAATATAGAAAAAGAATGAAACGAATAGGATTTATTTATGGCTTGCTTTTCTGTCTCGTACTGTCTGTTGCGGCGCAGGAAAAGGTGGTGAAGCTGAAGATTGTGGAAACGAGTGACGTACATGGTAATTATTATCCTTACAATTTTATAACCCGCCACGAGTGGAAGGGTAGTCTGGCACGTATTTATTCTTTCGTGCAGAAAGAGCGTGAACAGTATAAAGAGAATCTGATATTGCTGGATAATGGTGATATTTTGCAGGGACAGCCTACTGCCTATTACTATAATTATATAGATACGGTGTCTCCTCATCTTTGTTCGGAAATGATGAATTTCATGAAATATGATGCCGGTAATATGGGGAACCATGATGTGGAAACAGGACGTGCTGTGTTCGACCGTTGGATAGCCACTTGTGACTTCCTGTGTTGGGTGCCAACATCATTGATACGTCTACGGAAAACCCCATCTGGCTCCTTATAAGGTGTTGGAACGTGATGGCGTGAAGATTGTGGTATTGGGTATGATTACTCCTGCCATCCCTGCATGGCTTTCTGAAAATCTGTGGAAAGGCTTGCGTTTCGACGATATGGAAGAGACGGCACGCAAATGGATGAGGATTATCCGTGAAAAAGAGAATCCGGATTTGGTGATCGGGTTGTTTAATGCCGGACAGGAGGCTTTCAAAATGTCGGGCAAATACAATGAGAATGCTTCTCTTAACGTAGCGAAGAATGTGCCGGGATTCGATATCGTGTTAATGGGGCACGATCATGCCCGCGAATGTAAGAAGGTGATGAATGTAGCCGGAGATTCGGTGTTGATTATCGATCCGGCCAGCAATGGAATTGTATTGTCTAATGTCGATGTGACCTTGAAACTGAAAGATGGAAAGGTGCAGAGCAAGGACGTCAAAGGGGAGTTGACAGAAACGGAAGCTTACGGAATCAGCGAGGATTTCATGAAGCGTTTTGCTCCGCAATATGAGACGGTGCAGAAGTTTGTATCCAAGAAGATCGGCACTTTTACCGAGAGTATCTCTACTCATCCTGCTTTCTTCGGTCCTTCTGCTTTTATTGATTTGATACATACTTTACAGCTCGATATAACCGGAGCTGACATCTCTTTTGCCGCTCCGCTTTCGTTTGATGCGGAGATAAAGAAAGGGGATGTGTTTGTCAGTGATATGTTCAACTTGTATAAGTATGAGAATATGCTGTATGTGATGACGTTGTCCGGAAAGGAGATTAAGGATTTTCTGGAGATGTCTTATTATATGTGGACGAACCAGATGAAGTCACCGGAAAATCATCTGCTCTGGTTCAAGAAGAAACCTCGGGAAGGTGCGGAAGACAGGGCTTCTTTCCAGAACTTCAGTTTTAATTTCGACTCGGCTTCCGGCATTATTTATACGGTGGACGTGACAAAACCGAAGGGAGAAAAGATTACGATTACGAGCATGGCGGACGGTTCTCCTTTCCGTATGGATAAGATATATAAAGTGGCCTTAAATTCTTATCGTGGTAATGGTGGTGGAGAACTGTTGACGAAAGGATCGGGTATTCCGCAGGAGGATTTGAAGGACCGCATAATTTTCTCTACAGATAAAGATCTTCGTTTCTATTTGATGAATTATATCGAAAAGAAAGGTACGATGAACCCCAAAGCCCTGAATCAGTGGAAGTTTGTTCCGGAGAAATGGACAGTGCCGGCTGCCCAACGTGATTCTGTATATTTATTCCGGTCTGTTCAATAAGTAACTAAAAGTGTTCATTATGTCTGATAATACTCTTGAACGGCTTGTATATCTGATTAAATGCTGGTATATTTGTCGCAAAAAAGAGAGAGTATGTATATTCAAAATGTTCCCAAAGTAGGTATTTCTTCGGTAGTTCATTCTAAACATATAGATTCTGGCAACATTGATGTTGTTGATAATGATATAGCGCTCTTCGATACGGAGAGCGTTATATCGTTGTATAATGGACCGACTAAACTGGAGGTGTTGACGGTAGGTCTTTGCCTGGAAGGTACTGGTACTTTTAATATTAGTTTACGTGAGTTCCAACTGTTCCCCGGATTAATGGTGATCGCGCTGCCTAATCAGATTGTCGAACAGCGGTGTTTCAGTTCCGACTTTAAAGCGATATTCTTTGCTGTGTCGAAGAACTTGTTGGAGACATTGCCTAAGATCAGTAATGTGCTTTCCTTATTCTTTTATCTGAAAGATTACCCGTGTTTCAATCTTACACCGCAGGAGCAGGAGACTGTGAAGGAATATCATGCATTTATCAGAAAACGGTTGAAGAATAAGGAGGCTTTATATCGTAAAGAAGTGGTAATGGGCTTGATGCAAGGGTTCTTTTTTGAACTTTGTAATATCTTTACCAATCATGTGCCAGCCAATGCTACTACCATGAAAAATAAAAGCCGGAAAGAATATATTTTCGAACGTTTTTATGAGTCTTTAGTGGAGTCTTACCAGTCTGAACGGAGCGTGAAATTCTATGCTGACCAGTTGTGTCTGACGCCGAAGCATCTTTCGGGAGTAGTAAAAGAGGTCAGCGGAAAAACGGTGGGGGAGTGGATAGACGAACTGGTGATTCTGGAAGCGAAAGCACTTCTGAATTCTTCAAGTATGAATATACAAGAGATTGCCGATCGGCTGAATTTTGCCAACCAGTCGTTCTTTGGAAAGTATTTCAAGCATTACACTGGTATGTCTCCTAAAGAATACCGGAAAAGCCGCTAAAATCATAGAACACCGGAGCGCACACGGCTTAGTGTTTCCGGTGTCATCAAAAGATAAGAGGCAATGTGTGCCAGAGGTGCACGTTTGATAATTTCCGGATGTGTTTCGAGCAGGAGGTTATAGCGTTCGCGGGCGGATTCAAAGCGCCAGGAGTCTGCTTTAATCTGTGACACAATCAAGGAGTATTCCAGTATCTTTTGGTAGAACATATTGATTTCCCAGTTCTCTTTTGCCAATTTTTGTATCATGTCGCGAGGGAACAGGTAGATAATGGAAGGTTCGAGGGTTTCCACGATTAGCCGGGTGGGTACTTGTTTCAGAAAACTCTCAATGCACATCACGATACATCCTTCGTATGAGAAATGTTCGGTCACGTCTTTCCCATTCTTGTAATAGTACTGCCTAAGCATCCCTTTGCCGACAAATACGATTTCATGAGCTACTTCTCCTTCATTCAGCGCTATTGCTCCTTTGGGAAATTCTTCACGAATCAGTATACTTTCTATCTGTCGTCTTCCTTCTATACTCATTTCCGGAAAGCGGGAATTTACAACAGCATTTACAGTCTCTCTTAATAATGTATCCATGTCTTTTCTGTCTTGATGTGTGCAAAAATACTAAAAACGGTTGACATAAATCAAGTGTGGTATAAAAAAGATGTATCTTTGTCCGCAAAATCAAGAGGTAAGATGATAATGAATAAGATAATAGGCTTGGCAGTGTTGCTGTTCTGTTTGAGTGGTTGCGTAAGGGATAATGATGCTATTTATTATCCGGTTGGCAACGTAGATGTGGAAAGAGGCGGTCCGGCTTTGGAGGCTGGAAAGGGTGATTTAATAACCCGTAGTTACAATACCGAAGATTATGTGCTGGACACGCTTGCGCAATATCCGGGTGATCCGACGCTTGGTAAACTGACATTCATGGTCAGTCTGAAAAACCGGTTGGCAGATCAGGAGGTGAGTGGCTTTAATGGTGTCGGTCTATCCAGACTAACGATGAGTCTTGGATATAAAGACGGCAACTATCCGGCAGAAAGCCAGGTTCCTGTTTATACTTCGTCCGACGTGACTGCCAGTTATGCCATTAAACTTCGTTTAAAGGGAGAATTGACTTTAACAGGAGACGAATGGATGATTGACTATATTTATGCTCAATTAGCGGGTTTATTCCAGCCTTATCCTCCTACGTCTTTCCCGGAAGTGTTTATGTGTAAAGGGGGTGAGCAATCGTATGCAACGTTCGATTCTTTTCGTAGAACCTGGACATTTGATATTACTTATGATCGTTCCAACCTTTCTTTCAGCCAACTGTATTTCAATCTGTTTGTGAATCTGGCAGGACAGAAAAGGGAGGATAGAGTCCGGTTGAGGATTGATAAGGAATCTTATTTCGAGATCTATAAAGAAAAAGAGGAAATGTAGTTAAACTGCATTTCCTCTTTTTCTTTGGTAGTGGGTACGAGAATCGAACTCGTATTACATGCGTGAGAGGCGTTTTTGTACACCATCTAAAACGCTTATAACTAATATCTTATAATATTTATAAAATCTATTTGCACCGAATTTGCATTAAAAAACGGTACTCATGCCCTTTCTTATAAATATCACCTCTTATATTTCATCTTTATCAAAGAACGTTTTCAATACAAAGTTAATCAATCAATCAGAAATAGCAAATATTATTTGTTTGAATTTAAGCTATCTGTTTCTAGTTTATCCGGCTAATAGAAAAAGTACTATTATGACAGATGAAGAACTAAGAGCATTTTGCTTAAAGCAAGCTATTCAAATCATTACTCACAAAGAACAGCCTCGAACCATAGGCTTTCAAAATACAGATAGTATATACTTATTTGAACTTACTGAAATCCTTTTAGAGTATATCAAAACAGGAAAACAAAATTATGTACCCGTTTACTTGAACTACTTCAAATAATCTTTTATTTCACGCTCTTCTGGGATATACCCCAGTTCTTTATTTTTTTTCAAAAGAATATTGGCAAGTTTAAAATAATCAGTAGGTGTTTCCGACCACTCCGAAAGAACATCTATTAGATTTTCCATATCTGTTGTTGTAGCCATACGAGAATCCGCTTCACGAGTGCCGTACGTGATGCCTGATAATTCTTTATGTGCAAGTAAAATGCAAATTAACTCTCTAATAGTTTTACTTATATCATTATCTTTTGGTAAAAAATCACCAAGAAATTTTTGAATATTTTGATAATAAAGGGTATATGATCTTTTAGGATCCTGTAGTGGTATATCTAATATTTCGCTTATTGCATTGGGGTTCTTTACTTGTCCGAACAAATCTTCTTGTGTTTGATTATTTGCTTCAATAATTTTATCTGCAGCACTGATTAGATCTTCTAATTTTTTCTTTGGTAATTCCATAATGTTAATTTATTTAGATTGCTCTTTTAAATAATTCAGTTTTCATTTTCTCAATAGCATTTTCTAATGATCTTTTTTCCACTGCATCGAATAGTATATTTCGTGTAGCAATATCAGAAGATATTAAATTATCACCATTGTTATATTTAGCAAATTCTTGAGCTTTTAATCTTCCATTTGGCAAAGACTCTAAATAGACTCCGTATATTATTGATGGAGATATATTTAATTCTTTTGCTAAAAGATGTACTTTAAATGGGAATGATATAATTTTCCGGAGTTTACTTTGTACAGAAGGATTAACCAAAACATCTAAAGCAAACTGATCCGCTCTATTCTCATTTAATAATAATTCAGGTGTTTCAGAGTTAGAAAGATGATAATCCATGCTTTCAAGCATCTCAAAATCATTTATTACATGATATAATTCATGTAATAAGTTAATCCAAAGTTTATGATACTGCTTATTCATATCTGTAATTATGATACATGGCTTCCCATTTAATATCATCGTTACACCGAAAGATTTAGTTCCAGATACATAAGATTGTGTTAACACGGTGATACCTAATTGAAATAGTACCAAAACAAATCTTTTGTAACCGTTAACTTCGTCTTGCGTAAACTCTGATGCTCGCTTTAGAAGTTGGAATAATAAGTCTTTATCATAGTCATTTGGATTATCTATTTTAGAAAATGAACTAATAGCACATTTGAGCCAAAATGTAGTCATTTTAGCCTCCTTTTCTTGTAAGATTTTCTTTTTTGACTTACTAAATAAAGTTGGCATTAATGATGTGTCGTCGTACTCATATATAGAAGAAAAACCGAAAAAGTCACAAATACATTGTTCGTATTCATCAATTTTCGCTCTGCTTTTGATTATTCCTATTTTTTTTAATGTTGGAACATCAAAGTTTTGCATTATATATGATAGCTTCTCAAATTTGTCCAATGAAGATGCTTCATCTATATTTATATCTTTGCAATATGCAGAAACTAATTGGCTTTCAGTTAAGTCTAATAGCTTCATTAAACGAATTGCTTGCATAAATTTTAATTCAGCTTTCCCTTCTAGGAATTTAGATAGCGTTTCTTTATGGATCCCTATTTCATCGGCAATAGATGATTCAATAATTTCATTCTCTTGAATAAATTTAGCAAGCATCTCCCTAAGCGAGACATCAATGGGGGCTTGGGAAGTGTTTATTTTACTTATATACATAATTCATCGACATTTTTATGCAAATATAGCTATTTTGAATAGAATAACTAATATTTCACTGACATTTTTGTCGATGAAATAAAATGAGATACTTTTTTCTATTTTATTTTTAATATAAAATGGTATGTTTAAGATAATGGTTTGAAGATGTTTATATTGGGACTCTACGAATTAAAATGCTTAATCTCTGACGCTGTAAAGTCACCCTCATGCGAAGCGCCTCCACCTGTATAACAACTATACTTTCCGTCCTGTGTAATCTCTTTGATCCGCATTTGCTTATTCGTCTTTATCTCTACGACCAATTCGCCTATACTAAATTCGGTCGGTTGATTATTGGAGAGCGATACGCTTTTCTTTGGATCGGTCGAGGATAGATACTTTTCTTTGATTTCTCTAATGTCGTTCGTCATTCCCCAGATTTTGAAGAATAGGACGATTTGAAGTACGGCGAATAATGCCGCGATGAAGCCGAAAAATGTTCCCATGATGATTTGTTTTAGTGGTTGATAACTATTTTAGAGATTGGCATTACCAATTATCTTTATCGCTATTATTGGCAATTGTCATTATCTCTTTTTCGAAAGTTTCTGCCGCCCCTACAGTGTGGGCATAACAGAACCATATATTTGAGAAACTAGCCTTTCGATGTTTCATCGGACATTCTTTCCAAAAAGAAAAATGATTTTAGTTTATATTTATTTTTGCTTATCGTTTGTCCTGATACTCCATTTTTTACAGTGTTTTCTATTTCGTCTGTTTGTATCGAAATGCGGCATTTATAATCTTTTACTTCTATTTTGATTGCGTGCTCGCATTTAGATTCTGTTAATACACCCCATGTTGACATGCTACTTTCGAAAAAGATTCCCTTCCCAAAAATTGTTCCTAACTCCTTGTCTTTATTTTGTATGACTTCCTTAGAGTCTTTATATATATTAGATAGAGCTTCTAGCGCTGCAATGTATATCTTATCTTTTTCTATATTGGGGAGTTCTACAACTTTGATTATTTTTATTCCTTCTTCCGTTTCTGTGAAATTCGATTTTATAGAGTCGAATAATTCATTAGATTGTTTTTCGTACTTACTTTGCGAATTTGCAGGCAAAATAAGCAGTGAAAATATCGCTAATAATAGTAGCTTCTTCATGTTGTTTTGTTTTTAGTGATTTATAATATGTTTTTGATTGATAAAATATTCTCTACAATAAAAAGATGAATAATTTCGCGTTTCGGTAAATCGATATCGTCGTAATTCGGATTCTCGCTACGAAGCAGAATTAAATTATCCGCATCTTTAGGATGCCTACGAACTCTCTTTATAAGCCTGTATTCATTCGTTATGATTAAATACACTTGTCCGTAGTTGAAATAATCCCAACTTTCGATTTTTCTAATTACCACCCTATCGCCCGAAGCGATTAGCGGTAACATACTATCACCCGTAGCGAATATAATCTTTGAATCCGGGTTGATTTCCGGTGCGTCTATACTTCCTATCACTTTTTCGTCTGTAAATTCTATATCTCTACCACTTAGCCCGCAGGTTGCGTCTATGTCGTATATTAATGCTCCTTTTCGTTTTGTTTTGCTTATTGCAGATTCGGAAATTTCGATTGTTTTTTGTTCTCGCTCTGCATTTTTAATCATTTCTCCTTTATCTCGCAGAAGCCATTCGGTTGACATGTCACCGTATACTCTACTAATTTTCATTGCAATATCGGCGGATATACTTTTGGTCTTCCCCCAATATCCCTTAGATAATCCAGCTTCTGCTTCTAATCTATATACACTAACTCCTTTATAATCAATGTATTTCTGAATTTTTTCTTTTATAGTCATACTTTCGTCTACTAATAAAGGTTAATTAATAGAATATATTCTACTAAATATTTGTATAGTAGAGTATAGTCACCTATCTTTGTCGCATCAAAGTTAATCAATCAATCAAGAACTAACAAATAAAAGTATAGAATTATGAAAGCAGGAATGATCGGAGACGTAGAATTTAAAAAAGCAGGAAGCGAAACGGTATGTTGTGTTAGCTTGATTAATACAACAGCCGGACAAAGATTCTTAGCGTGTACACTTTCTAGTAGCAAGACTTTCAAAACGTTCAAAGGCGCGGAGAAGTTTATGAACTCATTCGGTTATCAGAAGATTTAATATTAATCCGTAGCCCTTCGGGGCTACATAATAAATACGATTATGAAAGCAACTAGCACTTTAACCAGAAAGACAGCCTTAGAGATATTAATCGAAAGCCGTGATAAGAGCATCATTAATGCGTTAATTGCGAAAAAAGAAATAGCATTAGAAGAGGCTGTTAATAATGCAGAATGGTATGCAAGTCTCGGGCTTGACGGAATGGCAGATAATGAAGTAGCAAGGCAAGAAAAATTAATAAGAGATATAGAGCGATTGAAAGCAGCTATTTAATATTAATCCGTAGCCCTTCGGGGCTACATAACACGATACACGACAATGAGACGAAAAAGAAACGAATTAACTGCCCTTTTAGGGGATGCAGCCCGGGGAAACAATGACCTTCCCTCGTTCTAAAAGAAATTCAGTTAGACCGACCTGTACAAATCTAAAATATGACGAAGGTCTACTGTTTACGACGGAAACCGATAAAGATAATCTAATTGTTACACGATTGAATAATGAACAATGGGACGAACTAGAGTAACCGGAAAAGTTGAGCCAATAGTGAAGAAGTGGCTTAGTAAAGACGAAGCAAAATCCTATATAGGATGCTCGGATGATTTTTTGAGAACGTTACGGGAAAAAGCTCTCATTTCTTTTTCTCAATTTGGAAAAATGATCTGGTACGATTTATCGAGTATAGATAGATTCATACAAAGTAATAAGGTAGTATAAAACAAACACCATGTTAACACTAAAACAAAGTCCCGCCGCTATTATCTTAATGCTTTCAGCGTGCAGCCTTGCAGAAGGCGAGCCGGAGCCGGGCAAATTAATTATCGCACTATTGATCGTATTTATAACGGTTATCTACGTGCTAGTCTGTAACTATCTAAACGTGAAACGACATGGCGGCGAATCCTCAATGTATCGGTAATTGCCGAATTTGTACGGTTCTTGGCGCGTGCCCTGCTGATACTCTAGTTTGCGAAGATTGCGGCGAAGAGATCGAACCGGGCGAAGAGATAGAATTAGAGGTCGAAACGTACGAACGTGGCAGACATGGCACAAAGATAATAACGGTTTGCGCTCGCTGTTATGAGTCGCTTTATCAGGGTGGAAACGATAACTTTTAAACAACACGATAATGACACATTGGAAAACTCAATTTAATTACGACTATCTAGGCGCTTACAGCCTACCGGATGGAAAAGATATAATTCTCACCATCCGCGAAACGAAAAAAGAACAAGTAGTCGGCGCGTCTGGAAAGAAAGAAGAATGTTTCGTCGCTTATTTCTTCGAGAATGTGAAACCGATGATCCTCAACCGGACGAACTGCAAAACATTGACGAAAATTTTCAAAAATCCGAATTTTGAGTCATGGATAAACAAGCAAATCCAAATCGGAGCGGTATTAGTTGACGCTTTCGGCGAAAAGGTTGATTCGCTTCGTATTCGTCCTTTTCTTCCGAAAGTAGAAAACTCATTGCCTACTGTTGAGACAGGATCGGCAATCTGGAAAAATATCCTCGACGGTCTGGCGGGTGGCTTTACGGTCGCACAAGTCCAGACGAAATATAAACTAACTAAAGAACAAATCAAAGAACTAGTAGCACATGAAATCAAGTGAACAAAAAGAAATCGAATGGAAGGAAAAGAGACAAGGCAAAATAACTGCCTCTACGCTTCCCGATTTAATGAAAGCGGGAAAGGGTTGCCCGTTCGGTAAAACTTCCCTAGATGCAATGTATGCGGTTCGCTACGAGCGTAGAACCGGGACGATGCGAGAAAACGGAAGTAACAAGGCGTTTGATTGGGGACATGAAAACGAACCGCTAGCGGTCGAATGGGTACGGAGCCAGTTAATGAACGAGATCAAGTCGTGTACAACCGATTTTAAGGACATTGTTTTCAATGAACCGTTTGAAGGATTCGGAGATTCACCGGATTTCTATGTGTACGGATTTGACGGGAAAGTTATCGCTCTGGGTGAGATCAAGTGCCCGATGTCGCAAGGAAAGATCGAATCGCTGCAGTTCGGAAATACCATCGACGAAAAAGACGAATATTATTGGCAATTCCTCGGACATTTTCTAGGTCGCCCAGACGTAGACAAGTTGTATTATGTCATTTATGACGGCTATGTAAACGACGGTCGAATACTCGAAATGAATCGAGCCGATTACGTGGAGAATATAAAGAAACTCTATGATCGAATCCGGTTGGCTAGCGAGATGATAGACGAATCTATCCGTTCCGGTCTGGATTTGCTTGATTGTGTCGATAAGGCAAAAGCGGTATTAGAATTAAAGATGCAGATCGAGGCGTTAAAGCCGGAAGCGAAAAATAGTGTTCCGGTAAAGAATCAGATTTATAAGATACGGAAGGAGTTAAAGAAGTTAATCACCAATAAAATAAAAAAAGCAGCATGAATAAATTAATTAAAACAGAGAATATTCTTTCTTACTTGAAACAATACTGTACAAATATTCCTATTGATTCTTATCGGGATATTGAGTGCGCATTAGGCAAGGAGTTAGTTATTAATGATGAAGAATTACGATCCGACCTGAAAAGCGACGGGACGAGTTATTTGTGTCTCGAAATAGACAACTCGACATCTCTTAGATTTAAAGTAACCGAATCATTTATGTATAAAACATTTCCGTATGATTCTGTGTCTGTAAAATGCATCTTAGATAATTATTCCGTTCACGCTGTACCGTCACAACGCTAACACAACACGATTAATCACACTTTTATAAACACTTTAATAAACACGAAATTATGAACACTTGGTTTTTAACGAAAATTCGCTACGAGAAAGTAATGGAAAACGGGATGCAAAAGAAGGTAACTGAACCGTACTTAGTCGATGCACTAAGTTTTACCGAAGCAGAAGCGCGAATAATCGAAGAAGTAACGCCGTTTATCTCCGGTGAGTTTACAGTGTCCGACATTTCCCGCGCACATTATAGCGAGATATTTACAAGCGAAGAGGATTCCGCCGATAAATGGTTTGCCGGGCGACTCGCTTTTACTACACTTGACGAGAAAAGCGGCAAGGAGAAGCGAACGTATACGAATGTACTTATACAAGCCGCAGACATTCACGACGCAATGAAGAAACTCGACGAAGGAATGAAAGGAACGATGGCGGATTATTCTTCGATTCTTCTCAAAGAAACGGCGATTGTAGATGTTTATCCGTATGAAGCGAAAAATAAAGAACAACAGAAACATGATTAAACGACATTGGATGCTATTAATAGCCGTGATAGCTATCCCAATAGGAAACCGCCTATTCAACCATGTTAGCGCGTGGTTGGGCGTTATGGTTATTTTATCGGCTGTAATTTTCTTAATTTACAAACTAATTAAATTTTTAAAAATGAAAGATTTTAAGTTTTTACTATTGGCATTTGTTGCCGTTGTTTTGTTCGCTTCATGTGAACGTGTCGCTCTCAATTATGCAGGTGTTTTCATGGAGAATTACGGGAAAGACGGAAAGAACGATTTTCCATTAAAACGGGACGCGTTTCTACGTGGGAATGGGGCACAGAACTTTTTCAAGTTCCATTATTTGACCAAAGAGGTGACTTTGCCGAACCTGTTACACTAAAAGCAGCAGACAATACAGAGTTTAAAGCTCGTCCGACTTATTCATATAAAGTGATTAAAGAAAGGGCGGTCGATGTGGTATTCGATAATAAACATATTAGCGACGGAGGCGATTTTATGAGTTCTCTTGAAGATAATATATTGGAGCCGCGTATATATGATTTAATAAAAGAAGAAATTCGTAAACATAAAACGGATAGTTTGATGGCAGACGGAGGCTCATTGATTTTTGTTTTTTTTTTTAGAACAAATAATCGAAACGGAGTTTGAAAAACGCGGATTGCAATTACTAACATTTTCTGCACAATTAGAATTTTCGGAAAAGGTACGTGAGAAAATAGACAGTCGTAATGAAGTAAATACGAATATTTCGGTATTAGATCAGCAGATTGAAGAACAAAAGAAGTTAAACGAGTTAGAACAACTAAAAACAGAACAGGCTATCATCCGGTCAAGAGGATTGACTAAAGAAATTTTGTACAAACAGTTTATTGATCGTTGGGACGGGAAAACGGCGTTATATGGGATTGTTCCCGACTTCTTGAAAATAACTAAATAACAACGCGCCGGGTGAAAGCCCCGGCAAATCGGATAAGTGGCGGAATTGGAAACGCCTAATTATGTAAGGTTGATCGCCAGACATTCCGTTAATGCGGTGCGGCTCTTGAAGTATCATTCCCGGTTCGAATCCGGGCTTATCCACTATTTACAAACCAAAATAAAATATGATGCAGATAATAATAGGGAAATGCCCTAGCAAGAGTAATTGCTACAAGATAATTCAACAAAGAGGTAAAGACGGAAAATATCACGGATCACTTGCAAAAAAAGATGCTTTGGTGATGTATGAAAAGTCTTTCTATCTTCAATGTAGCCAATACAGAAATAAACAAATAAAAGGCTTATTTGAACTCTATTTAAGCGTGCACTATGATACGCAACGACCAGACTTGGATAATTGTCTTAAAATTGTGTTAGACTGCTTGCAGTCATGTAGAGCGATACGAAATGATCGTAATTGTGTGAAAATAGTGGCGGAGAAATATATAGATAAGACTAATCCGAGAATTGAATTTGAAATAAAGGAGGTATAAAATGGCGAAGAAAACAACACAGGTACAAAAAAGCGATTGCCGGACGTGTCGGAATGGCGGAGAAGAGAATAATTTTATTTGCTATTGTTCCGTCCTGAAAGTGGGACGGGCGATCGGGATAAGGATTTGTAGTTATTATATCGCTCGATAGACTTTATAAGTGTGATGAATATAGACGGATATACGCTAACTGAAAAGATGCGAAAAGCGCGACGACGTTTCAGATTTACCGCCACCGAACAAGCCCTTTTTTACGGATTAGTGGCTATTTGTAACGGCGAAGATTGGAGGGACGTTTTCGATTGCTCGAACATTGAACTTTGTTTTGCGCTTAACGTGAATGAGAAAACACTAATAAAAGCCCGTGAGTCTTTAATAAATGCAGGATTGATTTATTATAAATCTGGTAAGAACAAACGTATTATAAGCTCTTATTCTTTCGTGAAGGAATTTAAAACCACTGTAACTACTACTGTAAATTTTACAGCCAATCAAACAGCCAATAAGGGAGCCAATCAGACAGCCAATGATACAGTAGATAAGGGAGTCAATGATACAGGGGATAGTACAGACTATAATAAACTAAAACAGAAACCAAACAGAAATATACTCTCTAAAGTCTCTCATGGAGATTTTGATTTTATATCTAATGAGTTTTTAGAGACGTTTACTCTTTGGCTTGAATACAAGAAAGACAGGCGGGAAAATTACAAATCGGAAAAGTCACTCAAAGCGTGTTACAACAAATTAGTGAAATTGAGCAAAGGTAATCCGGCGGTCGCATCTCAAATCGTAGATGAATCGATTGCGAATAATTGGGCGGGATTTTTTGAACTAAAGAATAATAAAAACGAATATGGAAACAAGAAGCAAACAGACTCTACCGATAGCGGCGATTCTATCATACGGACTACCGTACTATGACGAGCCGATAGAAGTAGAGAAGCGCCCGGTGGTTTAAAGCGTGTTGCAAATACGTTTGCCCCGGTTTTAAGATTGACGATTCGAATAGAAACATAATGAACCAACTGTTTTTGTATACTGAAGGACGATCCGAGAAGCTAGATTCAAATAAAGGGCTATTGTTACGAGGTGACATCGGTACAGGAAAAGTACTATCATGCAGATTCTAAACCGATATAGTTGTTTCACACGCGGCAAAGCAAAGGGCGGCTATCCGATCGGTGGTTTTAGGATTGATTCGGCTTCCTGTATTGCAAACGGCTTTTCGATGCGCGGAAAGGATGCACTAGAATTGTATACTTACAACAACGGTACGCCGCGAATGATCTGTTTTGATGAACTAGGACGCGAGCCAATCCCGGCAAAGTATTTCGGTACTGAACTAAACGTGATGCAGTATATTTTCCAATGTCGGTACGAGTTGAGACATGAGGCAATAACTCATGTTACAACGAACTTAACGATTAAGGAAATACAGCGTATTTACGGCGCGTATATCGCGGATCGAATAAATGAAATGTTTAACGTCTTGGACTTGAACGGAGCTAGTAGAAGATAATTAATACAACGAAACCATGCGAAGCAGAAAAAAGAAACTTGTGTATTTTAAAAAGATTCCGGTTCGCGTCGATCTGGAACAATGGCAAAGGCTCGATAAGATTCGCGCTGACTACCATTTCAAAAGCACATACGAGATTATGCAGTACATTTTAGGCTGCTTTCTCCGGGTTGCCGATCCGATGCCAGGCGATGATGATGAAGAAGTACTACCGGACGAAATCAAAGAAATGTTCTACGATCTATCACAGGCGGAACGACATTTCGAGTATGTAAAACCAAAACGAAAACTACCACAACACAAGGTAGACGAAATGAACGGACAGAAACGATTAGAAGGATTTTAATATGGTTAAAAAACTATCAAACACAAATTATTTGCACGACGTTCCTGTAGAACACGCCGAAGCAAACGAACGGAATCGGAAGTATATCGACCGATTTGTTTCAGAGAATTATAACGGCTTAGTTGCCAAGTTTTCACCTCTAGACGGCACAATAAATTCAAGTGCTTTCGGAGCACTCGATAAATTAAACTCTACGATTATCTCGCTCTATACTGATCCAAATTTACACTTTACAGATTGGGAACAGGCGAAACAATATCTATCGAACAAGTTTACAGAAAAGGCAATTCGCGTTCCGGTGAAGAAGCCTGTCAAGAGTGAAGTAGTAGAGAACGAGGACGAATTTATTAACGACTAATATTATTGCTTCAATGAAAGACGTAGAACTATTTAACGATCATTTCCAGAACTATAAAACATACGGTATTCCGAAAGCACAACTAATCATTGCGGATATTCCCTACAACATTGGGAAGAACGCATACGGTTCTAATCCATCTTGGTATATCGACGGAGACAATTCTAACGGAGAAAGCGAATTAGCTGAAAAGAATTTTTCGATACCGATAAGGATTTTCGAATTACTGAATTTCTTCATTTTTGTAGCAAGATGCTCGTTAAAGAGCCAAAAGAAAAAGGAAAATCCCCCTGTATGATTGTCTTTTGTGAATTTCAGCAACAATTCGAACTTATACAGAAAGCGAAGGAATACGGGCTGAACAAATATATCAATCTGGTATTTAAAAAGAACTTTTCGGCACAAGTTTTAAAGGCTAATATGAAGGTCGTTGGTAATTGTGAATATGGTGTACTCTTATATCGGGACAAACTGCCAAAGTTCAATAATGGCGGTCGGATGGTATTTAATTGTTTCGATTATCCTAGAGATACAGATACACCGCGGATTCATCCGACACAAAAATCAGTTCCGTTGCTTGAACGGTTGATCGAACTTTTCACAGATGCGGGTGATGTTGTAATAGACCCATGCGCCGGAAGTGGTACAACATTACTTGCAGCCGCTCAAGCGAAAAGCATACGGATTTGAGATAAAGAAGAAGTTCTATGCAGATGCGAATAAAATCATTTTGTCGCGGATGCAGCCTAGAATGTTTGTGTAGAATTAATAAATAATAAAGTTATGCGAATACTAGATTTACCATTAATGGCGGTTTGGTTTCTAATGATCGAATCCGGCGAAAAGAAAGAAGAATATCGGGAAATAAAACCGTATTGGATCAAACGCTTAAAGTGTTGCGGACTTCATCAAGCGCAAAAGGTTGTGACGGTTGTCCGGTTGGTAGTTGGATCATTATACACACGTTCGTTTCCGGTATGGGTACACCGCGAACTATGTTGTTTGTTGGATCGTATCTCTGTTGGAGTTGGTCAGAAGAAGTGGGGTGCACCTGATAAGAAAGAAGTGTATGTTTTAAAGTTGGGTGAACGGATTGAATAACTAATAACAAAACAGATATGAATACATAGATACGAAAAACAGACCTTATGATATTCCTTATATGGAACTGAAAATGGTAGATGAAGAAAAGTCTACTCTTTGAAAACCGTCCCACCTTCTTGAAAATTCCTCTTCGAAAGGTGGACGTACTGCAGAATCAAATCAAAAAGACCGGAAGCGGAAGAAAATGAATAAAAGGAAATAATCATAATAAAGAAATGAGCCAAACACAAAATCAATCAAAGTATTATTATTCCCTCGTTTTCGTCAATATCTATCGTCGCGATCCAGACGGAGATACAAAGGTAGATGATGCAACGCAGGAAGAGGCGAAACGGAAAGTCTGAGTTAAACGGATGGAATTACAAACCCAAAAATAACACGGTAAAATGAGTAAAGTAAAACAGTACATCGAACAATACAAACGAGCGCATCCGCTCGCGTGGCTTAATCCGAAAAGTCGCTATTGAAGCGGCTCGGATACAGAGAGACGAAACGAGGCGGCAAGCTATCGAAGTGTATAAACAAATGTGTCCGTCTAAGAACTGCGTTGTGCAAGCCGGATACATAAACAGGAAACACAATCGACTCGATGCGACGGAATTGTGCACGGATTAGATTACTTATTAACGGATTAGACCGGATCGAAACGTTATGTATATAATCAGGCGTATTCAATGCAAATCGGGCGATGTGTCCGAGACGCATTTAGTTGAGATAGAAACGGACGACATCGAGGCAACACGAAAGGAGTTGCACGATTGTTATCAATGTGATAAGATTCTTTTTAATTATGACGAACAATGAGTAGAAACCCGCATTACATTAAGATGATTAACTCCAACAAATGGAAGTTACTTCGAGCTAAGAAGCTACAACCGGTTTGGAAGTGTGCGAAGCGAACAATCGCAGTACACTTGCAACCGAAGTACATCATACCGTCCCGGTTGAGTCCGTCGCATGAACTCGGAATGAGACAACTAATGTTTGATTATAACAATCTGCAAAGCCTCTGCCATTCGTGCCACTCTGATGCACATCGACGCGCTTTCAGTCATTCAAGAGGCGATACAGGCGAATAATCGAAGGGCGACGGAAATTTGTTGATTGATCGCTTCTTGGATAAATAAATTCTGATTGTTGTGAATTTTATTGTTTTTCTATGAAGAATAAAGCAGCCTTTTTATATTTCAAAAGTGCCTTAATTCTTTTTGTTCTTCCGTAGATATTTATTTACTTTAGTTGTCTTAGTCTCTTTAAAAAGAGTATAAAAAGGTACTCCTTTAGAATTATAATATTATCATCGGTTATAAAACCATCTAAACGCTTAGGACGGAGAAAGTATTGTTCGGGATTAGGATCTTTATTCCCGGTAGATAAATCTTTATCCATTTTCAATTGTGTATTTCATTAACTCATCTGGCTTCGTGAGATATGAGGTTGATATTTCAAATGCTATTTCTGCATCCAGATGACTTTGCTCGTTAAATAGTTTATTACCGTTTACTATTCCATCAAATAAAAGTGATGTCCCATCGTATGTAATTTCGCCTATTGATATATTTCTAGCCGTATATCGGATACACATTTTATACATTCATATCTCCATGTCATAATGACTTTATTTGGTAAAATTCTCCTAGAAGTTAACTCTATGCTAGTTTGTAGATTTAATTTAGGACGTTCTTCAATATTTTGATAATAAATTTACATTCTAATGCAAATCAATATTACTACAATTGGGCATATAATAGAAAGAATTAAAGAGTTCAAGGCAACTTGATATTTAAACCCACCTCACCTCATATTTACACGCGCGAGTAATTTTGAAACGAGGGGGTGCGTTGGGTAAACTTTTGCGCGCATCTTCCGAGCTACCAAATACTTGCGATCTTTCCTATATGCAAAAGCCTATAAAATGTGTGATTTGGACGACATAAAGAAAGATTCGCGCCGCGATGGAGTCGCAGGAACATATACGGAAGATTTAGACCTCTGTATAACTCTTTGCGCAGGTTCATATATGGCGTTTCAAATTGCACTAAACGATATTTCAAAGAAGCGTATGAAGTCATACGTGAAAGAAGTGTCCCGCGAAAATAATGATAAACTCACGGCGCATCCTGCTTTCAAAAGTTTTATTCGATGCACTCGAAGCAACGCGCAAACAATTACGCGAACTTGGTTTGACCTTTCAAACGCTTTCTGCATCTGACGACGACGAAGTAAACGACCTGATTAACGAAGTAAACAAAATAGATCGCGATGAACAAGGAGAATAGAGATAAACTGATAGCGTTAAAGCAGTCGCGATCTGTCATCCGATCTGCATAACAGACATCGATCGTTGTATTAACAATCCGGACGCGCACAACCTTTACGAGTTGCTAGCCGTTCACCGCTTCTTTGTTTTCCTTGATAAATACGAATTTCGGATCAAGGAAGTAAAGAAGTTCGTCACGTTCTACGAGCGTTTGAAATTCTCCGGCACAAAGGGAAAGACTAGATACAAACTGACTCCGATACAGGTGTTTCAGTTCTCTAATATTCTCGCGTTTTACAAGCCTGACACAAACAAGCGTTTGATTCGCGAAGCTCTTCTATTCGTTCCGCGTAAATTCAGTAAGACAACAAGTGTAGCGAGTCTTTCGATTAACGATTTGTTGTTCGGTGATGCGAACGCACAAACATACGTTGCTGCAAACTCATACAATCAAGCGAAAGTCTGTTTTGATGAAATACGTAATATTTTAAAGTCTCTCGATCCGAAGTTTAGACACTTCAAAATTAATCGAGAAATCATATATAACCGCATAAAGGGAAAACCTCTTTGCCCGTTGCCTTGCCTCTAACCCGGATAAATTAGACGGACTTAATGCAAGCATGGTAATAGTAGACGAGTATTCACAAGCCGATAGCGCCGCATTGAAGAATGTATTAACTTCCTCAATGGGCGCGCGGCTCAACCCTTTAACCGTAGTTATAACTACCGCATCCGATAAAGAAACGGCTCCATTCGTTGCTCAAAATGTATAAAGCGATCCTACGAGGTGAGATTGAAAATGATTCCATATTTGCACATATCTTTGAACCAGACGTAGACGATGAGGAAGGCGATCCGGCAACGTGGCGCAAAGTGCAACCACACATGGGTATAACTGTTTATGAAGATTTCTATATCGACGCATACCAAAGGCTTTATATAGCCGGATGCGCTAGAGTTTCGGACAAAGTTACTAAATGTGTTTGCTTTACCGATTCAAACAAAATGGATTGAGGCAAAGATTAAAGAACGATTCAAAGATATTAGATGGAGCTGATTTTATCCGTTCGAGACGACTCCGTTCGGACGACTTTCTACGGTTTTATAATATCTATTCGAAAGAAAGCGGTTCTTTTCATTTCGCATACGGACACAGATCATCCGAATCGGGAATCTCAAATCAGGAACTTTACGAAGCGAAAGCAGGCTATTTAATTCTTTGCGATGGTGATATTATCGACTATCAGCAAATAGTAAACGATATACTTGCGCGTGCAAAGTATTTACAAATCATGGAGTTGGCTATGATCCTTATAAATCGGCTGAATTTGTAAATCTTCTTACTTATTCCGTAGGCGGTGCGAGAGAATATATTAAGCCTGTAAAACAGACATACGGAACGTTTACAAGCCCTATCGAATCTTTGAACTTGCTTTGTATCGGAGTAAGCTCACCTTTAGCCCTAATCCGATTACGCCGTACTGTTTTAGTAATGCGGTATTAGACGAAGATCGGAACATGAATAAGAAGCCAGTCAAAAAACGCAATGCGAAGATTGATTCGACTATAACAAACCTAATGACATTCTACTTATTTAATAACATGGAGGTATAATGAAACTATCTTTTAATTTTGAATTGGGACGTTCAAAGACGCAAAAACGCGCCTTAAATGCAGAGATGAGCACAACGGATAAAGATGCGGCGATAAACTCCCGATTACCATCGTTACCCGGTCAGCCAATAGATGTGCATAACAGTAATCAAGCAATGAAACTTTCAGCCGCATATAGATGTACTTCTATTCTTTCGGGGACTATCGCGTCTTTACCGCTTATAATTAAACGGAAAAAGATGGATATTTCTCACCAGACGAAAAACGATTTATATACGATATTAACCCGTATGCCTAACCGACGAATGAATAGTTTTGAAATGGTTAGGAATATGGTTGTTCAAATCGTAAATCAAGGAAACGCCTACATCGTTATCCGTCGAAAGTTCGGTAGTGTCAGCGAACTTGTATTATGCGCAAATAATACAGTAACCTATGACAAATTGAATGATGTTTATATTATTTCTGATCCATATAACCGGATATATGGGCGTTTTGAATCCTACGAAATAATCCATCTTAAAAATAATAGTTTGGACGGGGTATACAGGAGGTACAATAATGTACGCTAGCCGTATCTTTTCCATAGCTGCGAGCGCCGACAATCAGAATTTGCGAACCTTTCAAAACGGAAGTAAAATAAAGGGCTTTTTCCGGTGCAAAAGAGACAAATAAAGGGTTGCCCGTGCGGGTATGACGGATCTTCAACTTTCTACGGTTGGGGATCGCATAGAGGAACAATTAAACACAGGAAGAGACATTATTTCAGTTCCCGGCGATGTTGGATTTCATCAACTTTCTATAAATCCGGTTGATGCGCAGTTATTGGAAACAAAGAAATTCAGTATTCTTGATATATGTAGATTTTACGGAGTTCACCCGGATAAAGTATTTGCCGGACAATCTACTAATTACAAAGCTTCTGAAATGAGCAATGTTTCTTTTTTAACTGATACGCTGCAACCAATATTGAAACAAATCGAGGCTGAATTTAATTACAAGCTGATTCCTAATTCAGTCGCTCACTTATATAGTATTTCATTTGATTTATCATGCTTATATCAAACCGATTTAACGACGCAAGCAAGCTATTATAAAGCTTTGAAGAAATGGGCGCTCATTCCCCGAATGATACTCGTAGGGCTTTAGGAAACCGCCCGTTGAAGGAGGCGACAAAGGTGTTTATCTCCTGCAACGTTCAACCAATCGAGGCGGCTAGTCAAAAAGTAGAGCTACCCAAAAACGAAGAAATAAACATATAGTAAAATGATATTTGCAAAATATGGAAATACGAAGTTATACAGAGTTAGGCGCTCCTAAAGTTGGAGATGGAAGAATAATCGAAGGTTATGCGGTTGTATTCGGACAAGAAAGCCGCGTATTGTACGACAGGAAAAGCAACGCTTTTGTTGAGGTAATCGAAAAGGAGCTATAACGGAAGAGTTGCGTAGTTGTGATGTTAAAGCTCTGTTAGATCATAACAAACAGAGATTGTTGGCTCGATCTAATCGGGGTGCAGGTACTTTGTCGCTTGAACTTGACGACTACGGACTAAAATACAGGTTTGAGGCTCCTAGTAACTCCCGATGGAGATTTCGCCGTAGAAATGATTAAACGCGGTGACATTTTCGGTTCGTCTTTGCGTATGCTTTAAATGAAAAGGATAAAACAAAAGTTTCCTATTCAATGAAAGACGGATTGTTGCTTCGTACTGTACACATGATTGATCGGATTTCTGATATATCTCCCGTTGTTGATCCTGCTTTTTATGGTACAGACGTAACGGTGCGGAGTATGGACGATACGATAGCGGAATTGTCCGGCGAGAATAAAGACTATTTAAATGAACTTAATAATTTACGCAAATCAATTTAAAACATGAGAAAAGAATTTGAAACTATTGCTCAATACAAAGAGCAGATGCGCGCTATGCTGGATAAAGCAGAAGCGGAAAAAAGAGCACTCGACGCAAGCGAGAAAGAGCAGTTCGAGCAGTTGAAAACAAAGAAAGAGCTTTTAGAAATGAAGGTAGAACGCCGTGCGCTTGAAGATATTAACGCGGGTTTGGTGTCAGACCGTCGCGTGTTGTTTTCACAGGCTGTTTTTGACGTCGTTAATCATCGCTCTTTGGAAGAATACAACGGAGTAGTATCGGAAGGCGGTATTAAAGTTGTAGAACGTGCGGTGACTGTTACAGATACAACCGATGCGGCTAGCATGGTTCCTGTTACAATCGGTGAAATCATTGAACCGTTAGAAAAAGGCTTGATTATTGATAAACTAGGTATCAAGATGCAAAGCGGGCTTGTAGGTGACCTTGTTTTCCCAACATTGGCGGCTGTTGAAGCAATAATTCAGGGTGAAAACGTTGCGGTTACCGATACCGAATTGAATATCGACAAAATCAAGGCTTCACCCAAACGCGTATCTATTTCTATCCGGTGTCTAAGCGTGCGATCAACCAAACGAACTACTCTTTGCAGGACGTTGTTTTAAAACAAATTTCGCTTGGTGTCGCCCGCACTTTGAATAAATGGATGTTTTCGGGCTGCATTGTCTGGCGTAAGTAACGGCGTATTTGTAAAGCAAAAAACCAGATGTTGAATATACAAACGAGTTGACATTTGCAGGATATTGTTTCGCTTGAATCTACCGTAATGGATGCGGGCGTAGATGTAACCGACGGTACAGCCGCCTATGTTTGCACTCAAAGGTGTATGGCGCTTTGAAATCCACTCCCAAAGCGGCGGGCTGCTGAAATGATCTGCCAAAACGGTATGGTGAACGGTTATCCAGTTCTTGTTACTAACTACATGGATGCCGATTCTATCGGATTCGGTTCTCTAACGCTGCTATCGGTCAGTTCGGCGATATGGATTTAGTGATAGACCCGTACACCGGAGCGAAAAGTAACATCGTAAACTTGTGTTGAATACAGATTACGATATTGTTGTAGCTCGCCCGGAAGCCTTTGCCATCGCAAAGAAAAAGCTTCTGCTTAATATAATTTGATTATTCATTAAAGGGCTTTGGCTTTGGCTCTAGCCCTTCTTAATTATTGAATATGGCGCAATACGTAACACTCGAAGAGCTTAAACAGCATTTAAACGTCGATTTCGATACGGACGATACATATATAACCGGGCTTATCGAACCCGTTCAACTTCTTATCGAATCGTATCTAAATAATCCGTTAGATACCTACGTTAAGGACGCAAAAATAGATCGGCGTATCTGGCACGCGATTCGCATCCTTATAGCGAATTACTACGCAAACCGTGAATCGGTAACATTTGCCACTCCGCAAGTTATTCCGGGGCACATAGAACTACTACTGCAACCTTTAAAACGATATACGTAATGCAAGCAGGATTATTAAACGAAATGATCGCTTTTATCGTAGCGAGTCAAAGCGCGATAATCTGGGCGGCACGTCTGAAAGTTGGGTGAAAGTATTCAATAAACGCGCATACATTCGCTTTAAGTCGTGCACGTAAAGAAGCGAACGGCGAGATATATAATACGACCGTTAATACGATAGTGATTCGCATCTGTAAAGAGATCAACGCTAAAATGAGGATCGAATACGACGGGCAAAAATACAAGATTCTATCTATCAATCACGACCGGAAGCAACAAGCAACGGTTATAGAAGCGGAGGTAATCAATGAGTAACGACAATTACACAGGCGCAACTTGTATCGCGTCGAAGTGGATGCAACGCGAGTAAACGAACTACTTAAACGGTTGAACGATAAAGAAGCAAAGAAGGCAATTTCCTCCGCTCTTAGAAAGTCGATTCTTCATCATTCGTAAACAGGCACAGGAAAATCTAGTTTCCGCTGTTACTGATGCAGAATTTAGCAGTTCTAAGAATGGCGTATCGTTCAAACCGTTAAAGAACGAAATAAACGTAGCAGTTTATCGCAATGCTTCCGGTGCACGGGATGACTTGATCGACCGCCGCAAAAGGGATCACGCGCCTATATGCTGAAATGGTTCGAATCAGGAACAAAAGAACGAGCTACCAAAAAGGAGCGAATAGGGTATTATAAATGCTTCCCACTTCTTCTAATGCGGTCAAATCGAAGCAGAAAGAAGCAGAGAGCTCACTAGAGAAAAATATAATTGATTCTATAATGAAAGTAGCAAATAAAAAGAAATGAGTTTATCAATAGGCGCACACGTATATAAGAAATTGCGACTCTACAGAGTTGGCAAAATTGGTTTCTGATAAAATATATGCGATTCTCGACCAAAACGGAAACATCTTTCCGTTTGTGATCTACAAACGCAACTCCTTAACGCCGGAATATACGAAAGATAGGTACGGCACGGGTGACACTGTTTCGGTTGAGATCGTTGTCGCCAGTGATAACTATTTGAACTCTGTTACAATCGCGGAAGAGGTACGTAAATCACTCGAAAACAAACGAGGAAGTTATGATAACTTCGATGTGATCGATTCTAAACTAATTAGCGCGAATGAGGATTTTATAGAAGATATACTTTTATTCAAAGCCCGTATTCTCATTTAAAACTGAATAATTAACTAAAACACGATAAAATTATGAGTAAAGCAAAATCAGTGTTAGGAAAAGACCTAATGTTATTCATCGACGGTAAAGCCATCGCACTTGCCACATCTGCAAATTGGGGCTCGGCTGAAACAATCGACACGCAAAGTAAAGATTCGGGTATCTGGACGGAGAAGGATCAAGAAACTTCTTGGAACGCTTCCAGTGAAAACGTATTTAGCGCGGATGCAGATGCGAATAGCTACGATAAACTATTCGCTTTGTTCTGGCGCATAAACCTGTTGTTTTGAAATTTGGCGTTGTTGGCAACCTGACGTAAACGAAATGCCCGCCGCCGGATGGACGCTAGCGGAAGGCTCATATACAGGTAGTGCGGTTATCACTTCGCTAGAAGCAAATGCGCCGGATGGTGACAAAGCAACACTATCAATCAGTTTCGAAGGAACCGGACCGCTTGCAAAGGAAGCAGCTAGTAAATAACTTACGGGCGGTGTTTGCCGCCCTCTAAACGACTTATTCAATGAAAACAATATCTTAACGGAAAAAAGATTTTCTTTGAAATATACGCTTCGTGCGTTCTTTGTGTTCGAATCTATATCCGGCTATCCGTTTCAGTTCGAAGATGTTAGACGAGTTTCTTTTGTTTTATTCGTTCCTGCTTGCCTCTAATCAGGAATTGTTCAAAATGGAATTTGAGGAATTTATCGAATTATGCGAAAATGACTTGACGCTATTCGAACAATTCAAAGAATTTATTTTGGATGAAATCAAACTACGTTCGCAATCGGCAGGAAATGACGTAAAAAAAAAGAAGGTGACGACGCGGAAACGAAAGCCGTAAGTATACGCGAACTTTATTCGCGCGTTGTCGGTGAGGGCGGGATCGCTCCTGATTACTCCTCGATAAAATGGACTTTATCGAGGTTGAATCGTTTATAGACGGATTGAATCGACGTAATCGGGAAGCGGAACAAACTAGATTGCTAGGTTTCATTATAGCGCAATCGAATAGCACTAAAACGCTAAAGCAAACCGATATACTCCGGTTCCCATGGGATGAAGAAGAAAAGAAAGATACGAGCGTAACGGACGAAGAGATGCAACGATTACGAGCTAAAGCAAAAGAAGTAGAATCACAATTAAACACGCATAAAGATGTCTGATATAGTAACAAGATTATTGCTTAAAACGAATGACTTTGACGCAAATCTAAATAAGTCGAAGAAGAATGTAAACGCTTTCAAAGCGACATTTCTAAAATGTCCGGCGTTGCAGTATCGGGAGTTATGAAGTTCGCCGGGTTGGTATTGCTGTAACTGCCTCGGAGGGTTTCAATAAAGTAATGAATAGCAGTCAGACGCTAGATGAATATGCCCGTACTATGGACGGCTTAAAAGGTGGCGTAGACCAGTTTTTCTACTCTATCGGTAGTGGAGACTGGACGCCGTTCATGAACGGGTTAACCGAAACTATACGTCTAGCACGCGAAGCATACAGCGCGATGGATCAATTAGGAAATACAAAAATGTCGTTCTCTTATTTTGATGCAAAGAATCAAGCAACCATACAAGAACAAATAACTATCTTAAAAGATAAGGATTCAACGGAAGAGCAAAAGAAAGCAGCTAGGGAACTATTAGACAAGACGCTGAAAGACCAAGAGGAAATCGTAGGACAATATAAACAAAGAAGTCAAAACGCATTACAAGCAATGGTAAAGGCGGCAATAGGACTTGACGGCGTAGATGTTTCGGCAATAGATATAGATAAAGTGTTGAGATTAGATGTATCTTCGGTAGGCGATAAACAAAAGGCACAATTAGCGAAACAGTATAAAGACTTCGTAGATGAATACGATCGTTTAAAGCCAAATTCACAACTTACGAAACGGTGGGTTCTGGAATGAATGTGCACACGGTTACAACAACAGATACAAATGCATTGAGTAAGGCAATAAGCCCGATGTTATCGAAGTATCAGGATGCAATACAATATAACGCGATTTTAGTAAAGAAGAGTGATGAATGGTTGCAGAATTTAATAAACGTTGCAACGGCAGCAGAGGCGGCGGGACGGAATTTATCTAGTATGACGAAAGCGGCGAACCGCGCTTCACAGTCAGGAATGGGCGGGAAAACGCCAAAGGAAGAACCGAAAGAGGGCTCTATCGCTTGGTATGACACGCGCAACGCAAATAAAAACTTATTGCTGAAACCGACATGCAAGCGCGTTCCGCCATTCAAGCAACAATTAATGAACTCGAATCAAAGAGGATAAGTTTAAAGTTTGTTGTAGAGCAAGAAACGTTCAAAAGTGCTCATGGTGAAATGAAAGACGGCGCTTTGTCTCTTCCGGTAAAACCGTATAAAGATAAAGTTCCTACTCATGGAAAGAAGGTAAAACTTAAAGTTGCCGAAATATGATCCACTTTAAAAAGAAGATATAGACATGAATGAAAGGTATGCCGAATCTCTATCTGCAGTTGGTAGTATTATGGGGTCTTTATCTGGAATAACCAATGAAAGTGCGGCGGCGTATCTTCAATGGGGCGCAAATGTTATATCCAGTATTGCGCAGGCTATTCCGGCTATTCAATCGTTAATAACTGCGAAACAGACCGAAGCAGTAGTTAGCGGCGTAGCTTCCGCAGCGGAAACGCCCGTTGTCGGTTGGTTATTATGGAGCCGCCGTTGCTGCCGTCGTCGCTGCAATGGCTAGTATTCCTAAATTCGCAACGGGTGGTATTGTGGCCCCACATCATTCACAGGCGATAAAGTTCCGGCTTTACTCAATTCAGGCGAGATGATTCTAAACGGATCACAGCAAAGTAATTTGTTTCAAATGCTTACTAGCGGTTCATATGGCTCCTTATCGCAAAAGATTGCACCGTCTGCAGAATATGGAAATCAGCCCGCAAACGTAACGTTTCGCAAACATGGAAGAGATTTAGAAGGAGTTTTGAGTAATCATTATATAATCAGAAAAGTAAAGTAAGATGAAACTAAGATATTATTCAGAGTTTAAGAGCAGGAAAGACAAGACGTATAGAATTGAAATTCATACGGTCTTTGCAACGTATTCCGAAGAACTCACCCTAACAGATAGCCCGTTTACTGTTGAGTATGAATCGGACACTCTATACAAGCCGTTGAAAATGTCTAATTCGGTAACAAGCATATTGACAGATAAGATTTTATCAGACCTATATACAGCCGAAGGGCAAAATATAGAAGTTCGTATAATAAAACCGATGATGTTTTAGAGTGGTTTGATATATGAGTCCAAATTTATATTCGAGCGATTATATAACTCCGCTTAATATAGTGGAGATACAGGCAATCGATACTATTTCCGTTTTGGAAAATAAGAAGTACTCTTATATTAATTCTTCCGAGGTCTATTTTAAAAGTTTCAAAGATGTAATAATGCACATTCTTGATATTTGCCGATCCCGGAAAGATTCTAAACAAATTGTACTTCAAAAACTAATAGAATCTCGAAAGATGTTTCTACTTCTTTGATAGAAGATATTTATATACATGAACGAAAACTTTGATGAAGCTAACGAGCCGATGAATAGTAGAGATGTTTTAGAAGAAATCTCTAAATATATCGGTATGACGTTCATTCAGTATCAGGATGCTTATTATATGATCGACTATGATTTTATCAAAACGACGAGCTTCATTTTTCGTTTATGATAGAATAAGCGATACATGTGAAAGTATAACAATCCCTTCCGCACTATTGAATGTGCGTAATATTGGCGTATCTGAAAGCGCGGGAAGTATATCGCTTGGTGATGTATAATAAAGTATCTGTTGTTGCTAATATGAATCAGATAACCAACTTATGCCCGGAGTTGCTCGACGACGAAAAGGATATAGTAAATCAAAACCTGATCCCAATAAATATTATATATCTGGTAGGGATATAGACGGAAAGAATTACACTTCTTAATTCGTTTTTAAATCTAATAGTAATTGGGGTATTTGATACCGAGCTTTTCATTTTTGATATTCCGGCAGAAGGTGTTGAAGTGACTATCGACAACGTTAATGATATATATTCCGGTGTGGTATGGCAGAAGTACAGCGACTACATAACAGAGGACGGGGAACCGTCTTCTTTAAGTTGGAAAACCTGCGTTTCATTCCTGCAAGCGTATAATATAATTAGTGCTTCGAAAGACTCTTTTAACATTGAAAACGGAGAGTATTCTTTATTCAAAGGAGGATATTTCATAATAAATATCGCTTATAGAATGTCCGGCTCTTCTTCCGAACGATATAATAAAACGTCCGATGAAGTATATACTCTAATACAATATGGCGCCGGATGATAATAATACGATGGTTCCTTGCAAATTATATATAGATGATTACTATTATGATGAAGTATGGAGAAATCAAAAGTATTATACGGATCGAGTAAATCGAGGCTATTATAAAATCACGCACAACTTAACTTATCGAGGGGCTACATGGTATAGATATAAGGATGCATTTGGAGATTGAGATTTGTAAGCAAGGGCGAATATGATTCAGCTAGCGGCGAAAAGGCTTCCGGCGGGTTCGCCGATAGCAATAAGGTTTATGCGTATAGGAAAACGGCGAAGATATTTTGTCGAAAATGGTATCACGACGAATGTACGCTTAAAGATGGTTTCTATTTGGTTCATATAAACAAAGAAGGTGATAAAGTTTTCGATGATGAAAAGAGATTAACGAATACTGTTAGTTATAGATTTAATCTGTACGACTCAACGGACGGAGTCGCGATTAAACTTCCAGATGATAAAATACTATGCGGAAAGATACGCTTTGAATTAAGCACCCGAATCATTTAGGAAAATATCCTATGTATCGAACGGATGGGCTGTCATCCTTGTACTGCATTTCATATATCCGATTTCACGTTTAAGTATACTAACAATAAAGTTACATACGATATATTTAATAACGCAGTTGACGACTCCGACGTAGTTTACAGCAACGTGATAAACGACAATAATGTAACAGAAATGGACGACATCGAACTATTAATCAACTCAAACGCAAAAAACATTTCTTATTACTCAAATTGCGCTACCAAATCAGGGGATAAATTTGATTATTTAAAACGGTATATAGTCCGTTGCACGATAAAATGTATTGCCGGAACAAATACTAATAGACAAGTTTTATACACATTATAAAGCTCCTAAATTTAGATACAGCAATAATTTGAATCGTGGCTTTTCGATACTGTCTAGGATTTACGAAAATTCCCTCAAAAGAGAAATGATAGTAGATCAAATGAGTATTGATTACGCAAATGAAAGTTGTAACGTATCATTAATAGAAACATGATAGAAGTAGAAAATAAGAAAGTGCCTCATCTTCGTTTCGGAATAAGTATTTACGCAATTCCGGTTCGGTATTATTAACAACGCCAACGCCTATAAATGGCGGTGGCGTTGATCTTGATGTATTAAAGATGGACGATGGGCGTACATCATCCGATAACAATGTATTTTCGTCTCTTCGTTCCCCTATTTGAAATAAAGTCTCGTATTATTGCTCTGACCGATAATAATACGGCACTGACCGACGATAATACGTTTTCTTTGCGCATAAGGCAGGAACTAGATGCGGCTATCGATGCTTTAAAAGACTCGTATTTATCCAAAACCGCCCCAGACGAAACGCAATTTCTTATCAAGTTGTTAGGCGGTTTAATCGTTGATAACGGGCTAGACGTAACGAAGGGTATTTCTACGGATACGTTAACCGCAACGACGGTAACAACGCAAATACTCAACGTTCTTGATAAACTGATTGCCAAATCAGCGACTTTTTCCGGTGATATATCCTCAAAATGACTACACAGAAGGCTTAATCTGTTGGTTAATCGGCAAAGACGGTCATATAGATGCAAAATCTCTTCGTCTACGAGATTTCCTTGAAGTTCCTGAATTACGCTACAACCGCGTATCAATCGTTTCGGGTGAAGAGTGGAACGCTCCGGCGGGATCATCGAACGTATAGACGAATCAAATCGGATTATCTACCTTAAACTCGAACCGGGCGAAATAGCAGAAATAGAGGTAGACGATATTTGCAAAGGTATATTCAACAACTCAACCGGATTTCAAACCGCTTATTTTCGTATTACTGAAAAGATCGGTGATTCTATGTTTAAATATGCGCTTCGTTCTGGTACAACCGCACACCCTTGCAAGGCTATGCACTTCGTTTCGTATGGTAACTTCACAAACAAAGAGCGGCAAAAATCGAGCTACTCGACACAAAGCTATGTCCGTTACCTGACAGGTGTAAACGGTTGGGAGATTTCAAAGGAAATGATCGCTATGCAGTTGGGCGACTTGTCTAACTTGAAATTGTTTGGTATCGAAATGACCGGACATAGTGCGTATCTCCGCAATGTGTATATGACCGGGACTATCAAGCAATTATCTAACGACGGTATAACCGAAGTTCCCGTACCTGCTTTCAAAGGAGTATGGACGCCGGGCACATATTGGTACTATGATGAAGTTGTATGCAATGGCAGTACATGGATATGTATTGTAGACAAAACAATCCAAGAACCAACAGACAATTCTACTGATTGGCTTAAATATGTCTCTAAGGGAGAAACGGGTGTCAAAGGCGACAAAGGCGACAAGGGTGATAAGGTGCAACCGGGCAAAAGGCGACAAAGGTGATACAGGACCGACCGGATCGCAGGTATTCCGGTACATCACAGTATTTTCACGTGAAGTACTCTAATGCGAACGGTAATCCGATGTCTGACACTCGAACACTTATATCGGTACGGCGGTAACAACAAGTGCGACCGCTCCAACCGGATACGCTTCTGGGTACAGTTGAGAAGGCTCGCAAGGTCCTAAAGGAGATCAAGGTATTGCCGGACCAACCGGAGCCAACGGACAAACTTCCTACTCTACACATCATCAAGTACTCGGACAACGGTACGACGTTTACCGCTAACAACGGTGAGACGCCGGGCGCATATATCGGACAATACACTGACTTTACGGCGGCAGACAGCAATACAGTTTTCCGCTTATACGGACGAAAGTCAAGGGTGTCAAAGGCGACAAAGGCGACAAGGGTGATAAGGGTGCAACCGGCAACCGGGCTTCCTGCTCTAATCCGTCCGCGCGGTGAGTGGAAAGCAAATACTAACTATGTTAACAACACGCAGTATCGAGATACTATCATCTACAACGGTAATACTTATTCGTGTCGTGCGGATCATAATTCCGGTTCTTCTTTCGATGTAACGAAATGGACTTTGTTTAACGAATTTATAAATGTCGCTACGCAGTTGTTAGTAGCTCAAAATGCGACGATTGATATATTAGGAACATCGGGTTTATTCGTCGGTAATCTATCAAAGACGCAGGGTTGGTTAATAAAAGGCGGTTCAATTAAGCATAATGTAACCGGGCTTGAATTAACAGCAGATGGTAAATTGTCACTCCCCGCAACGGGTGCGGTGACCGTAGGCGGAGAGATTTTCATAAAAAACGGTAAGATCGTAACTGACTTTATTGATGCAAACAAACTCGTTGTAAAACGAATAGAAGCTGTAGAAGGAACAATTGCAGGGTTCCAAATATCTAATACCCATATCGGAACGGGTTCTGTTAGTGGCACAAATTCTGGTAACGAAATGTTTCTTTACGATAATATGATTGGTTTTAATAGTCCCAATAGACAAGTGATTGTCGGTCCATTTAGTACATTAGAGTCGATTATTTAGGAAGATTCTACGATCACCGATCAAGACCTTATGATATAAACAGGGGCGTATCTATTAGCGTAACCGGAGGACGAGATAATATAGCACTTGCTATTGATGGTGGTATTGTAGTTGATGGCAGAAGAGGGATTGATGAATATATTGAAATCGCCCAAGTATGGCATAAGATACACGAACTAAAGTATTGCAATTTAAAATGGAATTTTATTTAGTGCAACTTGGTAATAATATTTAAATTACATAATTATGAAAATAGACTTTAGAGAAATTCAAGTAAAAGACATCGAAGGAATAACAGTACCGTCGATATTGCAAAATGTTAGGCAATGCGATCTATCAGAAAACCGCCGATTTGGGTGAGTTGGAATTAGCTCAAAACATCTACAAGAGCGGTGAAGTAGAAGTATCTCCCGAACAGGCGGAAAGTATTAAAAATATGTGAGTACGGGTTCGTCGCTTTTGTTCAGGTAGCGGTTAATGAGGCTTTATCGGTAGAATAAGAGCTACCCAAAGCGATATGAAATACATAAAATAAAAATATGGACGAATGGTTAAAAATCATAGGAGCGTTAGGAGGATTAGAGGCGATCCGTTTTGTTACTTTTCTAGCGAATCGTAAAACGAACGCTAGAAAGAAAAGCTGCTACGGCGGATTCTATGGAACTTCAAAATTTACTTTCTATCATTGACAATCTAAACAAGCAGATTGAACGGTACGACGAGCGGCTAAAACAACGAGACGAGAAAGTAGATACAATTTATCGAGAATGGAGAACCGCACAGGCAGAGGCGCAAAATTGGATGCGTAAATACTACGAGCTTGAATTAGCTTTGAAGGATGCGGAACACAACCGATGTGATAGACCAGACAGCGAGTGCAGCCGGAGAACTCCGCCGCGTAGACCAATAACTATTAATCAAAACAATAAGGAGACAGCAGAATGAAACACTTCACTATTAAAGAGCTTGCGCACTCCGATACGGCGTTAGCGAAAGGAATTGATAATTTCCCAACAGCGGAAGCTATCAACAATTTAACAAAGCTGGTAGATAATGTACTCGATCCGTTACGCGAGAAATACGGCAAGCCGATCCTCGTTAGCTCTGGGTATCGCAGTGCAATTCTTAATCGTAGCGTTAACGGTGCGACATCAGCCAACATCGACTGAAGCCGCCGATATTACGGTAGGAAGCAAAGAAGGGAACCGGAAGCTATTCGAAATAATCAAAAGCGAATTACCTTTCGACCAGTTAATCGACGAAAAGGATTTTTCTTGGGTACACGTGTCATTCAGAGAAGGACGTAATCGGAAACAAATACTAAAGCTATGAAACGACTAGTTTACATTATCATACTGTTAATATTAGCGGTGTGTTTCACGTCCTGCCGAACTCAATATATCCCGGTTGAGTCCGTCCGCACTGAATACAAAACGCGCGATAGCATCCGGATTGATAGCATCTATCAACGAGATAGTATTTATACGCTCGTAAAGGGTGATACAGTTTATCTGTATAGATATAAGTATCTGTATCGCTACTTAACAACGAATCGTACGATTCTTAAAACGATTCTATTCGTGTGCCTTATCCGGTTGAAAGAAGTTAAACCGATGGCAATCTATTAAAAGAGTTGGGGGTGGGCGTTTGGAATTATAATTTTGTTTATTCTGATAATAATTGGTCGAATAATATTCAAATCAAAAATAATTAGTATATTTGTGTACGGGTGGTGTCTGTTGTATCATCTCTGTAGAAAATTGCTATTTTTCGAGGACGGAGATAATGCGTTATTTATTCCATTAAGAATGGGAGGTTGTGCCGTTGAACGACACAACCTCTTTTTATTTATATACAATAAGAAAACCCCGCAACGGCTCACATTGCGGGTTAGTGTCAAATAAGAATCTTAACCGATTTTAAGCGATGTTTGATGAATCATTTCGCTTACGTCCTTCAAAGCATTTAAAATGTTTGAAGTTCATTATCAGTAAAGCGAGCCTTTTCCCGTTTACGATGTTACCGTTAATTCTTTGATATAGCCAATTTCTTGACTTTCCGAAATACTTTTTGCGATATAGCTAAACGAAATAGCCTCCGGCAATTCTCGAGCTTATCTCTTAATATAGCTTCTTCCGCTCTTTCAATGAAATCGTTACAAGCGTCTACAGTTGCTTTTAGTCCAGATTCAGACGCTTTATAGGCTCTCGCTCTCTGGCAGTGCGTTATATTTGGCTTGCATTTCTTTTTGAAAGCGTCCTTCTTGTGTAGATAAGGTTTTAAATCTTTCAAAATCCGCTTTCATTTCGGGTGTTGGCAAGCAGGCGTTTATATCTATCATATTTTAAAGTTTTAATCCCTCCCCGAAGGGAGGGAGGTTAATTACTCTTTTAATTTTTCCCGAATCTCATTCATCCGGTCGAGTATGTCATTTATTAATGCTCTCTTTCTTTTCATTTTCGGAACCCGTAGGCTTCGTGGAATGAAGCGAGAAGTTTTAAATTCTCATACTCTTGTTCTAATTCCTTTCTTTCTTCATCTTTCATTGGTTAAACATTAAAATTAAGAACTCTTATTTGACCCTACAAAGGTAATAAGCATTTGCTTATTGTGCAAGTTTTTGGCGAATTATTTTAGTGAATTAATATAATCTATTACTTTTCTATTCGCTTTATCTATTTGCTCTAAATCGTAATCTATATAAATTCCGGTTGTTTTGCATCCGAACTCGTGCCCCAAAGCTAAAGATATTACATCTTTCGATATTCCTATTTTATGCGCTATTGTAGCCCATGTATGGCGCGCCAATACGAGAGGTGCCGGGAAATAAAATATCTCTAATCTTTTTCCCGCCTAATCCTTTTCGTTTGAAATTTCCCAGTTTTTGCAAACCTCTATTCATTGCTGCCATATACTTTCTATAATTGTAATCGTTGGTTTCGAGCGTGTTTAGTAGAAATTTATTTCCTTTATACCTGTTTATTATCTCCATTGCTTCCGGTTCTACTTTGATAGAGTATAGCTTTCCGGTTTTTTCTCGTTTATATTCTATGCGTCCGTCAACTATTTGTTTGAGGTTAAATAAGTCTATTGCGTTTATTCCGATTAGATAAAACATAAGCATGAATATGTCTTGATACTCTTTTTGATATTCTTCTCCGTTGAAATCTTTTAGGGTAATAAGTTGATCCGGTTTTAACGATCGTTTTCTAGTTTCCCTTTCTATTGTGAACTTTCTAAATGGATATAGTTCCGTTTCATCATTATCTATCGCGTGATTGAAAATCGCCCTAATATTCCTTAAATGGATTGAAATCGAGTTTGTTTTTATTCCGGTATCTTTTAGCCATTTATTGAACGATTCTAGCCATTTCTTTGTCATTGTTTCAAATGTACAGGTTGGATCATAGGTGAGAATCTTATTTTTTGTCGCTTTATATAAAACGATTGTATTTTCCTTTGATTTTGTTGCTACAAACTCGTCTATGTAGCTTACGAAAGTTTTACAGGTCGATTCGTTTTTGATAGATTTTATAATGTAGTCTCTTTAACGCTTTATCGCTCATTCCTCTTAACTTGATTATCGTCAAGTATAACAAGTAACATTTCAACACGATTAATGAGATTCCGAATCGCTACGTTCTTAGTTTTATGATTCTTTGCGTTCTTATTATACTCTGTGTCCATGTTTCCGGCGTAGCGCAAAATCAGTGCATAACATTATCTGTCCTTTGTGTCTGACTTGTAGCTTAACCGGAAATGTACCGTCTTTCTTTTCTCTGCGGGTGTCTAAGTAAAACTAACTGTTGCCATATTATTATCATTTTAGTATATATACGCAAACAGCGTATAAACGGGATAGCGATAATAATGCAAGATGAAAATTTGCATTAAATTTGCATTTTTCTTTGAAAATACCGTTAATAACGCCTAAAACGATACTTTGATATAGATATAGGCAAAGCCCCTTACTTGTTAGTAAGAGGCTGATAATCAGATAGTAGTGGGTACGAGAATCGAACTCGTA